>Ga0315281_10001541_pt1 | contig 34135 bp, 32 predicted proteins | sample YL17G07_0_MG_FD_204540 | JGI IMG/M metagenome (GOLD analysis project Ga0315281, IMG submission 204540) | Sediment microbial communities from Yellowstone Lake, YNP, Wyoming, USA - YL17G07_0 | ecosystem: Environmental > Aquatic > Freshwater > Lake > Sediment | place: USA: Wyoming | collected...
CACCTACCGCCTGAAGGACACCACCCGCAAAGCCGCGGACGGCAGCTACCAGCTGCTCAGCGCCGAACACATCTTCCACGACTACCAGTTCAGCACCGACGGCAAGATCGCATTGCCAGGCTGAGGGACGTTGCTGCATCTTTCACGTCATGTGGCGGCACGCCTGTCTTGACTGCCGCGGGCAAAAACCCGCCGCGATTCAAATACCACCGTATCGAATGCCTGGCCATCCACTGCCAACAATCGCTTTAGCGCAAAATCGAACAACAGCGGGTTGTAGCGACGCAGTTCGTTGAGAAACACCGCCTCCTCTTTCCTGAGAAAGCCATCTGCCGCCAGTCCGCGCGGCGAGAAAATCGGCTGCACACCGGGCAGCGGATAATCCGAACCGTACACAAGACGCGCCTGCCAGTCACGGCGCAGGACCAGTGCGCGCAGCGTGTCACCGGCTCGCAGTAACTGACCGACGGCGGCGAGGTCACCATACAGGCGTTTCGCATAGCGCGGCTCGTCCATGAGACGGGCGAACAGCGTGAAGTTGCTCACGGCCGGGCCGTTCGGCCCGCGGTCCAGGTCAACGCCTTTGCCGAGACTCGCGCAGTGCGCCACGATAACGCGCACGCCGCGATCAAGCGCGCGCCGCAACCGCAACGGGTTGCCATAGTCCTGCATCTGTCCGCCGTGCACGGCGAGTTCGCTCCCGGCGTGGGTGAGCAACGGCAGCTTCAGGCGTGCCAGCGTTTCATAGAAGCGGTCGCAACGCGCGTCGGCCGGATCCATGCCCTGCGCCGACGGCAGCCACTTGATGGCACGCGCGCCTCCCCTTGCCGCCTGCACCACGGCCTCGATGGCATCCTCCCGGTAAGGATGGACCGAAGCGATCCATTCAAACCGCTGCGGATATTCACGCGCCAGGCGCTGCGCGTAGGCGTTCGGAACATAGAACGGGCTGAGCGCCTCGACGCGACGGCCATCCTCCTGGTGGTGCCAATCGAACGCGAGCAGCATGAGCTTCGCGCCCGGCGGAAAGGCGGCGAGCAGCGCCAGCAGACGCGCGACGTAGGCCGCGTCCATGCCCGGCTGATCGGACACACACGCGGCGTTCAGGTAGAAAGCCTTCTGCAGGCGCTCGATCGGATGCCACGGGCTTTCCATGCGCGGGTTCAGCCAGCAACCGGAACCGCCGTCGCCGCTGCCGAGCAGGTGCACATGGCAATCCCGGAACTGCGCCGGATCGATGCCCTGCCAGATGCGCTGCATCAACCCGTCCTGCATCAACGACTCGGGCAACGCCGCTGGGCCGCACCCATGCCACAACCACTCCGCCGGCACCGGCTGGCTGACGAGACTCGCGGCACAGGCAGCGAGAAAACGGCGGCGGCTCAGCATGCAACGTCCACGCCGCGCCAGCCGGAATTGGATATATAGTAGGTAATGCCCATGCCAGCCGCATTAAGCGGGAGCGCCCGGGGGCTGTCAAACAGCGCGCCGTGCAAGACACAATGTGTCGACTACACTCGGGGTAAGGAAGGCCGGGGTCGAGAAAGGAGTAGCCACGCCATGAACCATCGCCGTCTGTTACACGTTGCCCTGTTGATGTGGGCCGCGCCGCTCGTGGCCGCTTCGATCATCATGCTGGGTTTCCTGTTTCTGCGCTCATCATTTTTCATCATGAGCGGAATGGTGCTGCTGGCCGTGGGCGGCCTGTGCCTCAGTGCCGGCCTCATCGCGGTCATTGCCATTCTTGCCACCCGTAACACGTTTCAGGAATTGCCGCGCCGCTACTACAAGAAACCCGCGCTGCGGATGCTGGGCCTGCTGCTCATGAACCTGGCGGTCGCGGCAACCTTTGTGGTTGTCGGCAGCATGCTGCTGGAGAAAGCCGAGACCCAGGCAGTGCCTTCCCCCTCTGGCCGCTACCTCGCCGAGATCATCAGCCTCGATGCCGATGAAAAGCCGCCCTACGGCCAGGCCGTGACCCTGCGCCCGAAGCCGGGCCTGTTCCAGACCTATTCGCGCACCATCGTCTTCAGCAGCTACTGCCTGAATCCGGTACCCGTGTGGAAAGCCGAGGGACAGCTGGTGATCACCTGCCGTGATGCGCGCGGCATCGAGATGCGGCAAACGAATTTCCGCGATGTGAAAATCACCTATGCGCTTGGCGAAATCGCCAGCCGCAATGCCCGGCGCATTTCAAACTAGCGGCAGCGCGCTCACGCGCTCGCCGGCCGCAAAACCCTGGCTGTCTTCGCCAATGCGGATGAAGCCGTTGGTGTGACGCAGGGTGCCGATCTGGTGCGACCCCTGCCCGGCCAGCGCCTCGGCCCGCAGTTCACCGTTCTCGCTCCACAGGCGCGCGCGCAGAAACTCCATGCGTCCGGGCTTGCGCTGAAAGCTGTTCGCGGCGATCGCCGGCAATTCGAGCACCGGCAACTGGCTGTGATGCCAGGCATACAACGCCGGCTCGACGAACAACTTGAAGGTCACGAGACTCGACACCGGATTGCCGGGCAGCGCGAAGAAGTGCGTGCGTGCGCCGACCTGCCCGAAAGCCACCGGCTTGCCGGGTTTTATTTTTGCCTTCCAGAAACTGATCTCGCCGATCTCGGCGAAAACCTGTTTCACCAGGTCGTGATCGCCAACTGAAGCGCCGCCGCTGGTGATAATGAAGTCGAAATCGTCAGCGTCCTTGAGCAGCGCGCGCAACACCGCCGGATCATCGCGCACCGTGCCGCCATCCACCGCCTCGGTGCCGAGCGCTTCGAGCTGCAGCAGCGTGGCGAGCCGGTTGGATTCATAAATCTGCCCGGGCTTGAGCGGCTGGCCGGGTGCCACCAGTTCATCGCCGGTCGCCACCACCAGCACGCGCGGACGCGCGTACACACTGACTTCTGCGACACCGGCCGCGGACAACAGCGCAAGATCGTAAGCGGACAGCCTCCGGCCCGGTTCAAACAACGCCTCACCGGCGCGGAAGTCCTCGCCACGGCGGCGCACCTGGGCGCCGGTTCGCGTGTCTTGCGGAAAGCGCGCGCGCTCACCGTTACGTTTCACGTCTTCCTGCATCACCACCGTGTCCGCGCCCGCGGGCAACGGCGCGCCGGTGAAAATGCGCATGGCGGTGCCGGGCGCGAGTTGCTGTGGCGCGCTGCCGCAGCTCGATTCACCCTGCACCGGCAACACGCAGTCGTGCGCGGCAAGATCACGGCTGTGCAGCGCATAACCATCCATCGCCGAGTTGTCGAACGCCGGGTTATCGACGCGTGCATGCAGCGCCGTGGCCACATAGCGGCCATGAGCGCGCGCCAGCGCCAGCGTTTCGCTGCGCGTGGCCGGTTGGATGCGGGCGAGAATGGCAGCCTGGGCTTCGGCAAGTGACAACATGGAGGGTGCCCCGGTGATGGACGGCCATTTTGGCTGAAACACCGGGCGTGCGCAAAACATGCCAAGGTGTCCACCCATACCCTGAAACAGTGCCGATCGTCTGACGCTGCGCGAAAGCCATATCACGCACGTCTTAGAATGTGCCAGCCCGGCCTCAAAACAGAAACCCATACCCGGGCAGTGGCCTCAGCCGTACAACGGCCGGAGTACCGCTGGGCAAAACCCCACACAGCAAACAAGGAAGACCTCAACCATGAAGAAAAATCATACCTCACGCATCGCACTCGCCGCCGCTGTCGCTTCCGCGCTCGTAGCGCTGACCGCCACGGCTGCCGACCAGCTCAACGCCGCCCAGCTGAAGGAAATGTTCAGCGACAAAACCGTCAGCGCCACCAACGCCGAAAACAAAACACAGACCACCTACTTCTCGGCGGACGGCAAGATGATCCAGAAGGCCGCCAATGGCGAGAAGAAGCAGGGCACCTGGCGCGTGGACGGCAAGGGCCAGCAGTGCATCACCTGGTCCGGTTCCGCTGAAGTTTGCAGCACCGTCGTTGCGCGTGGCGACGGCACCTATCAGCGGCTGGTCGGCGACAAGGCGACGGTCATCATCCAGAAGATGCGCCAAGGCAATCTGCTCGACGAGTAATACGCTCCACCCGATGGGCACCGGACACTCTGTCCGGTGCCCATTTTTTTACCCAGCAGGTATGTAACAGGCGGCCGGCAACGCTCCTTGGCCAGCACAGGCGGAACAGGGTTATCATGGCGGCATGAAAGTCCTGATATCCGAAAACAGCATGTTCGCCGAATTGCGCCAAGCATACCTGTTTGCCGACGCCGAGGATGTGCAGCTCGCACACCTGACTCGTGGCATGCAGACCGTACAGCTTCAGCATGGCGAGACACTGTTTCATCATGGCCAGCCGGCCGAGCGCTTCTTTTTTCTGCATCGTGGGCAAGTGAAGCTGTTCCGTCTCTCACCGGATGGTCACGAAAAAATCATCGAGATCGTCCGCCCCGGCCAGACCTTCGCCGAGGCGGTGATGTTCATGGGCACCCAGGGCCGCTACCCGGTGAGTGGCGAGGCGATCAGCGACTGTGAACTCTATGCATTCGATCAGAAAAACTTTCTGCAGGTGCTGGCCGAATCGCACGAGATCGGTTTCGGCATGCTCGCTTCCATGAGCCGACGCCTGCACATGCTGGTGAACCAGATCGACAGCCTCACCCTGCAGAACGCCACCTACCGCCTGGCCATGTACCTGCTGGAGCAGGCGCCGCGCGATGCCCAGGCCGCCGATGTTGATCTCAACACCCCCAAGAGCGCCATCGCCTCGCGCCTCGCCATTCAGCCGGAAACCTTTTCGCGCATTCTCGGCAAGCTGCGCGATCAGGGGCTGATTGCCGTCGATGGCCACCAGATCACCCTGCGTAACCTCAAGGGCCTGCGCGAACTGGTCTTTGCGCCAGCCGATGAGCCGCGCATCTGCTGACGCCGTCGGGATATCCGGAATGAGCAAACTCGCCCGCCCCTTTGTCCCGCTCAATGTCGCCGTGCTGACGCTGTCCGACACGCGTACGCCGGACAACGATACCTCCGGCGACCTGATCGAAGAAAAGCTCAAGGCCGCCGGCCACCGGGTCGCGGCGCGCAGCATCGTGCGCGAAGACCTCGACAAGCTGCGTGCCCAGTTCAAAAGCTGGATCGACGACACCGGCATCGACGTCATCATTGCCACCGGCGGCACCGGCATGACCCAGCGCGACCTCACACCCGAAGCGGCGAAACCATTCATCACCAAATCCATTCCCGGATTCGGTGAACTGTTTCGCATGCTCTCGTACGCCGAGATCGGCACCTCCACCATCCAGTCGCGCGCCGACGCCGGCATCACCGCCAACGGCACGATCATCTTTATGCTGCCGGGCTCGACCAATGCCTGCCGGCTCGGCATGGAAAAGATTATTCTTACGCAGCTCGACGCCACGTTCCGGCCATGCAATCTCGTCGAGCTGCTGCCGCGCATCCGTCACGAACCCGCACCCAAGTAATTGAATGGTGACTTCGATGAGCAAACTCACCCACTTGAATGAATCCGGCGAAGCGCACATGGTGGACGTGGGCGCCAAGCCCGCGAGCGCGCGCGAAGCCGTCGCCGAAGGCACGATACGCATGCAACCGGAAACCCTGCGCCTGATAATTGCCGGCGGGCACAAGAAGGGTGACGTGCTGGCCGTGGCGCGCATCGCCGGCATCATGGCGGCAAAAAAAACCGCCGAACTGATTCCGCTCTGTCATCCGCTGGCACTCACGCGGGTTGAGGTCGAACTTTCACCCGATGAAACGCAAAGTATCATTTTGTGTCGCGTCATCGCCGCGACCACCGGCCCGACCGGCGTCGAGATGGAAGCGCTCACGGCCGTGCAGGTTGCCCTGCTCACCATCTACGACATGTGCAAGGCGGTGGATCGCGGCATGACCATCACCGATGTCGGTCTGATCTCCAAGACTGGCGGCAAATCCGGCTACTGGCAACGTGCGCCAAACAGTTGATTCGCAATCCGATGAAGAGTGAGCACTATGGTAAGCCGATCGAAGTGCCCGCTATAATTTAATTGGCCGTACACACTGTCCAGCCAGACCTCCCATTTCCACTCAAGTGACAAGGAGAAGCCGTGAATTACCCGCACCTTAAATTGTCAGGACTTTTCGCTCTCGCCTTGCTCCACGGATGCGCCACAAACGTCTCCATGACCGATGCCGAACGCACATCGCTCAAAAGCACCAGCGGCCCCATCCAGACGTTGTTGTATACCTCGCTTGGGTCGAATGGACTCATGGTCACCACGTACAGCACGGCCATGTCCGGGCCGGGTGCGGGTTTTGTGGCAATCAAAAATGGCAAGGAGTGGACGCAGGAACACGCTATCTCGCATCCAATGGTCGCGGTGCGCGATCGATTGATCGGAAAGCTCAAGTCAGACATGGGTGTGTACAGTTTCAAGCATCTGGATACAACGCTGGATATCGGCGAAGAATCGCCGGAGAAGCTTAAGGCGCGTCTTGGCAATGGTATGGTAATGGATTTCACCGGCACCTATCAGGTGATTTACTATCTCGCTGCCGCATCGAGATATCACATGTACTTCAACGGTCGCGCGCGTCTGGTGCGCCTGGATGACGGGAAGATCATGTGGGCCGGCAACTGTCGCACGGATGTTGAAGACCCGGACAATAAACCGACCATCGATGACCTGGGCGCCAACAAGGCTGCGCTTCTCAAGCAGTGGCTTGGGCGGGGTGCGGCCGAGTGCAGCAAGCAGCTCAGCGACCAGTTGCTGGGTCGCAGCACCTGAGTTGCTCCATGCCGGCACGGCCTTCCGCCCGCGTCACCGTAACCCAGACGGGTGGCAAATCCGTTTTCTGACGGCGCGCGTCCTGAACTGCACCTGCAGACTGGCAGGGCACCACCGCACATCATCCTCGACACCGTTAGATGGTGGCGCGGCAAGTTTGGCCGAAGGCAGCCGGTGCGGTTTTTGCCAGGAAGCGGCCTCCTGCGCGCCTTCCGCAATGAAGGTAGAATAGCCGTTTGCACCGTATAATTACCCAGCTGCCCCGGTCACGAGATCCCGTCATGCGCGCATTCACCCCCGGCCTGCCCGGCCTGAGCTATGCCGACCTGCTTACCCTTGAAGGCCTGAACCGTCTCGACGCGGAGTACCTGCGTCGTCTCAAGGCACAAGACGCGGTGCGGCACGATCAGCTGCTGGCCGTGCGCGCGGGCAAGACACTGTCACCAGTTGAAAACAGCGAGTTGCTGCTCGCCTGCTCACCGTTGCTGGATGAGGTAATTGCCGGCCTGTTCGGCATCCGCAAGGAGATCGACGCGGCACGCGGCGCGGTGTTGTCGCACAATCCGGTGTTCAGCTTCAAGAAGCTGTTCGTGCAGCGGCGCGCACGCCGCCGCCTGACCAAGAAAGAAGAAATCGAATCCTTTGCCGTGCTCGACGCCTGGCTGAGCAGTGCACTCCCGCAGGCCGGTGCCGATCGCGAACTTGCGATTGCACGCTTTGCTGAAAAGCTGTTGGCCGACGAACCGGCCAACGCCGAGCCCGTCGAAAAACTCACACGCTGGTGCATCCGCGCGCTCACGACCCCGGAAGGCCAGCAGGCGGTGCATGGCTGGGTGAGTTTCCGCATGCCGGAAGGTGTCGACTTCACCAACCTCGTGCCGATCAAGGTCGTGATGAAGGATGGCGCCGAACGTTTCGAAAACGCCAGCGGCCATTCCCATGCGCGGGACGGCTTCCACCTCACCGACCAGCGCATGGGTGCGCGCGAAGTGCAGAGCGAAATCAATTACTGCGTCTACTGCCACGATCACGACGGCGACTTCTGTTCCAAGGGCTTCCCGGAAAAGAAAGGCGAGCCGGACAAGGGCATCAAGAAGAACGCCATCGGCGTGCCGCTCGACGGCTGTCCGCTGGAAGAAAAAATTTCCGAGATGCACTCGCTCAAGCGTGACGGCCACACGATCTCGGCGCTCGCCATGATCATGGTGGACAACCCGATGTGCCCGGCCACCGGGCACCGCATTTGCAACGATTGCATGAAGGCCTGCATTTACCAGAAGCAGGATCCGGTCAATATCCCGCAGATCGAGACGCGCTGCCTGACCGACGTGTTGTCGCTGCCCTGGGGCGTGGAGATCTACGACCTGCTGACGCGCTGGAATCCGCTGCGCCCCAAACAATGGCTGCCGAAACCGTACAACGGCCTTAAAGTTCTGGTTACCGGCATGGGCCCGGCCGGCTTCACGCTTGCCCATCACCTGTTGCAGGAAGGTTTTGCGGTGGTGGGCGTGGACGGCCTCAAGATCGAATCCCTCCCGGATGCGCTGCTGAAGGGCCCGGTGTACGACTATAAAGAACTCGAAGAAGACCTCGACACGCGCGTCATGGCCGGCTTCGGCGGCGTGGCCGAGTACGGCATTACCGTGCGCTGGGACAAGAATTTTCTCAAACTCATTTACCTGACACTCGCGCGCCGTACCCACTTCCAGGTGTTCGGCTGCGTGCGCTTTGGCGGCACGGTCATGCTCGACGATGCCTGGGAACTGGGCTTCGATCATGTGTCGATCGCCGTTGGTGCCGGTCTGCCACAGGCATTGCCAATTCCCGGGTCACTGGCGCGCGGCATGCGGCAGGCGGCCGACTTCCTCATGGCCTTGCAGCTCACCGGCGCCGCCAAGAACGCCAGCCTCGCCAACCTCCAGGTACGGCTGCCGGCGGTGGTGATCGGCGGCGGTCTGACCGGCATCGATACCGCTACAGAAGTGCAGGCGTACTACATCAAGCAAGTGGAGAAAACCCTGCTCCGTTACGAGCAGCTGGTTGCCGTATCGGGCAATACCCAGGTTCGCCAAGGCCTGGATGAAGAATCAAAACTGGTGCTCGATGAATTCCTGACACACGGCAAACTCGCGCGCGCCGAGCGCGCGCTGGCACTGAAAGAACAGCGCGCGCCGGATTTCACCGCACTCCTCCAGCAGTGGGGCGGCGTGACCGTCGCCTACCGGCGCAAGCTCTCGGAATCGCCCGCCTACCAGCGCAATCACGAAGAAGTGATCAAGGCCATGGAGGAAGGCATTTACTACGCCGACACCCTGAGCCCGGTAGCGGCGGCACTCGACGAGCACGCGCACGTGTCGGCATTGGTGTGCAAGCGCATGAAAGTGAACGCCGATGGCAAGCTGGTGGAAAGCGAAGAAGAAGTAAGAATCCCGGCGCGTGCGATTTTCGTGGCCACCGGCGCGAAACCGAACATCGCCTATTTCTTCGAGCATCGCGGCAGCTTCGAGCTGGACGGCAATCACTACAAATCGCACGAGTCGCAGAACGAAAACCTCACGCCGGTGGCCGCCATCAAGTACTGCAAGGCCCCGGACTTCGGTGCGTTTACCTCCTACAACAACAACGGCAAACACGTCAGCTTCATCGGTGACACGCATCCGACCTTCAATGGCAGCGTGGTGAAAGCGGTGGCCTCCGGCCTGCGCACCTACCCCAAGATCGTCGCCTCGTTCGGCGCGCGCACCGCCCAGCAGGGCGACGACATGGAATACGCGGCGTTCCGCGAGCACATGCAGGATCTCTTCCAGCCGCGCCTGATTGCCGTTACGCGCTGCGCGACAAATGCCGTGGAACTCGTGATCCACGCGCCGATGGCGGCCAAGCGCTTCAAGCCCGGTCAGATCTACCGTTTGCAGAATTACGAGCGTCTGGCGGCCGTCGTGGGCGGCACGCGTCTGCAGACCGAGACCATGGCCATCACCGGCTCGAAGGTGGATGCGGACCAGGGCACGGTCACGCTGATTGTGCTGGAACGCGGCGCGAGCTCGCGTCTTGCGGCCACCTTCAAACTAGGTGAACCGATTGCGCTCATGGGCCCGAGCGGCACCGGCGCGCATGTCCCGCACAACCAGACCCTGCTGGTCGTCGCCGACCGTATCGGCGCCACCGGCATGCGCGCCCTCGCCCCGGCACTCAAGGCCGCCGGCAACAAGCTGCTGTTCTTCATGTCGTTCCGCAATCCGGGCGAGGTGTTCTGCCGTGACGAATTCGAACGCTGCTGTGACGAGATCGTTTGGGTATGCCTCGACGGCGAAATCAAACCGGGTCGCGCACAAGACAAGAGCTACACCGGCGACGTGCGCGACGCACTCAAGGCCTATGCCAACGGCAAGCTCGGCGGCAACTTCAAGTTTGAAGACCTGGATCGCCTCTACTTCATGGGCGGCGGTTGTCTGGTGCAGCGCCTGCGCGACCTCAAGAACAACGACCTCAAGGAACGCTTCGCCAAGAATCCGCCGGCCACCGGCTCGGTGTACAGCAGCATGCAGTGCATGCTGAAAGGCGTGTGCTCGCAATGCCTGCAATGGCAAGTGGACCCGGCTACCGGCAAGCGCACCAAGGCGGTGTTCGCCTGCTCGTGGCAGGACCAGCCGATCGACATGCCGGACTACGACAGCCTGCAGGAGCGCCTCGCGCAGAACCGGCTGAGCGAGCACCTGACCGGCCTGTGGCTCGAACACCTGTTCGCGACGAACAAGATTACAAGGGTGTGATGAAGTAGTTCAATGTAGGGTGGGTTAGCCGCATAGCGGCGTAACCCACCCTACATTTTATGAATATGAACGCGAACGATATCCGCATCTGCTTCATCGGCGATTCCTATGTGCAGGGGACCGGTGACCCGGAATGTCTTGGTTGGGTCGGACGGTTGTGCGCGAGCGCGCGACACGCGGGGCACAACATCACCGCCTACAATCTCGGTGTGCGGCGCGAGACCAGTCGCGATATCGCGCATCGCTGGCTTTCAGAGTGCGAACGCCGCCTGCCAGCAACAACCGATAACTACGTGGTCTTCTCATTCGGCGCGAACGATGTAACCATCGAAGATGGTGCGCCGCGCGTAGCAGAACATGAGACCCTTGCCAGCCTGCGCGCAATTCTCGAAACTGCCAAGGCGCATTACCGCGCCCTCCTTGTCGGCCCGCCCGCCACATCCGAAACTCCGCACAATGCGCGTCTGGGACGGCTGTCCGGGCACATGAAGGACGCTGCCGAGCAGATGGGTGTGCCGTATCTCGACCTGTTTTCTTTGCTTGTGAATGATGTGCAGTGGATGGAAGAAGTGCGCAGCAACGATGGCGCCCACCCAAAAGCACCTGGCTATGAGCACATCGCCAATATTGTCGCCGCCTCCGGTGTCTGGTGGTTCGGAAAGCAATAATCCGCAACCGGTTGACGCGCGGTTTGCGAATGTGCTCTTCTGGACGTGCAACGGATGCAGCAACGCGAGCAACAGGCAAATCGCATGCACAACAAAAGAATATGGATCATTGCCGCGATCGCCGCAGTGATCGCGGCAGTCACCATCGCGCTGGTCTGGCAGCGGCTGGCGCGCACGCCGGACACGGCGTTCCTGATCGCGAGCGGCCGCATCGAGGGCCGGCTCACCACCCTCAGCGCGCGCTCCGCCGGCCGGGTGTCGGAGATCAGGGCCGACGAGGGTCGCAGCGTCAAGCGTAACGAGATACTGGTAACGCTCGCCGACCCGGCGTTGCGCGAACGTATCAACTCACTGACGGCACGCGTACGCCGCACCGAGGCCAGTCTCGCCCAGGCCGAACGCGAACTGGCGCGCAGCCAGAAACTCATCGCCGATGGCTTTATCACCCAGCAGATGATGGAACGCACGCGTCTGGAAGCGGACGTGCAGAGCGCTGCGCTGCGTGAGGCCAAGGCATCACTCGCCGAGCAGCAACGTTACCTCGATGAGATGACGGTGCGCGCCCCGGCCGCCGGCACCGTGCTGGTGCGCACCATCGAACGCGGTGAATGGGTGCAGCCGGGAACGCCGCTCTATACGCTGGTGGATCTCACCCAGCTGTACCTCAAGATCTACGTGCCCGAACCCGATATCGGCAAGATCGTGCATGATCAGCCGGCGCGCGTGCATGTCGACGCCTTCCCCAACCGTTTCTTCCCGGCACGGGTCAGCAAGATCGCGAGCGAAGCGGAGTTCACGCCCAAGAATGTCGAAACCCGCGAGGAACGCGTGAAGCTGGTGTTCGCCGTGGAGCTGGCGCTCGAAGACAATCCTGGCAGCACGCTCAAGCCCGGCATGCCGGCCGACGCCGTGGTGCGGCTCGAAGACGGCCCGGAGTGGATCACACCGGTACCCGACAAGCGCAAGTTGTTCGGTTCGTCAAAGAAATAACTGCGCGCGGGCCAACGAGTCCGGCACATGACGGCACCCTCACCCGCCCCGCCACCAACGGAACGCAACGTCATTCGCGTTGCCAATCTGCACAAACGTTATTCGCGTGGCAAAATCCATGCGGTACGCGGCGTGTCGTTCGACGTGCACCGCGGGCGCGTGCTCGGGCTGATCGGTCCGGACGGCGCCGGCAAGACCAGCATCATCCAGATCCTGGCCGGCGTGCTGTCGGCCGACGGCGGCGCCGCGAACATCGACGGCATCGACGTGTGCCGCCAGCCGGAACGAGTGAAACCGCTGATCGGCTACATGCCGCAGGGACTGGGCCTGAATCTCTACGACACGCTCAGCGTCGCCGAGAACATCGAGTTCTTCCGCGCCCTGCGTCAGGTGCCGCAGGCCGAGTTCCGCGAGAATCGCGCGCGACTGCTGGCCATGACCCGGCTGGAACCTTTCCTCGATCGTCCGGCCGGAAAACTGTCTGGTGGTATGCGCCAGAAGCTGGCATTGATCTGCACGCTCATTCACTTGCCCGACATCCTGCTGCTTGACGAGCCGACCACCGGTGTCGACCCGCTGTCACGGCGCGATTTCTGGACCATCATCCACGATCTGGTCACGCGGCGTGGCGTGACCGTTCTGCTCAGCACCGCCTACATGGATGAAGCTGAACGTTGCCACCATGTATTGCTGCTGCATCAGGGCGAGGTGATAGCCGAAGGCGCGCCGGACACGCTGGCGGCGACGTTGCCCGGACGACTGGTGACCATCGGTGGCGCACCGCCGCAAAGCGTGGCACGGATCGCGGCCGGCTGGGCAGAAGCCGAAAGCATCGCGCTGTATGGCACCGAAACCCATGTGCTGCTGCGCGACCCGGCGACCGATGCCAGTGCGCGTCTGGCTGCCGCCGGAATGCCCGGCGCGCAGGTGCGCGATATCCCGGCAAATCTTGAAGACGTGTTCGTGCATCGTCTGGTCGAACGCAAGACGGTTGCCGACAGCGCCCAGCTCAGCACACCCGTTGCCAACAACACTACCGGCAACCCGGTGCCGGTGCACACACAGCAGCTCACGCGCTGCTTCGACAGCTTCGTGGCGGTCGATCGCATCGACCTCGACGTGCAGGCGGGCGAGATTTTCGGCCTGCTCGGCCCTAACGGCGCCGGCAAGACCACGCTTCTCAAGATGTTGTGTGGATTGCTGGCGCCGAGCAGCGGTCAGGCCGCCGTCACCGGCCTCGATCTCGGACAACCGGCGGCACGCCAGCAGTTGCGCGCGCGGATCGGCTACATGTCGCAGCGCTTCTCGCTGTATCGCGACCTGACGGTCAGCGCAAATCTCGAACTGTATGCCGGCCTGTACAGCCTGCCACGTGCGCAACGACGCGCGCGCATTGCGACCCTGCTCGCCGAATTGCGGCTCGCCGACTATGCCGAACGCCGCACCCAGGCGCTGCCGCTCGGGCTGCGCCAGCGACTGGCGCTGGCAGCGGCACTGCTGCACGAGCCACGCCTGCTGTTTCTCGACGAACCGACCTCGGGCGTCGACCCGGTGGCGCGCCGCCAGTTCTGGGATATCGTGCATGTGCTGGCGCGCGAACAGGGCATCACCGTGCTGGTCTCCACCCATTACATGGACGAGGCCGAACACTGCGACCGTCTGGCGCTCATGCACCAGGGGCGGCTGGCGGCCATGGGAAGCCCCGCGGAACTCAAGACGCGCGCCTCTGATGACGGTGGCCCGGCGGTGGTGGTCACGGCGCACGCCTTCGAGCGCGCCTACCCGCTACTCATCGAACGCTTCCCCGGTGCGATGCTCTATGGCCGGCGCATTCAGTGGCAAAGCCGCATGGCCGATACCGATGTGAACACGGCGCAATCGCTGCTGCGGAATGCCGGCGTCGAGGCAACCGTCGGCGTCCAGCCGACGACCATGGAAGAGACTTTCATGTATTTCATCGCCCGGTCCGAGGCCAATCATGCTTGAGCGGGTACCCGCCATCGCCATCAAGGAAACGCGCGAACTGCTGCGCGATCCGATCTATCTCGGCCTGGCATTCGTCATTCCAATGATCATGATCCTGCTGTTCGGCTTTGGCCTGATTCTCGACGTCAAGCATCTGCCCGTGGCGTTTGTCGACCATGACGGTTCGCCGTGGAGCCGCGATTACCGCGATCGCTTCGTGCATTCCGAATACTTTGACCTGGTTGGCGTGCTCGATCGCCGCAGCGACGTCGAAGAGTGGATGCGCACCGGCCGCGCGCGCGTGATCATCGATGTGCCGACGGACTTTGGCCGCGATCTGGCGCGCGGGCGACCAACCGCTGTCGGTGTGACCGTGGACGGTTCGTTTCCGAATCGCGCTGCCATCATTACCGGCTACGTGAGCGCGATCAATGCGCTGTACAACCAGCAGCTGTTCGCCGTCAGCGCCGCCCGCCGCGGCCTGCCCGCCGCCAGCCAGCTGCCGGTGCAAATGAACCTGTCGGTCTGGTACAACCCGACCCTGGAGAGCAAGAACGCGGTGGTGCCCGGCCTGCTCGTGCTGATCCTGATGCTGTTCCCGGCACTGCTCGGCGCGCTGCTGATCGTGCGCGAGAAAGAATCCGGCACGATATTCAATCTATTTGCCTCACCGACCACCCGGCTGGAGATAATTCTCGGCAAGCTGCTGCCGTATCTGGCGGTGGCCATGCTCGACTATTTTCTGATCTTCGCCGTGAGCCGCTGGATTTTCGAGGTGCGCTTTACCGGCAGTTTCTTCGTGCTGACCGCCGGCGCCGTGCTGTATTCGGTGTGCACCATCGGCATTGGCTTGCTGATCTCGGTCCTGACACGCAGTCAGCTGGCGGCAATGTTCACAACCTTCCTGGTCACCATGACCACGGCATTCAACTACTCGGGCTTCATCACGCCCGTGGCGTCCATGGATGCCGTTGGCCAGTTCATCGCGCAGCTGATTCCGGCTACGCACTTCATGACCGTGGTGCGTGGCAGTTACCTCAAGGGTTTCGGCTTCGACTACTACTGGCCGCAGCTCGGCGCTCTCGCGGTGTACACCCTGGTGATCTACACCGCTGCCTGGCTGTTCCTGCGCAAGAAGATCGGCTGATGCGCGGACGCCTGCTCGCCATGCTGCTCAAGGAATTCCGCCAGCTGGCCGCGGACTGGCCGATTGTGCTGATCCTGCTGTGGGGATTTTTCGGCGCGGTCTACATCGCCGGCCATGCCGGGGCCGTGGACCTCGGCAACTATCCGGTCGTGGTCATGGATTTATCGCGCAGCAACGAGAGCCGCGAGCTGGTGTCGCGCTTGCGCGCCCCGTATTTCAAGATTGTGCGCATGGTGCATAGCGACCGCGAGGTGGTGGAGACCCTGGACGCGGCGCGTGCCAGTCTGGCGGTGATTATCCCGCCGACCTTCGCGCGCGACGTGCAAGAGAGTCGTGGCCGCTTCCAGGTGATCTCGGACGGCACCCAGGCACAGATGGCTACGCTCGCCGCCGCCTATATCGCACAAATCGCCGGTCAATATGGCGTCGAGCTGCTGGAGCGGCGTCTCGGCCCGGGCCTCGAACAACTCGCCAGCGTGCCGCAGGTCGATGCGCGCATTCGTATTGAATACAACCCGGGCATCAACGCCGCCTGGTTCGGCAGCCTGTTCGAGCTGTTCAACATGATCACCATGACCTCGCTGCTGCTGACCGCCGCGGCGCTGGTGCGCGAGAAGGAGCACGGCACGCTTGAACAACTGCTGGTCAGCCCGCTGCGGCCGGCCGAACTGTTCGCCGCCAAGATCATTCCGACCATGATTGTGGTGCTGCTGCTGTCGCCGCTGTCGCTGTATGCGATCGTGCACGGCGTACACGGCACGCCACTGCGCGGCAGCATCCTGCTGTTCTATGCGGTGACCAGCCTGTATGTGTTCTCGATCGCCAGCCTTGGACTGACTCTCGCAGTGATCGCGCGCAACCTGCCACAGGCGATGATGCTGATGTTCCTGACGTTGTGGCCGATGATGTTCCTGTCTGGCGCGATGTCGCCGCCGGAGAGCATGATGCCGTGGATGCAGTACCTGAGCCTGCTGTCGCCGATGCGCTATTTCATCGATCTCGGCTTTCAGGTGCTGTTCAAGGGCAATGGTTTCGCCTACGTGTGGCAGGACATACTCGGCATCCTGGTGCTGGGCAGCGGCCTGTTCGCGTTCGCGGTGTGGCGCTTCCGGCGCCTGCTGTGAGGAGTCTGTGTGAACGGCCGGGACACTACTGCCTGTACGGCGCGCCCGGCATGCAACTACCAGAACGCCAGCAGCCGGCCGCCTTCGACCTTGGCCTTGAACTCGCGCAGCGGGCGGTTGCCTTTTTCCACGCACTGACCGGTGGTGACATCGAATGCCCACTGGTGCTTCGGGCAGGTGAGGCGCTTGCCATCGAGAGCGAGGTGCGGAATGTTGGTGACCTGATGCGGGCAACGGCTGTCGTACACGCGGTAGTCGCTGCCCTTGCGATAAACGAACAGGCTGCGCCCACTGTTATCGACGTAGGTGATTTCATCGTTCTTCGCGTCAGCCGCGGCCAGCAGGTCGTGCCAGCCGGGCGGTGAATCCAGGTTCTCGATACGGAACTCGGGCAGATCCATGGCCAGAATCACGTCCGCCGCCCACACGATCTTGGCCAGACCGAGCGCCGGGAAGGCCATGAGCAGGGCGTCGATCACCTCACGCGCCGAGCAGCCGTTGCGCAGGGCGCGTGTCAGATACTGACGCAGGCCGCGTTCGGTCTGGGAATGCACTTTGGTGATGACCGAGATCAGGTCGCGCGTCTTCGGGTCGAGATGTTTGCCGGCCTCCTTCATGAACTTGAGATATGGCGCCATCGCATCCGGGCGCGCCTTGACCAGATAATCCAATGCATCACTCATGCCGCACTCCTTAAAATTTGGTAGTTGAATACACCCATCAGGCCTGACAAGTGCTGTACCCGATTCTACTCAATCGCGGGCAAAATGGGACTGCCGGGCCACGTTTGCCAAAACCGCACTTGGTCTGGGCGTATGCGCATTCTATACTCCCGCTCTCACCATTCGGCGCGGTTATTTCCGGTATGCGAGGATGACATCGATTTCATTGCCAGCACGCACCGCCGGTGTATTTGCCGTGCTGCTGTATGGTCTGCTGCTTTCTGCCTGCGTAACCCAGGGCGTGCGTCTTTCGGAGGCTGACCGCGCGAGCCTCGCCAATCAACCCGCGATCCAGTTATTGCATTACGAAACTCCCTTGCCGGACATCAAAACCGGCAGCAAGATTCCGCCGCCCGCCGCTTTTGATGTGCGCAAGCACGCGGCCGCCGACCCTGCGGCGCTGATTGCCCTGAGTTTCAGCCGCCTGCTCGTCAAGAAAGAGAAGATCAAGAACCTGCATGTCGAAACACGCCACCTGCCGCGGCCGGTCGCGCCGGATGCGCACGTTTACCGGGAGAAGTACCGGCACGGACTTGTTCTCGAGCTGTGGGTGGATGAATGGACATTCAGCCCGCTGACCACGGACACCAAAACCTACCTGATGATGCTCAGCGCGCGCAGCCGCCTGGCGCGCGTCGAGGATGGGCGGGTACTCTGGTCGACCGGGCGCTGTACGGTGGGCGGCAATACGGCCAGCAACCGCGACATGCGCCTGGCGGGAACAGAGCTCACGGAAGGCGCGAGGCTGCGCAAACTGCTGGCCATGGCGCGCGATGAATGCACACGCCAGCTGCTGCGCGATTTCGACGCACGCGGCGTGGAGGCAAAGAAGTAGTTGTGCCCTGCATCACGACTTGCGCTGCCACGAGGTTTCATCGCGAAACACTTCATAACGCGCCCAGCGCGCGAACTCGCCGCGTGTGGAGACGCCTGAACGCCGCCGGCCTTTCCCGGCCACGGCCTTGAAGATCACCATGTCCTTCTCGGCATCGGCGTGCGGTGATTCATCAACCACTTCACGAATCGCCCAGTCCTCGCCATAGCGGCCATTGCTGTAGAAGTGATGCAGCCGCACCTGCCATGGTTCCAGGCGCGCTCGCTTTGAATGTTGCGCGGCAATACTGTAGATGCGTGCCAGGTCGTCTTCGCTGACATCCAGCACCGAGTTGATCTGGCGCATGGCATACTCGAGATCGCTATGTGACAAATTGCCCTCGGCGAGATGTTTCTTTTCGGTCTCCGAATCAGTCGATTTCTTGCGCGCCAGCACAGCCGGATAACGCCGCCAGGCGAAAAAATAATTCACGCCGATGGCCGTGCCCAGAATGATCGCGACATTGACCAGCACGGGCGTGAACAGAAACTGGAAACCGAGTGCGTGCACCGCCGGACCACCGATCACAGCCGTCAGCGCGGTGGCGCCACCGGGCGGATGGATGCAGCGCAATACATGCATCGCGCCGATCGCCAGACCTACCGCCAGCGCGGCGGCAACGTACAAGTTCGGCACCAGCAAGGCGCAGGCAACGCCAACGAATGCCGACACCGTGTGCCCGCCGATCAATGCCCACGGCTGGGATAGTGGTCCGTGGGGCACCGCGAACAGCAGCACCGCGGATGCGCCCATGGAACCAACGATCAGGAGCGCTGCCTCCTTGTCGCCAAGCAGATACCCGCTTGCGATAACAACGAGGAATATTCCGAGAAACCCGCCGACGGCGGATACCAGCCGCTCCGTAGAACGGACCGGGTTCAGTTCGATGCCCAGCCACGCACGCAGTCCCACCGGAAATCGCCGCCACATAACCCTGCCTCTTATCTACTGAACAGCAGCATCGGCGCCCTGTGCGCAAAATCCCTGCGGATAATCCGAGAACGCGGTTTGCAATGCCTGACCTCAGACGAATGACCTGGGGCCATTGTAGCAACATCAGGACATGCGGAAAAACGCCTCAATCTCCGCGCGCCGGCGCATCGCATCGGCGTAGCCGAGGTCGATCAGCTCGCGGCAATAGGGCTTCTCGAATAACAGATAGCTCAGCATATCGCCGCCGCCGCGCTTCCAGGCGCCAAATCCACGCAGCAGGTAGCGCACGTTGCGCGGGAGATGCTGTTTATGACGCACGGCGATCTCACCGAGGTTCTGGCTGGGCGCAATCAACAGGGTCTCCACCGGCCGCAGCTGTGTTGCACGACTGTTGGCCTTGGCGCGTTCTTCGGCCGGTATCAGGCGCACGGTTTCATTGATGCGCCGCAAACGCTCCAGGTCGGCTTCGAGAGAATCAAGAAAAATGCTGCTCAGCACGTGCCCGCCGATCTGGGCTATCGACGGGTACTCACCCTCTTCTCCCGTTCGTGCAGGCTGGGCTGCGGTTTCCTGACGCACGCCGATTACCAATACCTTGCTGGCCCCAAGATGCAACGCCGGGCTGATGGGTGCAATCTGGCGCATGGAACCGTCGCCAAAATATTCACGGTGAACCTTGACCGCTTCAAACACAAACGGAATCGCCGACGACGCCATCAGATGTTCAATGGTGATCGTGGTAGGGCAACCGATGCGCGTGGCGCGTTTCCAGGGAGCGGTATCCGCCGTGCCCTGGTAGAACGACACCGACTGGCCGGACGTGTACCCGGAAGCGCTGATGGTCAACGCATGCAGCCAGCCAGCGTCGATCGCCTGCTGGATACGGTCACACGGCAGATACCGCCTGAGCAACTGCTCCAGCGGAGCCCGGTCAAACATCGACATCGGATATTGTTTTCGGCCGGCTCCGCCGGCCAGCAGCGAGAACCACCACTTTGCCCAGTTGGCCGCCATACCACGCGCGTCAACACGAAAGACCTGGTGCACGTGAAAGTTGCCCCACACGTGCTCCATCCGCCGCACCGCCTGCTGGAAGTTATTGGCGTAGACGGCGAGCGATGCGGCATTGATCGCCCCGGCCGAGGCGCCGCATATGATCGGAAATGGATTGGGGATATCGGACGGCAGAATGCCGGCAACCGCCTTGAGCACGCCGACCTGGTAGGCGGCGCGCGCACCGCCGCCCGACATGATCACGCCCATTTTTCCGCTGTGCTTGTCCATGGCCTGCGCTTCCGCTGTCACTCTTTTCCTGATTCTGGTACATGATGCCAGGCAAAGACAGTGCCAGGGACCTGTATTCAGCCTAGCCCAAGTTGCATGCGTGTTACAGGCTGGGCAAGATTCGATATCCTGATACTCAGGAAACCAATCCGGACAATGGGGAGTGTATGGCAGAACTGGGACACGTGGTCTTTTATGTTCGCCGGCTCGAACCGGCAGTGACGTTCTACACGCAAATCGTCGGTCTCGGGCTGGCCGGGCGGATCTTCGGCGGACGCGCCGCCATGCTGACCAGCGGACGCACCCACCATGAATTATTGCTCATTGAAGTGGGTGACGCACCCGGGCCGCTCGAAGGCCGGCGCGTCGGGCTTTATCATGTCGGCTGGAAGGTCGGCGATCACCTCGACGATTTGCGCCGGACGCGCGACCGCCTTCTGGCTGCGGGCGTTCCCATCGATGGCATGTCCGATCACACGGTAAGCCAGAGCCTGTACCTGCACGACCCGGACGGCAACGAAGTAGAGCTGTACGTGGACAATCCGGCGATTGACTGGCGCCAGCAACACGACTGGATGGAGGCGCCGGTGAAGCCACTGCGACTGTGAACCGCATACTTGAGCGCACCGTGTGGTTAAAAACATGCGTTCGCGCGCGTCTCTGCTAGACTGGCGCGATATCGCACCGGAGGCTCCCGCATGACCACTGCCGTTACCGAAGCCATGGTCCTTGACGCACTGCGCAAGGTGATCGACCCGGAATTGCGGCACGACGTCGTGAAACTGGGATTCATCCAGGAAGTCGAAATTCTTGGCGACTATGTACACCTCGACATACAACTCACCACGCCGAACTGCCCGTTTGCCGAATCCATCGTGCAACAAATGAAGGATGCCGTCGCCGGCGTGCAGGGCGTGAACAAGGTCGAAGTCGAGCGCGCCTGCATGAAGGAAGACTGATCGCGCAGTCTGTGTTGGCGTTACCCTCGCAGCAAGGGCGCTGGAACGAAGTTATCCCTCGTATCACCACGGCCCCAACAGGCGGTGACAATCCGCCGCCGCCTGCGCGATAATGCGCGCCCGGCCGCACACGCGGCTACCCCAAACCAATATTCCCCGAGGACATCGCGTGGCCGGCTCGTTTCACGATCAGGTTCTGGCGCTCGCCGGCATCTTTCAGTCCGCATGCATCGTGCAGCAGTGCGCGCGCGAGGGACAAACCGACAACGCTGCCTTGAGCGCCTCGATCCAGAGCATCCTTGCACTTGATGCACCGGATGTTGAAACCGTCTATGGCGGCGCGCGTGGCGTGCACCTTGGCCTCGAGTTACTGACCACCAAACTCACCGGCAAGACGAAGTCATCGGATATGGAGATGGCGCGTTATGTCGTCGCCATGGTGCAACTCGAAGGCAGCTTGCGCCGCCATCCGCAGATGCTGGAGGACATACGGCAGGGTATTGATACTGCCCGCACGCAGATGAAGTTCTTTGAACACGATGCGCCGGCAGAGGGTGCTCACCCGTTGCTGATCGAAAAACTCGCGCAGCTCTATAGCCAGACCATCAGCACGCTCACGCCACGCATCATGGTGAGCGGCGAGCACGGTCATTTGGCCAGCCCGGTTATCGCCGCCAGGGTGCGCGCCACGCTGCTTGCCGGCATCCGCTCCGCTGTGCTCTGGCGCCAACTCGGCGGGCGGCGCTGGCAACTGCTGTTCGCGCGCGGCAAGATCGCGCGCGCCGCGGCTGAAATGCTCGCCTGACTCCGCCCATCCAGCGAATTACTTCCCGTGTTTACTTCTGCGCATGCGTACGGGACACCGGACGACTCATATCAGATCGGATGTGGGGGCGGATCGAAACGCCCACTGCCCTGGCAGGCGTCGTTTTTCAGCCAAGAAGGCAATAAAAACCGCTGTCTGTAACCCCCCGAACGGACTGGCGGTGACGACGTTTTACGCAAAATGCGCCTGGTCAGTCCGCCAACCAAAGAATGCCGAAGCTTTTTTCAATCCCCTTGCTGACTTCAGAAAAAGTGGTTTTCCCCCAAGAATGATTATTATTCTATTTATATCAGCGAGTTAAATGATTTTCGGAAGTAGATACAAAATTAGAGGGGGCTACTCAAGATCCATGGCACAGCTCATGCATAGTATGGGCACGACCCCGGCACGCTGAAACCGGATCCGGCATTCCGGGCAACGTGCCACCAGAAAAGAAGAGCAAACACCTGGTTATGGATACCTCACTGGAAAGATTCTTTGGCGAAATCGCACCGGATGCCACGGTGGATGGCCTCGTTGTCGAAAAAAAGATCGGCGAAGGCGCCATGGCCAACCTTTACCTGGTGCGCGATGCCAATGGCCGGCAGCAAGTCATCAAGGTGCCACGCCAGTCATTCAAAGTGGACCCGGTCAGCCTGGTCGCATTCGAGAACGAAATGCGGCTTGCGCCCTACCTCCAGGATTTCCGCTACGCCAACATGCCGCAGCCCAGCGTCCAGGCCGGCGGGCGGTATCAGGTCATGGATTATATCCAGGGCGTGGACCTGTGGTCGCATCTGAAGGAACACGGACCGCTGCCGGAAACCGAAGTCATTGCCCTGGGAGTGAAAATTGCGCACGCCGTGGCCGAGCTGCACCAGCGCCGGATCGTGCACCTCGATCTCAAGCTCTCGAACGTGATGCGCACACCCGATAGCGACGTACGCCTGATCGATTTCGGACTCGCCAACCACCTCGACCTGCCCGACTTGATCTACGAATCGTTCCGCGAACCCAAGGGCACACCGGCGTACATCGCGCCGGAACAATTCATTGGCGTGCGCGACGAACCGCGCAGCGATCTGTTCTCGGTGGGCGTCATGCTGTTCGAGCTCGCCACCGGCAAGCTTCCCTATTCTGATGGATCGAGCGTGCTCGACGTCATCAATCGCATCAAGCGCAAACCGGCTTCGCTGCGGCACTTCAATCCAGAATTGAGCGTACAGCTTGAACGCATCGTAGAAAAATGCCTGCATGCCGACCCGGATGACCGCTTCGCTGACTTGGTCGCCCTGCGTGACGCGCTCGTAGCCCGGCAATCGGAACCCGTCCTGCACTACTCGGACAATACCGACGCATCAACCGGGTCATCAAGCCGGGGTACAATTCCGCCACGTTCCATCTCAGCCCGCTTCCGCGGATTGTTCAATCAGACCGACCACTTCGGCCAGATCACGCGCTGGGCGGACAGGCGTCGCTCCAATCGTGCAATCTCTCCACATCGCATTCTCGCCGCCATCGACCTTACCGCGGGCGACGCGCTGAACCTCGAAATCCTGCGCCAGGCCCGGCAGCAGGCGAGACTGCAACCCTCGCTGATCACGGTGATGAGCGTACTGCCCGTGGAAGTCGGCACGGCGTCGGGAGACAGGGAAGCGGAGATCGTCAATGAACAGACAGTAAAGACGCGCAAGATTATTGCCGCCTTGCTGCATCAGGCCGGCCGTCAGGCGGCGCCAGTGGGTGTGAATGTGGTCATCGGCTCAGACCCGGTCGGGGCCATTTCACAATGCGTGGAGGATTACGGCATCGATCTGGTCATCATCGGCTGCTTGCCGAAGAATCCGATTGCGAGCTTTATCCACGGCAAGACCGGCTACAAAATCCTGACGTCGGTCAAGCGCAGCGTGTTCGTGGTACACGCGCCGAAGGAACAGGCCGCAGGATCTCGAGTGCTGGCGGCCATCAAGGCCCGTGTGGCCGGTTTCAGCGACCGGTTTCAGCGACCGGCTTCGAGCCGTTCGGCAAAGAACGGGTGCAAACCGGCTGACAGTATCTTGCGGCCAGTTGCGGAATAATCGTAGGACACGCGCTCAAACAGAATACTGTTCTTCGCCTCGTCGTAGACGACAAACGATGCACGATTGTCGTCGTCACGTGGCTGCCCCACGGAACCAACGTTCACTACATAACGCTGACTCGGATTGAGCACGAACGGCTGGCCCTCCTCCGGCGCAACCAGTTCGGCAAAATTGGCGCGCGTTTCCCGGTAAAGAGCCGGGGCATGCACGTGTCCAATGAACACAAGTGATGTTTCGGCCGCCTGCATGCATTCCCTGACCTGGTCGAGGTCAAGCACATATTCCCACTCGTACGGACGCGCGGCCGAGGCGTGTACGTAGGTGACGCCGCTCTCGATGTGCAGGTAAGGGAGAGCACCGAGAAAATCCAGGTGTTCGCGCCGCAGCTGCTTGCGCGTCCAGTCGACGGCGTGCTTGACCTGCGGACTGGGCAATGAATCCCCTTCCACGATGACATGCTCATCATGGTTGCCGAGCACCGCCACCAGCCCGGGCAGTGACATCAGCAGGTCCATGGTGGCGGCCGGATCCGGCCCGTAGCCGACACAATCTCCGAGGCACACGAATCGCTCAACTCCCTGCGCCAAGGCGCGATCGCGGCACGCAGTCAGCGCTTCCAGGTTACTGTGGATATCGGAAACAATGGCGATCTTCATGTGCTGACAGGCAGAACCGTGGCCGATGTGCTGGCGTCCAGGACGCCGTGCTCTCCTTGATACGCTATCCTGAAAAGTGTAGTCGACCGATCCGCACCCGTCATGCGCGCATTCCAATACCAGCCAAAGCCACTGCGGTGTTTCAGTGGCGCACCGGTCGTTTGGCCAGCTTGCGCTGTAAGGTGCGCCGATGCATCCCGAGGCGGCGCGCCGTTTCCGAGATATTGCCCTGGCATTCGCTGAGCACTTTCTGGATGTGTTCCCATTCGAGACGAGCAACAGACAGCGGCCTCGGTTCAACAGGCAGCGCCGCATCGCCCTCGGTGCGCTGAAAGGCGGCCAGGATTTCGTCTGCATCCGCCGGCTTGGCGAGGTAATGGGTGGCACCAAGCTTGATGGCCTCAACGGCGGTGGTGATCGAGGCATAGCCAGTGAGCATCACAATGCGCGTGTTTTCGTCGAGCTGTTTCAGCTTCTGCACCAACTCCAGGCCGGATGGCCCCGGCATCTTGAGGTCGATCACCGCGTACTCGGGTGGATCCTGCGCCGCCACGGCCAGCCCCGACGGCACGTCGTGCGCCACACGCACCGCGTAGCCACGCTTCTCAAAAGCCTCGGCCAGCACCGCGCGGAACGTGGCATCGTCATCCACAAGCAGCAGTGACGGGCGATCGTCGTGATCGGTCATGTCAGGCGGTTACTTTGATTGCGGCCAGCGGCAGCGTGAGCCGGCACAGCACGCCACCGCCCCCTCGCGGCATGAGGCGCACATCGCCGCCGAAGCGGCCGAGCGTGGTATAGGCCAGGAACAAACCGAGACCGAGGCCGTCGCTCTTGGTGGTATGAAACGGCTCGCCGGCGCTGGCCTGCACCTCTGGCGACATACCGCTGCCGCGATCGGCGATTTCCAGAATCAGCTCGTCCGCGTTCCAGCCGGCATCAATCTCGACATGGTCCGGCGAGGCGTCGGCGGCATTGTTGAGAATATTGGTTATGGCCTGCGTCAGGGTCAGCTCGGCCACCACGCGCGGTGCCGGCTGTGTCCCTTCGCATTGCAGACGTGCATTGACTCCCGGGCGTAGCGCCAGCCAGCGCGCGGTCAGCTCGCGCAGCCAGACATCGAGTGGCAGACTCTGGCCGGATTCGGCGCGCACCTGCCCGGCTGCCGACGAGAGAGACGCGAGGATTTCCTTGCAGCGCAATATCTGCGCACGCAGGATGCCGAGCCTGTCGGCACTGATCCCCCGTTCCGGCTCGATGTCCTTGACCAGCACTGCCATGGTCGAGAGCGGCGTGCCCAGTTCATGCGCAGCACCGGTGGCGAGCGTGCCCAGCGCGAGGACGCGCTCGTGGCGCAAGGCATTCTCGCGCAGCGCGGCCAGCATGCGATCGCGCTCGCGAACAGTCGCCGCCATGCGCACGGCGAACCAGGCAATCAGCGTAGCGCTCAGCACGTACCCCAGCCACATGCCCAGCACGTGCATGCCGAAGTCGGCATCGTGCGCCTGCGCGCTGTGCGGCAACGGCACATGCCAGAAGAGCAGCGCCGAATAGCTGAGCGTGGTGATGGCCGTCATCCCCCAGACGTAAACGGCCGGCAATGCGGCAGCGGCTATAGCGAGTGGCAGCAGGTAGAGCATGACGAAGGGATTGGCCGAGCCGCCACTGAAATAGAACAACGCGGTCAGCGACGCGACGTCGAGCAACAACTGTCCGAACAACTCGCGGTCCTGCACCGGCCAGGCGCATCGCAGCCGCCCAAGCGTGGCAAGACTGATCACCAGCATGCCGGTCAGTACAGCGGCGAGCGGCGCCACTGGCAACGGCAAATCGAGACGCGTCATCACAAACCAAAACGCCAACCCAAGACCGGCGAGCGTGATGGCACGTAACAGCAACAATCGCCGCAGATTGATCTCGGCGGAAATCAGGGGCTTGCTGCTATCCTGGATCTGCATGTTCCCGCATTCTAGCCCGAACCTCTTCACACGGCGTGCGGCAATCTGTCACATTGCCGCAATCCCGGAACATGCTTAAGGTCTGCGCTGTACTGCACAAAAACACTCATCGGGGGGTTGCATGTCCACTTGGCTTCGTTTTACGGCTGTCGCCTCTGCATTGTCCATGACCGTACTGCTCTGGCCCATGCAGGTTCTAGCAAGTTGCGGCGGCAGCTTTTGCAGCGTAAACACCCAGTGGGAAACCCAGGGCGCCTGGACCGGCTCCGGCCTGCGGCTTGGCCTGCGCTATGAATACACCGACCAGAACCAGTTGCGCAGCGGTGCCAGCAAGATCGAACCGGAAGGACTTCCGGGCACAATCGATGAAACCCGCACGCTCAATCGCAGCCTCATGACCTCACTCGACTATGCATTCAGCCCGGACTGGGCAGTGTCCGCACAGCTGCCGCTGATCGATCGCGTCCACAGCCACGTGGACAACACCGGCCCGACTGTCGAGTCGTGGAACTTCCGGGAGGCTGGCGATCTGCGGCTGACGGCGCGCCGCCAGTTCGGCCTGAGCGAAGACAGCGCAGCCGGACTGCAATTTGGCGTGAAGCTGCCGACTGGCGGCATCAAAGAGTCCAACAGCGATGGCACCGTGGCCGAGCGCAGCCTGCAACCCGGCAGCGGCACCACCGATGCCCTGCTCGGCGCGTACTACTACCGCAAGCTCGAAGGCGACGCCACCACCCTGTTTACCCAGGTGACGTGGCAAGTGCCGCTGGGTGAACACAACGGCTACGCCCCCGGGCAGCAGGTGATGCTCGATGTCGGGCTGCGCTACGGCTTCACGCTCAAGACCAGCGCGTTGCTGCAGCTCAACCTGCACTGGAAAGACCGCGACCAGGGAATCAACGCCGAGCCGGATGAATCCGGCGGCAGCTACCTGAACCTGAGCCCGGGCCTGAGCCACCTGCTCACGCCGCGCCTGCAACTCTATGGTTTCGTGCAGTTGCCGCTATACCGTTACGTGAACGGCACACAGCTGACCGCCGACTGGTCGGCGGTGGCGGGATTAAGCTGGATGATGAAATAAATAATACGCGCCGGGAGCGGCGCGTATTTTCTGGCAGTCTTACTGAGAAGAACGGGAAATAGTGCGCGTCGCCGCATCAATTGAGTCCCCTCTCCCGGAGGGAGAGGGGAAAACAATGCGCGCTATTTGGTGGCCGGATCAGTACCCGGCGAGCTTCTTTTTCAGAAGCTCGTTGACCTGCGCCGGGTTGGCCTTGCCCTGCGTGGCCTTCATCACCGCGCCGACGAAGAAACCGAACAGCGCTTCCTTGCCGGCCCGGTATTGTTCGAGTTGCTTCGGGTTGCTCGCAATCACGTCATCCACCGCCTTTTCGATCGCGCCGCTGTCGGTGATCTGCTTCAGTCCCTTCTTCGCGATGACCGCGTCGGCATCGCCCTCACCAGCCCACATCGCCGCGAGCACGTCCTTGGCGATCTTGCCGGAGATGGTGTTGTCGGCCAGGCGCTTGAGCAGGCCGGCCATCAGCGCGGCCGTGACCGGTGACGCACTGATCTCCTTGTTCTCGCTGTTCAACAAGCCAGACAGTTCCACGGCAACCCAGTTGGCGGCAATCTTGGGATCGGCGCCGGATTCGCGCACCACCTGCTCGTAGTAATCGGCCATGGCGCGCGTGGCGGTGAGCACGCCAGCGTCGTAGGCAGAAAGCTTGTACTGCTGCTTGAAGCGCTCGGCTTTCGCATCCGGCAGTTCCGGCAAGGTCTTGCGGGTTTCTTCAATGAAGCTCGCCTCGATTATCAGCGGCAACAGGTCCGGATCGGGGAAGTAGCGGTAGTCGTGCGCCTCTTCCTTGCCGCGCATGGAGCGGGTTTCGTTTTTCACCGAATCGTACAGGCGCGTTTCCTGTATAACCTTGCCGCCGCCTTCGAGCAGCTCGATCTGGCGCTCGACCTCGAACTCGATGGCCTTCTCGACGAAGCGGAACGAGTTCACGTTCTTGATCTCGGCGCGCGTGCCGAATTCCTTCTGGCCTTTCGGACGCACCGACACATTGGCGTCGCAACGGAACGAGCCTTCCTGCATGTTGCCGTCGCAGATTTCAAGATAGGTCACAAGCGAATGCAGTTTCTTGAGATAGGCGACCGCTTCCTTCGACGAACGCATGTCCGGCTCGGATACGATTTCGAGCAGCGGCGTACCAGCGCGGTTGAGATCGATGCCGGTCAGTCCATGGAAGTCCTCGTGCAGTGACTTGCCGGCATCCTCTTCCAGATGCGCGCGCGTGACGCCGACGATCTTTTCCTGACCATCGACCTCGATCCTGAGCGTGCCCTTCTGCACCACCGGCAATTCGTACTGCGAGATCTGGTAGCCCTTGGGCAGGTCGGGATAGAAATAATTCTTGCGCGCGAATACCGAGCGCGGACTCACGACGGCGCCGATGGCCAGTCCCAGTTTGGTGGCCATGCGCACGGCTTCGCGGTTCATCACCGGCAGCACGCCGGGCAGCGCCAGGTCCACCGCGCAGGCCTGGGTGTTCGGCTCGGCGCCGTATTGCGCGGCCGCGCCGGAGAACAGCTTGCTCTTGGTGAGCAGCTGCACGTGCACCTCAAGACCGATAACCGTTTCCCATTCCATATGCTATTTCTCGAATTTCACTGCCAAGCACGCGTAGGATGGGTGGAGCGAAGCGTAACCCATCAATACCAGCCCATCTGTCGATCAGTGGGTTACGCCGCTGCGCGGCTAACCCACCCTACATGAACTATACAAACCCCTTCGGTGCTTTCTTGTGCCAGTCGGTCGCCTGTTGGTACTGGTGTGCAGCGTTGAGCAACCGCGCCTCGTCGAAATATTTTCCGATCAACTGCAAACCGACCGGCCGCTGGTCGGCACCGAAGCCGGCCGGGATGGACATGCCGGGCAAACCGGCGAGGTTCACCGAGATGGTGTAGATGTCGGACAGATACATGGCCACCGGGTCGTCGGTCTTGGCGCCGAGATTAAACGCCGTGGTCGGCGTGGTCGGCCCCATGATCACGTCGCACTGCTCGAAGGCGCGGTTGAAGTCATCGGTGATCAGGCGGCGCAGCCGTTGCGCCTGCAAATAGTAGGCATCGTAATAACCGGCCGAGAGCACGTAGGTGCCGATCAGGATGCGGCGCTTGACCTCGGCGCCGAAACCCTGGGCGCGGCTCTTGCAATACATGTCACTGAGATCCTTGTACTCGGGGGCGCGGTGGCCGTAACGCACGCCGTCGAAACGCGCCAGGTTGCTGGAGGCCTCGGCCGGGGCGAGCACGTAGTAGCAGGGGATGGCGAGCTGGCTGTTGGGCAGCGACACTTCGACGATTTCGGCACCGAGTTTCTTGTACTCGGCTATTGCCGCCTCGACCACTTTCGCCACGTCGGCGCTCAGGCCCGCGCCGAAATATTCTTTCGGCAGACCGATGCGCAGACCTTTAATACTGTTGTTGAGGCTTGCCGTGAAATCCGGCACCGGCTGATCGACCGAGGTCGAGTCGCGCGCATCGAAACCGCACATGGTGTTGAGCAGCAGCGCGGCATCCTCGGCGCTGCGAGTCATGGGCCCGCCCTGGTCGAGCGAGCTGGCGAACGCGATCATGCCGTAACGCGACACCCGCCCGTAACTCGGCTTGATGCCGGTAATGCCGGTGAGCGCCGCCGGCTGGCGAATCGAGCCGCCGGTGTCAGTGCCGGTCGCGGCCGGGGCAAGGCGCGCGGCCACCGCCGCGGCCGAGCCGCCGGAGCTGCCGCCCGGCACGGCTTGGGTGTCCCAGGGGTTCTTTACCGGGCCATAGTATGAAGTCTCGTTCGACGAGCCCATGGCGAATTCGTCCATGTTGGTCTTGCCGAGGCACACGGCGCCGGCCGCGTTGAAGCGCTCAATGACCGTGGCATCGTAGGGGGCGACAAAGTTGGACAACATTTTCGAGCCACAGGTGGTCAGCCAGCCGTCGGCGCAAAAGATGTCTTTCTGGGCGATCGGGATGCCGGTAAGCGGGCCGGCCTGGCCCTTGGCGAGACGCTCATCCGCGACCTTGGCCTGGGCGAGGGATCGCGCCGGGTCCAGGGAGATGAAGGCGTTCAGCTCCTTATACTTACTAATACGGTCCAAATAGCCCTGGGTAAGCTCGACGCTGGAGGCCTTTTTAGCCTTCAGCAGGGCGGACAGCTCGGAGACGGTTTTATCAAACATGGGTGCTCAGATATCGATTGGCCACGGGGGGTACGGGGGAAAACCCATCTGCCTGACCCCCGTGTTCCCCGTGGTTAAATTCATTCAATTACTTTCGGCACCAGGTACAGCCCGGCCTCGGTCGCCGGGGCAATCTTCTGGAACTTGTCGCGCTGGTCGGGCTCGGACACGCGGTCGTCGCGCAGGCGCAGCGCCGCGTCCTGAGGGTGCGCCATGGGTGCCACCGACTTGGTGTCCACAGCGTTCATCTGCTCGATCAGCCCGAGGATGCGCGACAGCGATTCAGTGGTAGCGGTGACTTCGGCATCGGTGACGTCGAGGCGCGCCAGATGGGCGATCTTGATCACATCCTTTCTATCGAGCGACATGGAATCCTTCTCGAAACGGCGGTTGGCATGCGTTCCGCACGTTACCACATTCGGTTTGGCGGTTGAACCGGCTCCCGGCGGTTGCTACAGTAGGATGATTACCGGGATTTGTCTCACCTCCACGACTTCAAGGCTACACTTCATTCATGTTTGAAAACCTGCGCGGCTATTTTTCCAGCGATCTCGCCATCGACCTCGGCACCGCCAACACCCTGATCTGGGTGCGCGGCAAGGGCATCGTCCTCAATGAACCGTCCGTGGTCGCGGTGCGCCAGGAGTTCGGCCCGCGCGGCGGGCGCCAGGTGCTGGCGGTGGGCGTGGAGGCCAAGCGCATGCTCGGCCGCACCCCGGGCTCGATCCAGGCGATTCGCCCGATGAAGGACGGCGTGATCGCCGACTTCACCGTGACCGGCGAAATGCTCAAGTATTTCATCCGCAAGGTGCACGAAAAGCGCCTGTTCCAGCCGTCCCCGCGCATCGTCATTTGCGTGCCGTGCGGCTCCACCCAGGTGGAGCGGCGCGCCATCCGCGAGTCGGCCATCGGCGCCGGTGCGCGCGAGGTGTATCTGATCGAGGAGCCGATGGCCGCGGCCATCGGCGCCGCCCTGCCGATCGGCGAGCCGACCGGCTCCATGGTGCTCGACATCGGCGGCGGTACCAGCGAGGTCGGCGTGATTTCGCTCGGCGGCCTGGTGTATGCCACCTCCCTGCGCATCGCCGGCGACAAAATGGACGAGGCGATCATTAGCTACGTGCGCCGCAAGTACGGCCTGCTGATCGGCGACGCCACGGCCGAAAAGGTCAAGATCCAGGTCGGCACCGCCTGGCACGAGAGCGAGATGCGCCAGATGGAAATCAAGGGCCGGCATATCGCCGACGGCGTGCCGCGCAGCATGGTCATCAACAGCAAGGAAGTGCTGGCGGCGCTGTCCGAATGCCTGGCCGGCATTGTCACTGCCATCAAGGGCGCCCTCGAACAGACGCCGCCGGAACTGGCGGCCGATATCGCCGACAAGGGCCTGGTGGTTTCCGGCGGCGGCGCGCTGCTGCGCGACCTCGACATCATGCTGCGCGAGGAAACCGGCCTGCCGATCGTGATCGCCGAGGACCCGCTCACCTGCGTGGTGCGCGGCTGCGGGCGCGCGCTGGAAGAAACCGAATCGCTGAGTGACGTGTTCGTACATGAGTGACCGCGCGCAGCGCCAGCCAACCATATTCACGCACCTGTTCCTGCTGACTTTTCCGGGCCAGGCTGGCCCGGTCATCTGCTAATATGCTTATTTTTGTGCGGGCTGGCTTACCTTCTTATGGCTAATTTTGTGCAGGCTTGCATTCCTTAAATGCTGCAGATCTCCGGCTGGCAGATCCGCGCACCTTCCAACCTGACGCGTTTCGTGGTGTTCGCCCTGCTGTCCGTGGGCCTGATGTTGCTCGATGCGCGCGGCCATCACCTGCAGAAAATCCGTACCGGGCTCACGGTGCTGTTCGCACCCATCCAGGTTCTCGCCGCGATCCCGGTGCGCGTGGGCGGCGCGATTGTCGATTTTTTCCATGGCGACGAATCCCTGCGCGCCGAGGCCGAACGCCTGCGCAGCGAACAGCCGATCCTGCTCACGCGCCTGCAACGCTACGAGGCCATCGAGGCGGAGAATGCCCACCTGCGCCAGCTGCTCGGCACCAGCGCACTGGTGGCGGAGCGGGCCGTGGTGGCGGAGCTGCTGGAAGTGGCAAGCGAGCCGTTTCGGCGCACCGTGGTCATCGCCAAGGGCGAAAAAGACGGGCTGTACCTGGGACAGCCGGTGGTCGATGCCTATGGCATCCGCGGCCAGGTGAGCACGGTTGGCGTGCTGCAGAGCACCGCCATCCTGATCACCGACCCGGGCCACGCCATTCCGGTGCAGGTGAACCGCAACGGACTGCGCGCCATCGCCTTCGGCACCGGCGCGCCGGATACGGTTTCCATCCGCTACCTGACCGCCTCATCCGATATCAAGCCAGGCGATCTGCTGGTGAGTTCCGGCATCGGCGGCGGCTTTCCGTTCGGCTATCCGGTTGCCAAGGTGAAAAAAATCGTAAACGACCCGAATGAGTCGTTTCTCGACATTATCGCCACGCCGGTAGCGCAGCTTTCGCACAACCGGGAAGTGCTGCTCATCTGGCCCACGAAGTCGGTGTTGCCGGCGGAAGTAAAGAAACCCGCGGAGATCAAGAAACCGGTTCAGCCAAAAAAGGCAGTCGAAACGAAAAAGCCGGTAGCGGCGAGTCCGCCGGCCGCGGCGCCGCAGCTGGCGGCGCCCGAACCGGCCAGGCCGGCGGAGGGCACAACACCGTGAACCTGAGCCACAACGCGCGCCGCCGACTGATCATCGCCGCCAGTTTTCTCGCGGCACTGGTGCTGACGATTCTGCCGTGGCCGGTATGGACCGAGCAGTTCCGTCCCGACTGGGTGGCGCTGGTGCTCATTTACTGGTGCATGGCGCTGCCGACGCGCGTGGGCGTGGGCACCGGCTGGAGCGTGGGCCTGATGCTCGACGTGTTGTATGGTTCGATGCTCGGCGAGAATGCCCTCGCCAAATCACTGATCGCCTTCCTGGCCGTGCGTTTCCACCTGCAACTGCGCATGTTCCCGCGCTGGCAGCAAGCGGTGGTGGTTCTGTTGCTGGTCATTGCCAACAACCTGCTGGTGTTGTGGGTCAAGAACCTCGCTGGCCAGGCACCGTCCACCTGGGGCTACCTCACGCCAAGCATCGTCAGCATGCTCCTCTGGCCATGGCTGTTCGTGATCCTGCGTGACATCCGCCGACACGGCAATGTCAGTTAACGTGGTTATTTTTGTGACGGAAAAA
>Ga0315281_10001542_pt1 | contig 34128 bp, 24 predicted proteins | sample YL17G07_0_MG_FD_204540 | JGI IMG/M metagenome (GOLD analysis project Ga0315281, IMG submission 204540) | Sediment microbial communities from Yellowstone Lake, YNP, Wyoming, USA - YL17G07_0 | ecosystem: Environmental > Aquatic > Freshwater > Lake > Sediment | place: USA: Wyoming | collected...
AACGGAAAGCCCACGGCTACACCAATTTCAATACCATGAGAACGGTGATATTCCTCATTGCTGGCAAGCTCGATTTTAAGAAGTTCAACGCACATGCCGCTTAAGCCACTCGAAATTCAAAATAGCCGTTTTTTGCTTGAATACACGCAGACCTTTGCGAGGCAGCATCTTGCGGGGCATCAACTCAGATGTTTTCACATTGACAAAGTAAGATTTGACTACCAACAGCGACGTTGGAGGAGTGAGTATTTCGATTTGCCGTATTGTAATGGTGACTTCATTATTCTCACGCCCAAAGAAATTCTGACTAGAGATGATGCATGGATTAACCAGAGCGACCTGATTGACCAATTTACGCAAATTCGCACAGCGCTGCCGGATGATGCGCTTCGTGCTCAGGTTAACGACTATTTTCTTTCCCGGCTCAACGAAAAATCAACTGGCAAGGAACGCCGCTCGGCAGCCCTGTCCACTATCGAGCAGTTCCATGAGATTCTCGATTATTACATCCAGAAAAAAGAACGCGATGCACCGCTGGCACATACAGTGAGCGATGAAAAGGTTCGAGCGACTCACCGCCAGTTCGTGGAAAACGTGAAGGTCTTGGTCAGTGAGTATCTCGCCGACAGCGGCTTTTATGAGCATGGTGATTCATACCAGGAATCTCTCAAGCGAGTTGCTTACTTGAAGCATGTCATCGAAGACAACGATGGGTACCGTGTTTTCTATATTGACGGTAAACCAATTAAACGAGAAAGTGACCTGCAAACGATGTTCCGCCTGACTTGGTATGCCACGTCTTTCGATGTAAACAGCGAGGTCAACAACGGGCGTGGCCCTGTTGATTACAAGGTGTCAAAGGGGAGGCGAGATAAAAGTTTGGTGGAATTCAAGTTGGCCACAAATACAGGTCTGCGCAGGAATCTTAAAAACCAAGTCGAAATTTATCAGCAAGCGAACGACACATCAAAGTCTATTAAAGTGATTTTGTACTTCTCGGATTCAGAGTTTGAGAATGTCAGCAAGATACTCCGTGAACTTAAGCTGAATGGGCGAGAAGATGTTGTTCTAATAGATGCGAGTCGGGAGACAAAAATCTCCGCATCGAAAGCATAACGTCGAAATAAAAGTGCCAAGTGCTCGAATTGTTTTCTCAACCGCAAACGAACGAATCAATAGAACCGGTCTATCGGGATGAATCACGAACACTCGCAGTTGCTGGTTACCCGCGAGATGCCTTACGGCAAGTTCGGCTTGCTGTTGTGCTTTGTCCTCGCGCTTTGGCGAGTGAATTTGCTTAGCGTTGAGTATGATGATTAAGGAAGCGCACATGACCACACTTAAATTTTTTACCGCGCAAAATATTTCCATTCCCTCCAGTACTTCCTGGTATCTCGCCGACCTTGGCGAATTTCGCGGCAAGCAGGAGCTTTATACGCAGCAGTCTCCGCAACGGCTCAAGACGCTACGGGAGCATGCGCTGATTGAAAGCGCGGTTTCTTCCAACCGTATCGAAGGTGTGTCGGTTGATCCGTCGCGGGTGCGCGCTGTGCTGGTTGCGGCCAAACCTTTGTTCCGGGATCGCGACGAGGAGGAGGTGCGGGGTTATCGCGATGCATTGCAGCTCATCCACGAAGGCGCTGCCCGCATGCCGGTCAGCGAGGTGACGATACGCGAACTGCACCGGCTGGCGCGCGGGCAAATCTGGGATGCGGGGCAGTACAAGGAAAAAGACGGCGACATTATTGAGCACTATGCGGATGGGCGCGAACGGGTGCGCTTCCGCCCTGTCTCTGCGGCAGGTACGCCGACAGCAATGGCGAGTTTGGTTGCCGATTGGCAGCATTGCCTGGATGATCGCCGGGTGCATCCGCTGATTGCGATGGCAGCGTTCAATCTGGATTTTCTTTGTATTCACCCTTTCCGCGATGGTAACGGGCGCGTGTCGCGGCTGGCGCTTTTGCTTCAGTGCTATCAATTGGGTTATGAGGTGGGGCGCTACATCAGCCTGGAGCGGTTGATCGAAGAAAACAAGGATCGTTATTACGAGACGCTGGAGCAAAGCTCGCAAGGATGGCATGAGGGCAAACATGATCCTTGGCCTTATATCAACTATGTGTTGTCCATCCTCAAGATGGCGTACCGCGAATTTGCCGAGCGAGTGGGCGAAACAAAAGCGCCGCGAGGGTCGAAGACCGATCTGGTGCTGGCCGCCATTAACCGGTTTGCGGGCGAATTTACCGTGTCGCAGTTGGCGCAGTCTTGCCCCGGTGTGAGCAGGGATATGATCCGGCGCGTGCTGAGAGAGCAGCAAAGCGCAAACGTCATCGAGTGCCAAGGGCGGGGGCCTGCGGCACGGTGGAAAAAGAAGGGGTAATTACCTCTTGGTAAGGGTAATAAAAAGGGTAATAACGTAGGGCTGATACATGAGTGCAACCGCATCCATTGTTTTCAAGGCGGAATAAAAATGCTTGGCTCGAATTGTTTTCTTAATCGCAAAAGGACGAATCAATAGAGTCGGTCTCGGGATGAACCACGAACACTTGCGGTTGCTGATTACCCGCGTCATGCCTTACAGGTGCTGCTGGTGTTGAATGCTTCGCCGTACCATCTGGACAAGCAACCATCGCGTTATGAAGCTATCCTCGCTGACCCGTCCAGCCCCGACGTGCCGAGACTGGAAGCCTAGATAGACGAACTGGTGTTCGATCTCTACAGCCTGACCGAAACCGAAAGACAACTCTTTCTTGCCGCCCGCACCCAGACTCATGGAATAATAGCCATATACTGAAAACTGATTTATGACAATTCCCTCCGACGTTGAAATTCTTGAACTCCTGAACAGGCTTGATCGGGTTCCCGCAGATGCGCTGGAATCCGGCTGGCTCGACTTCAAACCTTGGAAGAGTGCCAAGGAAGATATGAAGCTCGCCACCGAGTATGCGGTGTGCTTCGCCAACGCCGATGGTGGGGTGGTAGTATTCGGCGTGACTGATAAAGTCGTTGGCCGGAGTGCCGCCATTCGTGGGGCCAGTGGTTACGATCTGGATGTCTGGCAGAAAGCAATTTATCACGGCACTCGTCCAAACTTGGACGTTGGAATTTCCGAACTGGCGGTACCAGAAGGTACGGGCAAGTTATTGGTCGTTCGCATCCCTGCTGGTGGTGGCACACTCTACGGGACATCAGGGGGTCTATTCCAGCAGCGGGTTGGCAAGAATTGCATGCCCATTGACCCGCAGGCTTTCATGCGGCAATCTATTCAAACCGCCGCCGTGGATTGGAGCGGTGCGCTGGCGGAAGGCGTGGCGGTCGGTGACCTCGACCCAATCGAAATTGCGCGTGGGCGCCAGATTGCCGAGCGGCTCCGCCCTCAGTCCGAATTGCCGCGCTTGCCGGATGCGGAGTTTCTTGCCGCGTTGGGTTCATTGCGCGATGGGAGAGTAACGCATACCGGCCTGCTTCTCTTTGGCAAGGAATCCATCCTTGCCAAGTCATGCCCGCAGCACTTGGTGCAGTACGTCTGGCAGCCGGGCGAAACTCGGGTGGCGCGCAACGATCAATTTCGTTCCGGGTTGCTGCATGTGCTGGATCGCATCGAGCAAATCTTCAGCAGTCCGGCTAATCCAGAACATGAAATCACGCTTGGGCTGCAAAAACTGAGAATCCCGTCTTACCACCCGGATGTTGTGCGGGAGGCGGTGCTCAACGCTGTGACGCACCGCGATTATTCAGATACAGGAAAAGTGCTGATCCGGCAGTTGCAAAATGAATTGGTTTTGACCAGCCCCGGTGGCTTCATGGCGGGCATCACGCCGCAAAATATTTTGCGGCACGAACCCAAATCAAGAAACGGTACGCTTGCCAACGCATTTCTCAAACTGGGTTTGGTGGAATCGGCTGGTGTCGGGCGCAAGCGGATTTTTGTTTTGTCACTGTCACTGGGAAAGAAAACCCCGATTTACGAAAGCGATGGGCATAGCGTGACGCTACGCATCTTCGATGGTTCCTACGACGAGAATATGGCCAGGCTTGTTGCGTCCTGGCGCGAAGAGGGGCGCGAGGTCAGTCTTGATAGCTTGTTGATATTGTCTTACCTGAGACAAAATGCTTTTATGGATAGTGGTGCCGCAACAAGGCTTCTGCAAGTCAACGTTACTCAAGCCAGGGAAATTCTCGATCAGCTTGCCCAGCCAAGAACGGGTATTCTGGAACGCCGTGGATATACCAAGGCCGCAACTTTTCATCTCGCCAAGGGTATTGCCAAAGATATTCTTGGCAAGGCGGCCTACACCAAAACCCGTGGTCTGAATCCAATCCGTTATGCCGAAATGGTGAAGGCATATCTGGAGCATCACCGTTCCATCAGCCCGCAGGAATGCAGGGAACTGCTGGGCTTGGGCGAATCACAATCCGCCAAGGTTGAGGTATCGAGATATTTGAAAGCGTGGTCATCTGGAACAGAAGCTTTTCTTGTTCCCGATGGGCATGGTGCAAACCGGCGATATTCTTTGATCGTGCCGGATGCCGAGGATCCCATTTAGCAATTGCAAAAAAAATGCTGCTAATTCGGTGGCGTGCTTTTAATATGATGAAGTATAGGGGAAAAAAGGCTGTTTTCATTTAACATCCAGTTAGCATTAGCCAAAGAGGTTTGAAATTTAACGTAAAGGGCAGAGCAATGACCACGGAACGGATTCGGCAATTGAATTGGCGTCTTTTCGAGTGGTGGGCGCAGCACACGGACTTGGAATTAGTATGATGCCCAGCCATCATAAATTCTGAAAATAGTATGAAACTCGCAATCGCACAAATCAATTGCACTGTCGGCGACCTCGCCGGAAACGCCGCTAAAATTCTCGCCTGCGCCGAACGCGCAAAGCAACAAGGCGCAACTTTGCTGCTTACGCCGGAGCTGAGCCTTTGCGGCTACCCGCCGGAAGACCTGTTGTTGCGCGCCGGGTTTTATCATGCCTGTGACCAGGCGCTGCATGAGCTTGCGCAACAGGTGCGGGGTATCAGCGCGGTAGTGGGGCATCCGCACGAGGTGGGTGGCAAGCGCTATAACGCCGCATCCGTGATCCGCGACGGCAATATCATCGCCACTTACCACAAATATACGCTGCCGAATTACAGCGTGTTCGATGAAGAGCGTTATTTTACGCGCGGCAAAACTCCCTGTGTGTTCGAGGTGGATGGGATCAGATTTGCGCTCAGTATTTGCGCCGACATCTGGTATGAACATGCAGCGCAACGCGCGCATGAGGCCGGGGCGCAAGTACTGCTGGCGCTGAATGCCTCGCCGTATCACATCGGCAAACAACTGTCGCGTTATGAAGCTATCCGCGACCGCACCGGCGAAACCGGCCTTGCGATAGTGTATGCCAATCTGGTGGGCGGGCAGGATGAACTGGTGTTCGATGGATCATCTTTTGCCATGGATGCGCAAGGCGAACTGACGCACCAATTCGCCCACTTTGAAGAAGCGCTGGGGCTGGTGGAAATTTGCGACGGGAAATTGCTGGCGGGCGAGATGGCGCAAACCATCGAGCACGAGGACAGCATCTACCGCGCGCTGTGCCTTGGGGTGAAAGACTATATCGGCAAGAACAGTTTTCCCGGTGTGCTGCTGGGCCTGTCGGGCGGCATTGATTCGGCGCTGACTCTGGCGGTGGCAGTGGATGCGCTGGGTGCGGACAAGGTGCGCGCGGTGATGATGCCCTCGCCCTACACCGCGCAGATCAGCCTGGACGATGCGCGCGAAATGGCCTCCATACTCGGCGTGCGTTACGATGAACTCGATATCAAACCGGCGCTCGACGCTTATCTCGCCACCTTGGGCAGTTTGTTCGAGGGCCGGGCTGCTGACACCACGGAAGAAAATTTGCAGGCGCGCATACGCGGCAATTTGTTGATGGCTCTGTCCAACAAGTTTGGCTCACTGGTGCTGACCACCGGCAACAAATCGGAAATGACCGTCGGCTATTGCACGCTGTATGGCGATATGGCGGGCGGCTTCGCGGTGCTCAAGGATGTCAGCAAGACCTGGGTGTATCGCCTCGCCAATTACCGCAACAGCTTGGGCAGGGTGATTCCAGAGCGCATCATCACGCGTCCGCCCAGCGCGGAACTGAAGCCGGACCAGACCGACCAGGACAGCCTGCCGCCTTACGATATACTCGACGGCATCATGGCTTGTTACGTGGAAATGAATCTCAGCATCGCGGAAATTATCGCGCGCGGTTATGCGGAGGAAGATGTAAGGCGGGTGGTGAAGATGATCTGCGCCAACGAATACAAGCGCCGCCAGTCGCCGGTCGGCGTGCGCATCACCGACCGCGGCTTCGGCAAGGACTGGCGCTACCCGATCACCGCGCGCTATCAGGACGGCTTTTAGCTTTATGCGCGGTAGGCTATACTTGTTATTCCATTTCTAAATTAAACATGCGTTTTTGTAGGGCGGGTTCCACCCGCCGGATAAAGCTGTCGGGCAAAGCCCGACCTACGAATTAACTCACTTTTAAAATGGAAATGGAATTACACCAATTTCCCGGGAGCTGCCATGAAAAAAATCGAAGCCATCATCAAACCATTCAAGCTCGACGAAGTGCGTGAAGCCCTGTCCGAACTGGGCGCCAGCGGCTTGACCGTGACCGAGGTGAAAGGCTTCGGGCGGCAGAAGGGGCATACCGAGTTGTATCGCGGCGCGGAGTATGTGGTGGATTTTCTGCCCAAGATCAAAATCGAAGTGGTAGTGGGCGCAGCCATATTGGATGCCGCCGTGGAAGCCATCATCAAGGCGGCGCATACCGGGAAGATCGGTGATGGCAAAATTTTCGTCACCCCGGTGGAGCAGGTCATCCGCATCCGCACGGGTGAGACCAATGAAGGCGCGATTTAGCTACTGCTTCGCCAGGCAACACCGGAGACCGCATGTATTTGTTCTTTGACACAGAAACGACCGGGATACCAAAGAACTACAAAGCTCCCGTTTCGGATATCAAAAACTGGCCACGGCTGGTGCAGATTGCCTGGTTGGTCACCGACAAAAGCGGAAATGAAATCAAGAGCGCCGAGTACATTATCAAGCCAAACGGATTTTCGATTCCAGAGGACGCAGCCAAAATACACGGGATTACCAACGAGCTTGCCAGCCAGTCTGGGGTTGACCTGAAGCCCGTTCTTGAGGAAATTACGGTGGATATTTCCAAAGCCGTTGCCTTGATTGCGCACAATATGCAGTTTGATGAAAAGATACTCGGTGCAGAGTTTTTGCGCATGGGCCACCTCAATCATATGGATGGCAAAACAAAAAAATGCACGATGCAATCGTCGACAAACTACTGCAAGATTCCCGGCCCATACGGCAACAAGTGGCCAAAACTGGCGGAGCTACACAAAAAGCTTTTTCGGGAAAGTTTTGATAACGCCCACAACGCCCTTGCTGATGTCAGGGCTTGTTCGAGATGTTACTTTGAACTTAGGCGAATTGGAGTTATGGCCTGATTTCAATGCTGTTCACTTGACTGTTTGCACTGACTCTTCGACTACGCCCAGGGCGAACGGAATTTTTCTTAAATGAACCACCTTGCCACTAGCCTGAATAAATCCCCTGTGCCAACAGCGGACGTTCAAAATGCTTTGCTCCACAACATTGAGACCGAGTGTGGCTGAAGCAGTACCTTAAGCCGATCTCTTTCGATCAAAGCCGATTGGGGTAGAAATGTGATCTTAAGTTGTTTCCCCGCAATCGAAACCGAGCGGGGTCGAAATGTAATATTAGCCTGCTCACCTTTAAACTCGAAACGCAAAAGACGCGGCAAGGAAACGAGATCGCCGTCATAAGTCTGTTGCCAGTGTGCATTTATTGCACGGGCGGTTTCTGGTTGTGGATTGGCGACAAAAGACAGATTGGATGTGCTGCCGAACCCTAATTCGATGGGCGCGGTATCCGGTGGGCGGATAAGCACATCACTTGCGCTAAACTGGTAAGGTGGCAGAAGATCGATGCCGGAATGCACGAACTGGGTTGTTAGCAGATCAAGCTTTAGTACAAAAACGTCCTCTTCCGCCTCTGCGGCTGGTGCCGCAGCAACTAACCCAACGAGTACGAATCCTAAACCAAGGCGAAACATAGCCGCTCGAATAATACAAGAACCAGAAATGAGGCTAGACATATCGTCCTCCTTTCCACTTTCAAACACCGCAGGAGCTAGCAGTTTATGTACACGGACGAACATCCATGCAGCAGTCCCGCTTCCATAGTCTCCCTTAGGCCGGTGACTTTGCGCCCTTACCTTTCGATAAGTTTGCCAAGTGGTTACAGACTACTGTGTGGCTCCGAAAGAATCAATTCATATAAGACGGATGGTTAACTTTTCGGATGACCGGCACTCTAACTTTGCACCTCGAATGACTCCTTCGTCGTTAGCGGGCCTTCATCAATGACTGCAATCTGTCAGTAGGCCGAACGTAGCGAGCGGAAGCTTACGGGCGACCTGAGTAAAATTACCTGAACGCAAAGTCCCACTGTCTGCTTTAACCTGGCCTGTGCCAATAGCTGAACTTGGTCGCTGCCGTCTATTTGTTCGCCACGTCGCTCTGGCTACGCTCCCCGCAACATTCCATACACTCGGCGAGAGTTGTTCAACTATCTGTAGTCGGTTCGGTCTCAAGCGGGCAATAAAAACTTTTGAAGTCGATACGGCGGTCTGTGCTGAGATCGACACTCTGATTGGTCTGATGCTCGTGTAGAGGTGGATATTCAAAACGTTTTGCCTCATGCGCATGTCACTACCCACATGGAGCCAATAGAGAGCCCTGTGTCAATGACTGATCAAGAGTTCGACGTTGGTAAGCGGCTTTCGCCGGAACACATAAACGGCAGCCCCCAATTCTGGAGGCAACACCTGCGCGCCAAGTTTTTTATCCTCTTCAAAGTTAAAAGTGGATTGCTGCTTGTAGTCTTTCCAATTGCCGAATGCAAACGGGTGACAGCTACCGATGACAATATAAAGCTGAACGCTGGGAGTGTTGAACACGTAGCGCTCAAAATCGTTCTGCGACGGCGGCCACGAACAGATGACCGCTTCCGGAGCATAGGTGGACAGAGCCTCACGGGCATCTAGCTTGATGACCCATTCAGGGTACTCCACTGCATTATTCCAGCCATGATTATCCGTTGCGGTTAACCGGACTCCCTGGTTTTTCAGGAACCGCGTCAGGGTTCCGTCTCCCGCACCGATTTCCAGGCAACTTCTGGAAGCAATCATCCCGGCCAGTGCCTCGATCAATGCGCGCGAATAGAAACAATAAATTCCCCTGGGTTGTACCAATGGCATAAGTCGCTTTTTTTGCCAGACGAGCGGCCAGAACAGGCGGAACCAGAACAGGGAAACCGGCTTGCGCTCCAACCCACCGGAAAACAGCAGCTTCTGGGCTATATACCCATTGAGCAGATTGAAGCGCAGCTTGCCTTTCGTTACGCTTGCATCTGCAGCCAGCGTGGACAGGCAAAGTTTCTTGACGGACTCATGCGCCATGCGGCTGCGGATAAATTGCGACATGGTGGCTTCGATGTTTTTTTCCGATTCCCGGAAGAAGGTTTGGTCAACGCTGCATGTGCGGATATGCGCTCCAGGTATGCCTTCAATTCTTCCGCGACACCGCGCTCAATAATGGCGGAAATATCCTGTTGCACCGCTGCCCATTCCTTTGGATATTTAGAGCAAAGCTCATCTAAAGAGGGGTTAGTTTTCAGCCACTCCAGAATTTTTGTGTAATCCTCATGCTTCATGAAAATATTTTCGACATTACTGTATTGAAATTCAGGTAATCGCCAGTTTGGGAATAGCCTGAATATTACGTCCTTCCCTGTTGTTGCGCACTGAATTATCACAGCCGCTTCACGGGTTCTATTTTCCAGCCCCTTTTGCCTTCTTTTCAGCGGTATCTTGTGCAGCAATCGAAGAAGATTCGATAACAACTCCCCCTTTGTTATAATCATAATAAATAGAATCGACAGTTATGCGAGAGCCTTGGTCATCCATCCAGATAAAAGTCTCCCGATCGAGTTGGGTTCCTATCGCATTTTTTATTTTCGTATTTTTCTTCAGTGGGTTCCCATACTTTGCCTCTAAGGTTTTGGCAAGCGCCAGCATTTCTTGCGTGGAACCGTCCATCTCGACTTTGATGAGAGCTTTGTCGCTACTCAAGGTAACCAATGCAAAAGTGTCAACCAGGTTTTCGTAATTGAGCAATATCTGGCTTCTTTCATCTTGGAAGGAGCATCTGTCATGCTTGGGGTTGAATTTTTTCTCCATACACATTTTCTGCAAGGCACCCTTTGCTCCCGGCTTGCCAAGAGGAATGCCTTTAAAAGAAATCGCCCCCTTTGTCTTATTGGAGAGTTGCATTTGCGGTGGCTGTTCCACCGAAGGGCTGCTCTTTATCTGCGCATGAGATTCGGCATTGCCATAACTTGAAAAGAGTAATGCACCAGTAACTGCAATAATCGACAGCAAAATCCGTTGATTCATTTTAGTAAGTCCCGTTAATAAAATTGTGACGCCATTATAGATAGATTGTTATTACGCTGCCTGAAACCTGATTATCCTGAAAGACACATTACGGCGCGGGTATCGCGCCGTGTAACATCAGGACTCAAACGGAAATCCGAAGTGGGGTGGCATCTATAGAGAGGCCGGGAGGAGATGTGTGACGAGGGAGTTGAGAAAAATTTATATTTTTTTCCGGGTAATTATTGGCGCAGTTTCGATGGAAGGCTCTTGAGGGATTCTTGCGCGGCGTCATTACCCTGCGCAGCCGCTTTCTGCCACCATTCCACTGCCTTGGCTGCGTCCTTTGGTACGCCTTCGCCTTTGTCATACATCACGCCGAGGTTATATTGCGCAAAAGCATTTCCCTGTTCAGCGGCTTTCTGATACCACTCTGCCGCCTTGGCGTCATCCTTGGCTACGCCGTCTCCGTTGTAATACAGCCGGGCGAGACCTAATTGATCTAGACTCCGCTTTCCGCTTCACTTCGGCAAACTTATCTTCCGGGGATTGCGGCCCCGAACCGAACTGGCTATTCAAATTCGTTTTCTGTTCGGGAACGGCACCAGCTTCTGTCTTGCTGCCAGACACCTTTTCACCGCAACCAGCGATTGCCAGCATCATCATCAAAATAACTATACGCATTGCAACACCCCGATAAATTGGCAGCCATGAATGGCGGCTGCTTCACCATGATTAACAGAACAGGGTTCAAACTTCCTGTATCCGTAACCCGCCACAGACGGAACACACACTCTGAGGACTTGGCTTACTGGCGGTAACTTGCATGACATTCTACACAGTACTGCATTGTTTTGTTCAATGCGCGTAATGACGCATTGACATCTTTGGTATTCAAGGCGTCGCCTAGATCGTCGCCGCTCTTGTGGAAAGCAATTCCCAGCGTCATGAATTTCTCATTGTTGAACATGCTGCACATCTTTTGCATTTCCGGGGTTAGGCCAAGCTTGGTATGCGCTATTTTTGAGGCGTCCTCGAACTTGCTTTCCGACATAAAGCCGATGATCGATTTGATTGCTTCTACATGCTCCCGCATGTTCGATAGCTGGTGCTGTTTCATTTCCGCTGACAATCCCAGGGAAGTTTGCGTGCCCATCATGCTCATGTCGTGATGATGGTTTTCATGATGCATCTTTTCGTCGGCGGCGAATGCCACGTTCAAGACAGCTAGTCCGATGAATGCTGAAACGGCTATCAAAATTCTTTTCATGTTCTGGTTTCCTTGTTTTGGTTATTTGGTGTGGCAATTTAGAAATAAATCGCACTGCTGTCTGTGATAAAAGTCACATAGCCAACTCTGATTTCGATAGAGGCGCCCTAAAGGCCTTGTTGCACCGAGAAATGGCGGTAGAAAAACCTCTTGGCAAACTCCGCCGCCACGAGATAGCAGAGCACCATTGCCACAAGGATCAGGAAGAATAGCGGCGGCGGCGCAACAAAGCCGAGATGCGTTGCAAGTGGCGTGAAGGGCAACGCTGCGGCTATCAGAACAACCGCCGTCGAAGTGGCGGTCAGCGCAGCGCTTGGCCGGCTTTTTAATGGGTTATCCCGGGTACGGATGACAAAAATCACCAGCACCTGGGTCGCGATGGATTCGATGAACCAGCCGGTGTGAAACAGCGCCTCTCCTGCCTCGAACACCTTCAGCAGGATGAAGAACATGAGAAAGTCGAACACTGAACTGACCGGCCCGACCACCAACATGAAGTTGCGGATAAAAGTCATATCCCAGTGTTTTGGATGGGCAAGATATTCGTTATCCACATTATCCATGGGAATCGGAAGCTCCGAGACATCGTAGAGCAGGTTATTGAGCAGAATCTGTGTTGGCAGCATCGGCAGGAATGGGATGAACAGTGTCGCACCGGCCATGCTGAACATGTTGCCGAAATTGGAGCTCGTTCCCATCATGATGTATTTCATGATGTTGGCAAAGGTGCGGCGCCCCTCCAGCACACCTGCGTGCAGCACATTCAGGTCATGGCGCAACATGATCATGTCGGCCGCCGCTTTGGCCACGTCCACGGCGCCGTCCACCGAGATGCCGACATCTGCCGAACGCAGCGAAGGCGCGTCGTTGATGCCGTCGCCGAGGTAACCGACGGTGTGCCCCTGCGCTTTCAGCGACAGGATGACGCGGTTCTTCTGAGCCGGCGTGACGCGGCAGAACAGGTTGGCCTCCCTCACCCGCACCGCCAGTGTGGGATCATCCATGCGCTGGATTCCACTGCCGTTCAGCACACCCGTGACCGGCATCCCCAGTTGATTGCATACGTGCCGGGTGACCAGCTCGCTGTCGCCGGTGACAATCTTGATGTTGACCCCGCTTGCCGCCAGCGCCTTGAGCGCAGGCGCTGCGCTCGTCTTCGGAGGATCGAGAAACGCGGCGAAGCCGGCGAAGATGAGCTCGGTTTCATCGTCTACGATGGCGTGAGGATGATCCAGCGCCACTGGCCGCCAGGCGATGCCGAGCACCTTGAAACCTTCCCGCCCGAGACTGTCGTGCAAGACCTGGATGGATGCCAGCGCCTTCTCGTCCAGCGGCTGCGCGCCTTGCGTTTCGCCTACGGCATATTGCGTGGACAGCCTGAGGATATCCTCGGGCGAACCCTTGACCACGAGCAGCCGTTTCTCGCCCTGCTCGACCAGGCCATGATCGACCAACACCGAAACGCGCCGCCGCTCGAAGTCGAAGGGCACCTCGTCGATCTTGCGCCAGCCGCTTACGTCGATCTCATTGTGCCTGAGGATTGCGTCATCCAATGGGCTCTTCAGGCCCGTCTCGAAATAGCTGTTGAGGTAGGCCAAATGCAACACCTGCGCGCTGTCGTTCCCTTGCGCGTCGAGGTGGCGTTCCAACTGGATGCGCCCCTCGGTGAGTGTGCCGGTCTTGTCGGTGCACAGCACGTCCATGCTGCCCAGATTGTGGATGGCGGCAAGCTGCTTCACGATCACCTGCTTTTTCGCCATGCGCAAGGCGCCACGCGACAGCGTCACCGTGATCACCATCGGCAACAGCTCGGGGGTGAGACCGACGGCCAGCGCGATGGCGAACAGGAACGACTCGAGAAATGGCCGGTGAAAAAAGGCGTTGATCAGGAAGACGAACAGCACCAGCAGGAAAGTCAGGCGCATGATCAGCATGCCGAAGCTCTGGGTGCCCAGTTCAAAAGCAGTGGGCGGCGCCTTGACCACCAGTGAATCAGCGATATTGCCCATAGCCGTATCGGCACCGGTGCGGCACACCATCGCCTTGGCCATCCCGCTGATGACGGAGGTGCCCATGAACACGGCGTTATCGGCCTGGCTGATATCTTCCGCCGGTACCGGCAAATCGCGGGCAAATTTCTCCACCGGATAAGACTCGCCCGTCAGCAGCGACTGGTTGACGAAGAAATCTTTGGCATCGATGAGCCGGCAATCGGCAGGCATGAGATCGCCTGCGGCCAGCAGCACCACGTCGCCTGGCACCAGATCCGCTATCGGGAGTTCCTGGGGATGCCTGTCCCGCAGCACCGTGGCCCGTACCGCTACAGCATGCTTCAATTGTTCTGCGGCCCGTCCGGCCCGGTATTCCTGAACGAAATCCAGCGTCACACTCATCAGCACGACGGCCCAGATAATCACGAACCCGGTGATTTCGCCGGTCAGCGCAGACACGGCGCTGGCAGCAAGCAGAACCATTACCAGCGGATTCTTGAAGTGGCTCAGGTACTGGAGGATCAGCGGCCGTTCGCCGTGGGCGCGTAGCGTATTGGGGCCGAACCGTGCAGTTCGCGCACGCGCTTCCCGCTGGCTCAAGCCGGTCGGGAGCGCCTCCAATTGCGATTGGAGAGCTTCGGCTGGCAAATTCCAGAACAGGGCGTCGGGGCGGTTCATTGTGGTGCTCACCTTCTTTCGGTGCGGCTATGTGTTGGGAAGCTGTCTTCTCGTAGGTTGGGCAAAGCGTAGCGTGCCCAACATAAATACTTTCGTTTGTTGGGCACGCTACGCTTTGCCCAACCTACGTACTATGTGTAGCGACGCATTTCGACACCGTTTTATTGGAATTGATTGGGTGATAAAAGGAGGGGCCACTGTATCAAGTCACGGTGCCAATTACAAGAAATTGCCGGGGCTGAACAGGATGGAGTTGGGTTAATATCGCACATCGCTTTCCGGCCTGCGCCGCACACAAATGCCCACCCATCATTCGCCTGCCATTATCCAGCGCAAAGTAGCCATCGCCGCCTGCTTCGGCACTTTCCTGGAATGGTATGACTTCCTCACTTTCGCCTCGCTGGCCACTTATTTCAGCACGCTGTTTTTTCCCCAGGAAAATCCGGTCGCCGCGCTGCTGGCGAGCCTCGCCACTTTCGGGGTCGGCATGCTGGTGCGCCCGCTCGGCGCCGCCCTATTCGGGTCGCTGGGCGACAAGCATGGCCGCCGCCCGGTTTTCATCGCCACTATTGTACTCATGGGGCTGACTACATTCTGTGTCGGTTTATTGCCGACGTATGAACAAGTTGGTTTGCTGGCTCCCGCATTGCTGCTGGTGTTGCGCCTGTTGCAGGGCTTTGCGGTCGGCGGCGAAATCGGCGGCGCGGCAGTGTATCTTACCGAGCATGCCCCAAGCGGCAAACGGGGCTTTTATACCAGCGTGCTGCAATTGATGGGGCCATTGGGCATACTGGCCTCCACCTTGCAGGTGGTATTGCTGCAAGCGCTATTGAGTGCCGCCGATTTCCAGGCTTGGGGATGGCGCGTACCGTTCCTGCTTTCCATCATCTTGTTACTGGTCTCGCTCAAGAGCAGGGTAAATATGTTCGAGTCGCCGGTGTTCCTGCATTTGCGCGAAAAGCATGCCCTGTCGAAAGCGCCGCTGCGTGAATGTTTATCCAATCCCCACACGCTTGGCCGTATGGCACTGCTGTTTTTCTGCATTTCTGCAGGCGGCTCGCTGCTGTTTTTTGCGTCCCAGGTTTACGCCAACGTGTATTTGAAAAGTGTGGTCAGGCTCGACCCGCAATTGGCCGGAACGCTGGTGATGCTGGGTACGCTGGTGTTGTTTCCGCTGACCATTTTTTTCGGCTGGCTGTCGGATCGCGTTGGCCGCAGGCCGGTGCTGCTGGCCGGGCTGCTGCTCGGCAGCCTGGCTATCCTTCCCGTGTTCAAGGGCTTGATGCATTACGGCAACCCGGCGCTGGAGCGCTTCAACCGCGAGGTACCAGTGGCGCTGTACGGTGAATCCTGCGCCTACGACCCGTTCACCTCGACGCACAACGACTGCGAGCGCAATCAGCAATTGCTCGCCAAGCTGGGCGTGTCCTACACGCTTTATCCCGCACAGGCACCGCATGGCACAGTGGTGCATATCGGCAACAAGAGCGAGGTTGCCGGCTATCAACCGGCGGTGCTCATGCAGATGTTGAAGTCCGAGGGCTGGACAGAACAGGCCGATTCGCGCCAGGCAGACCGGGTAATGATATTGCTGCTATTGCTCATCCCGGTCATTGCCGTTGCGCTCATCACCGGCCCGCAAACCGCCACGCTGGCCGAATTATTTCCGGCGCGCACACGCTACACGGCAGTGGCGCTGCCACACAACCTCAGCGCCGGCTGGATAGGCGGCTTATCGCCGTTCATGATTACCCTGTTCAGCGTGAAAGCCGGAAATGCGTTATCCGGCATGTGGTATCCGGTCGCGTTGCTGGCGGCGGCATTTGTCATTGGTTTGATTTTTTTGCCGGAAACGCGCAACACCCCGCTTGACGGATGAGAAAATTCCGCTGATAGTTGACGTGAATGTACTCCAGGGTCTGGTGGGCGACGATGATTCGCTGGAAGACCCCGCAGGACATAAAAGAGCAGTACATGAGTGCGAGCATCTGCAGCAACAACCGTGTGGTGTTCAATATCGCCGGGAACAAGTATCGCTTGGTTGTGGAAATGCAATATCGTGCAGGGATTGTGTGGGTGAAATTCGTTGGAACCCATGCGCAGTATGACCAATTCAACGTGGAGACCGTCAATGAATATTAAGCCAATCCGAAACGATGACGACTTGCGCGCCGCATTCATGCAGATGAAACTCGTGTATCAGGCGCAAGATGGAACGCCAGAGGCAGACGAGATGGAGATACTTGTGACGCTTATCGAAGCATATGAACACAGGCATTTTCCGATAGGCGTGGTGGATCCGGTTGAGGCAATTAAATTCAGAATGGAGCAGCAGGGGCTCACCCCAAAAGACCTTGAGCCATTTATCGGCTCAAGCGGTCGAGTATCCGAAGTGTTAAACCACAAGCGCAGGCTAAGCCTGCAAATGGTGAAGCGGCTACACGATGGGCCGCACATCCCCTACGAAAGTCTTTTGGCTGCAGCCTGGTTTAGTGCTTCACTCACAGGTAATGCACCATGACAACAATCAATGGAAAAATACTCGTAGTCGATGACACGACGGCCTCACTGAAGCTGTTGACGGACATCCTGAAGGCAGAGGGCTATGAGGTGCGCTCCGCAGTCAGCGGCGAACTGGCCTTGCACTCGGCAACAAGCAACCCGCCCGATCTGGTGTTGCTCGATATTCGCATGCCCGAGATGGACGGCTACGAAGTTTGCCGGCATCTCAAGGCCCGGCCGGAAACGCGCAATGTGCCGGTAATCTTTGTCAGCGCGGCTGCGGAAACGGACGAGAAGGTGAAAGGTTTCGAGCTTGGCGCCGTAGACTACGTTGCCAAGCCCTATCAGTGTGCCGAGTTGTTGGCCAGGGTACGCACCCATCTGGAACTGAATCAGTTGCGCAACCATCTGGAAAGCCTGGTGGAAGAACGCACAGACAAGCTGAGAGAAAGCGAGAAAAAGCTGAAAGCCAGCCTGCTCGATTCCGTCACGGCGCTTGCCTCTATCGTCGAAATGCGCGATCCCTATACCGCCGGCCATCAACGCCGCGCCGCACAGCTTGCCGTTGCCATCGCCAAAGAGTTGCAACTTCCAGTGGGACAGGTTGAGGGACTCTACCTGGCCGGTGTCGTGCATGATGTCGGCAAGATTCGAGTTCCGGCCGAAATCCTCAGCAATCCGAGAAAGCTCACCGGAATGGAAATTGGCCTCATCAAGGAACACGCCCATAACGGTTACGAAATACTTAAAACCATCGACTTCCCCTGGTCAATTGCGCAAATCGTGTTGCAACACCACGAGCGGCTGGATGGATCGGGTTATCCGGCCGGTTTCAAAGACAAGGAAATTATGATTGAAGCCAGAATCCTGGCGGTGTCTGACGTGATCGAGGCCATGGCGTCGCACCGCCCCTATCGTGCTGCGCTGGGTCTCGATATGGCGCTTGAGGAAATAACGCGCAACAGAGGCAAGCTGTACGACCCCGCAGTCGTGGATGCCTGCATAAAGCTGTTCCGTGAACAGGGTTTCAACTTCTCAAGTTGACCCGATATCGCACCTCTTTGGCATCACGGTTTTGCCACTACGTCGCATTCGGAAAACCGGCGCAAGCTTACCCTCACTTCCGTTCGCACAACTTGAGCAACCGGTCGAAGCCAAAGCCATCGGCCAATTCGGCAACGACGCGCGCTTCGGCAGGATAGTCTGCGCGCAGCCGCTCGGCGATGGACAAGGTGGCTCCCTGATCCAGTTGTTCGGCGGCCCTGGCAAGCTCATTGCGCAGGTCATCTGGCAGGCTGGACAGGTCGCCTTTGGCAAGGTGCTTCGTATCCGGCATTTCTTCGTCATAGCGGAAACGCAACTCCAGCAGCTTTGCCATCACCTCGAATAGCCGTTCTTCCTCGATGGGCTTGCGCACCAGTTCGTCGCAGCCGACCGCCAGAATGGCGTCGCGGTCTTCGCGGAAGGCGCTGGAGGTCAGCGCGGCGATGCGCACTTCCCTGCCGCCGGGCAGGGCGCGAATCCGCCGCGCGGCTTCATAGCCGTCCATCACCGGCATGCGCATGTCCATCCAGATGAAGTGCGGGCGCCATGCCTCGAAGGCTTCCACCGCTTTCAGGCCGTTCTCGGCAGCGCGCACTTCGAAACCGACGCTCTCGAGCAGCCGGGTGATAACTTCGAGGTTATCCGGATGGTCTTCGGCCACGAGGATGCGATAGCTTGTCTGGCCTGCTTCGAGTCCGAGCACACGGCCATGGCGGGCAGGCGTTGCGGGTGCGGAAGACGACGGCAGCGGCAATGTAAAACTAAAGGTACTGCCCTTGCCCGGTTTGCTGGCGACACCGAGTTCGCCGCCCATGAGCCGGACGAATTCGCGGCTGATGGTGAGCCCCAGCCCGGTGCCTTCGCCCTTGGTAATGCCCGCTTCGGTCTGGTAGAAAGCCTGAAAGAGGCGCCCCTGATCTGCGGGCGAGATGCCGTGGCCGGTGTCGGTTACCTCGAAGCGGATGCGTTCGCCTTCTGCATGGAGGTGCAGGCTGACCTGGCCATGATCGGTATATTTCACGGCATTGCCCAGGAGATTGATCAGTACCTGGCGCAGGTGATTGGCATCACCCAGGACGTAAGGGGGTAGTTCGCCATGACGTTCGACCGTGAAGGCGAGGCGCTTGGTATCGGCGCGGATGCGGATCATTTCTTCGATGGTGGCCAGTGCATCGTTCAGGTCGAATGGCTCTTTCTGGGTGGTGGTGCGACCGGCTTCGATGCGGGTGATCTCGAGGACATCGTTGATGAGGGATAGCAGATGCCATCCGGAGCGGTTGATCGTCGCCAGCTCCCTGCGGTGTACCTCGCCGAGGGACGAATCGCGTTCCATCAACTGGGCAAAACCGATGATGGCGTTGAGCGGCGTCCTCAATTCGTGGCTCATGTTGGCGAGAAACACGCTCTTGGCGCGGTTGGCGGCTTCGGCGGCGTTCATGGCCGCCGACAGGGCCATCTCGTTGCGGCGCAGTGTCTCGATTGTCTCCGTCAGACTGCGCTCGTGTTCGTAAAGCCGCTGATAAAGATGAATGCGATTGAGCAGCAGGTTGTCGTCGATCGGCTTGGTCAGGTAATCCACAGCGCCGATGGCGTAGCCCCGGCGCACGAATTCATCGGCCTTGAACACGGCAGTGATGAAGATGATCGGAATGTTGCGCGTGCGCTCGGTCATCTGCAGATGGCGCGCGGTCTCGAAGCCGTCCATGCCCGGCATCTGCACGTCGAGCAGTATCAGGTGCACATCGCGCTCGACTGCGCGCGCCAGCGCCTCCTCACCGGAGTTTGCGTCGACGATTTCGCAGTCGTTGAGCCGCTTGAGCAGTGCCCGCAGGGTGAACAGGTTGTTGGGGTTGTCATCCACTATCAGGATGACGAACGGGATGGTCATGGCGCGCTCCCGGCGAAACGGTAGATATGCTCACCTGCGGCATCGGGTTTGAACCGGCATTCCTGCGCCAGCAACTTGAGGCCGTCGCTGGGGCCGAGCAGCAGGAAGCCCTCGCGGTGCAGCGATTGGGCGAAGAGCCCGAATACGCGGTGCTGCAGTTCCGGGGCGAAATAGATCATGACGTTGCGGCAAAGGATGATCTGGAACTCATTGAAAACGCCATCCTGGCCGAGGGCGTGATGATGGAACAGCACCCGCTCGCGGTAGCGCTGGGCCACCTTGAGGTAGCGGCCATGATCCTCTATGTGGCGCGAAAAATCCGCTCCCCCGGCCTCTGCATAGTTGCTGCGGCTCTTTTTCAGCACCTCCTTGGGAAAGAGCCCGGCCTTGGCCAGATCGAGCAGATAGGGGTTAATGTCGGTGGCGAAGATGCGACTTTTGTCGAGCAGGCCCAGTTCGTCGAGAATCATGGCCAGCGAGTATGCCTCCTCGCCGGTGGCGCAGCCGGCGATCCAGACTTTGATCAGCGGGAAGCTGGCCAGATAGGGCAGGATTTTCTCGCGCAACTTGCGGAACTGATCGGGGTGACGGAAGAACTCGGTGACGTTGATGGAAAGCTCGGTCAGCAGGCACTGGGTGACTTGCGGATTCGACAGCGCGGCACGCTGAAAATCGAAAAAGGAGGCGAAGCCTGACGACCGGATCAGATTGGCAATGCGCCGCTCCAGCGTGCCGCGCTGGTAGCTGCGGAAATCGTAGCCGGTATGCTCGTGCACCGCGTCGAGAAACAAGCCGAGCAGCGGGCCTTCCGCCGTGCGGCTGCGCGGCGATACGGCGGCCGCCGCGATGCTGGCGATGGCCCGGCGCTTGAGCAGATGATCGTAATGGCCGGCGCTGCGGGCGCTGTCCGGCAACATGCCGGCGCCTTCGCACTCGCTGCCGTCTTCCACCAGCACACAGCCACCGGCAGCGCGCACGGCGGCGCAGCCGGCCACCCCGTCCTGGCCGAAGCCGCACAGCAGAACGGCCAGCGCATCGGCGCCATACTCCGCCGCCAACGATTCGAACAGCACGTCAATTGACGGCCGCGCATAGCTGATCTTGCGGTCGCGGGTCAGGTAGACGAGGCCGTGCGCCACCTTCATGTGGTGGCCCGGCGGCGCGACGTAGATGGTGCGCGGCTTGACCGCCATGATGTTCTGGGGCATCACCACGCTGTACTCGGTGCGCATCTTGAGCAGGTGGTCGAGCAGGTTTGGCTGGTCTTCATGCACATGCTGGGCGATGAAGATGGCGGCGCCGCTTTCCGGCAAGGCCTCGACGATGGCGAGTAACTTGTCCAGGCTGTTGGCCGAGCCGGCCAGCGCCACGGCGCGGCAGCGCTCGATCATGGCCTGCGGCGGTTGCGGGACCACCGGCAGCACCGGCAGCGACAGGCGCAGCAGGCCATAGGCGAGCAGCGGGCGATAGGCGCGCACCTTAATCTCGACGCCCCGGTCGAGGGCGGCGGCGATGGCCTCGATCAGCATCGTCGGCAGGGTGTCTGCATCGAAACAGGAGATTTCGATGGCGTGCGCATCGGGCGCGGCGAGCAGCGCGCAAATCTCGGCGCTTTCCCCAGGCTGCTCAAGCCGGCCGAGCAGGTTGACCCGTTGCAGCCCCGTCCCGTTTGCTGTGTCCGCGCTTTGCACGCTGACGTTCATCGCCTGCCTTCGCACCAGGCTGCTGCCAAATTGATCAGCACATCGTAGTCGGCAGGCTTGGCCAGATAGTCGTCGGCGCCGGCCGCCAGCGCCTTCGCACGGTCACTCGGCATGGCCTTGGCGGTAAGCGCCAGTACGGGCACGGTGGCGAAGCGGGTGTCGGCGCGCATGGCCTCGATGGTCTTGTAGCCATCCATCTCCGGCATCATGATATCCATGACGACCAGGTCGGGCCGCAGGGCGGCCAGCAGTTCCAGGGCGCGGCGGCCATTGAGGGCATTCTCCACCTTGGCGCCGTGCTGTTCCAGCGCGGCGGTGATGACGAAGAGATTGCGCGGGTCATCGTCCACCACCAGGATGTGGCGACCGGCAAGGCGCTTGCTGCCGCTGCCCTTGGGCGCAGGCAGCGCCGTGCGTCCCTGGCTGCGTTGCGGCGCCTGCATGAGGAAGTGCTCGATGCTCTCCTGCAAGCGGCGCTCGGCTTGCGGCGTCTTGATGATGATGCTGTCGGAAAACTGCCGCAGGCTCGCGTCATCCACGTCGCTGAGCGGCTGCTTGCCGTAGAACATGAGGGCAAGGCTTGGGGTGATCTGATGCAGGCGGGCGGCGGCCTCGCGCGCGGCCGACAAACTGGCGGCGCCGGCGCCGAGGTCAATAATGGCAAGGCGGACAAGGTTGGCCGCCAGCACCTCCGCCAGTTTCTCGCGGCTGGCTGCCGCAGCCGCCAGCGTGACAATCTGGCCGTATTCCCCGATGGTCAGGGGCGCGATCTCGGCCTCGCCGAGCGTCCCGTTTTCGAGCAACAGAATGCCATGCCCCGCAGCGGCCTTGAATGCCGCCAGCACTTCGACCTCGGCTGCGGCAATCTGCTGGCTGTCAACCGGTTTGTGCAGGTAGCCCACCGCACCTTGGGCGATGAGCGCGTTGTCGCGGTCGCGGGCCGAAATGATGTAGACCGGGATGGCGGCAAGATCGGGCGAACTCTTGAGTTGGTGCAGCACCGCGCTGCCGTCCATGTCGGGCAGGCCGAGATCGAGCAGGATGCCGTTGGGGTTCATGCGGCGCGCCAGCTCCAGCCCTTCGTCACCGCGTCCGGCCAGCAACGTGCGGTAGCCGAGGCGGCGATTGATGTCGAGGATGGCCTGGGCGAAGACGGGATCGTCGTCTATCAGCAGCAGCACCTGGTCGTTGCCGCCGATATGTTCGCGGTCATCGCTCGGCCACGGCGCCGCTGCCTGGGCAGCGGCAGAAGTAGGTAAGGCGGCGGGCTGCGGCGAAACAGGCTGTGGCAGGGAAGGCTGCGCTGGCGTCGTTGGAGTTTCCGGCGACTGTGCCGGAGGGGTGTCGGGCAACAGCAGGGTAAAGGTACTGCCCTGCCCCGGCGTGCTGACGAGTTCGATGGTGCCGCCCATGAGGCGGGCGAAGGACAGGCTGATCGACAGCCCGAGGCCGGTGCCGCCATACTCGCGGCTGGTCGAGCCGTCGGCCTGCTGGAAAGCCTCGAAGATCAGCGAGCGTTTGCCCTCGGCCACGCCGATGCCGCTGTCGCGGACGCTGATGCGCAACGGCAGTGCATCGCCGGCGCGGCGCTCGAAGCGCAGGGTGATGCCGCCCTGGCGGGTGAATTTGAAAGCGTTGGAGAGCAGGTTGCGCACGACCTGCGACAGCTTGTCGCGATCGACGACGATGGGGGCGCCGATGGCGTCCTCGACGCTGAACTCGAGTCCCTTGTCGCGTGCCGGCTCGGTGAACAGGTCGCGGAATTCCTCCGCCAGTTCGCTGCTGGCGATGGGCGCCGGATGGAGTTCCATGCGCCCGGCCTCGACCTTGGACAGGTCCAGCACATCGTTGATCAGGTGCAGCAGATCCTGTCCGGCGCGATGGATCACCTCGGAGCGCTTGACCTCTTCCTCGCCGAGTTTCTTGTCTTCGTTGCTGGCCATCATCTTGGACAGCAGGATGATGGAATTGAGCGGCGTGCGCAGTTCGTGGCTCATGTTGGCGAGGAACTCCGACTTGTACTTGCTCGAAATCTCGACCTGCTTCGCCCGCGCGTCGAGTTCCTCCTGCGAGTGCAGCAGGTCGCGGTTGCGTTGCTCCAGCAGTTGCTGCTGCTCCTCCATCTGGCTATTGGCGGCCTGCAGCTCGGTGGTCTGCTGCTGGAGCTGCTGCTGCTGTTCCTCCATCTGAGCGTTGGTCTCGGCGAGTTGGCGCGCCTGCTCGCGCGCCTCGCGCTCGGCGTCCTCGCTCTTCGCCAGCAGCAAGCGAATGCGGTCGCGCTGCAGCACGGTGTAGAGGAAATCGGCGATGATGCGCGCCGCGTTGGCGAGAAACTCCTTCTTCAGTTCGTCGAAGGGAATAAAGGCCGCCAGTTCGACCACGCCGAGGAGACCCTGTTCGCGCACCAGCGGGAATGTGAAGGTATATAGGGGCGCCGTGCTGGTGGTGCCGGTGGTGACGAGCGCATCGCCCGGATGGGGTGCGCTGATCAGGGCAAGGGCGATGGGTTTCATTTCCAGCGCGGCCTGCCCGACCGCGCCTTCACCGAGCCTGAAGCGGTTGGAAAGGTCGGCCCGCTCGGTGTACATGTACGAGCCGAGCAGCTTCAGGACGCTTTCCTCCTTGTCGAAGACATAGAAGACGCCACGCCCCGCCTCGAGATAATGGCCGAGGTGGCTCACCGCCCGGTCGGCGAGCTCGCGCGGCTGCTGGTCGCCCGCCAGCACGGAAGACAACTGGGCGGCGCCGTCCTTGAGCCAGTTGCGCTGTACGTCGGCACGGTGATTTTCGGCCAGTTGCCGCGTCATGTTGTTGAGCGCATTGCCCAGCCGGTCGTGCTCGGACAGGAGCGCGATCTGGCCGGAAAGATCGCCTCCGGCAATGGCATCCGCCTGGCGGGCCAGCATATCCATGTTGGCCACCACCCGTTCGGTGGAATCCAGCATCTGGCGGATCTCGTCCTGGGCCGGATAGTCCAGACTCTCCGGCTGTGCCTCGCCGCGACCCAGACGCTCGATCTGGCGGGTCACGAACTGCAGCGGCGTCATCAACTGGCCGAGCATGTAGCGGGTAGACCACAACACGATCGCGACCAACAGCGCGAGCAGGGCGATGAAGACAGCGATAAAGGTGTTCAGTTCGGCCAGGGCGATGGCCTCGTCCACCTCTCCCCACAGAATCCAGTAGTAATCGCGCTGCCGAGGATTCGGATAGATCGTGCGAAAGACGTGGATATCGCCGCCGCGGATGATCACGCCCTGGGCCTTGCCGCGTATCTCGGCGAGCAGGTTGTGCTGTTCCTGGTCGAAATTGTGGCCGTGACCGAGCAGGTGGCCGAACTGCTTGTCCGCGTCCGGGTGGAACAGGAAATTGCCGTTGCCATCGATCAGATAGAAGCGACGGCCCTGCTCGTTCTTGTTGGCGGCTCTGATGTAGTCGTAGATCGCCGCGGCGCGAATGGTGGTGACGGTCAGGCCGTACAGCACCTGGTTGTCGCCGATGAGCGGCTGGGCAAGGCGCACCACCGGCACATGGGGTTTCTCGACCTGACCATGCTCTGTGTTGAAATCCAGCGCGCTGACATAGATTTCGCCGCGCTTGAGTTTCAGCCCCTCGGTCACGTAATCCCGGCCGGCGTCGCTCTGCAGTTCGCTGTCCGCCAGCAGACGGGCCTTGCCGCTGGCGTGGTCGGTCTGGACATGGAGCATCTCCTGGCCATCGCGGCCGACGAGGCGGATCTTGTAGTAGTAGCGGTAGTTCTCGGCGAAGTTGCGCAGGGTGTCGCCCGCCACATTGCGCCACTCTTCCATCTTGGCCTTGTCGCCCAGATCCTTCCAGTAGGCGTAGCGCAGGACGGCGTAGAAATTGTTGATGAAGCCGAGGTCGTCGCGTTGCAGGGCGAAGAATTCGTCGATGTTGGCGGCGACCCCGTCGCGACTGCTTTCCAGGAGCTGGATCGTGCGCTCCCGGTAGGCGGTGTCGGCGTTGATGTAACCATACAGGCCGATGGCGGCGATGGCGGAAAAGGCGGTCAGGTAGAACAGCGCCTTGAGCTTGGTGCGAATGCCGGCGGCATGGAAGGCGCGGCTGCCCGGAAGCAGCAGCACCAGCCCACGCAGGCGCTGGAGAATACGGATCGGCAGTTTGGTGGTTTGCATGACTCTTACTTCGGCTTGAGATTGCGCAGCTTGTCGGCGATGTAGCCGAGCAGTTGCACCACGTCGGCCGGCGCCTTGTTTTCCTCGTAGCTCGCCGGCACGGTGATGTGATGCGTCATGCCGATCTGGGCCTTGACCCGCTGCCATTCCGCCAGCGCCAGGATGACCATGCCGAAGACGTCGTCGGGCACGGCCTTCTCGCCGGTATCGAAGCCTTTGAAGTCTGTCGTTTCCATACCGTAGAGGCGCTGGATGCGCTGGGTCTCTCCGAGTACCTCGAAGACGGCACGCAGCGAATCCTTGGCCTGTAAATTCTCCCGCCGCAGCGGCGGCATGGCCTTCTCGAAAATGCGCAGGTGGCGCAGCACGGCGTCGACATCCTCGTTGAGGCGCTTCGCCTCGCTATAGACTTCGCCGGGCGTGGCCGGGTCGGTCAGCAGTTCCAGTTCGCCCGAGATCTGGTGCAGCTTGTTGAACACGTCGATGGTGCGCTTGCCGGACACCGGCACCGCCGCGGGCGCCTGGCCCGGAATGTCGAGGTAAAACTTTATGATGTGGATCTCGTTGAGGATACGCTGGGTCATGCTCCAGGACCGAGTGGGCGGCATGTCGAGCGTGGGTTCGACGCCCACCGGGTCGATGTAGCTGAGACCGACCTTGCGCCGCAGCTTGCCGAGCTTGAGCAGGATGACGTAGCTCTGCGCCCAGGTATGGCGCGGCTTCAAGTCGCCGGTCTTGGCCTCGAACCTGGCCTTGCCGGTGACCTCGAAATGCCGCCTGAGTATCTCGACCTCCTGTTCGATGCGCACCGCCTGCGCGTACACGTCTGAGGGCGTGGCCTCGGCCGCGTGGCCAGCAGTGATGCCTATCATCTGGAGCAGGAAAAACAGCAGTGCAATGAGGCGGTTCATCCAGGCTTCTCCTCAAGTCGAATTCTGATGCCCTTTGGAAACATGGTAGCAGATAACGGCCACCTTGGCGCAAGCTGAAACGGCGGTTTCAATCACCCGGTGCAAAGAGTGCAGCGTGACCCTGTTCCTTACAACTGACCCATGACGTATTGACAAGACTCCTATAAACTTCCGCCAAGGAGAACAAAGGGGCAACGCATGGTCTGGCATCAAATGATTCCATGGAAGATAAACCGCTTTGTCGTTGCCGTGGCAGTTATCGCCCTGGCTGCCGCGCTGCGGGTATGGCCCTTGTCTATCCTTGGAGAGCGCATTGTCTGGCTGACGTTCTATCCCGCCGTAACGATTGCCGCAGCTTGCGGCGGATTTTTTGCCGGCTTGCTGGCAGCGGCCTTGTCCTGTGTTACAGCGGTTTTCTTCTGGCCGCTGCTGGCGCCCCATCCCTTCATCAAGGACTTCGCCGACTGGCTGGGTCTGGCAATTTTTTTCCTGAACTGCATGCTGATCTCGGGCATTGCCGAGGCCATGCTGCGCGCCAACGCACGCGCAAGGAAGGCGCAGGAGCTGGCCGAGGAATCAAACAAGGCCAAGAGCGTGTTTCTCGCCAACATGAGCCACGAACTGCGCACGCCGCTGAATGCCATCCTCGGTTTCTCCGACCTGATGCGCAACGATGCCGGCATTTCCGAAAAGCAGCGCGAGACCCTGAACATCATCAACCGCAGCGGCGAGCATCTGCTGAAACTCATCAATGATGTGCTGGACATGGCCAAGATCGAGGCCGGAGGTATCGCCATCGAGAACACTGCTTTCGACCTCGGAAACATGGTGCGGGATACCACCGACATGATGCGCATGCGCGCCGAGGAAAAAGGCCTGCGTCTGCTGCTGGATCAGTCATCAAGTTTTCCCCGTTTCATCCGCGCCGATGCCGCCAAGTTGCGCCAGGTGCTCATCAACCTGATCGGCAACGCCATCAAGTTCACCCGGCAGGGCGCCGTTACCCTGCGCCTGAATGCCCGATCCGCCGAAGAGCGGTTGCTGCTGAATATTGAAGTGGAGGACAGCGGCAGCGGCATCGCAGCCGAAGACCTGGCACACATCTTCGAACCGTTTGTCCAGGTAGGCAAACCTGCGACCCAGAAAGGCACCGGCTTAGGGCTGACCATCACGCGGGAATTTGTGAAACTGATGGGTGGGCGGATCAGCGTCGAAAGCACGCTGGGTAAAGGTTCGATCTTCCGCGTGGAGGTTCCGGTCGAGCGAGTTGAGGCAACAGAAATAAGCGCTGCCGAAACCATACGAAAACGGGCCATCTGCCTTGCGCCCGGCCAGCCGGAATACCGCACCCTGATTGTCGAGGATCAGCAGGAGAACTGGTTGTTGTTGCGGCGCTTGCTGGAAGATGCCGGTCTTCAGGTGCGCGTGGCCAAAAACGGTGTCGAGGGCATCGAGGCCTTCTCCGCATGGCGGCCGCATTTCATCTGGATGGATATACGCATGCCCGTGATGGACGGTCTCGAGGCGGCGCGGCGCATCCGGGCGCTGGAGGACGGGCGGGAGGTGAAAATCGTGGCCCTGACCGCCTCCGTGTTCGAGGAGGAGCGCGACAATATCATGGTGGCGGGCATGGATGATTTCATCCGCAAGCCCTACAAGGCAGATGAGGTGTTTGACTGCCTGACCCGCCATCTCGGTGCCCGTTTTGTGTATGATGAAGCGGCGACAGATTCTGTTGCGAAGCCGACCACAGCTTTGCGCCTTGGAGCGCTGGCAACCCTGCCGCAGGAGCTGCGCCGGGAACTGAATGATGCGCTGGTCAGCCTCGACGCCGCGCGGGTGGCAGAGCTGGTTCGCCGCATTGCCGAACTGGATCCGGCGCTGGGCGACGTGCTGGCGCATCACGCAGACCAGCTTGCTTACACCGCGATCCTGCATGCCCTGAAAGCTGACACAAATACGTAGCACCGATACAAGCAACTTGACCGGGAAGATCACATCGTGAACCAAGGCACCATTCTGGCAGTTGACGACACGCTGGCATCGCTGAAGCTGCTGACTGCCATTCTGACTGAGGAAGGCTATCAGGTGCGCTCGGCTGACAGCGGGGAGCTTGCACTGGCATCCGTCGCGGCCAGCCTGCCGGAATTGATCCTGCTGGATGTCCGCATGCCGGGCATGGATGGCTTCGAGGTGCTGCGGCGGCTCAAGGCGCAGGAACGGAGCCGCAACATTCCGGTCATTTTACTTACTGCATTCACGGAAGTTGAGAATCGCGTGGAGGCCTTCAAGCTGGGCGCCGTGGACTTCATCTCCAAGCCATTCCAGCGCGATGAATTGCTGGCCCGCGTCCACACCCATCTGGATCTGTTTCACTTGCGTGTTCAACTCGAACATCAGGCGGCCGATCTACAGCAAGCCAACGAGCAGCTTCAGATCGCCACTTCTGCCGAGCGCAAGCAGGCTGATGCGGCGTTGCGCGAGAGCGAAGCGCGCTACAAGCGCATCACCGAGGGACTCACGGATTACCAGTACACGGTGCGCGTCGAAAACGGCAACGCCGTGGAGACCAGGCAGAGTCCGGCCTGCGTGACGGTGACTGGGTACACGGCGGAGGAGTTTGCCGCCGATCCTTATCTCTGGATTCAGATGGTCGCAACGGAAGACCGCGAGCAGGTCAGGGAGCACGTGCAACAGATTCTGGCGGGGAAAGATGTTCCACCCATTGAACATCGCATCGTCCGCAAAGACTGGGAGACCCGCTGGGTGAGCGACACGACCATCCTGCTCAGGGATGCCTCGGGAAAACTCCTGTCCTACGACGGCGTGATCAAGGACATCACCGAACGCAAGCGGGCTGAGGAAGCATTGAAAGCGAGCGCGGCGCGCTACCGGGCGATCACCGAGACCGCCACCTACGCCATCGTCACCGCCGACATCGCGGGCAATATCGTGGGGTGGAATACGGGGGCAGAGAGGACTTTCGGTTACACCAAGTCCGAAGTACTCGGAAAACCACTCACCATGCTGATGCCGCAGCGCTACCATGACGGGCATCTCGGCGGCATAGGCAAGGCGCGGGCCGGTGGTCATGTGAGCGGCAGGGTCGCCGAACTGCAAGGCCAGACCAAAACAGGAGCCGAGTTTCCGCTGGAGCTGTCGCTGTCGGAATGGGAGACAGCGGATGGGCGGTTTTTCACCGGCATCATCCGCGATATCAGCGAGCGCAAGCTGGCTGAGGAAAATTTGCAAAGATTCTTCAACCTTGTCCCGGACATGGCGTGCATCGCGTCAACCGATGGGCATTTCCTGAAAATCAACCCGATGTGGCAGGCAACGCTCGGCTACACCGAGCAGGAAATACTTGCCACCCCTTTCCTCGAGTTCATCCATCCCGATGACCGGGACGCAACGATGAATCAAATAGCGCAGCAGCTAGCTGGTGAACCGACTCTTTTGTTCAGCAACCGTTACCGTTGCAAGGACGGCAGCTACAAATGGCTGGAATGGAGGGCGACTCCGGACATCAACAAGACCCTGCTTTTCGCTCTCGCACGCGACACCACCGAGCACACGCTACTGGAAAAAAATCTGCGCGAAAGCGAAGCGCGCTACAAACGCATCACCGAGGGAATCACGGATTACCAGTACACGGTGCGCATCGAAGACGGCCGTGCCGTGGAGACCATGCAAAGCCCGGCCTGCGTGACGGTGACGGGATATTCGCCGGAAGAGTTTGCCGCCGATCCTTATCTCTGGATCAGGATGGTTGCACCGGAAGACCGCGAGCGGGTCAGGGAGCATGTGCAACAGATTCTGGCGGGAAAAGATGTTCCACCCATTGAGCATCAAATCATCCGGAAAGACGGGAATACCCGCTGGGTGAGCGACACGACCATCCTGCTCAGGAATGCCTCCGGGAAGCTGCTGTCCTACGACGGCGTGATCAGCGACATCTCCGAACGCAAGACGGCGGAAGAACAAATTCGCAGCTTGGCTTTCTATGACACATTGACGCAACTCCCAAATCGCCGCCTGCTGAACGACCGGATGGAGCAAACCATGGCCGCCAGCAAACGCAGTGGCCTGTATGGCGCGCTGATGTTCCTGGACCTGGACAACTTCAAACCGCTCAACGATGCGCACGGACATGATGTGGGCGATTTGCTGCTGATAAAAGTGGCTTACCGCATTACCGGTTGTATGCGTGAGATGGACACTGTCGCGCGTTTCGGCGGCGATGAGTTCGTGGTGATGCTCAGCGAGCTGGATGTGGACAAAACCGAGTCCACCAAGCAGGCCGGAATCGTCGCTGAAAAAATCCGCGCCACACTGGACGAGCCTTATGTGCTAAAAATTCAGCATGAAGGAAAAGCGGAAACAACCGTCGAGTATCATTGCACGTCGAGTATCGGCGTGGTGCTGTTCATCAACCACGAGGCGGGCACGGAGGACATTATCAAGTGGGCCGATATGGCGATGTACCAAGCCAAAGAGGGCGGTGGCAACTTGATCCGTTTTTTTGATGAGAAATCTTGATGAAACGCTTTATCCTAAGCCGGATGAGCCTGAACCAAAAATGGGAAACTGCCTTCTCGTAGGTTTGGCAAAGCGTAGCGTGCCCAACAAATAATATCTTCGCTCGTTGGGCACGCTACGCTTTGCCCAACCTACGCATTTATGTCAGTTTATCCTGCATTGTGCTAAGGTCAAGCGCGGAATGGGTCAAATCCCCGCCATTGCCTTCAAGTCGAATTTCCAGTTGACTGGGTCTTCGACGCTCGCAATGGAATCCGGCACTTTGGAGAGGTCAACCAACTCGGGAAAAATGGGTTCATTGACTCTTGTCGAGAAGAACACCTTCACGATCGGAGTGAGTAAACTTTTTGGCGCCTGATCCGCCACCACACCCAAACGTCCTGATTTCAGCTTAACCAGGGTACCGGTCGGATATATCCCAACTGTCTTCACAAACGCATGAAACACGGTTTTGTCCAATTGCGTATCTCGCAACTCGGCCATTCTACGAATTGCCTCGGCGGGCGCCATGCCTTTCTTGCCAAATCGATCAGAATTGGAGGTGAGTTTGTCATATATATCGCATACTGCTGCCATGCGGGCAAACAGTGTCAAACTTTCGCCTGACAGCTTATCCGGAAAACCCGTGCCATCTACCCTTTCGTGATGATGCAGACAGACATCCAGCACCGTGGCGTCCACATCATGCGATTCCTTCAGAAGCTTCCACCCGAGTTGAGTGTGGGTCTTGTAAATCTCATACTCCACATCGGTCAGGTGCCCAGGTTTGTTTAGCACCACATCGGGAAGCATCATTTTTCCAATGTCATGCAGCAATCCTGCCAGCCCAAGGTTTCTCAGCATGTCGCCTTCAATACTCATTTGCCTGCCCAAGGCAACCATCAGTGCACTCACGGCAACAGAATGCTGGTAGGTGTAATCATCCTTGTTTTTCAGTCGCGCAAAATTTAATAAGGCGCCCGGGTTGCGCGCAACGGACTGTGTAATGTCGTCCACCAGCGCAAAAGCTTCGCCGGTCTGCAGCGTATTGCCCATACGCGCCTCCTTAAACATGAAGGCGGTCGTCCTTTTGGCCTTGAAATGCAACTTTTCAGCGCGATGAACTTCTTCCTGCACAGGAACCTGGCGCTCTACTTTTTTTTCGATGACTACTGCTTCCGGCACTGCACTTTCTTCTTTAACCTTCACGGGGGGGCGGCGTTCTACATCCAGGCCTTTTTCAGTATCGATCCATACCTCTTCTATGCCGCACTGCTGCAAGGTATCCAGATCCTTCTGCTTATCGAGCTCGAACTCCTTTTTCCAGAACGGATGATCCATCCAGTTCCCGCAGAGTTCCATAATGAACATGCCGAGCCGGGCATCATCAACATCGATTTTTTTCAGCATATTCTGTTACCTGCAATATCCTTGTGGAACTGCCTGAAATCTGGGAACTCTCTACTGTGCAGCGGTATTATACGTGCATTCCATTTGCCCAAGAACAGCTTCAATGGCCAACTTTAACGCACTGTTGCAACAAGGCACAACCAACGCCTGGTTATTCATCCCCAGCGCCATCCTGCTCGGCGCGCTTCATGGCCTGGAACCCGGACACTCCAAGACCATGATGGCGGCGTTTATTATCGCCATTCATGGCACAGTTGCACAAGCGGTGATGCTGGGTCTTGCCGCCACACTATCGCATACTGCCGTGGTCTGGGTAGTCGCCCTGATCGGGCTTCACTTCGGCAGCCAGTGGAATGCCGAATCAACCGAGCCTTATTTCCAGCTTGTCTCGGCCATCATGATCATCGGCGTGGCAGTCTGGATGATGCTCAGAACCCGGCATCAGATGCGCGATGCCGATCAAGATCACAGGCACGATCACAGCCACGATGCAAGCAAACGGATAGACACCGGGCATGGCATGTTGCGCCTGGAAATTTTTGAAAAAGACGCGCCGCCGCGCTTCCGCATATTTCAGGAAGGGGCGCATGTACATGACTTGTCATCCGGGCTGGTGACCATTAAAACCGAACGCCCTGATGGGCAACGCCAGGTATTTTCCTTAATCCGGCGCGATGATTTCTTCGAGTCAACCGAAGAAATTCCGGAGCCGCATGAATTCCTCGCGCGGCTGCATCTGGGGCATGGCGACCATAGCCACGACTTCGATGTCGAATTCACCGAACATGGGCACCACCACGCTATTAAAGAATTAGACGAACTGGAACTTGCCGCGCCCGGCTATCAAGACCCGCACGAACTGGCGCACGCCAACGACATACGCCGCCGCTTCGCCTACCGCAGGGTGTCCAACGGCCAGATACTCATTTTCGGCCTCACTGGCGGGCTGATCCCCTGCCCGGCTTCCATCACCATCCTGCTGCTGTGCCTGCAACTCAAACAGATCACGCTTGGGGCAGTGCTGGTGTTGTGCTTCAGCATCGGCCTCGCGCTGACCATGGTGTTTTCCGGCGTAATGGCCGCGTTGAGCGTAAAACACGTGTCGAAACGCTGGAGCGGCTTCGGCGACATCGCACGGAAAGCCCCCTACTTTTCCGGCGGCCTGATCTCACTGGTTGGTTTGTATATCGGCTATCAGGGGCTGCACGCCTTGTTATAAAAAGCGGGTGAAAGTATCGCTATTAAGCCCGCCAAACCTTTAGGGTGCCTCTATAAATTCAAAATCCTAAGCGAGACAAGGCGCGAAAGAAATTTTAGCGCGCCGCATATGTTTGATATGTAAGCGTTAAAATTTCTTGAGCAACGCAGTATCGCGACGGAGTTTGGATTTATAGAGGTGCCCTTTAGAGATTCCCATTACACAGGGCGTAGTCAAAATGCAATATGCCTCTTAACAAAGCACAGCAAGACCCGGAGTGCCTATTACCGATACCTCCCCCTTTGAAAAAGGGGGATTGAGGGGGATTTGATTGCCTGCTA
>Ga0315281_10001543_pt1 | contig 34123 bp, 33 predicted proteins | sample YL17G07_0_MG_FD_204540 | JGI IMG/M metagenome (GOLD analysis project Ga0315281, IMG submission 204540) | Sediment microbial communities from Yellowstone Lake, YNP, Wyoming, USA - YL17G07_0 | ecosystem: Environmental > Aquatic > Freshwater > Lake > Sediment | place: USA: Wyoming | collected...
CAATAAGAATCTTTTTCCCTTGTAGCGTGCCTTCCATATGGTGTTAGTATACTACGACCACCATGAGACTACAAGGCATTGACCTCTTGAAAGGGCACGGTGCCGTCCATACACTTGAGCATTGCATCTTCCTTGAGCGAGAGCATTCCCTTGCGACGAGACGCTTCCCAAAGTCGTGGCTCGGTCGGTTCCGCCAAAATAATCTTTTCAATCTCTTTGTCCACCGAGAATATCTCAAACACCGGTCTGCGCCCGCGCGTGCCGGACGGACACTCCGGGGTCGGCACTGGCTCGTAGAACGGGCGGTTGATGTTGAGTTTGTCCTTGAATTCTACGGGGAGATCCTCAAATTCCTTATCGATCATGACCTTAATGGCACCCTCGTTGGGGATTTCTTTTATTCCGCCAGGACACATGGTTTTTACAAGGCGTTGCGCGATGACGATGGTGAGCGTTGGCGCAATAAGATACGGATCGACACCCATATCAACGAGACGAGGAATAGCACCGATGGAGGTGTTGGTGTGGAGTGTTGAAAAAACAAGGTGGCCTGTGAGGGCGGCCTGGATGGCGAGCTGAGCCGTTTCTTTATCGCGAATCTCGCCCACCATGATGATGTCCGGGTCTTGACGAAGTGCCGTGCGAAGTCCCGTCGCAAACGTATACCCGATCTCAGGGCGCATCTGCGACTGACTCATCCCGCCGATGTTATACTCGACAGGATCCTCCAGGGAAATGATATTTTTAGTCTCCTTGTCGAGCGCGTTCAACATTGAGTACAGCGTAGTTGACTTACCCGAGCCTGTCGGACCGGTGATGAGGATGATTCCGTACGGACGCGTGATGGCAGCTTTTACCTTGGCAAGCTCTTCGGGGCGAAAGCCGAGGTCATCAATCGCCTTTACCCCCTTTTCCGTATCGAGAATACGCATTACCACCTTTTCGCCGTAATATGCGGGGAATGTAGACACACGAAAATCGATCTTGCGACCATCGATGCGGGCAGAAAAGCGACCGTCCTGTGGTTTTCTTTTCTCGTCGAGCTTGAGATTGGCGAGGATTTTGATGCGTGCCACCATCGAGCTGTGCACATTGACCGGCAAGAGAAGACTCGTAAAAAGCTCGCCGTCCACACGAAACCGCACGCGCACTTTGTCTCCCGTGTGTTCGATATGGACGTCAGAAGCGCCACCCTCGGTCGCGTGACGGAGCACCACGGCGGTGATCTTTGCCACCGGCGCATCCTCCACCACGTGGGCGCGTATTTTCTCAGCGCTTTCCTCTCCTTCAGGGGCTTCTTTTAAAATTTCATCACCTGCGGTCTCCCCGATGTCGACTTCGAGCTCGGAAAGGGCTTTGGTGACCTCTCCCGTAAGTCCGCGATAGCTCTCCAAAATCGATTTAAAGTCTTCGCCGGATATCAAAAAGATCTTGAACGGCATCCCAATCTTGGTGGCGATGAACTGTAGCGCGTCACGTGCCTCAATATTTTCAGGATCAGTAACCCCAACCTCGAGAACCCCGCTCACTACGCCAAGCGGCGCGAAATGGTAATGCGTTGCCGAATCCTCGGGAATGTATTTCAAGATCTCAAAAGCCACCCCTTTTGCCTCGAGGTCGCGCGTAGGGAGATTGTAATAAAGACCGCGCCCGCGCAAAATGTCTTCTTTTTTGACTCCGGCGGAAGCGAGCACCTCCTCCACAGACCCGCCTTCTAGGATACGCGTATTGAGGTCCGGCAGAGCCTCTTTGGTGATGATACCTTGTTCTACGAATGTATCGAGAATTGCCATAAGTATTATATTCCCTGCGAGCCCGTTACCCCGAGGTCGATGGGTGCACTCTCTGGAGGAGTGACGACTGCTGGAGTTTTTGCTTCAACCTTGGGAGCCGCCGCACCACTGCCCTTTGCCGCCTTCTTCTTTGCCGCCTCCTCGGCTGCTTTCATTTGTATTTTCCATTCTGTTAGGGTAAACGGATTTGGTCGAGCAAACGATTCAGCAGGAACACCGACCGTAAAGTCATGAAGGTTTTGAAATGTGGGCGCTCGAAAAATATCCGCAGAAGCCGTTACTGCCTGATTGAGGTCTTTGAGGTCGCTGAGCGTACGCGAAACCTCCTCCCCCACCGCGACCGTTTGCACAACCACGTCCACGGGGGCAGTCACCCCAGGAGCGACCGCCGGTCCTTTTCTTAAAAATATCAAATACCCTACAAAAGCGAGTGTTGCGATAACAACCCCGGTCACAATGTTCATTACTAGTTTTTTTGTTTGTGGCGACATGATGTTTATTTTAAAGAATAGGTCTCAAACTCAACCGCAAATTTATAAAAGGTGACAGAACTTTTAGCAGGGCTGCCATCGGTTACCGTTCCTCCTTCGAATTCCTGGAATGAGAGCGAAGTGATGTTGATGAGACCGAGGCTTCTTTCAATATCCTTCAAGAACTTCGAAAAATCTGTATAGGTGGCGATAAATGAAAAACTAGCTTTGGTTGTTGCATACTTTTTATTTGATGCTGCGGCGCCTGAAGGGTTCGCAGGAGTAGTGCCTACTTGCGTACCAGACCGATCAAGAGAGAGCACATTGGACAGCGTACTCATAGCCGAGACCGGCTGAATATCCTTGGTTTTAAGCTTTTTTTTGTCTTCCTCTACTTTAATATCCAAGAAAACAACATTGTCGGCCGTACCGACATGTTGCAGATTGTTCGCGAGCCGTACACTATCAATGGTCTCCGGTAAAAAAACATTGAAGCGGGTCACATCCTCGGCACCAACCTCACTCAGACTCTTGCCCGTTTCGGCAATGATGGTTTCAATAGCTTGAATACTCTTGGAAGTGTCTGCCAGTGAAACCAGGTTTGCGCGCTTTTCTTGCACACGATCATACTGCGGCTTCCCATAAAAAATACCGAAGCCTAGGGAAAGGATGATTACGACGAGCGATAAGATAGGTTTGATCATAATAAATTACCAAAATTTAAACCACGACCACCACGACGTGGACTGAGGCGACGGCTCGGTTACCGCCACAGGAGCCTGTGCTTCGGTGGTGGTTGCCACGGTCCATCCGCCTACCGAAGAAGGTGTAGATGTCGCGCCCTGGGGGGTGGTCGTTGAAGCCGAAGGGGTTCCCAGCGTGGTGGTCCCCGGAGCTGCCGGCTCTGAAAGAGAGGGGGTAAAAAAGAGCGTAGAAGGGACAGAAGGGACCTCCGTGGAAGGCGCTACTGCCGCCCCCTTTTGAGGAGCAGGAGTAACAGGCAGTACTAAAGGAGTCGAAGTTGCAACCGAGGGCGATGTTGTTGCCACCCCCGAAGGTGCGCTGGTGCTTACAGAAGGCACCTTTTTGTACAAATTCAAGTATGAAAGCTGGTTTTGGGAGAACGTCATCGTGAGATTAAACGTCACCGTTCCCGTATTGGTAAGCATAACGTCGCCTATTAAAAAATCAATGAACTTATTGGTGTTATTCCTGCGCAGCACCTCCATTTGGTACGCAACAGAAGAATATCCAGGCGCCTCGCCGGCCAGAACAAGTGTCCACCCGTCTGTGCTGTGTTTAAAATTAAAGTCTTTATAAAAAACACTCGTGAGCGTGTTTTGCTCAAGAAATTCAAAAATAGGTGACACCACGACATGGGAACTCAAAAGCTCATTGGCAAGCTCCGCGCGCGCACGGAATACTTTTGCTTCACCGATCTCAGGGGCCCTGCTCAGTTTGCTTTGAGCCGCTTTGATCTCGGTATTTTTTGCCTCGATATTTGTTGAGAGTGACGACTCGTAAAAGTAAAGACCGGCGTATGCACCGATGCTTGCAACAAATGCGATGATTGCCAAGATTCCACTTACGCTTCGAGGGCGCCTGCTTGCCATAAAAGACTGCTTGTATGCAAGAGGGGCTTTTGGGATGAACGATACTTTAGGAGGATTGATAGCCATGATAAGTTTGTATTCAGTATACCGTAGATAGGATTACTCTTCTAGTCCCCCCAGCGCAACGCCGACCGCCACGGCGAATTTTGAACTCAACTCTTTGAGCGTTGCTTCAAGAAACGCAGGGGTATCGAGCCGCGCAAAGGCGTCCCCCACTTCGATATCAACTCCGGGAAAATTTCGTGTGGCAACTTCTTTAAAACCCTTGAGGCGAGCACCGCCACCGACCAAGATAACCTTGGCGACCTTTACCCCGTATTTGCCTTCGTAGTTTTGCGCGAAACGCATTGCTTCATTCATGATGTTCGCAATGATAAGCTCCACAACGACGGCGACGTCACGACTCTCCTTATCGTCTTCTATCTTCACACGACATTTCATCTCCTCAGCCTGAGAAAATGGAATTCCGAGAGACTTTGAAAGCGCAATGGTGACATCCTGCCCTCCCATTGAAATAAGGTGCGACCCACGCACCACGCCTTCGTCGACGAGAATGAGTTTGGTCGAACCCGCACCAACATCAATGACCAAGGTTGGGACAAGACTGCGCCCCGCAACCGCGCGCAGGGTGCTAAAGATCTCGATCTCCATATGCGAAGTTGCGGTGGGCGCATGAGCGACACGTTTGATCGTTTCGTATTTATTGAGCGCCTCATTGTGGATCGCCGCAAGGATAACTTCTATCTTCTTTGCAGGAAGTGTTTTTTCTTCCGGACCTTCCGCTGTTTTCTGTCCCCCTGTCGTACGTTTGGGGAGGACCCACCAGTCAAGTGACACCTCGCTCAGAGGCACCGGAATATAGCGGCGAGCTTCTAGAGAGACCATACTCTCAATATCTTTACGTCCGACGTCGGGGAGCTCAATGACCGAAAGAAGACTTGCATTGAAGGGAATCGCAAAAGTAGTGTGACCAAGAACGATCCCCGCTTCATGCAAAAGATCATTCAACGCTTCGGCAAGCTGCTCAGGAGAAAGGCTCGTTGCCTGCCCGGCCGCCACCCCCGCACGAGGGCCGAGAACAAGCTCGCCGTAGTTTCTAAGCACCGCGCGCTCCTCGACACTTTCTACCTCAACAACCTTGATCGAAGAAGCACCAATGTCGATACCGACGGATCGACCCTTGTGAGAAGTTGCAAACATGCCCGTGATCGATTCTAAAAATGCTGCCATGTGATATATACTTGATAGTATATCACGCAACAAGAATATTTCTCATCTATTTTTATCATAATTATCCACATGCAAAGACTCACCGATCTTTTCACGAGCATCATTGACCTCTTACTCCCCCAGAGATGCGTTGCATGTGCGGAACCGGGGACACTTTTCTGTGCAACGTGCCTCACGAGGATCCCCTCTGCCCCGCCTGCCGAGCATTCATTCATTCGCGCGGTCTTTGACTACCATCACCCTGCCATCAAGCGCGCGATCTGGCGCTTTAAATACAAAAATGCACGCGGGGTAGCCCGCGTGTTCGCGGAAAAACTTTATGAAGAGATCATGGGGGAACTCGGCGACAGCCTTGATGCTTCGTCGCGCGAAACTTTCTTACTCGTGCCTATCCCCCTCCACAAAAAACGCCTGCGCGAACGCGGATACAACCAGAGTGAGCTTCTCGCCCGCGCGATACTGAAGCATGACGATGCTCATATCTTTGAGCTCGCCCCAAACCTCCTCGTGCGCACGCATGCAACAAAACCGCAAGCACGATCAGAGAAACGCGCCGCACGCCTCGCCAACCTCCGTGGCGCATTCGCCTGCCCCGACCCTGCGCATGTCCGCGGTCGCACCATCATCCTCATCGACGATGTCACCACCACCGGCGCCACCCTCCTCGAAGCCAAGCGCGCCCTCGCAAAAGCGAAACCTCGCGCGGTCCTCGCATTTACCATAGCGCATTAAAAAAAACAAAAAGATGATGAACGGTGAAGTTCATCATCTTTGGGTACCTATCACGGGACCACTACCACTAATGATCAGGAGTGAGTTTAACAAAAATAGTCACACAATCTCCTTTGAGCAGGGCGCGGACAGTTGTGTGTGGTGTCTCAGGATTGTTTTCAGCGTCATCGCAAATGGCGACAGTGTAATATTCTCGCACCATTTGTCGCCTAAGAGGGCTGAGGCTAAATGGCATCCCCTGCACACCGTTGATGCTATTTTGCGCCAGATAAAGCAAGAGCAGCGCCGTCTTGTACTTCCCTGGACCAACTTCGGTGGTCGTCTCCGCGCCATCGCAATTCAGTGTAAAACTTTCCACGGGAACATCTGCCTCATTTTTGAGATCAAACAAGGCGACAAGCTTCTGCGCGTGCGTAGAAAGATCATTGCAACCAAAGGCTACTTTTCTCCCGTACATAATGTTTCCTCCTGTAGTTTCTCAAAAAATCCTCTTGGCGAGGTCTGACATTAACCTACCACGTACATGCAAAACCGCAAGTTGCGGAGACGGAGGGATTCGGTCACTCTCGTGGATTTTTATTTCGTTCTTTGAATTCACAAAAAACCTCACTCGCTCGACCCCCCACTCAGGCGCCCGGACTATCGTCCAGCTTCGCGCGCCTTCGGTTCGAATCCACCGTCTCTCGCAAAAATATAGCCACCCGACGCTTTCGCGCCAGGTGGCTATATATTTTGCGGTAAAGTTTTAAAATTCTATAGAACCTTACCACCTAAATATTTAATCTCAATAGCAAGCACGCCATACTTTTGCTCATCCTCGGACGAATAGTATTTATACATAGCTACATATTCTTCGTGGCTTTTACTTCCGTATTGTTCAGGTGGAAAAGCCATACAAAGGTCCTTGAATGCTGGAAATCTAGAAAGCTTAGTCACTTTTGCTATAATACTTTGCTGCTCGTCTGTAGCAAGAGTAAAAATAATCTCGTCGCCAATATTTAATTGCTGGCGTTTTTCATCCAGCAGTCTAACCTCAATGGTTTTTGAACCATTCTTTATTTTCTCAAACGGGCTAGGCTGTAATCTCATTTGGTGCAACATAAAAGCTAATCTAAATCACTTTTTAATATCAGGGTTGTCTTCAGGCGCACCTTGCCATACTCCTCCTTTCTCATAGTTGTAAACCATCTCGTAAACAAAATCCTTGCGAGTAAGATTGGATTTATCTTTTATCTCAAAGTCAAAGAATACGAAGCTTGGAATCTCTTTGGTTTTAGTAAGGGGATCATATGGAGGCAGTATAAAATCAAAAGCAACTGAAACTCCGCTCCCAAATCTTCTACGAAACTCTGGAAAATAAGAACCCTTACCGATATTGCATCGTTTGCCTAATACTAGGGCAATATGGTGTTCAGCTATTTCATCTTCTAAGGATTCCTTCTTTAAAGTATCTCGGGCGCTCTGAAAGAATCTCTCTGTAATGGGTCTTTTAGGATTTGGGTAGCAAAAGAAAATATATTCATTCGAATTAAGCACCACCACTATAATATGTACATTTTTATCCTCGTCCTTGTACTTACCGTTAGTCCAACTTAAGAAAAGGCTTTCGAGTTTCTTTGCATAGTCCAGACTGCTTACAATCATTGAAACAATCGGGATTTCGTACCCGCCGTTTGGAGGAGCAACATAACCAAATCCCACTCCACGCCATTGTTCTGGATCCATATCAAAATTTGGCAATGGATGGATGAAGGCATAGGCATGCTGGAACGCGATCTTTTCTAGTCCCAATGAAATAATGTATACGAGCAATCCGAATCCGAAGGAAATCCAAACTGAACTAAAAATAACGAAAGCTGAAAGAAGTCCAATAGCTGTGAAAATGTACTTAAGAGATTTGAATTTTCCTTTATGCTTTTGAGGGACAATAAAACGAAAAGACTTGCCGTCTCTTCTTATTTGATACTGACCTCGTATTCTATTGAAGAATAATTTTAATCAACAACCCCGCGGCAAGCCGACGGGGTATGAAGGGAGCATGTGCTAGTTCCAGAGCGTGAGCTGTAGTGGTGCTTCTACCGTCTTTCCCTGATTCTCAACGTACTGACTGACTACCTGCCAGTTCCCCTTTTCACTCACCGTGGCAAGGTAGTACCCATCACTCCACAGCTCTCCTCCCCAGAGACTTTTTCGCAATTCAGGGAATCGCCTGAATAGTTCGCGGGCAGTGATGCTTTTGAACATTCCGACGATATATGAACCTGTGTATTTTGGATGGAATGAACAGAGTAAATGGATATGGTCACCATCGGTACCGATGTTTTCAAAATTGATTTCGTAGCGACTCTCGATTTCCTTGGCGATCTCCAGAATCGCTACCTTTATCCGTTCGTCCAATAGCACTTTGCGGTATTTTACGGGAAAGACTATATGATAGTTGGTATCGTATACACAGTGGTTGCTTCTAATGACGCTCATGCACTTATTATACCTGAACACCGAGGGTTTTCAGCCTTTCCTACAAGGAGCCCCGCCCCAAGGGGACGGGGTAAGGGCTGCGCCAATCTACCCCCTATTCTGCCTTTTCTCAAGCTCTACGAGGAGGGGTGATGCGATGAAGACTGAGGAGTAGGTACCGACGAAGATACCGATCCAGAGGATGAGTGAGAAGTCCTTGGTTGATGCGGGACCGAAAAAGAAGAGGGTGGCGAGCACGAACATCACCGTGAGGGAGGTGTTAATTGAACGCGTGAAGGTCTGGCGAAGGGAGGTGCCGACGGTGGTCATGAAATCATTGGACACTTTGAGCTTTAAGTTTTCGCGGATACGGTCGAAGACGACGATCGTGTCGTGCACCGAGATACCCATGATAGAAAGGAGGGCGACCACAAAGAGCGTGTCCACTTCTTTACCGAGCCATACAAAGACGCCCGCAGGAACAATAATGTCGTGGAGGAGTGTTGCGGTAGTGATCATGCCATATTTCCATGAGGAAATTGGTTCCGAAACATGGCGGAATGCGTACGCGATAAAGAGCACAATACCAATAATTACGAGTACGATAGCGGTCCATGCCTTTGAGCGAAGTTCTTTACCGATGGTTGGCCCAATCGAACTAAAGCGCTTTTCTTCCATTTTGAGACTGCCGTTTTGAGAAAGAGCACTCGTTAAACCCTGGCGGTCTGATTCCGAAAGTGCGCGGGTTTTGACGATGACCTCCTTGTCCCCTGCCATCTGGACGCGTGCGTCGGTGAAGCCTGCACCATCGAGAGACGTTTTGAGGGTTTCAAAATCAGGGCGCGCTTCATATGATACTTCGATGATTGAGCCACCCTTGAAATCAATACCAGCATTAAAGCCCTTGGTGAACATCGCAAAGAACGAGAGACCGATGACGAGAGCGGAGAGGGTAAAAAAGAATTTACGGTATTTGACGATAAACATGGTAATTATTTTAATTTAAGGAATCCACTACCGAAAAGGGTACGGACGAATGCGCCATGACCTTTAAACGGAAGGGCAAAGAGCAGTACGCGAGAGATGGTGATTGCAGAGAACATGGAGACGATGACACCGAGCCCGAACGTGAGGGCAAATCCCTTGATCAAGCTCGTGCCGAACCAAAAGAGGATAACCGCGGTGATAATGCTTGAAATGTTCGAGTCACGAATCGAGGTCCATGCGCGCGCAAAACCCTCGCGAACTGCTTCATGTACACCGTGTCCCTTACGAAGCTCTTCTTTGGTACGCTCAAAAATGAGGATGTTGGCGTCGACCGCCATACCAATCGAAAGAATGAAGCCGGCAATACCCGCTGCCGTAATCGTAATGCCAAAGAATTTAAAGAGGGCGAGCATGAGCACGACGTAGATAGCCAAAGCAACCGTGGCAATAACGCCAGGAATACGGTACCAAAGGACAAGGAAGCCTGCCACCACGACGAGACCCCAAATACCCGCCCAGAGTCCCGCCATGAGCGCTTTTGCACCAAGGGGTGCCGAGATCGTCTCGGTTGAGAGGAGTTCAAGCTTATCAACAGGCAAAGCGCCAGAATTCAAGCGACCAACGAGGGTTTTTGCCTCTGCTGCCGTGAATTTGCCGGTGATCTGCGCTTTGCCCCCCACAATCGCCTCACGTACGACTGGTGCCGAGATAGGCTCGCTGTTGCCGAGGTCGCGATCAAGGTAGATGGCGATTGTCTTGCCGATGTTTTCTTTTGTCAGCTGCGCAAAGAGGTCCGCGCCCTGCTTGTTGAATACGAGCGATACAATCGGCTCACGTGTGGTTGGGTCGAATTCGAGAACTGCGCGCTCAAGGAAACGGCCGTTGAGCTCGGTTGGTGCGTAAGGACCCGCAAGGAGCTCTGCGGGAATAACGAGGGGCTTCCCTGCTGCCTGATCGGATTTAAACTTCTCAATCGCTTTATTGTATGCCTCGAGCTCGGCCTTTGAACGCTCTTTCATGAATTCGAGCTTGGGTGTCTGACCAATCATATCGACGGCGCGCTTCACATCAGTTACGCCAGGAAGCTCGACGATGAGGCGCTCCGAAATAGGGCCGGTGATTCCACCTTTTTCCTCGATCTGGACGATAGGTTCTGAAACGCCAAACGTGTTGACGCGTCGCTCTATCACGTCGCGGAGGCTATCCATCGCGTTTTTGACCTCAGCAGGTTTTACTGAAGAAACATCCGCCTGGTAGACGAGCTGGACACCTCCCGAAAGGTCGAGTCCAAGCTTGAAGGGGAACTTTTCTGCAAAGGCCTGCCCGTAAACTGTCTTCCCCCCATGGAGCTTAGGCTCCGAAGCGTAAATGCCATAGCCGATACCGGCGCCGATAATCAACAGAAGTAATGCTCCTAAGCGTGTTTTCCACATAATTGACTTAGTATAAGGATTTTGGGCTGTTTTGCAAGAGCACTACAGGACTGGCTCCCGCTTCCCTTTTTTGAAAAAGTATCCCTCGAGAGAGTATTTGTCGTAGCCATGCATAAAGAGCGCGATGGCAACGCCAAACAATATGCCGTGTGGCCATACCGCTTCTTTGAAGTACAGTTGGGAAAGAGTCAAGAATGTTGCCGCAAAAAGAACGGCGAAGCGAATCTCAAAGCCAATGATGAAGAATACTCCGAGAAGCACCTCCAGAATAAATGCGCCGAGAACCAAGAACGAAGGCTCAAACCCGAACACCTGCGCAAGCCCAAAAATGTCGACTGTTTGCATCGCGAGGCCGGCATGGAGGTATTTTGCGTAGTATGAAGCATAGATAAGGGAGATACCGAGACCAACGCGCAAGATTGTGAAGCCATACTCCATGCCAAACTTATAAATGCGGTCCTGCACGCGGTGCATAAGAGGAGGGAGCTCGCGCGATGCGTGAATGACCCGCTCGAGCGACACTTCATGCCCGCCGACGAGAATAAGGAATATAATGGCACCAAGATAATCTGCGTAGGTAATAAGGTACGACCCGTGGTGCGTTACCGCCAAGGCAAAAAAACCAAGACCGATGAGCGCGCCCGTACGCACCAGTACTCCCCAAAAAATGAGCGCGCCAGCGATAGCCAAAAGTACCGCAAGGAACCCGGCATTTTCACCGCCAATCCCCTCCAGAGAGAACTCAGGAGCCATAAATGCTCCGTGATACGCGGCGAACATAAAGCTTGCTCCCACCGTAAGCCTTGCCACTAACGGCGCGTAGCGTTTGATCTTCAGGAGAAACGGATCGACCGCTTGCTCCACTTTTTTCGATATAGAGAAAAAGAACACGGAGACTACGACCAAGACCGCTATAAATGCCCAGAATGAAAAAAGGTTGAGGTGCTCGGTGATGATGCCAAAAACATCAAGAGAAGGCTCGGTCATTCCCTTAGCAATTGCATCGGGAGAAAGCACGTACACCTCATGCGCTTGCGCAAGAAACGGAACAGAGAGAATGCTAGCGGACGCGAGTAATGCGGTAACCTTGTGTCGAACAGAAGAAAGAAAATTCATGATGATCTATTTGATGTTAATATCCTGGACTGTACACTTCCTCATCTAATCTTTTAGTACGTTCAGTATACAACTTGTAAAGTTCGGTTTCAAGGTCTTGTTCTTTCCCCCCCCTATCCACTCGACTTCTCCTATAAATCACTAAGCTTATCCCTACAATCATAAACATAAAGCATTTGAGTGATTTTTTGAACACAAGAAATTTTTGGGATAAATAGATCGCGCTGAGAGTTATCTATGAATATATAGAGGGGTTGGGGGAACGCAGATAAAAACGCGATCTTCTCGCCATCAGACCCGCCCCAGTAGGATTGCCATTCCCACAAAGGATGCTGATCTTTAAGGATGCCTGGAGCGTATACTTTTGCCGTTGCCCATCCTTGCACCCAAGGAGCCAACCGAACAGAAGTAAGAACGGATGCGTTATCTGGAATAGTTTTTGGTAAGTTGCTGATTTCCTGAACGACCCCCTGAGGAATGAGCGGTTCAAGTCTCAATACCTGCTCAACAAGAAAACCGCCATGAATAATCATCAGCCCCACTATCGCCACTGCCACCAATTTGTAATGATCATTTTTATCAAAAATATGAGATGTAAGCAAGCTCTGTATTCCAACTGCCGCGCCCAAAACCAGCCAGTAATTGGTAAATAGAAAAACACGCTGGTAATACGGCAGAAAAAATAGCGGGGAAATAATGCCTAAAACTCCCCACGCTATCAATACATAATTGTGTTTAAGAATACGTAAAAACTTTGGAAATCCGATTAGCGTAAGTAAAATGATAGGAATGGTCATCAAAAGAAAGTCCCATTTCTCAATAAAGATCCCTACAGGCGGCGCGGCAATCTTTTGCTGAACGTGAGGATGCAGAGAAAGATACGTAAATAGTGTCAAAGTTAAAATGATCAGTTCTGGAATCAAGAATCTCTTTTTGAACAACAAAGTTAACAACACATAACCCCCGAGGACCCCTAGCAGCATGATTGTGCTTGTTTGATGACTAAGAGGAACAATGAGTGCACACAGCGAAGCCGGAAGGAACCACTTCTTTTTTAGAAAAATAAAGGTTAGGAAAAAGAAAATGAGACCAAAAAAATTCTTGTAGAGCATGAACCAGTACCCCGTATACTGAATCGGCGAAAGAACAAGCAAACCGAGAGCAATCAGGGCAATGCTTTTGTCTGTATACTCTCTGACAAAGAAATAAAAAACTACGACAAAAATTAGGCACAATAAAATATATGATCCGTATAAACCCACATCAGGACTAAAACCTAACGTATGTATGAAGTCCAAGAAAATTCTTGGGGCAAAGACCGTGTGATCAAGCCCAGGAACAGGGAGATTGGGGATTGAGATATTCGGATTGGTAAGATACCGCCGATAAAATCCAGTGTCGTACCCGAGAGGATGCTGCCCGAATGCAATGAACGGAAGAATGAGCAGAAAAAAATACAAAACCACCGTGCCGATCAACAAGACCTTATGCAGGTTCAGCCATGCATATTTAGATAGTTTTCCCAACATAAAAGTCTGACGGTCCCTACTTCAATACCAAGCTCGAGAAGATAGAGTTTATAAGTTCTGTTTTTTGTTGGATTGAGACAGGTTCAGTTTTTGATTCAGTAAAAATCAAATTAAATAATAAGTTACCCATCACCCATTGATATTGCTCGCGATTCTGCTCATCGCAAGGCCTGCCAACGCTGAAAGGCATTATGTGTCTAACGGTATAGCCTTGGATATTTTCCAGACTCACTTCCCTTCCGGAAATTGAAGCACCCGCTTTGATAGCCTTGATGTAGTCCGGAACAGAAAATTTTAGCTTAATTTTACCCCAATCAGCCGGATTATAGCCATATAAAGCACTGGTTAAATAAGCCAGGGATGTCCCTACTTGGTGAACTGTCAGAGTTGCGTTGAGCGGGTCGAGGTCAGACCCATTTTGGTTTGGTGCCCAAATAGGCACAGAACTGTCAGCAAGCGAAGGTTGCAGTCCGCATTCTTGAGTATAATATATTGGCGAAGTCTTCAGATCAGTTTCCATTACCCAAGCCCTCAGAGATTGACCGCGAGAGATACTTATCTCTTTTGGATAGTTAAAACTAAATCCAAATACCTGATCATCATATATTTTCTGTTGCCTATCTGACGTAAGCTCAATAAAAGTATTTGAATTTCTGCCGGAGATGATCGTGAACACCCTGTTCAGCGCTCCTGACGGCGTCGTAATGGTAATATGTACTTCTCCGTTGCTTTCGATGTTGATACTCTGTATTTCCCCCGCCAAGGGCCCCAAATTTTTTATGTTGGAGAAATAAAGATTACTTTTGTTTTCTTGATTATACAAGGTGAACGCTCCTAAATAGGATTCGACTCTACCGCTGAAATTAAAATTTAAAATTGCAACACCATCAGCTGATCCATCGTATACACGCAACAAAGACGGGTCTTTTGATGGGGTGATGCCGAGTAGTGTTACCGTCCCGCTCTTGGTCTCGTGACCATCGCAAGTGTACTGACCCAGATCGACATCGCAGTAAGAAAATGATGCGGCATTGTCTTTTAGAGAAATGCCTTGATCATTAATGTAAAATTTACTGCCATCTAAATAAGGTTTAGATAAGAGAGCATTCCCTACTTCCTGCAAAGTATAGTTTTTAATTTTCGGTAAGCCATTTACCTGAGTGGGGGGCTGCTCACTGACAATCGGGACGATTTGCGTATTGGGAGTCGCGCTGTTTTTACCAAACAAAAAGTATGCACCAGTTCCTGTAATGATGAGCACGAGAACGATGCCGAGGATAATCTCTCCTGGCTTATTTGAACGTAAAGAAACCAAAGTTTCAACGGGAGGTGTCGCCTCAGGAAAAAATTGCGAATGCTGAGGTGATGGCTGCGTATCCATGTGTTCATTATATCATGATTTTTATGAATGATAGCGAATACGGGGAAATGCTGACAACTTACTTGATCTTTTCCCGAAGGCGTAGCACTTCCCTCATCGCGTCATCATAAGTATTTACATTGATAATATGTTTGTGATCTACATATCCGGATGACGTAAAAATGTTTTTATTTTCACGAACTTGAATCACGGGAATTCCCTTTTTAATTGCACAAGCGACAGGAATACTCCGCAAGCAGTTTGAGGGGACAATAAGCGCTTGAACATCTTTGAGTCGAATCTCACCCTGTCCGGGATTAGTTAACCGAGGCGCACTGTCCAGACCCAAGAGCACCGAGCCGAGGTATGCCCCGCTGATATTTTCCAGTGCCGACCTTGGGTCTGAGTCAAATGAGTGAAAAAGGAACATCTCCATCTCTTTCTTGGTCAACATCGGAGCGTGCGCGGACGGAACACTGAAAGCATCGGTTACCAAGTGAGACAAAAGAGCCTCCATGAGCCCGTAGGGATTTGGAAGAGATCCTTTTTGATGCTGACGAATATATTTGTTGTCGACTTTGATGTGGGTGGCAATCGCGATCGCGTCGACGCGGTTCGACCTGAGCAATTTCTTTGCGGCCGCGAGGAGCGGAGTGATGTCTTCTACTTCCCCGTAAAATTGACCGTCGCATAATCTTATGGATTTTTTTAGCGGTTTTATAAACTCAATCTTTCTGACGTCCACCCCAGCAATTGTCTTAAACGCCTCAATACTTTTCAATGCATACTTAACAGCAATAATATCGGGAATCTTTTCCAAAATAACTCCCACCTTATTTTTCTTTGGTAGCGACAGCTCAACTTGCTCTTGAAAAAACTGATCGATAGCACGTCCTTCTACATAAAGGACATTCTTATCTTTGAAGTTAAATGCTCCACCGTTAACCGCATTGGGGTTGGTTATCAGATAATCGCAAACGCTCGCGAGCCGATTTGTGACCAGCGTCGCATCGCCGATATAGCCACCAATCGAGCACTGAATGCCCGTGGGGATGATGCTCGCAACGACAAATTTCTTTTTATTTTTCATACGTGAACGATACGAGGAGTTTGGCTTTGGCATCCGAAATTCCAAGCAACACCATCCGCAGTGGCTTCTTTTTGTCGCGACTAAGCACTTCCTCAGCTTTGCTAAAAATACTCTCCAGGTCTTCAGTCTGTTTATGGTCAATAAACAAAGTTTCCGTTTTTATTCCTTTCATATAAGTAAGTCTCGGAGGTTATTTAATTCATAACGAAACGACCCCTTTAGCAAGATCAGGTCACCGTGGGAAGAATTCTTGAGGATTTCTTCGGCAACTCTATCGTAGCTCTTTTTCTCCAAATGTCTAACCTGTGAATGGTGTTCGTGCAAAATGTTAAAATATCTACTCGGTCCCAGGAAATAGATCCGCTCCGCGAATCCGATCTTATGTGCCAATTTTGAATAGAAATAGTCCACCGTAAAAGTAAGCGGTCTCATCTCGGTAATAACGAGTATCCTTTTTCTTGCCGGTATTCGCGCAGACATATCCAGGAACCAAAATGTACAGAGCGGCGTTGCCTTGTAAGAATCTTCGACAATCAAGGCGCCATTCCTCGCTTTAAAGATCCGTAGTCTATCTTTTGAAAATTGATAGTCTTCAAACTTTTTTTTCAATTCAGTAACTCTGTTCGGAAAAAGTTTTTGAACGAATGCAAAAGTAGCGAGAACGCTGTAAATCTGCGGTTCGAAAATCGACCTCTGCAACAATAATTCGACCTTTTCCCCTCCCAGAGAAAAAACGATCTTTTCGTTATTATCAAATACTTCAACGGAGGGTCGCGTAAAGACGTTCTTGCTCCATTCGCTTAAAACAACTTCCGCATTTTGACCAGCACACAAAGAAATCCCGACGGCTTGCGCCGCCATACCACTTTCCTGAATCAACTCGACGGTCGCAGGATCATCCACATTGTAAAACACAAAACCGGACAGAGGAACCGCTTCCAAGAGGCACTTTCGTTCCTCGGAAACATCCTTAACATCTCGCGACCATGAGTCGCGTGCGACGCCACCAACAAAAACCGCATAGGGAGTAAACTTTTTCAAAAACCATTTTATGTCCTGATAAAAATCAGCGCCCAATTCTATGCACACAAATTCGTCTTTCGGCATCTCTTTTTTAAGCAAAGAAAACCAAGCAAAAGGATTTTTAAGGGAGAACTCTGAACAACCAAAAACCGTAAGCAAGATTCCCAGCTCGTTACTATAACCAAGTTGATTACTCTGAACCGGAACACCTGATGTCCTCAAAGCATGGGTCACGGCATCCCTTAACGTAGTCTTCCCTGCCGTTCCGGTAAAGACCAGAAATTTCAACTTTGCCGCGTTAAATTCCTTTCTTTTTAGGAAGAAAAGGATGTTAGCGACTGCACGATTTAATAGTTGCCGAGTAGACATAAAACAGTTTGTTTTTCATTATAAGGAATTTTCCCGGCAAACGGTCCGGCAATCACCGTTTCGCACCCCTTGCCCGTCAAAAGTAGCAGAACATTCTCTGCGTCACCCTGCATCTCTATCGCTCTTTGGACAGCCTGCCTTCGGTCGGCAACAATAACCACCCTTTCTTTCTTTTTAAATCCGCCGTATATACCTTGCAGAATGTTTGTGGTTGACTCATCAAAAGAGTTCTCCTCGGTGAGTATACTAAAATGAGCATACTTTTCAGATAACTCACCCAGCTGAGACCTCTTCCATTTATCCCGCCCGCCTCCAGCCGCTCCAAAAACATGAACGATCTCCCCTTGCCAGTTTTCCCTAACAAAGAGGAGAATCTTCTCAACCGCCGCGACAGTGTGCGCATAATCGACAATGATCATTGGTTTTTTAGAAACGACTTCAAATCTCCCCAGAATATTCTCCTTCTTTCCCAGAGCGGTAGCACAGGTTTCCAAAGGAATTTCCAATGCCTGCGCGATGGCAATCGCGGCAAGTGCGTTTTTGACAACAAACGGTCCACCAGCCGACATGATTATCGTAGCTAACCGCCCTTTGGTATTAACACAAAAAGTGTTCTGAAATAAACCCGTGTTAAGAACTTGACCATGAACATCTGACCCCCCATGCATCCCGAAAGATAGTTTTTGTTCGGCGTCAAAAGACAGAAATGTTTTAGCTTCGGCATCATCATTATTCACAATAATGGTCTTGGGAATATTTTTACGATAACTTCTGTTGAGATTCCTAAAAATGACCGACTTGGCCTGTTTATAGTTTTCGAAACCTCCGTGTGATTCTATGTGTTCTGGTTTAATGTTCGTCACTAAAACGATGTCAAAATCAATAAAAAGGTGACGTTTTTGTTTTATTCCCTCAGAAGTCACTTCAATCACCCCAAAATCACATTTGTTATCCACGAGCTTTTTTAAGAACCTCTGCAAAAAAAGCCTGCCCGGCATCGTCATCTTGAAAGGATTAGGGGATTCTTGATTCCCCTCGCTATACGAAACAGAGGAAAAGAAACCGACCTTATAGCCCGCTTCTTTTAGAATTCTTACCGTAAAAATAACACTGGAACTTTTACCATCTGTTCCTGTTACGGCGATAAGTTTGATCTTGCGAGAAGGTCGTCCAAAAATCAGATTTCCTACAAACGGATACAAGGCAAAATACAGGCTTAAAGGTCCCTCGGGCAACCTATTTCGCAACTTTTTTTTGGTAACGAACCACCGCTCTTTAAAATTTTTTGCATGTTCTGCCATACGATGCATTCTAAACTTATTTCATACCAAAAACTATTGCTGGGTGCTGGCGCCACTTGAAAAGCGATTGTAAGAATAGTACACGCTCGCCCCAATGATGCCCCCCAAAATATACCCTCCGAGAATATCGAGAGGCCAGTGGACGCCGCCGATGATTCGCGCCAAGCCAATAAACAGGGCACCAAGAGCGTAGAGGAGCGCTATTTTCTTGTGATAAAAGTAGAGCGCAGCGGGAAGCGCAGCGAAAAAAGTAGCGTGTCCGGACGGGAAAGACTGGATATCCTCGGGGGTAAAGAGTACGTGAGTTCCGAGAAGCATAGAGGGTCGTGGGTGGAGGTAAAAATGTTTGATGAGGAGCGCCACAGCCCACGCCACCAAGGCTGCGGTCACCACAACCACCAGGTCGCGCGCACCCTTCCTTTTATCCTTATGCATCGCGAGAAAAACAAGGAGCCCTCCTAGAAGGAACCACGGAAGCTGGTCAGCAGAGAAGATGACCGCCCTATCGAAAAACGGACTCTGCCCCGCAAAACCATTCAAATAATGAAAAATTTGCTCATTCATGAAATTATCTCCCACTGCGCGAAAGGATCGTTTTTATGGTCTTGAGCGCGATGATGAGGTCGAGGACAAAAGAGCGATTCTTTATATAGTACAAATCGTAGGAAAGTTTCGTGCGGGTCTTGTCCACATCGGCGGTCCCGCGGGGGACGTCGTAGTCCTTGATCTGTCCCCAGCCCGAGAGTCCCGGAGTTACCAAATGGCGCACATTGTAGTACGGGATCTCGCGCTCGTAGACCCGCACGAGCTCAGGGATCTCCGGGCGCGGACCCACGAGGGAGAGGTCGCCCTTGACCACGTTCCAAAGCTGCGGAAGCTCGTCGATGCGCGACGCGCGGAGGAAGCGTCCGACCCGCGTCACCACCATTTCCCCCTCCACGCTTCGCGCCATACTGCGAAATTTGACGATCTTGATGACCGCATTGTTTTTTCCCATGCGGTCTTGAAAAATAAAGACTTTCCCCCGATCGTCGAGCATGATCGCGAGCGCGGCAAAAGGGTACAGGGGCAGTGAAACCATGCCGAGGATACTCCCCACCACAACATCCATCATGCGCTTCAACATATCGTACCCCAGATGCGAGGAAGAAGAGATATTTTCCAAGAACCAATTATACCGTACGAGCGAGAGAGGTATGCGCTCGAACACCTCCTCATACACTTTGTGCATATCGTGGAACCGCACCCCCGAAAAAATGAGGTTGTAGAGCGCCGGCAAGATTGATTCAGCTTTTTCGTTGCGCAAATCGATGACCACCGACGTGATCTTTTCACTATAGATACGATCAATGATCTCCGCCTTGAAATCGATGCCCTCGATCTGTGCAAGGTCAACGGAGGAAACAAAATTCAAATTGTACCGCCTGTTCGTGTTGACCTCGTTTTTGAGCATATGCATTTCCTCCCCTGCTCCGATCAAAATGGCGTGCTCCTGCCGCTTGATGCCAAAAAGTGCGGGACCAAGCATGCGCCACAGGACAATGAGTACGGTCGAGATGACCAAATAGAGAACCAGAATCGTTTTTGGCGCAACGCCGAGATAGGGCGTAAAAAGGTAAAAGAAAATAACCGCAATGATACTGTTGGCGATCTGCGCGTTCAGGATGGTCCCCGGGAGTTTCTTTTCGAACATCAGCGCATGCTTCTCGTAAAGTCCTGCGATGAAAAAGGTAAAGACCCACAAAAGCGAGAGTGGCACAAGAGGAGTGGCGTACACCGCAAGGGACCCGAGCGAAGGAATATCCACCGCGCGGACCGCGAGCGCCAGCCAAAAAGCGGCGGCGAGGGCGACCAGGTCGCCTACGAACAAAATGATCAATTCCCTATTGCTCCCGATAGTCATAATATAGCCTTTATATCCTAGCACAAATGGGGTATAATTTCAGCACCAATGAAAAAAGGATCGGGAAAAATAAAAGTCCTCTTCGTCATCACCAAATCAAATTTTGGCGGGGCACAACGATATGTGTATGATCTTGCAACCAATCTTCCGAAGGAAGAATTTGAGTCGGTCGTCGCGCTTGGTGGGCACGGGCTTCTGGAACAAAAACTGGTCAATGCGGGAGTACGGACCATTCCCCTTCTCGCCCTTGAACGAGACGTACATTTTTTTCGCGACGTGGTAAGTTTTTTTGACTTGTGGCAGCTTTTTCGGCTCGAGCAACCAGACGTAGTGCATCTGAACAGCGCAAAAGCAAGCGGGCTTGGGGCACTCGCGGCGCGCCTCGCAGGGGTGCCCCGTATCGTTTTTACCGCGCATGGCTGGGCATTCAATGAAGACCGCGCACCGACCGCACGCAAGATCATCAAGTTTTTTTCATGGATTACGGTCGTTCTTTCGCACAAGACCATCGCTGTCTCAAAATCTGTCGAGCAGGATACCAAAACCTGGCCACTCGTACAAGGGAAGGTTGCCGTGATTCACAATGGTCTCGAGCCGATCGACTTTTTAACACGCGAAGAAGCGCGCCAATACCTTGTCGCGCATGCAGGTCTCGACATCCCGCGCGACATCTTCCTTGTCGGAACCATCGCCGAACTCCACAAAAACAAAGGTCTTGGCTATGCGATCCATGGGTTCTCTTTGAACGCCGTCAAAAACCTTGACCTGAAGTACGCAATCATAGGGCAAGGGGAAGAGAAATTCAGCTTAAATGCCCACATAGAGGCCCACAAGCTTCACGGACGCGTGGTATTGCTGGGATTTATAGAAGATGCCTCTCGGTATCTCAAGGCCTTTGACGCGTTCCTTTTACCCTCTCTCAAAGAAGGTCTACCGTACGTCATCCTGGAAGCAGGAGCAGCCGGCGTGCCCATTATCGCCTCGAACATCGGCGGGATTCCGGAGGTCATAGAGCACAACAAGACTGGCATACTTGTAAAACCAAAAGATAGCGAAGCAATCAGCGAGGCGGTCAAGCTTCTCGCGAGCGACCCAGAAAAAAGAACAGCGCTCGGCGCCGCACTTGAGAAGAATGTTCTCCATGTTTTCACCCTTGAAAAAATGCTCAAAAAAACCATTGAGCTCTATAAATAACATGCCACAAAAAAACAAAAACAAAATAGCTGGCTTTACGCTCATTGAGCTCCTGGTGGTAATTTCTATTATTAGCCTACTTTCGAGCGTCGTGCTTTCCGCACTCAACAGTGCCCGCTCAAAAGCGCGTGATGCGCAACGAGTTCAAGATTTAGGGGAGTTAAGAAAGGCGCTCGCACTTTACTACAACGACAACGGGCGCTACCCAGATACTAATATTCCCGCTACTGGGCAGGTTCAATCCAGTTCCAAACCTGAGTGGACCACATGGAACCCTCTTTACGTAGCATTGGTGCCAACCTACATTGCTCAACTCCCCGTAGACCCCAAAAACACTCCTGCCAACACCACCGTCTACGAGGGTGCCGGCAATTATGGGTACTTTTATACGGTCTACGATTGGGGCTCGTACCGAACAGACTACGACCTCGGTGCACGATTGGAGAATTCCGGTAATCCAAACTCATGCGAAGTGAAGGGAGCAGCATTTTGCGTAGCACATAGTTATGCAGGATGGAACTGGGGAACAGATTCTGCTGATGGAGGAAAGATTGTCGTTGACCACTAAAACTTTACACCCCCAAGAACTCGTTCTTGAGCGCGCTTCGGTGTGCGGGGCGAGCGCGATTTTTCATACTGACTAAAAGTCCGAGTGCGGTGAATTCTATGAGGAGGTGCGATCCACCAAAGCTCATAAACGGGACCGTCACCCCTGTAACCGGCAACAACCCGATCGTCATGCCAATATTGACCACGAAATGGGCAATGAAAAAAATAGCCACTCCCATACCGTAGAGCATCTCAAAATTGGTCGCACCAACCAAGGCGATCATAAGAATGCGCCCAATAAGGAGGGTAAAGATGCCAAATAAGATCGCCACCCCCACGAGCCCCCACTCCTCGGCAAAGGCGGAGAAAATAAAGTCGGTTTGGTATTCAGGGAGGAAGTGCAACCGTGATTGTGTGCCATACCCAACCCCTTTGCCCAAAACTTGACCGGACCCGACCGCGATGGTCGACTGGTAGGAGTTATAGCCGGCTCCGCGAATATCCGCGAGCGGGTTGAGGAATGTCGCAATACGGTCTTTTTGGTACGGTTTGAGCAATCCAACCCACAATCCACCAAAAGCAATCGCTCCCACCAGGAACACCAGAGCAAGGTGTTTTTTCGAGACCCCAGAAACCAGAATCATACCGAACCAGATGAGAAATATGATCATCGCCGAACCAAAATCCGGCTGCAATAGTACGAGAACAAAAGGGATAAACGCATAGATTCCCGAAATGAGGATATGCCGAAAATGCGCAATCTCCACATGGCGTCGCGAAAAATATTTGGAGAGTATGAGCACCAACAAAAGCTTCATCGCATCGGTCGGCTGAAAAGCGAACGAGCCAAACTTAAACCAGCTCTGCGCCCCTTTTGCCACATGCCCCAATCCAAAAAGGACCAAGAGGAGTAATGACATAAGCACAAAAAGAGTCACGAGAACATTGGTGCGTTTCAACATATCCGTGTCCACCTGCGTCGCGAAATAAAACGCCACCAACGCCACACTGATCGAGATGAGTTGCTTCTCGAAAAATAGGTTCTCCCCCGTAAATGCATTCATCGTAATAAGCCCAGCCGCCACAATGAGGAGCGCGGGGACCAAGAGCATCCAATCAATGGCTGCTTTACGAGAAAACACTTCGCGCACGAGAGTAAAAACTTGCATACCGACTAATTCTCAAAAACTGCCCGTGGGGTAGTCACGATCTCCGTAATAAACCCCTCTTCTTTGCAAACAGCTTCAGCGATCTTTTTGTATATTCCCTGCAGATCTTTGGCGGTTAATGCGCTGAAGTAGTGTGCCGGGTCGGTCGCAATACGATCACGAAGAAACTTCTCACTGATGTTTTTTCCCAGACCTATCGTGTAAATCTCGACCCCCAGCACACGGGAAGCATCTGCCTGCGAAGCCGCGTATTCGCTTGCGTATGCAGTGTTTTTTGGGTTTACTGGGTCAAGCGGCCTGTTGGCATCTCCGTCAGTAAGGGCGACGATGACACGTTTGGCATCTTTGGCATGGCGAGGGCTCTCGAACTCCACTGCCGCAGCTTTCAAAGCATCTCCGAGATTTGTCTGCTGAATCGAACTTGTCGCGATACTTATCGACATGGTCATATTTTTTACTGATTCATGGTTCAAAGAAAGCTCGTGGTCAATCGGCTCCGACGCCGTTGTCGCGAAGGAGACAAGGCCTACCTTGTCAATCAGATCGGCAGCCTCAATGTACGCGATAGCGGCATTTTTTGCGGTGGTCAATGGTTCGGGGGGTTTTTTCTTTCCCACATCCATACTCCCCGACCGGTCAAACACCAACATGGTATCAACAGGGGTTGTACAGATCCCGCCATTGGGTCGCTTGGAGAAGCGACTGGGCCACGTAAAAAAAATGTCCTGCTCTTCCCCTTTGGGGATATTGTTGACGAATGTCTGCGATATCGCCACAGGGTGACGCAGTGCATCGTAAATGATCGCCCCGATCGTAGTATGCCCTACGTCATTCACAAGATCGGTGTTGAGAAGCGTCACGTCAAACCGTGGCTTCGTGTCGGTGTTTATAAGACTTTGGTTCTTTGTCACAATAGATAAAGGAACCGCCTGTGCCTTTACCCAAGACAGAGGTGTACCTCCGCCAAACACCACCTCGACCTTGTCGGGGGTATCGGAAGTTGACAGATTCCCTGCAAAAAGCAAGAACGTTCCCGCAGGAGGAATCTCCGTCGTCCCCGTATCCTCAACAAGCACTTGTCCGGAACGGTCAAGCATGCGCAAGATATACGGAGCCTCTTTGACCCCGGCATATGAGTTTGGATTCTCTACATACGCACCGAGGTCGTAACGTCCCGGTGCGGTCAAAAACGCCTTTGCCCATACAACATGGGGCGCTTTTACCTGATTCGCACAATAAAGAACGCAGGAACCTCCGCAATCCATACCCGCTTCGTCGCCATTTTGCTTATGGTCAAAGCACGTGGGAATCGGGTTGAGTGCGTGATAGACCGGATAGGATGCGGCAACGACGATCATCCCCACAAAAACAAGTGCGTACAGGATCCTTCTTTTTTGAGACCATTCCATAGCTGTATCATAGCAGAATATGAAAAAAAACGTGAGGGGTAAGCACGAAAAACAAAACCCCGCATCAGTGCGGGGTTTATACACTTACTGCCCATGAGTATCCAAATACTTGCGCGCTTCGGCAAAATCCCAGAAACCGTGATTTACTTCATCTTTGCTCTTCCCGTTCCAAAAAACTTTAAATTCCTCGTCAGTTAAAAGTTTTTTCAACCCATCCACTAAATACGTATCGAAAGCTTCCTGCGTTCGCATTGTGTGTTCTTCTCTAGTGATCTTTTTTTCCTCAAAAAACAACCTATCCGCCTCCTGATTTTTTTGGTTCATTTGGTAATGATTCTCCCGAAGTAGCTTCCTTCTTTCTTCGGGGAAATCTATTCCAAACGCTGAGTCATACATTATTTCATACTCAGCCACTATATACAGAGCGTCATCACTGACTGGATGCTCCATAAGATCTTTCATAACAGCATAATCTTTTTGGGCATAAAACTCAGCTCTGTAATCAGCATTCGTCGAATCTTGAACCCCTGTGAGTTTCTTGAGATCAAAGTTTGGGTCATCTTGATATCTGTATTTCTTAACCTCCACATCCTTTCCTAAACTTTTCACTACCATTTCTACTCCTGTATCCTTCAAGGCAACCATGGAATTAATGGCAGTACTCAGGATTGAATTTTCAGAAACCATCTGCGGTACCGTCTCCATGTATTTTTTCTCAAGCAGAATAGTCAAAGAAACGACGATTCCAAAAGATATGATGGCTAAGCTGATGAGGAATTGTTTTTTACACATAAGTTTCTCCTTTGTCCTAAAGAATACAGCGCTTCCCAAATTTTGGGAAGCGCTGTGAAGCAATTAATCTGTCGCTAACGTAGACAGACCGCCACAAGCATCCCAACAAGCTTGAAAGCGCCCCTGAGTAGGCCCTCTCTTATTCCCCGTTGCGCCATAAATCAACCTTGAAGTATAGTAGCCTGATATATTCGTATTGAGTGCCGCACCAGACAGGTAAAGCACCCGATTTGTATGCTGGTGACAGGTTCCATTATCTAGATAAGTCATCGAACATGAAGCATGGCAAAACCCTTTAGCTCGGCTCGCATAACCTCCTGTAAAGAAAACACCAGATGACTTGTTGGTTCCTGATGGAAATGTGTAGTACTCGCCAGTAGTGCTCACGTAAGAAAACGTGTGCTCCAAATTGTTTATCCCCGGAACATTGCTGTTGACATAACTTCTATACGCATAAACATTTTCTGCGTGTGAGTTAGTTGAAAGCACCCAAAAAGCAACAAACAAGACCGCTAATTTCTTAAGCATGTTTTGACCCCTTCTGTGGATGATTGCTGGAAAGAACTGACCAACGCTTAGTGTAGCAAAAAAAAAAGCAAAGACGTCAAGTAAACATACGGAAACAATTAACAGCTAACCGGAAACAGAAAAAGGGTGATGCCTAAGCACCACCCTTTTTCTGTTTCCACGATTGAATCCTTAGTTCTGGCGGCAAGCCTGTCACAGGTCTTTTTCTGCTGAAAAATCCTGCGACTCCGTCTCTGAATCACCAGATTCACATCTTGGATGCAGACCGTTGTGCTCCGACCCTGAAATGCTCCGAGCACTCGCATTTCAGCCCCTTGCGAGCATTATCGCCACATCTGCCAACAAGCTACCACTTATTCACCAAAAGAGAAGCTCGAGAGCATTTTGTAGTAATTTGAGCGCATTTCATCATTGGGCGCACCTCCCGCAATAGTGACTTCATATAAGGTGTTATTGTGAGTAAAGAGAATTAAGTCCCATCGATCCATTCCTTGCCCAGTAAACACAATTGCTTTCTGTCCAAACAGAGTAGCAGTTGAGTATTTCCACTGAGACTCTAACTCAGAATATTTTTCTTTGATATATGCATCTAAGTCTTGAACAGGACTAATGCTAACAATAAACATCCCTGGTCGATTACTTTCATATCCATTTGGATTCTTTACATAAGCACGATTCTCTAGGGTATCATAATAAATATTTAGCCCGTCTTGAGTATTTTGGAACAGGAGATTGGGGGGATATTTAAAAGTAAGATCAAGATTTTCTGATTTATATACTTTCCAATTTGCAGGGGCTTGAGGAGTGCCTGCTTTCCCCACTTGCGATACAACCTCTTGCAAATCTGGCATGAATTGTTTATCAGGAGTATCCTCACTTGTGTTTGGTGTAACATTTTTGTTTAAATTCAATAAAAAAGCTACGACTCCAAGAATTGCGACGCCCCCAAAAAGAACTCTGATTAATTTAATTTTCATGGGTTTATTATACTGCACAATAACTTTGTACGACCTATACTTTTTTATTTGTTAGCAGCTGCGTCACATACTTGTTTCTGATAAGTTTTTGCAGCCTCAATCGTTGGGCGTTTCCCGTCTCTTTCTGGCATAACCCTCTTGCCCTCGACTATCTGTGTTATTTCCATACACATGTCTGAATTATATTTATCTTGATATGTTTTAACATCAGAAAGGATTCTTGTAGCCTGAGCGGAGCATCCAACAAACCCATCACCGCTCTTATAGTTCAACTGAGACTCCTTTGGTTGCCCGTTTTCGTCAAGATATCCGATAGTAGCAATGCCCGTATCGGGGTTAGTTAAGATTGCTAACTCCTGCCCCTTTGGGAATTGCAGACTAGCACAATTTGCATGAGTATCCATCCCCTGCTTTATGCTTGCAATAGCGGGGGAAACGATAGTCAAAGTTAAAATTAGCGCGCTAAGCATCGCTGCTGAAATAAGTAGTTTATTCTTTTTTGTTGACATTTTCATGTTGGTAGAATTATTAAGTTATTAAGGCTCGCCTACCTATAGACACTGCTGGTATTTGCCCGATCAATTGATTGATAGTACATTACCGCAGTCCATCTTCCGTTATTGCAAGCAGGGGCACCATTGTTCATAATACTGTCAGACCCGCAGTAATCAGCCATGCCTACCGCATGTCCCGTTTCATGTTCAATAAGACGTTGTCGTAGCGTCCCAGCCCCGTAATTAGCCCAGCGAGTTGTGTCAATCTGAATAAAGGAATAAACACCACATGGAGTGGCTTGACCCCAAAATGCACAGAAACTACTAGGGTTAAGGGTCGAATATGTCTGTCCAACAGAGTCACCAGTTCGATCTGCCCATATGAACATGATGTCAACATAATTATTCCATGTGCCTGTCCAGTTATTTTGAACCATATTGTATCCGTTTGGCCAGATACTTGAAGGCATTTCTGCATAACCAGTCGTAGAATTTTTCACATTTGAATATGCTGTGATAATATCCGCATCGTACGCCCGTACCGAAGACATGCCAACCTGCCCACGATCAGCCGTCTTGTTTAAACTCATTTTATAGAAACCCCAATTGGGATATAGAACAGCGTATGCGGAAACAGCATAGGCAAACATAGAAATGAGCGCCGTAAATACAATACTGTAAAGAACATAGTTCTTTACAGTACTTCGCACGTTTTGAATGTACATTATTTTTAAGAATTAATTTATAAAGAAAACCTAACTGGTCATCAGCTATGTTTAATGACTTGAACATCATCTTATAACCTCTTATTTCAAAAAACCTCGACCAATACTAAGTGTAACAAAAAAAAAAGCAGCAATGTCAAAAATTTATATTTGCTCACAAACTTAGCAGTCCTCAAAAGTCAAGTTAAAATATATAGGCTACAAAAAGCGCGTGAACATCTTTATGTCCACGCGCTTTTTTTCACGATCGAATCCTTTAATCTGGCGGCAAGCTACTTTCCCCTTACGAGTATCATCGCCGCGTCTGCGCTTAACTTCTGAGTTCGGAATGAGATCAGGTGTGACCACAGTGCTGAACCACCAGATTAAAATATTCGATCGTGTATTGTGAGTCTTTAAAAAGAACTGGTCGGGGTGAAGGGATTTCACCTCCCCTATGAACTGGGACTTGTTAAGTCACCCCGATGAATGTTGAGACACGGAACTTTCGGCATCTGGCTGGGTTCAAACCAGCAACCTTCTTGGTATCTAGAATACCAAGACGCTCTCCATTGAGCTACAGAATCCGAAAATTTCGTGCCTCGATTCTGTCAACCACCCCCATGGTGCCCAACACAATCGAAACACGAATAATTAATTTAGGTAAAAAACGTAATCAAATAATGATTGTGATTTTCAAATTCCCAATAGGAATCGGCGTATTAGTACTCCTCGGCTGAAGCGATTACTCGCCTTACACCTAGAGCCTATCAACGTGATCATCTCTCACGGGCCTCAAACGATTTCTGATCTTGGGGTTAGTTTCCCTCTTAGATGCTTTCAGAGGTTATCTATTCCCGACATAGCTACGCTGCGGTGCCCTTGGCAGGACAGCAGCCACACCAGAGGTCAGTTCACTCCGGTCCTCTCGTACTAGGAGCAAATCCCCTCAAAAATCAACGCCTGCAGTAGATAGGAGACCAACCTGTCTCACGACGGTTTGAACCCAGCTCACGTATCTTTTTAATTGGCGAACAGCCAAACCCTTGGAAGCTTCTCCACCTCCAGGATAAGATGAGCCGACATCGCTGTCGTATTTTTCTCGCATTACTGCGAGGATCGGACTATATCTTCACCCTCTCGATCAAAAGAGGCGTTGGCGTATTAGCTATGATTTTCTCATAACTCCGTCGCGCGCGTTGCGCGCAAGTTATAAAGTTGAAAGTTAGTAAAGTTAAAAGTGAATACAAGATGCATTTACTTTATAAACTTTAAGAACTTTATAAACTTTTAACTTGTTTGTGTCTCCACAAACGACAAGTCTCTACAGGGTTATACCCATAATCACACTTTTACATGTGCAGCTCTTTATCGTTTTAATGATAAAGTGATCGCTTTCTTACGAGTAAACTTCCCACGGTATTGCCCATTTATTGTTCAGGTAAATGGGTTTCACCGTTATAAGCCAAGATTTCTTTTATATATTATTTAATGACGATTATAAATCGTATCATCTCTGAATAACTCTTGCGCAAAGAATTCAAAAATTTCTAGCGAACCGAAGTAAAAATCCTGAGGAATATAAGTATATTTCGAAGAATTTTTGCAAAGGTGCAGCTGAAATTTTTGGATTATTGCGGATAGGTTATTGAGAGATGATACCTGTTGCTACAGGATCACTCCTGACGCACCCCGATATGTTAAGGTGCCGAACTCCGCCGTCGATATGAACTCTTGGGCGGAACTAGCCTGTTATCCCCGTGGTAGCTTTTATCCGTTAATCTTCGACCGCGTCTAAAGCGAATCGTCGGTTCACTATGCTCTGCTTTCGCACCTGCTTGACATGCCCGTCTTGCAGTTAAGCCCTCTTTTGCCATTACGCTATCGGTACGGTTTCCATTCGCACCTAGAGGACCTTAATAGACTCCTCCGTTACTTTTTAGGAGGAGAGCGCCCCACTCAAACTACCCGCCAGATACTGTCCCCTTACGTTTTTTCCGTATAGGTTAGAATATGCCTCGAATAAGGGTGGTATTTCACGGTCGGATCCACAACCCCCGAAAAGGTTGCTTCAAATCCTCCCACCTATTCTACGCAGATACAAAACATATTCAATATCAAGCTATAGTAAAGCTCACGGGGTCTTTTCGTCTAACTGCAGGTAACCGGCATCTTCACCGGTATTGTATTTTCACCGAGCTGCTTCTCGAGACAGTTCCCCAGTCATTACGCCATTCGTGCACGTCTGAACTTACCAGACAAGGAATTACGCTACCTTAGGACCGTTATAGTTACGGCCGACATTCACCAGGGCTTATATCAGTCAGCTCATCCTTGCGGAGTCACCACCAATATTTAACCTTCTGGCATTGGTCAGGCGTCACCCCATATACATCCTCTTACGAGTTCGCATGGAGCTGTGTTTTTGGTAAACAGTTGCCAGGGATTCTTTCGCTGCGGCCTCCACCACTTTATTTTCAAAGTAGTAAAGATCCGAGATTAAAGTTTTAACAACATTCTTTTTTGTCTCTCGATTTTCTTTTTTCTCAATTCTCAGACCTCTCCACTTTAAATGCAAAGTGGTGGAGGCAAGCCTTATTCCGAAGTTACGGCTGCTTTTTTGCCGAGTTCCTTGAGAAGCATTCACTCGTTCGCCTTAGTCTACTCGACTCGACCACCTGTGTCGGTTTTCGGTACGGTTCTTTTTCCGTTATGCTTAGAAGCTTTTCTTGGAAAGCTGCTTTGTCTCATCTCATTAGGCGAACCTAACGATTTCTGCTTCACTTGGGGGCGGTATTAAAACCAGGTTCCCGGATTTACCTAAGAACCACCCTTATGACACAGACGCAAATCCAATAATGCGCGAGACATACTAGCCTTCGTCACTCCATCGCACGGAAAAAAAGTCAGGGAATATTAACCCTGTGTCCATCGGCTCCGGCTTTCGCCATCACCTTAGGCCCGACTAACCCTTCGCTGATCAACATCGCAAAGGAAACCTTAGTCTTGCGGCGTGTGGGGATCTCACCCACATTGTGGTTACTTGTGCCAACATTCTTACTTCTTGACGCTCCAGAGTTGCTCACGCTTCTCCTTCAGTGCAGACAAGAACACTCTCCTACCGCTCCATCATCTCGAAAGACGATAAAGCCCTCAGTTTCGGTACTATGCTTAGCCCCGATTATCTTCGGTGCAGAGTCTCTTAGTGAGTGAGCTGTTACGCTTTCTTTAAATGATGGCTGCTTCTAAGCCAACATCCTCACTGTCTGAGAAACTCCACCTCCTTAAGTGCACTTAGCATAGATTTAGGGACCTTAACTTGAGATCTGGGCTGTTTCCCTTTTGACCGCCGGAGCTTCGCCCCCGGAGTCTTACTGCCTCGTATTTAATCTCTGGTATTCGGAGTTTGATAGGACTGACGAGATTGCTCCCTGTTCAGTCCTTCCAGTGCTCTACCCCCAGAGGGTACGCGAGACGCTAGTCCAAAAACTATTTCGGAGAGAACCAGCTATTACCAGATTCGATTAGCTTTTCACTCCTTGCCACAAGTCATCCGATGGTGTCGCACGGCCAACCGGTTCGGGCCTCCATCTGTATTTCTACAAACTTCACCCTGCTCATGGCAAGCTCATCTGGCTTCGGGTCTCATGCATACTACAAACGCGCTATTCACACTCGGTTTCCCTAAGGCTCCACCCGACAAGGGCTTAGCCGCGCAATATACATGAACTCGTTGGCTCATTCTTCAATAGGCACGCAGTCACGCGCGCAGCGCGCAAGTTACAAAGTTGAAAGTTTATAAAGTTAAAAGTAAATGCATTGCATCCACTTTATGAACTTTACAAACTTTATGAACTTTACAAACTGTGTGCTACGCACGCTCCTACTCCTTGTAAGCATATGGTTTCAGTTCTATTTCACTCCCCTCACCGGGGTTCTTTTCACCTTTCCCTCACGGTACTAGTTCACTATCGGTTTCTCAAAGTATTTAGCCTTAGCAGTTAGTTCTGCTGGATTCCCCCGAGCTATTCATGTCTCGAAGTACTCAAGAATAGAAGCAAAAGAGATGTAAGGTTTTCGTTTACCGGGCTATCACCGTCTAGGGCCATGCTTTCCAGCATGTTCAACTAACATTACATTTTGTAACTCTTCTCGTATAAATACGACGCTTCTACCTTACAACCCCCAGTCGCCCCAAGGGCGACACAAGTAACATTTAACAATTGACCACTGACGGGATACAAATGCGCTTCGCGCATTAAAGTCAAATGTCACATGTTTTTAGTCAATTGTGTCGTCTGTGGGACGACCGGGTTTGGGCTCTTTCCGTTTCGCTCGCCGCTACTCAGGAAATGTTCCGCCGTTCGGCGGGTTTTTTTATTTTCCTCCAGGTACTGAGATGTTTCACTTCCCTGGGTATGCTTCCTTATATTAAGGATTATAACTTATTACAGTTAAAGGGTTTCCCCATTCAGAAATCTCCGGATCAAAGGTTGCTAGGCACCTCCCCGAAGCTTATCGCAGCCATACCACGTCTTTCGTCGCCTTTGAGAACCAAGGCATCCACCATATGCTCTTAAATTTCCTATTAGGAAATTTAAAAACCACAATCATTATTCGCTTACGCGCACTCCGTTTACACGGAGTGCGACTTTTTTACCTGCCTGCCTCCACACACTCAAAGACCCACTCAACAGGTGTGTGTGACAGAATGAAATTGTCAAAAGACAGTCGATGAGCGTTCTTTTCGGAACAAAAAATCCCGCAACAGGCGGGAGAAAGAGAGGACCTAAAAGGTTCTACCTATCCCGCCAAGGGTGTTTCTTGATTCCGATACTCATATGCAACAATCCAGCTATTATATACAAATCAAAAGCGATGTCAAGGATTTTGGGCAGAATATGGAATTTAGAATATGGAATACGGAATAACACAGAAAAACCCGCCATTTGGCGGGTTTTTCTGTGTTCTAAATTCTAACTTCAAAAATCTACATTCTCCCCCTATCGGTGAGTTGAGATGTCTCCGCGGAGCTTCTCGATGTAGCGAGCTGCTGCATCACGACCGCCAAGACCGAATGCGAGACCGCCAGCGAGAGCAAGCATTGCTACGAGACCCGTCACCAGCGTGCTCAAGATCTGGTCAGCAATGTGGAGCTGCATCAATGCAGCGATAATCGTGAATGTCCAGATAGCCCAGCGAGCGATGCCGCCAACAAGACCGGCTGATTTTGCCTCAACAGCTTTTGCGGCACCCGACATGACCTTTTGTACAAAGTCAGCAAGGAACGCACCAACGATAAGGATAAGCGATGCAACGGCAATGCTTGGAATGAACTGTGTGATCACCGAGCTCAAGAGCGCGTTAACAGCCTGGAGCTGGAAAACATCAAGCGCAGCAACAAGGAATCCGATCACCACAAACCACTTTACCAAACCACCAAAGAATGCCCCTGAGTTCAAATTAAAACCCGCTTTGTTGAGAAGTCCGCGAGCGCCCGCACTTTCAAGCACGTTGTCGATCTTGACCGCCTTTACGATCTTCTCGATAACCTCAGCCAACACTGAACCTACCACCCATCCTGCGATGAAAATAATAACGGCGAACAAGAGTTTAGGGAGAAATCTAAGAATCTCTACACCAAGTCCCTGATTAAACGCAGTACCAAGGCTTACCCCCCACTGAGAAATCAATTCCATATTTTTTATATTGCCACCTGCACTACCTACTGGTAAAACAGATGAACTTCCTAATTTATGAAAACCTTATAATCGGTCCATTGATCGATATTTTTTATAACAAAATTATCGATCAATGGACCTCGTGTCATCAACCCCGTCGCACTCCATACTTGGCCAAACACTATCCGCAAAGATAGAGTACGGTATGCGAACGCGGGAA
>Ga0315281_10001544_pt1 | contig 34113 bp, 29 predicted proteins | sample YL17G07_0_MG_FD_204540 | JGI IMG/M metagenome (GOLD analysis project Ga0315281, IMG submission 204540) | Sediment microbial communities from Yellowstone Lake, YNP, Wyoming, USA - YL17G07_0 | ecosystem: Environmental > Aquatic > Freshwater > Lake > Sediment | place: USA: Wyoming | collected...
CCTCAGGCATGTTCCCCATGGTCAGGAGCGCAAGAGATAAGTTCCAGTGAGCATCGGCATATTCCCCGTCCACCTCCAACGCCCTCCGGTAGTGCCCTGCCGCTTCGCCGTACTGCAATCTGTCCTGAAGGGCCACCCCCAGATTGGTGTGCGCAGGGGGGTAATCCGGTTTGAGCTGCAATGCCTTTTTGTAATAGGTGACGGCGCTATCGCTCTGGTGTTCTTCTTTGCAGATATTTCCCATGTTGTAGTAGGCTTCGGCTATAAGGGGATTAAGTTTCAGCGCGTGCCTGTACTGTACGAGTGCTTCGTCGGTCCGTCCGCTTTCCTTCAGCACGTTGGCGAGGTTGTAATGAGCCTCGGCATATTCCGGCTCGAGCGCAAGCGCCTTGTGGTATTGTTCTTCGGCCTCGTGAAAAAGGCCCATGTCCTTGAAGGCGATACCCAGATTGTTGTATGCACCGGCAGACCAGGGTTCCAGCGAGATCGCTTTCCTGTAATGCTCAAGGGCGCTGTCGACCTCACCCCGGTCTTTTAGGACATCGCCCAGCGCAAGGTATGCCCCGGCATATAATGGGAATTCGGCCAGGACCTCACGGTAGCCCTCTTCAGCCCTGTGCAGGCTGCCCGACAGGTGATGCTGTGCGGCGGCTTCCATTGCTTCGCGAAGAGTCATTTATTTTCCCGGACAATAAAGCATGACATCGGATGACAGTACGGCAGCGGCTATGTCCTCTTGACGACACTGCAGGATTCCTGTGCCTCCTGTAGTAACACCTGCTCATAATCGATAAGCCGCCGGGCCAGTTTAAGCGCCTGATAGTACCTGTTGCACAAAATATTCTCGCTTATCTGATCCAGAAGATTCATGACCGTCGGGCTGGCGCGTACAATATCTCTGACCAGGTCCCAGTATATTTTGTGGTATTCCGCGAGGTTGTTTTCATCAACATACATAAGCTGTATGCTCAGATAGACGCGCTTGCAGGGGGAGTCGGCATCCTGCACGTTGAGGATATCTTTCTGCCGCAGGATGGGAACGTTGTTTTCGATAAACAGTTCCGACCTGCCATTACCGTTTTTGATAACCGCGCCGCCGATAATTACCTGTTCGTGTGGTTTCAGAATTAATTTTAGTGCCATTTATAAAAATTACTGCCCTGTATGAGTGACCTGCGATTAGGTACGGCCATATCCGGAGTAAACAAAAAAAGGGGAGGGGCAAGCCCCTCCCCTTTTGCCGCAAACGTTTTTATTTAGAACAGTCTCAGAATGGACTGTGCTGCCTGGGAAGCAAGACTCAACGACGTGGTGCCCAGGGACTGACGGGTCTGGAGCATGAGCATGTTCGCTCCCTCCTCGTTCATGTCCGCCAGGGTGAGGTTGTCGGCGCCTGCCTTCAGGGTATCGATCATGTTCTTTGTGAAATCATTACGTACAGTGACAATATTAAGGTTTGTGGCCAGTGCCTTGGACTGTGACCTGAGGTTGTCCGTGGCTGTGTTGATCATGGCGATGGCGGTGTTGAGCGCATCGTTGTTGGACACTGTCCAGCTTCCGATGGAGCCTACACTGCCTGTGCCTGCAGTTGTGGTGCCGTTGATGAAGTTCAGGCTGAGGTACTGCAGGGTAGTTGCCTGGAAGCCGTTGACGTCAATGGAGGAACTGCCACTCTCATTGAACTTTACGTTCAGGGTGGAATCGGATAGGAGGTTGACGCCCTTGTACCCGGAATCCTGGGCCAGTTTCACGACCTGGGACATCAGTGTGTTCCACTGCGAACCGTAACTGGCGCGTGTTGCTGTGTCTGTGGATGCGAGGGCGGATGTGGCAACGCTCTTTGCCTGATCTATGAGAGAGCTGATTGCGGTGATTGCCGCATCGGAAGCCTTTGCGGTCTGGATGGCTTCCAGCATGGCGTCTTTGCGGGCTGCAAGGTCTCCGGCGCGCTGCATATGGCCCTGGGCTGCAAAGAAGTTCGTGGGATCGTCGAGTGCGGTGTTGACTCTTTTGCCTGTTGACAGGCGGTCCTGGGTCCTCGCCAGAAGCGCGGTGGTGCCCTGCATGTTGACGAGATTTCGTCTCATTCCTTCTGTTAAAGAGATATCTGCGATTGCCATGGTGTTACTCCTTTCTGGGTTTTATGTTTGGCATTCTTGCCAAAATGGTTTTTACTATGCCTGTGAACTAGGCAACCATATATAATCTGTTCAATCCGCCTGCCCTGACCACCTCCTACAGACCAGGAATGAAATAATTTCCATTGTTGATAGTATACAACATTTCATGGTTATTTTATCGGGAATAAACCATAAAACTTAAAATACCCTGAAAACAGGTTTCAGAGCAGGCAAGACAAGGAGTAACATGCTGAAATTAATAAATAAAGACAGAGCAGCTGCAAAACAGCTCATAAAGAGGCGACCCCATTTTATTGCGCCTTCCGGGAGCATAGGTGAGCGAGTTCATCCTTTATACGGGCAGTGACTGCCGGCCAGCTTTCCCAAGCGGCCCTGCGGAAGAGCCTCATGGACGGGTACCAGGGACTGTCCTCCCTGTGCAGGAGCCAGCGCCAGTCCGCGTCGCTGTGCAGGAGGACCCAGGTCGTTTTATTAAGCGCTCCGGCAAGATGCGCAACAGCCGTATCAATGGATATCACCAGGTCGAGGTTTTCGATCAGAGCGGCGGTGTCGGCAAAATCGTGCAGTCCCCCTGTCATATCCACCAATCTCATATATGCTGGAGGGGTTATCGCCTCTTGTGCCGACCCGCCTTTCTGGAGACTGTAAAAGGTAACAGGGGTGATATCCGACAAAGGCGCGAGATCGTTCAGGGAACATGATTTCCCCGGAGGATAGGTCCCGGCCCAGGCAATACCGACCTTGAGTCCGTGAGCAGAGCTTTGAATCTTGTTATGCCATGCGGACACAAGAGAAGGGTCAGCGGAAAGATAGGGCGTGCGCCCCGGAATGGTCTCCTTCAATGTGCAGAAAAGCAGGGGCAAGGTCAAAAGGGGACAGTAGAAGTCGTGGTCTGGAACAGGTCCGCCGCGCACTGCAACCTCGCTTACTCCTTCGGCCCTTTTCAGCAACTCCGCCATTTCCTGACGGCATTCAACGATTACCCTGGCTCCACGCCGTGACAGGAGGTCGGCATAACGGATGAACTGGATGTTGTCGCCGAAGCCCTGTTCAGTCCTGAGTAAAATGGTGCGGCCCGTCACTGCGGAGCCGTCCCATAAGGGCGCTTTGTCGGTATTCTGTGACGGCCCAAAATCCTTTAATCTGCGCCTCCACTCATACTCTTTCCAGCCCTCTGTGAAATCTCCGGTCAGCAGGAGCGCCATGGCCATGTTCCAGTGGGCCTCGGCATAGTCGGGATTGATCCGCACTGCCCTCCGATATAATGCAATGGCCTCCTGATGTCGGCCGGCGCTTTTTAAGGTATTGCCGAGATTGTTGCATGCGCTTGCATAGTCAGGCTTGAGTTGCAGCGCTTGTTTGTAAATTATTATGGCTGCGTCGAACTCCCCTCTGTCATGAAGCGCCAGACCCAGATTGTTGAGCGCTTCCGTATAATCCGGCCTGAAATGTAAAGCCCTCCTGAAGGCCAAGGCAGCTTCCTCCCAAAGCCCTTCATCTCTTAATACGAGACCGAGGTTATTTAGCGCCTCCGGATAGTCGGCCCTGAGATTGAGGGCCTTTTGCAAAGCGAGAACAGCTTCGTTTGGCTGTCCCGCCTCCCTGAGCGCGAGTCCGAGGTTGTTAAGCGTTTCCGCGCAGTCGGGTCTGAAAGCCAGGGCTTTCCTGAAGGAGTGAATCGCCTCATCCGGCAGTCCCACCTCCCTTAAGGCAAGGCCCAGATTGTTGAAGGCTTCAGGGTAAGACTTGTTGATTTGCAGCGCCCTGCGCATATGCTCAATCGCGGAAGAGTATTTTTTCATGCCCATATGGATTACGCCGAGGAGATGAAAAAGGCGGGCATCCTCAGGACATTCCCTGAGAGCGTCAAGACATGTACGTTCTGCCTGTTGGAGGTCGCCTTCCCGGTAACGGAGCAGAGCGGCCTGTAGCGCGGCGTTGCACTGGTTCATCGGTTTGCCAATATTTTATCCAGTTCTCCGGCAATGCGGCTGATCACCGGAGCCCACGCGCCGGGCGAGGGCTGGCGGAAGAGTTTCATTGTAGGATACCAGGGGCTGTCCTCCCTTCCCATAAGCCACCTCCAGTCAGGCTCGAAGGGCAGCAGCAGCCATACGGCTTTGCCCATTGCTCCTGCCAGGTGGGCCACTGCCGTATCCACCGATATGACCAGATCGAGGTTTTCTATGAGGGCCGCTGTGTCCGAAAAATCACGGAGTCCGGTCGTATGGTCGATGATGCTCAATCTTTCCGGCAGGACAATTCCCAGGCCGTCATCTCCTTTTTGCAGGCAATAAAGGATGACGCTGCCTGGATGCATGAGAGAGGCAAGGGCTTCAGGCGGACATGATTTTGTGACCGGATGCCTGCCTGACCATGCCAGACCAATTTTGATTCCTTCTCCATCGGACTTCAGTCTGCTGCGCCACGCTTCAGAGCTTAAAGGGTCTGCATAAAGGTAAGGGACTTGAGAAGGGATGGTATCGAGGGTAGTGTCGAACAACAGCGGCAGACTCAGCAGGGGGCAGTGAAAATCGAATGCAGGGAGCTGTGCCCCTGCGGCCACAACCTCATGGACCCCTTCCACCCTGCTCAAAAGAGAAGTCAATTCAGGCTGACATTCGATAATCACCCGTATGCCTTTTGCTGCAACCAGGGGAGCATACCTGATGAACTGGATGGTATCTCCGAACCCCTGTTCCGCATGGATCAGTACAGTGCGCCCAGGCTCCACGGTGCCGTCCCATAAGGGCCGATAGTACTCGCGGCAGGGGATATCGCCTGTTTTCCACCTCCACTCGTATTCTCTCCAGCCTTCATTGAATTTTCCATCAAGCAGGAGTGCGAGTGAAAGGTTCCAGTGAGCTTTTGCATACGCAGGATCCAGATGTAGCGCCTGCCGGAAAGAATCAACGGCTTTTTCCGGCTGCTGCCTGTCATGCAGGGCGACGCCGAGATTGTTATGCGCCTCAGTATGAAGAGGATTGATCAGCAGCGCACGCTCATAAGTCTGTACCGCCTCCTCCAGCAGCCGGCTCTCTTTCAACGTATTGGCAAGGTTGTAGCAGGCCTCGAAGAAATCAGGCTTATGCTGAAGCGCGGTCCTGAAGAGTTCTACCGCCCTTTGGAGGTCCCCCTTTTCTTTGACGATAGTTCCCATGTTGTAATGAGCCTCGGCAAGGGTCGGGTCCATACTCACTGCCCTGCCATAGCATTTCAGCGCCTTGTCTGTTTCTCCCCGCGACTGGAAGACAACGCCGAGATTGTAGTATGCCCCGGCATTGTCCGGATTGTTCTGTAGTTCACGGATAATATCGTCCATGGTGTTGTTTGCCTCTGCCGTGCGTACTGGTGTGTCATTTTGGTGTTGCCGGTACAAGAGGTAATCCTCCTTTTTTATCAGAAAGCACCCGTACTCGCCCACCCCCTGAAAGAAGAAAAGTTCTTTCTCCGTAACGAAGGGGACAAGTTCGTCGTAAGTCCAGACGGAGAGATGCCGTTCGTGGGGATTCCCGTAGATGTCCGGCTGGTGCCAGCCCTCGCCCAGTGGCAGGTTAAGTATAATATATTTATTGCAGCGGACGGCGCATTTGTCCAGGAACTGCCATGCCTTTTCCTTCTCGAAATGTTCGAGCACATCGCCTGCGATAATAAGGTCATAATTACCAAGGGTATCGATAATCTCATGGGCATCGCCGATATATATCGTATCGTAAATGGCCTTCTGGTGGTCCTGTATATAAGGGGCGAATAATTCGATGCCGTCGATCCTGGTCTGCCAGTCCTGTTTTCTGTACCTCTCTCCCAGCATGACATCGAGGAGGTCACGCGCGATGAAGCCTATCTTGCCGTTTCCAACGCCCACATCCAGTATGGACGATGGTTTTATCATCTCCAGGAAACAGATCATGACTCCCAACGCGCAGTAAGGGCTGGTGGGCATTAGAACTCCTTTGCGTCTTATTAGTTTAAGGTCCCTGAGGGTCCCCTGAATGTTTGCTTTTGAATTAGCTGAAAATAATGAAATCTGCTACAATAACAATGATCGTGATTCGCTCATATATTTTAGGTTATCACCGGAAATTTAATAAAATCCACTAAACTATGCAACTGAAATATCCCGAAAGACTTACCCCCGATTATTCAGGCAGCCTGAATATCCTTATGGCATCCCTGTCTTCTCCCGTATCATCGCCTTCCTATTATGAAAGAGCTTTGAGAAAGGACCATAACGTGGTCACCTTCGGTCCTTTCCGCGACAGGGCTTTCTGGGAGAAATACGCGGCGGAGGTGAGGACCCATTTTTTCTACCGCGATTGCGCCGCGGATTACTGGGAAGACCTCTGCACACGCCTGACCAGACCCTGCGATGTGGTAACGTCCCAGGGGACGGTGGATATGAAAGAGCTGCTTGCGAAGATGCCTGAGGGGTTTAAGCCCGATCTTTTTCTCTGGATCGATCAGTACTGGGAGAATGTCCCTATTAATCTCGACGCGCTGGACTGCCCCAAAATCGCCCTTGTTACAGACACTCACCTGGGAGACATGAACTGGAGGCTGGAGTACGCGAAGCGGTATGATTACGTATTCCTCTCCTTCAACAGGCAGCATATGGCTGATTTCAGGAACGCCGGGTACACGAAACTCTATTGGTCTCCGGCGGCCTTCGATACCGAGCTGAACTGCAGGATCGCCGCTGAAAAAATATACCCGGTGAGTTTTGTAGGCGGTACGCACCCCTATTTCCACGCCCAGCGCGTCATGCTATTTGATTTTCTTAAAAAGAAGGGGGTGGACCTCCATATCGACGCCAAGGCGCTCCAGGACATGTCCCTCATTTTCAGCCGTTCCAAAATAGTCCTGAACAAAACCATGGCCGACGACCTGAACCAGCGGGTCTTCGAGGTGCTGGGCTCAGGGGCTTTTTTGCTGACTAACAGGATCGATGCGCGGGCCGGTCTCGAAGACCTCTTCACGGACGGAAAGCATCTTGTCATCTACGAAAACCAGGAACATCTCCTGGAACTGATACGGTATTACCTTGACCACGACGAGGAGCGGGAAAGCATTGCGGCCGCCGGGCACAAAGAGGCGCTGGAAAAGCACACGTATGATGCGCGGGTCGTGGACATCATCAGGACTGTTCAAGAAGATATTCATGGGAGCTGAGCCAGGCGTGAATGTCCTGTAACGTGCCGGAGGCGTTTTTCTCCGGCTTCCAGCCGAAGGTTTCAGTAACGGCCCTGTTGTCGGTACAATAAACCCTCACATCTCCCGGACGTTCATCCCGAACCTGGCCTATGGGAATAGTAGCGCCGGTAAGCTCCCGGCAGAGCTCGGTGGTCTCGCACAAAGAGAGGCTGTTCACCGGTCCACCGCCCGCGTTGAAAATCTTTCCGTTCCCCCTGTCCATATCTTCCAACTGCACGGCGATGAGCCTGCAGAGGTCCAGGACATGCAGGACATCCCGCACCTGCTTGCCCGAGCCGCCGAATCCGATATACGAAAGGGGACTTTTATTCATATGGGCCATCAGCCAGAAGGTGAAGACCCCCTGGTCCGCCTTGCCGAACTGCCAGGGGCCGGCCACAACGCCGCAGCGGTTGATGACGCCGCGCAGGGGGAACTGGGTCGTGTACTCAAGAAGTATCTGTTCCGCCGCGAGCTTTGTGGCCCCGTACAGTGTCCTGCTCCCATTCAGGGGGAAATCCGTATCTATTCCCCGCCCGTGGCCTCCCAGCCATTCGTAACGTGTCGCGGTCTCGCGGTACGGCAGGGCATTTAGGGCCGCATAGGGATAGACCCTGCTGGAGGAGAGGAAGATAATGTCCGCTCCCTTTTCCCGCGCCAGCTCGAAGCAGTTCAGCGCGCCGGTGAGATTGACGGCAATGATGCTTTCCGGGTTATTGCCGTACCCTGCCATCACCGAAGGCTCGGCGGAGCATTCGATGAGAGCATCGATGTTACCTTTTAGTCGGAGGTCTTCCCGGCAGCGGATGTCCGCATGGATGAACCCGATGCCAGCTTTACGGAAACGCGGGATATTGTATTCGGCCCCTTTGCGGGAAAGGTTGTCGAGGGCCAGCACGGTGAGCGAAGGGTAGTTCTCCCTGAGATGGAAGCAGATGCTGCTGCCGATAAATCCGGCCCCGCCTGTTACCAGAATAGTCCTCTTGTTCACTGAGCATCCTCCCTAAGCAGTTTTCCCTGTGTCGTGAAGATGTCCTTGAGTATTGAGGGAACGCTATAGGTGATGGCCCATGCGGGGTAATGTTTCCTGAATTTTCCCGTATCGGTTATCCACCACTGGTGGTCGCCCGCGCGGTTTTCCTCCGTGTACTCCACCTCCATAAGCTTCCCTGTTATGTCCTCGCACAGGGCGATGGCTTCCAGAAGTGAGACGCTGCATTGCCTGCCGCCCCCCATGTTGTACACTTCGCCGGGCCTGGGGGCGAGGTAAAAATGGTAGAGCGCCGAGACGAGGTCCCGGGCATGGATGTTGTCCCTCACCTGCTTGCCCTTATACCCGTAAATGGAGTATTTCCTGCCTGAAATACAGCTTCTCATGAGATAGGAGAGGAACCCGTGCAGGCGCGTTCCGGAATGGGCCGGGCCGGTGAGGCAGCCCCCGCGGAACACAACGGTCTTGAGGCCGAAGTATTTCCCGTATTCCTGTACAAGGATGTCCGCGGCCACCTTGGAAGCTCCGAAAAGACTATGCGTACAGTTATCGATACTCATGGACTCGTCGATCCCCTTATGGAAGGGATGGTCCTCCGGCAACTCGTACCGCGTCTCCTTCTCAACAAGGGGAAGGAAGTTAGGCCTGTCCCCGTATACTTTATTGGTGGAGAAAAAAATGAATACGGCCTCAGGGCAGAATGTCCGCAGGCACTCAAGCAACACGAGGGTCCCGTTGGCGTTGACCGTAAAATCGGTGAAAGGTTCCCGTGCCGCCCAATCGTGGGAGGGCTGCGCAGCGGCGTGAATGACAAGGTCGAAGGAGAAGGAGCGAAAGATGTCGCCCATGGCCTTCTCATCGCGGATGTCCGCGTCGCAGTGGCGGTACGAGGAGTACCGCTCAAGCAGTTCCTTTTTGTTCCAGGTGGTGTCTGCGTCGTCGCCGAAAAAATAGCGGCGCATATTGTTGTCCACACCCACCACCCTGAAGCCTTTTTCGCAGAAAAAGCGTACGGCTTCCGACCCCACCAGTCCGGCAGATCCCGTTATAAGCACATCAGGCATTGCTATCGTCTCCCCTTACGTACAAGGCAGCCGCGCCTTGAACTCATAGAACTCCCTGTTTGCGCGGGCCACCGCTTCCTGCAGGTATTCCCTGCCGAGTGAGCCTGAGCTGATGACAGTATTCAGTCCGCCGTCATACCTGTCCCATTCCTCGGTGAGGATGTTACCGCTTTGTTTCAGCATATCAAAATACTTCGTTCCCGGGAAAGGGGTGGTGATGGAGAACTGGATGGTGTCGGGATTCATTTTCTTCGCAAAGGCGATGGTTTTATCTATAGTATCAGGCGTTTCCCCCGGAAGGCCAAAGGTAAAGGTCAGATGCACCATAATTCCCAGTTCCCTGCACCACCTGACGGCATCCACGACCTTATCGAGACGCAGGCCCTTGCCGGCCCTGTCCACAAGCTCCTGTACGCCTGATTCCACACCGAATTTTATGCCTACGAGTCCGGCATTTTTCATGGCTGAGAGGCTCTCGAAATCGGCGGTATCGGCCCGCGCCATGGCGCCCCAGGGAATGCGCAGGCCCCTCTTTTGCAGTTCCTCGCAGATGGTGAGTATCCTTTCCCTGCCGATATTGAACGTATCGTCGTCGAAATAAAAGGAGCGAAAGCCGAAATCCCTTACGCAGGTCTCTATTTCGTCCACAACTTTTTGTGGCGACCGCGTGCGGTATTTATTGTTTCCGTAGAGTATCTGCGGCCATACGCAGAAGATGCAGCCGAAAGGGCAGCCCCTGCTGGCGTGCAACTGGAGGCTGGGATACTCCATCCCCGCAAAGAGGTCATTGTACTTATAGAGAGGGACGGTGAGGCGCTCGGGTAGGGGGAGGCTGTCCAGGTCGATCGTATTGGCACGCCCGTTATTGACCAGGTCGCCGTCTGCGTCAAGGAAAAGGAGGCCGGTTATATTCCTGTAATCCCTGCCGGCCAGCAGGGCGTCTATGAGTTCCGAGGCGGCCCTCTCGTATTCGCCCTGTATGATGAAATCCACCATGGGGTTTTCCCTGATGATGCTCTCTCCGAGCGCCGTGGCATGGGTCCCGGTCCATATGATTTTTACGCCTGAAAGACGCTCCTTTATCCGGAGGACCCACAGGCTGTCCACTACGAAGGATGCGGTGGCCACCTCCATGAGGATGACAGAGGGCGCATACCCGGCGACCCTCTCGATAAATTCCGCCTCGGACAGTTCCTCGGCAACGGCGTCCACGATGACTGCGCTTGTTCCCATTTGCTTTAAGAGCGATGAGAGATAGCCGAGAAAGAAAGGATAGGGAGTATACCAGCTCTCCGATGAAGAGTGTTCCGACGTGAAAGGCCACCGGGAGCCTGCCCGTACACCTGTCCTGTTGCCGACCCTCCATGGCGGGTTGAGGAGCATAACACGTCCCTGGGCATTGCCGGCGGGATGTCCGGCCTCGTACCGTATGCGCCGCGCGCCGGTCTCCAGCATGGGGAAGATAATAGGGGAACAGGTGAATATGTTCGAGAACCGCGAAAAGACCTCGGAGATGTAATCCATATAGACGAGGGAATTCGCTCCAAAGGTTGCCAGCACTGCGTTTATATCGGCCTGTTTTTCAATGGTATCGGTTACCGCTTCGTATGCAGCGGACGCAAAGTCCTTGTCCCCTTGAATATTCAAAAGTGAGGCAAGGTCAGCTGTGTCACCGATGATATACTGCGCAAGTTTATTCTTATTCCCCGGGGTGCTTTTTTGGGAGAGTGTCCTGACCAGAAGGTAAATCGTAACGATGTATGCGCATTTGAAGGTGTTAAGGGTCATGGGAGACGGGTTGCTGTTGTGAAAGAGATATAAGTCCCTGAGCACTGTCCTGACGCAGTTCAGGAGTTCTGGGTAGAGCAGGTGGTACTGCTTGTCCTCGATGAGCCTGAAGAAATCACCCGTGATGGTTTCCATATCGGTGACTCCCTTGTCCCTGAGCAGGCTGATATCCTGAAAAGCGCCCTTGGCCTCGAAATAGGGCTTTCTCCAGTTGTGGCAGGTGGTGACTGCGCTCAGGAGGGTATCGGTGCGCAGGTGGCGGCAGACGGCCCCCGGAATATACCGGGTCCTGAAGTCCTGCGCCATGAGGGTCTTGCTTATATAAACATCCTCCGCATTTGTCCGCAGGCTCTCGTGGTACCCGCCTACGGCTTTCAGGGCCGCAGTGCGGAAAACGGCATTGCTGCCGAAGAGGCAGACCTTATCGCGCACCTGTTGTCCATAGTGCTGAGGCATGCGGACCTGACGCCAGCGGTCCACAACAGTGACGGCGTTGGCTTCTATTAGCATGCCTCCGACGCCTGCGATGGCATCATCGTTGAACGCAAGAAGAATTCTTTCGAGCCAGAAGGTATCGGGCACGGCGTCCGTATCCACGGAGGCGATGAACTCCCCGGAGGCATTCTCCAGGGCAGTGTTCCGCGCGGCGGCAAGCCCCCTGTTTTCCTTGTGGCGCACAAGCCTGACCGGATAGGCGGCGGCAAGCTCCATGGTCCTGTCCGTGCAGCCGTCATCGATGACAAGGATTTCGTCCGCCCTGTAGCTCTGGGCCAGTATGCCTTCTATCGCCTGGCATATGTATTTTTCCACGTTGTAACAGGGTACATAAAAAGTGACGGTCCTGCGGGGAACACTCCCGGTCAGAACGCCAAGGACCCGCGCTGCCCCCTCGTTCCCGGGTGATAGGGCCACCATCTGCCGGAGTATCTCAATCTGAGAATAATGCAGTCCCATGTCCTGATAGAGACGCGCCAGGTCCGTGTATGCCTTCTCGTATGAGGGGTCTGCTGCAATGGCTTTTTTGTAATTGTCGATGGCCTGGTAATATAGATGAAAACCAGCGGAAAGCCGGCCGATGGCGCAGTATGCGTGAGGAGAAGGGCCGTCATTTTTCAGCTCTGTAAGGGCGTCCCGGTAGCCGCTGAGGAACTCCTGCAGGTCCCTCTGGGTAAAGGATTCAAAATACGCTTTATGATAGAGCACCTATGGCCTCACTGACAGCAGGGCAGTGTTATACATCCTTCCCGCCCTTCCCGTAGACGGGGTTTATTAGAGAGGCGAAGAGTCCCGACGCCTCTTTCATGTTTTCGTAAAACAGTTTCAGGTGAGCGTGGGTGTAAATGCCCCATTTCTCGAAAAACTTTATCCTGTCCGCCTCGAACCTCCTGTCCTTAAGGTCCGGGTCCTTCCTGCTCAGATCGTGGTGGACAACTACTGCCGTGGGACAGTAAATGTTTTTATAGCCTGCCTGCTGTATTTTGTAGCCGAGGTCGGTGTCGGTAAAATAATGCTCATAACGCTCATCCAGCGCCCCGGCTTTTTCGAAGCATTCCCTTTTCATCACCGGCACATACCCGTAATCGCATTCGCGCGGCTGCTGCAGTTCCGGAAGATGCTCGAGGTATTTTGTGTGAAAAATATCGCAATCCATGAACGGGACCGAGCCGAGCCAGGAATGGTAGCAGCTGACGTAATCGTTATGCTGTCCCGCTGACTGCAGTTTGCCCCCCGGATAGATGATGAGGGGTAAGCCGCACCCTGCGGTTTCGTCGTCGTCGATGCAAAGGATGGCGGCCAGGTCCCAGCCAGGCATCACTTCATGGTCGTCGTTGAGCAGGGCCACATAATCTCCCGTGGCTTTTTCAAGCCCTATGTTCCAGCTCCGTGTCGCGCCGATGCGTTCATTATTGATGACGGAGACTATGTCTTCCTTCCCCTCCTCGCCCTTCAAATACTCCACGGTGCCGTCATTACAGGGGTCGCAGACCACGATAATCTCAAGCGGATAAAAGCTGTTTTCCCGGAGGCTGTCTATACAGCGCTTCAGCTCATTGCAGCGGTTGTAGGTGGGAATGGAGATGGAGAGGCGGTACTTTTTTTTGTCCTTCGCCTTCTCCGCGTTCAGCGCCATGAGGTTACGGTAAGCGTCCATGAACAGAGTGTCCGTGAATACGGCCTGCCTGAAAAGAGCTTCGGCGCCGGCGTGGGAGCCCTGTGAATGACGGATAGTGGCGATATCATTATAAACCGCGGCCCGCAGCGAAGAGATACTTGCAACTTGAGCGAGCAGTTCATCGTACATTCTCAGGGCTTCGTCGAACTTTCCGCCTTCGGCGAGTGCCAACGCCCTGTTATAAAGATCGTTCTCTTCCGTCATAATCCTCCTGCGCCCGCCTTTCCTATAATATCTTATCCGAAGGATTGATTTTTATGAGGCCGAGGCGCACCAGTTCCCTCAAGAGGTGATGGAAGCGCTCCCGTGGCACCAGCCCCCATTTTGCGTAGAATTTTTCTTTGTCGGCCTCGAACCTCTTTGTGCCCAGTTCAATGTCCCCGGCGCTCTTGAGGTGGTGGACAATCACTGCCGTGGGACAGTAAATGTTTTTATAACCGGCCTGCTGGATTTTATAGCCGAGGTCGGTGTCGGTAAAATAATGCTCATAACGCTCATCCAGCGGCCCGGCTTTTTCGAAGCATTCCCTTTTCATCACCGGCACATACCCGTAATCGCATTCCCGCGGCTGCTGGAAACGGGGGGCCCCTTCAAGGGACATCCCGGCAACTGTGGAAGCGCCATCTTCCGAGTACCTGCCTATCCATTCGTGGTGCAGGCTCAGATATGCATTGTACTGACCGGCCGACTGGATTTTTCCGTCCGGATGTACAACGAGGGGCACGCCGCACCCTGCTGTTTCGTCATCGTCGATGGCGGCAATGGCGGCCAGGTCCCAACCGGGCATCACCTCGTGGTCGTCGTTGAGCAGGGCCACATAATCTCCCGTGGCTTTTTCAAGCCCTATGTTCCAGCTCCGTGTCGCGCCGATGTGTTCTTTATTGATGATGGGGACTATATCCCCTTTCCCTTCCTCTCCTTTCAAATACTCCACGGTGCCGTCATTACAGGGGTCGCAGACCACGATGATCTCAAGCGGATAAAAGCTGTTTTCCCGGAGGCTGTCTATACAGCGCTTCAGCTCATTGCAGCGGTTGTAGGTGGGAATGGAGATGGAGAGACGGAACTTTTTTTTGCCCTTGGCCTCCTCCGCGTTCAGCGCCATGAGGTTACGGTAAGCGTCCATGAACAGAGTGTCCGTGAATATGGCCTGCCTGAAAAAATGCGCGGCCATGGCAGCGTCTCCGGATGCAAGGCCCAGAGCGCCTATACCGTTATATATTTTAGCCCTCAGGGAGACAGCTGAGAAGGTTTCAAGGAGGAGCTGCCTGTAACTTTCCATGGCCTCACTGTATTTGCCGGACTCTGCCATGTCCTGCGCCCTGGCATAGTCCTCAGACAGGCTCATGATATTGCACCGTGATAAAAGTGATGAGCACGTTTCTTTATCTTTCCCTCCATGGACTGGCGGCAAAAACCGTCAATTAACGGTCTTATTTTACCGGTAATGCAGTGGGTAATGGAAGTGCGGTCCTCTACGGCAATCCTCTGGCCGGACGGTCCGCTTCCCCGTCAATGGCGCGTAAAAGCAGCGGGACCCCGCTGTCCGTGAAAAACCTGTCCAGGAAGCCGTCGGTCATGTCCAGTTGACAGATACTGTCGAAGTCGCCTGAAACGTAACAGTTCTTTATATGCTCTGCCGCCTTTGTCATGTCCCCGGTGACAGGAGCATCGAAAAAATATGCCCACAGGCAGACAAGAGCAAAGGCCAGTCTTTTCATAAGGGGTCGCGCATCCGCCCTGTTGTTCAGGCCCCTGCCCAGGTACTCAATTGTCCTGTCATAACGCTGAAGGGGAAGGGTGAGAAGGGCCAGCCAGAAGTTAAACGCTTTGTGCGCGTCCCTGCCTTCGCCTGTCTCGGCCACCATGACGGAATAAACCCTGTCCAGGAAATTGAACATCCGGATATTCTTCCCGACCTCCTGTCCCGCAATGCTCAGCTCCTCCAGGAATTTTTTCCATTCGGCGAGGCGTTCCGCGAGGGGGCCGGCGTTTTCAGCATCTTCTATGGCGGCAAGGTAATAGTCGCTCTCGGCAAGATTGAAGTAGAGCGACGGTGCGATGAAGGAAAAGGGGCGGCAGGAGAGGCGGTTGCAGCGCTGCATTGTCCCTGCCTTTTGCACAAGCAATGCACCGAGCCGTTCTGATGCGGCTGAAAGGCTGTAGCGTTCCCGGACTCTTGCAAGGCCCCGTTCCCGCAGGGCCTGTATGTCCGGGTGGCCGCAGGAAAATTTCCCCACAACTTCTTCAAGGACCGCTTTTGTTTTTACCCTGTCTTCAGGCGGGATGACATATCCCGTCTCCCCGCTTATTACGTTTTGGGACAGCCCCCCGATGTCCGCCACCACTGGTATTACACCTGTTGCCATGGCTTCGATGGCCGTCATGCCGAAGGTTTCGGATACTGACATGTGAAGGAGTATGTCCGCCTGCCGCAGTAAAAGGGGTATCTCCTCATGTCTGCGTCTCCCGCAGTACGTAATGCCGCCTGAGGAAGCGCCTTCCCGCCCGACGATGAGGGCCTCTACCGGTAACCCCTCTGAAATGAGGTCACGGGCGATGTCCGCAAGGTCCGGCTTCATCTCTTTCCCCTGCAACGCTATCTGTATCAGTACCACTTTTTCTTTCCATGCACGCTCTCCGGGACTGAACAGGGAGAGGTCCACTCCATTGGGAATGCAGGTGTCCTGGGGCCGGGGCTGCATGGTATTGAAGAGATGTTCGGAGACGGCGATGGTCATGTCGGCTGCCGGGAAAGCGCCTGCCCTGAGGCTCGAATGGAGCAGTTCCACTATGAGCGGCCTGTGCGTGAACCTGGCTGCCTCAAAGGCAAAGGGGCTCCCTCCCGCATTGGCGATGACTACCGCGTCGAACCCCTCCAGTATGCCGGCGAGTTTTTCCAGAGTACAGGGGGGGAGAGACATGACAGGCACGCCGTCGCTTTCCCCAGCGGTATCTCCTGTCCCGCGTCCGCCGGTGACGATGAGGGTTGTAGCATATCCCATCCCGGCAAGGGACAAGGCATAGCGTTGAGTGACGAAGGTCGCGCCTCCGCAGTGGAGGTCTTCAAGTACGAAGGCTATAGTGAAGGGCCTCTTCTTTTGAGCTTCCGGCATGGATTTTACTCTACCACGATCCTGCCTTGTTTTTCTCATGCCTCCGCCGGAAACGTGCTTGGCATAAGCATAGGCCGTCGGCTATACTACTGCATCTATGGGATTTGTCCATGTCAGCGAAGGCTTCAGCGGAGTTGTGCGATGAGCGATCATGAGGTCCTGCGGAGTTTTATTATTCCCGTCATAGATTTCTCTCCCCACAGCCCATACAATATCAATACCCTCCTGGAAGATCTCGCCGGGGTGCCGGGGGAGGTCATCTGCATCTTCAACAGCCTTGAGGTCTTCGAGGCCCTGCGCTCCCATCCGCGCATCGACAAATTCTGCTATAACAGCCTGAACGCCGGAGTAAGCAGGTCCTGGAACATGGGGATCAACATGTCGGAAGGGCGTGCGGTCTTCATACTAAACGCCGACCTCCACGTGGGTCTTGCGGCTGTGGAAGGGGTGGAGTCCGCTTTATTTACGCTCGACAAGGCCGTTATCGCCGGCCCGCAGGGCTCTCTTATCGATTACAGCACGCTGAAGGTCGCAAGGTATTTCGAGAAGGGGACTTTTGATGCGCCGCAGCAGACCCATGATGTGTCGGGCTTCTTTTTCGGCATTCATCTGGAGCGTTTCCTCCAGCACAAGCTGATGTTCGATATGCGCTACAGCCCCTGTTTTTTTGAAGAGTGGGACATGGGCCTGCAGGTGCTACAGGCCGGGCTCGCCTGTTATGCCGTACCGGTGACTGATTTTGAGCACCACTGGGGCGTGTCCCAGGGAGAGGGGGAGCGGCGCATCAACTATTTCGGGAGAGAACTGCTCCGCAGTGAGATTTACCGCGACAACAGGTTGCGCTTCATCTCGAAGTGGAGCCGGTTCTTCTCAGGCGGTGATCAGGCGTGAGCGACCTCTCCGTCTTATTCATGACCCACCCTTATCCCAACTATGTGCCAGACCTTCTGCTGCACGGTCTCAGAAAACTGCTGGGTCCGGCCCTGGTGGATTATCCGCGCAAGGAGAGCCTGTACCGCGGGGAGTTGATGGGGGTCACGCCAGATAACCAGTTATGCCCCAACTGGTTCCCGCCTGATGACGGGATGATAGACCGGGATGATATGCCGGCGAAGATCTCGCGGGGATATTTCAGGTATATCATCTGCGATGCGCGGGCGGCTGGTTTTCTGCAGAGGGGCGATACGCAACTGCCTCCCGGCATGGTGGTGGTGGACGGCGAGGATTTTCCAATGAAAATACCGCCCGGACCCTATGCCATCTGCCGGCGGGAAACGGACGGCTCTGATTTCAGCATCCCGCTGCCCATGGCGCTTCCAGAGGAGATACTGCGCTGGATACAATCTTACGATTCCATGCCCAAGGCGTATTCCGTCGGGTTTCTGGGGAGCTTCTCCGAATTCTGCGAAGAGAGGAAGGACATTGCGCACGAGATAGCGCGTCGTTACCCGGACAGTCTTCTGAGGACAACGACAGTCCCCTCTGGGGAGGACCCGAACCCCGAGGGAAGATTCGGCAGGAACGATTATTATATGAACCTGCAGAAATGCAGGGTTGTGCTCAACCTCCGCGGAGCAGGGGCCGACACCTTCCGTTTCTGGGAGAACGCGGCCTGCAACGCGGTGCATCTCTCCCAGAGAATGTCCCTCTATATTCCGGATGATTTCGTGGAGGGCAGGCACATCCTGCGTTTTTCCACTTCCGACGAATTGTACAGGGCTGTTGACGCGGTCCTCGAAAACACGATGGACACCGACAGGATGATCCGTGAGGGCCGCGAGCATCTCGCGAAATTCCACACCACCACGGCGCGCGCACGCTATCTTTTGGACAGGCTGGAGAATGTGTTCTGATGAAAGGATACTACTCACCTTTGAAAGCAGGGCATGAGTCCAAGTACGACGATAAGCCGCGCATGGAACTCCTCGAATGCGTTACCGGAGACTGCAAGCGGGTACTGGAGGTCGGGTGCGGCACCGGGGCGACCGGGGCCCTTGTCAAACAGACTTTCCCAGGCGCCTGGTATGCGGGACTGGAGATAGATGAAAAGGCGGCTGATATCGCCAGAGCGCGCCTGGACCAGGTCATTACTGGTAATCTCGAAACCCTCGATATAGAAAAAGCCGGACTCTCACGGGAATCCTTCGACCTGATCATCTGTGCCGATGTGCTTGAACATCTCTACGACCCCTGGAAGGCCCTGCACCGCCTGCGGGACTTTCTCAGGCCGGGAGGGAAGGTCCTCGCCAGCATTCCGAATACACAGAACATTCATCTGATACAGCATCTGGCGGCGGGCCACTGGACGTATTCAGATTTCGGGCTGCTGGACGCAACGCATATCCGGTTCTTTACCCTCGGCGAGATCGTAAAGCTTTTTCATGGAACGGGATATACCATTATTAACTGCGGCAACCGACTGGAAGCTCCCATCGAGAAGGAAGGGTGGCCGCGGGACCTTGATTACGGACAGCTTGTCCTCAGGAACGTTTCATTCGAGGACGCAAATAAGCTGTTCACTATTCAGTATCTTATTCTGGCACAGAAAAACGAGCAGTGAAATGTCTCGCTATCATGTGGAACAGGTGGAGCGTCCCTTTCAGCGTGATAGGCGTAAACGAAGACTTTCCAGTTCCACCTTTACCCGGTCAACCACGCTTTGCCAGTCCCCGTGGCAGGGCTGCCGGAAAAGCCTCATGGTGGGATACCAGGGAGAGTCTTCGCGGTCAATCATCCAGCGCCAGTCAAGCTCGTACGGGAGCAGCGTCCAGACTTCTTTGCCCATGGCGCCGGCAAGATGGGCCACCGAGGTATCTATGGAGAGGACCAGATCAAGATGCGCCGTCAACGCCGCAGTGTCCGAGAAATCGCTGATATCGTCCGTGTAGTCCAAAAGCCTCATGCCTTCCGGCGGTGTCTTTGCCTGAGCGGCCGCTTCCCCTTTCTGCAAACTATAAAATGAGACGCCTGGTAAACGGCCCAGGGGCGCAAGGGTTTCCAGTGAACAGGAGCGGTAGCGGAGATGACGGTGTTCCATTTTCCCCGCCCACACCAGGCCTACCTTAAGGGGTGAACCGTCATGACGGACCTTCTCGCCCCAATTATCCAAAAGAGATGGGTCCGGCGCTATATAAGGCACGCGTGCCGGAATGGTTTCCGTTGTTGTGCCTAAGACGAGGGGCAGGGTCAGCAGGGGACACTGCATGTCGAATTCCGGCAGACGTTCTCCCCGGGCAACGGCCCTCTGCACTCCCTCAACATTGCCGACCAGAGAGACCAATTCCTTATGGCATTCCACTACCACCTGTGCGCCTTGCGCCGCCACAAGGGGGACATAGCGGATGAACTGTATGGTGTCTCCCAAACCCTGCTCCGCATGGAGCAGAATGGTGCGGTCCTGTAGCGCCTCCCCCTTCCATTGCGGCTGCCGGAAAGCGCGCTGTTTCCGGATGTCGCCTGTCTTACGCCGCCATTCGTATTCCTTCCACCCTTCAGGAAAATTGCCGGTGAGAAGGAGCGCGAGGGCGAGGTTCCAGTGGGCGTAAGCGTTGTCCGGTTCTATGTCCAGAGCCTTTTGGTAGCACTGGAGGGCTTCGGCGGTCTGCCTGTCGTCCTTGAGCACATTGCCGAGATTGATGTAAGCCATTGCTGATTGAGGGTCGCACGCTAAGGCTTTCCTGAAACACCCTGCCGCCTCCTCAAGGCGGCCGCACTCCTGCAGGAGACCCCCCTTGTTGAGATGGCCCGCAGGGGAACCGGGTTTCAGTTCAATGGCTTTGCAGTATGCCGTCATTGCCTCATCGATCATACCGCCCTGGAGGAGTGCCAGGCCGAGGTTGTTGTATGCCCCGGCATTGTCCGGAGCACGCCTTAGCGCCTGCCGGAAGCAGTCAATGGCCTCATCGGCCCGGCCTTCTTCCAGGAGAAGCGTTGCCAGATTGCCCCATGCCGCCGCATTGTCAGGGTCAAGTTCCACCGCTTTGCGGTAACATCTCTGCGCAGCGCCGGGGTCGCCTTTGTCCTGGAGCGCGGCGCCGAGGTCGTTGTATGCCGCTGCGTTGTCCGGTTGAAGTTCAATGGTCTTCATGCAGCGGGCGATGGTATGGGTCAGGGTTTCGGGGGAGGAACGTCTGTGAGCAGGGTAGTCGTCGGTCACCGGCTGTTGCTCATCGGGTCAGGACTTCATAAAACCGGCGGGTAGTGCTAGTCCACGTAAGGGCAGCCAGGTCCTCTCCGGCCTGTCTGCCCGTTTCAGCCAGGCGCTCCCTGTTGCGGTAAGCCGCTTCGAGGGCGGCCAGGATCTCATCCGGGTTCGGCTCGTCCCATACGGCTATGGCGACGTTATTGTTTGTTATGGAGGTCTGCTTTAAGTCCGTCAGGCGAATGCTGTTGCGTTCCGTCAGGATGTCCCTGTGCCCGCTGCTGAAGGACGCGACGGCAGGCTTGCCGCACGCCATGTATTCCATGAGGACCAGGTTCGTGCCCCCTTCGCACCTGTTTGGAAAGAGGCCCACATCGCTGTTGCGGTAAATTTTAGCCATCATGACGTTGGGGTAGGGGGGCAGGGTGATGACCCGGTCCATGTCGAGGCCGTTGTCGCGCAGGATGCCGTTCATCATGGAGATATAGTCGTCCGATGCGGGAGCGAATGTTATATAGGGAGAAGCGGCCATGGTCTGGAGGCTGAAATTCCACTTGTTGAACCAGCTGTTTATAAGCATCACATCCCTGTGCCTGTCCTGGAAGGCCTTGTAGGCTTTAATGACAAGGTCCTGTCCTTTGCGCAATTCGAACTTCCCGCCGGAGAAGACGACGAACCTGTCCCTGAAATATTCTTTCTCCGGGAAAAAGGGATTGAAGATAGTGGGATCTATGCCCTGGATGATGGTGGTCACATTCGTGAGCCCGTAGCCCCGCAGCACCTCTTCGCACCACGAGGAGCCGGTGACCACAGTGTCGAAAAAATTCCTGCCGTCCTCAAGGTACTGCTGCGGCAGTACATTGTCTTCAAAAAAAGTATATCCCACGTTGACGTTCCCCCTGAACTGGGGTAGAAGCGGCCGCATGGAGTTGCCGATGATGGCCTGGAGCACCGGAGCGTTCACGTTCCAGGAGGGACTCTTTTTGATTGCCTCATAGTCGCCGTCCGCCATGCGTTTGTCGTTGAGCAGGCGGAAATCAAACTCGTCGCCGATTTCGTTGAAGTCGAACTGTTCGGTCATCAGGGTGATGTCCGTGAATTTCGACATCTCCCTGACGATATATTTACCGCAGATGCCCCATCCATGATAGCTCCCTGCGGGTAAAACGGCGTGTATCATAATCCCTCTCTTTTGTCCGGTTCCATTGAATACAGGCTGAGAGCCGTCTTATTATGCCTTATCCCTTTTTCTTAACACAAAGTCCGCCAGAGCTTCCGCAATACGACTGACCACCGTGTCCCACCCGTCGGGTGCGTCCTGGCGGAAGAGCCTCATGGAAGGGTACCACGGACTGTCAGTGCGCTCCAGTATCCACCGCCAATCCGCATCGCAGGGCACCAGTGTCCATACGTCCCTACCCAGCGCCCCTGCCGCGTGCGCAACCGCGGTATCGACCGAGATGACGAGATCGAGGTTCTCCAGCAAGGCCGCGGTGTCCGCGAAATCCTTCAGCTCATCCGTGTAATCCGCCAGTTCCATTCCATCGGGATGACCGCCCGCCTTTAGCGCTGATTCCCCTTTCTGCAGGCTGAAGAAAGTGATCCCCGCGATTTCCCAGAGGGGCCGGAGGGTCTCCAGGGACAGGGAGCGGTATTTGTCCTTTTTATGCGACGGCTTTCCCGCCCATGCCAGTCCCACTCTTATATTATTATCGGCGCGCTGTCCAAGTTTCGTACTCCATCTTTCCACTGAGCTGCGGGGGGCGCTGCAGTAGGGTATTTCCGCGGGGACCGTCTCCAGGGTGGTGCCCAATACAAGAGGAAGGCTCAGGAGCGGGCAATGCGCCGTGAAGTCGGGCAGGGGGTCGCCCGGAGTTATGACCCGGTGGACGCCTTCAACACATTCCACGAAAGTTTTCAGTTCGCCGGGGCATTCCACCAGCACGCGGACCCCGCGCCGGGCCAGGAGAGGGACATACCTGATAAACTGTATCGTGTCGCCGAACCCCTGCTCAGCATACAGAAGGATTGTCTCTCCCTCACAATTGTGCCCATCCCAGAGGGGTTGCGGGAAGTGCCGGCGATGGAAATCTTTTGTTTCCCAGCGCCACTCATACTCTTTCCAGCCGTTTATGAAATCCCCGCGGAGCAGGAGCGCCGCGGCAAGGTTCCAGTGAGCATCGGCGAGCCCGGGTTGTAGCCCGAGGGCTTTCCTGTAACAGGCTATGGCCTCTTCAATCTCTCCGGCGGATTTGAGAGCGGCCCCGAGGTTCGTAAGAGCGTCGACATAGGAAGGGTCGAGCCCCAACGCCGCGCGGTAGAGGTCTATGGCCTCGCGCGTCTGTCCCCTGTCCAGGAGGATGTTGGCAGTGTTGTAAGGAGCTTCGGCCAAAGCCGGGTTGAGGCGCCGGGCCTCGCGGTAGCAGGCGAGGGCTTCTTCAACATGTCCGCTTTCCTTGAGCGCGTTGCCGAGATTGTTGTGCGCTTCGGCCAAAGCCGGGTTGAGGCGCAGGGCCTCGCGGTAGCAGGCGAGGGCTTCTTCAACATGTCCGCTTTCCTCAAGCGCGCTGCCGAGATTGTTGTGCGCTTCCGCGTGGCCGGGGTCGAGCCGCAGGGCTTTGCGGTAACAGGCGATGGCGTCGTCGGCCCTGCCGCTTTCAAGATAGACATTGCCGAGATTGTTCAAGATTATTGCGGATGCGGGAGCGAGCCGGAGCGCCTTTTCCAGGAAGGCCGCTGCTGAGGCATAATCCCGGGCCTGGTAGCGCAGAACGCCAAGAAGATGGAGGGCATGTATAGTATCGGGATGAAATTTCAGTATATCGCGGCAGATGGCCTCTGCCTGTGCGGTCTTTCCCGCCCGGTGGAGTTGCAGGGCCGATTGGAGCAATTCATCACTTTTCATTGATGCGGTAAGAAGCTGCAATGCACGGTGGTATAAAACGGCAGGGCGGACAATGGGGTTGGGACATGCAGCAGGAAGCGGCGCCTGCCCCTCCTATTTAGCCTCGTCGGGAGAGCTCTTGAGCCCTGCGGCAATATTGAGATTAATATTTATGACCGCCGTAAGTTTCTCAGGCGAAGGAAATGCGGAAATATCGAAGAGCCGTTTGTCGATAAAGGCGCTCAGATTGAGGATGTTCTGTTTCAGCTCTTTTGGGAGCGGGTTCTCCTCATTGGAAATCTCTCCCTGGAATATGGTCCATACGATCTGGTTAAGTTTGACGGCTTCATATAATTTCGCATCGCGGTCCTCCGCGTTCCAGTTGTCCTGGCATTCCTTCAGAAGAAGGGCGGCTTTGGTGAGGACGGAGGATTCCACTTCCCTGCCCGACATAGTGGCTTTATTTACGCTTTTGTATGCATCTTGCGGATTTGTAGACATACGGTACAACCTCCTCAAAAATATCCTGCCTGCCCGGCCAGTAACTATAATATTATTTTTCCGGTTTACAACTGATTTATTTTACTGCAAGGTATGATTATTTGTCTATCCTGTTTTTTGGCTCGCGGGAAAACGCTGAGACAGCCTGCCGAAAGCCCGAAAGTCTTATGGTATAATAAACGTAAGGCAGCCTGTAAAAGGCGCGCGGAAAATACGCACTTATCTATGAAAGGAGGCGATATACGGCAATGAAACGTGTGCCAATGACAGCCGGTGGATACAGCAATATGAAGGAAGAACTGGACAGGCTCATGAAAGTCGACAGGCCGATGAACATTCAGGCCATTTCAGAGGCGCGCGCGCATGGGGACCTGTCTGAAAACGCCGAGTACCATGCGGCAAAAGAACGGCAGTCCTTTATCGAAGGCCGCATACAGGAGCTTAATGCAAAGCTGGCCCTTGCCGATGTCATCGATACCTCAAAGATAACCCAGTCGAAGATAGCCTTTGGCGCAAAAGTAAAAGTAATGGATATGGAAGCCGAAGAGGAATACGAATTTATCCTCGTGGGCCCTGACGAGGCGAATGTGAAAAGCGGCAAGATATCAATAAGCTCGCCTGTGGGCAGGGCGCTCATCGGCAAGGAAGTGGGCGATATCGCCACGGTCAAAGCGCCTGCCAGAACAATCGAATACGAGGTCGTAGAGATAAATTTTGTCTAAGTACTTCACGGCAGAAATCACCGGGAACCGGTTTCTGAACAAATATTTCAAGTTGCTGGGCCTCCGCTCAGACGAAGGACCCATGCTTCCAGAGCCGGGGCAATTCTACATGCTTCAGGCCGGCAATACATGCGATCCTCTTTTAAAGAGACCTTTCAGTATATTCAAACAGGAAGAAAATTCTCTCCAGTTCCTTTATCGTGTCAGGGGAAAAGGGACCAGGTCCCTTGCCCTCATGAAAGAAGGCGATACCCTGCAGGTACTCGGCCCGCTGGGCAACAGCTATCCGCTTCCTGAGGGAGACTTTATCGCCGTTGCCGGAGGCATCGGCCTTGCCTCGCTCCTCCCCCTGCTCGCACGCTGTCCTGCAAAGGCGCACTTTTTTTACGGCGCGCGCAATCGTGATGAACTGGTGATGGCGGTTGAGGCGGAACTCCTGGCGAAGGACATGGTCATCGCCACGGACGATGGGTCAGCCGGACGCAACGGCCTGATAACCGGGGCCCTCTCGGATTACCTGTCGTCTCATCCCGGCACTTCTGCTTTGCCGGTTTACGCCTGCGGGCCTGCTCCGATGCTTAAAGCCCTGCACCGCGTTATCGCGGAAAAGGGAATGCGCTGTTATGTCTCCCTCGAAGAGCATATGGCCTGCGGTGTTGGGGCCTGCCTGGGCTGCGTGGTCAAGACGACCTCGGGCTACAAGAGGGTCTGCAAGGAAGGGCCGGTTTTTGATATGGAGGATATAGTATGGTGAACCTCTCCGTAGATATAGGACGACTCACCCTCAAAAACCCTGTCATGACCGCCTCCGGGACCTTCGGGTACGGTGAGGAATATTCTGAATTCCTGGATTTGAACAGGTTGGGCGCTGTTGTGGTCAAGGGCCTTTCCCCCACGCCTCGGCAGGGCAACCCGGTCCCCCGCGTTGTGGAGACACCTTCGGGAATGCTCAATGCCATAGGCCTCCAGAATATCGGCATCAAGGCTTTTGTAAAGGAGAAGCTTCCCTTTCTCCGGCGATTCGATACCCCGGTGATTGCCAACTTCTTCGGCGACAGTGTCGAGGAATACGTTGCCGCGGCAGGGGAGTTGAGCGCGGCAGAGGGCGTTGCCGCTCTTGAAATGAATATCTCGTGCCCCAATAAACAGGCGGGCTGGATTGTTTTCGGCACTGACCCCTGCGCCATGAAGGAAGTGGTGAGCGCGGTGCGAAAGGCGACCACGCTGCCTCTTATTGTAAAGCTCTCCCCCAATGTGACCAATATCGGGTTTATGGGGAAGGTCGCCGAGGAGTGCGGAGCGGACGCCGTGTCGGTGATGAATACCATTACCGGCATGGTGATAGACGTAAAGAAACGGCGTCCAGTGCTGGCGAACAATACCGGAGGCCTTTCGGGGCCTGCCATACGGCCTGTTGCCGTGCGCATGGTGTGGGAGGTCTGCAGGGCGGTCAGCATACCGGTCATCGGTATGGGCGGAATCATGACTGCCGGCGACGCCCTCGAATTCCTCATAGCCGGGGCGCGGGCCGTTGCGGTGGGCACAGCCAATTTCGTGAATCCCTGTGCCACGGTGGAAATACTGGAGGGTATCGCGCGGTTTATGGAAGAAGAGGGTATTTCCGATATCAACAAGCTTATAGGCAGTCTGACTGTAAATTGACAGCGGTAAGGGCGAACGGCCGTTCGCCCCTACGAAGGAACGCAATGAACCGAGTCATTACCCTTACCACGGATTTCGGCAACAGAGACCCCTTTGTCGGGCAGATGAAGGGAGTTATTCTCACCATCAGTCCCCATGCCTTTACCGTGGATATCACGCATGAAATAACGCCCCAGGACATTTATGAGGCAGCCTTTGTCATCGGTTCCAGTTACCGCTATTTCCCTCCCGGCGCCATCCATATTGTTGTGGTCGATCCCGGCGTGGGCTCGGAGCGAAGGCCGCTCCTCATGGCTGCCGGCGGACATTTTTTCCTCGGTCCCGACAACGGCATTTTCTCCTGCGTGGTTTCCTCAACGGAATTTGTGAAAGCGGTGCACATTACCGAGAAAAAGTATATGCTCGCCAAAGACAGCCCCACTTTTCAGGGCAGGGACGTTTTCGCGTCTGCCGCAGCATGGCTTTCTGGCGGCGTTATCATGGAACAGTTCGGCCCCTTCATTTCCGATTATATGACCCTCGCTATTCCCTTACCCCGCAGGAACGCCTCGCAGATTGAAGGGGAGATAATCTATATCGACAGGTTCGGCAATGCCATAACCAACATCAAAAAGTGTGACCTGCAGGAATTAGGCGGGCGGTTTTCAGTGGAGATGAAGGGTATGACGCTCCGCCCGGTGCAGTACTACGCGCAGTCAGCTGAGAAGGCCCTGGCCTGCCTTGTCAACAGTTCGGAGCAGCTTGAGCTTTTTGCGAACATGGGCAGCGCTGCGGCGCTGTTCGGCATTGCAAAGGGACAGCAAGTAATTGTCCGGCCTGTCTGAAATTGACAAACCCCTTGTGTTGCGATGAAAATTAAACTAAACGGTGAGGATTACGAAACGGTAATTGAGACAGTGGCCCAGCTGCTCGAAGAGTTGCGCATTGTCCCCGGACGTGTGGCTGTAGAACTGAATCTCTCCATCCTGAAAAAAGCGGACTACGGGACCTGCCCTCTGCACGATGGCGATGCTGTGGAAGTTGTGAACTTCGTGGGAGGCGGGTAATAAGAGAATGACGGCACAGGGAGGTGTTATGGAAGATAAACTGGTAGTGAGGGGTATAGAGTTCAGCTCCAGGCTCTGGGTAGGGACAGGCAAGTACAAGGATTTCGAGGAGACGGCGCGGGTAATCGAGGCCTCGGGCGCGGACGTTGTGACAGTGTCGGTGCGCAGGGTGAATATAACGGACAGGAAGTCGGAGAACCTCCTGGATTACCTGGACCCGAAGAAATACAAGATACTGCCCAACACCGCGGGCTGCTACAATGTTGAAGACGCCCTGCGCTACGCGCGTCTTGCGAGGGAGGCCGGAGTGTCCGACATGGTGAAGCTGGAAGTTATCGGGGATGAAAGGACCCTGTTTCCGGACACCATCGGGCTTCTCAGGGCCACTGAAATACTGGCCAGGGAAGGTTTTATCGTGTTCCCCTATACCAACGACGACCCTATCATGGCAAAGAGGCTTGAGGACGCCGGGGCCGCGGCTGTCATGCCCCTGGGCGCTCCTATCGGCTCGGGTCTCGGGATACGCAACCCATACAACATCAAAATTATTTTGGAATACGCCAAGGTCCCTGTTTTGGTGGATGCGGGAGTGGGCACTGCCTCGGACGCCGCCATCGCCATGGAGTTGGGCTGCGACGCGGTGCTCATCAACACCGCAATCGCCGGCGCAAAGGACCCCCTTGCCATGGCCCAAGCGATGAAGTATGCGGTCATTGCAGGAAGGCTGGCGTTTAAGGCGGGCCGCATGGGCAAGAAACTCTATGCCGCGGCGAGCAGTCCCTTTGAAGGGATGTTGTAATTGTAGGGGCGAGGCGGTGCCTCGCCCTATGAGCGGGTGTGAGGGGGAGTTATAATAAGTGGATTTCAGGCTATATCTGATAACCGACGGCTCTTTGTTCGCTGGTGAGGACGCCCTCCTGGCTGCGGTTGAGGGCGCTCTGAAGTCCGGCGTCAAAGCGGTGCAGTTGAGGGACAAACACCTCTCCATACGCCAATTGCTTGCCCTGGCATACCGGATGAGGGAGCTGACGGCGCGGTATCAGGCGAAGCTTTTTATCAATGACCGGGCTGATATTGCCTTGAGTGTCGGCGCGGACGGCGTACATCTTGGACAGGCGGGTATGCCTCCCTTTGCGGTGAGGAAGTTTGCGGGAGAAAGGCTGCTCGTGGGCGTTTCAACGCATAGTATCAAAGAGGCTGAGATAGCGCAGAGGGAGGGAGCGGACTTCATAACTTTCGGGCCGTTGTATGCCACCCCCTCGAAACTCCGTTATGGCTCTCCGGTGGGCCTGGATGCGCTGCGTATGGTGAGGGGTGAGATTTCATTGCCGGTATTCGGTATTGGCGGCATAAAGACGGACAATACAGGAGATGTGCTTGAGGCAGGGGCGGACGGGGTTGCCGTGATAAGCGGTATACTTGGCAAGACCGACAGCGCGGGCGCTGCGGAAAAATATTTACAACTACTGGGAGAAAAATGATGACACGGATAGAACAGGCGCGTAAGGGAATCATCACCGATGAAATGAAGGAGGTCGCTCTAACCGAAGGCATACCGGCCGAAAAACTTGCCGCGGACATTGCCGAAGGTGTAACGGTCATTGCGCGCAATACCCTTCATGCTATCAAGCCTGTCGGCATCGGCAAAGGCCTGAGCACCAAGATCAATGCGAACATCGGCACCTCAAAGGACCGTATCTCCTACGATGACGAGATAGAGAAGCTTGCAGTGCTGGTAAAGCACGGCGCTGACGCGGTAATGGACCTCTCCACCGGCGGCGCTATAAGGGAATTGAGAAACACCCTCATGGAGAAATCCCCTGTTGCCGTGGGCACGGTGCCCATCTACGAAACCATTGTGAGGACGGTGGAAAAATACAAGCATATTGCAAAGCTCGACCCCGAAGACCTCTTCGCGGTAATCGAGGACCATGCAAAGAGCGGGGTGGATTTTGTGACCGTCCATTGCGGCATCACCCTGAGGGCCATCGAGAGGCTGCGCGAGGACAGGCGCATACTCGATGTGGTGAGCAGGGGAGGGGCTTTCCTTCTCGAATGGATGATTTTCAACGGTAAGGAAAATCCTTTGTATGAGCAGTACGACAGGCTTCTGGATATGGCGAAGAAATATGACCTGACCCTGAGCCTCGGGGACGGTTTCAGGCCGGGCTGCATCGCGGACGCAACCGACAGGAGCCAGCTCGAAGAACTTCTTACCCTCGGAGACCTGAGGGACAGGGCCCTTGCGGCAGGAGTGCAGACCATTATCGAAGGGCCGGGGCATGTGCCTTTAAACCAGGTGGAGCTGAATATAAAACTTCAGAAAGAGATTTGCAAAGGCGCGCCTTTCTATGTGCTCGGGCCGTTGGTAACGGACCTCGGCATGGGTTACGATCACATCACCGCAGCCATCGGCGGCGCAATAGCCGGGGCCGCTGGAGCTGACTTCCTCTGTTATGTGACTCCCGCGGAGCATATTCGCTTGCCGAATATCGAAGATGTGCGGGATGGTGTTATTGCCTCAAAGATAGCGGCCCACGCTGCGGACGTTGCCAAGGGAGTGCCGGGCGCAATTGAAAAGGACAAGAAAATGGCGCAGTTCAGGAAGAACCTGGATTGGGAAGGACAGGCGTCCATGAGCTTCAATCCCGAGAAGGTGCGCGCAGTGAGAGGAGAGGCGCCGCCCACCGAGAAAGAGGTATGCAGCATGTGCGGTGAGTTCTGCGCCATAAAGACCGTGGAGAGGGCGCTGCACGGGAAATAGATTAAGGAAAATAAGAGCATGAAATTTCTCGTAAAGACTTTGGGTTCGACTGTTTTAAGCCTGGCAGGAGGGTGGCTGGGAGGTTTTGCAGGTATTGAGGCAGCACTCGTTGTGAGTCTGGTATTCAGCATTGTGGGATGGTATGGAACAAAGTATCTGCTGAACAGATATTTGGATTAAGTGAATATTCCCCCGGTTTCAGTCTGTTTATGAATTCTTCTTCACCCTCTTGAATAATCTCCCCAACATCGGTTCTTCCGTTTTCATGGCCGCGTGCGGGCAGACTTCTATGCAGCAGTAACAGCGGATGCATTCCTCGTAATCGAACACCAGTTTTTTACCGCTCCGCGAAATCGCCTTTGCCGGGCAGTATTTCCAGCACTCGCCGCATAACTTGCACAACTTGAGATCCTGTGCGGGTCTCTGCACAAGGCGCCTCCGCATGAAGCCGTGGAGCGGCTTTGGCCCGAAAACAAGAGGGACCATGTCAGGGAATTTGAAGTCGTGGACCGCAGGCAGTTCGCCCATTACTTCAATAGTCTCAGGCATAAGCCCCATCTCTCCGGCGGCCTTTATGGTGAAAAGGCTGTCCGGATTCATGCCCACCATTGTGCAGGCCACGCTGTCGAGCGCAAAGGTGTTATCACTGGCCATCATGACACCCAGAGGGCGCGGGTCGCCGCTCTTGCCGGGGCCTTCCCCTTCCAGGCAGAGGATCCCGTCCATGATTGTCACGGCGGGGTTTATCGCCTGATGTATCTTGACCAGAAGTTTGGCGAACATTTCCCTGTTGACCCCTGTCCTGAAATGCCATTCCGGTTTCCTCAGGCCGACGATGCAGCCGAAGAGGTTCTTGACGCCGAGCGTCATGCGCATCTGCACGTGGGTCTTGAGTTTCGGCAGGTTCACCACAACATCAGCTTCCAGCGCATCTTTCGCTATTTCGATTTTTTTGAAGGGCTCACCCACGTCCACCAATGTCGAGGCCTTAAGCTCGCTTAGTTCCACGTCCATACCCCTGAGCGCATCCTTTAAGCCGCTCTCTGCAATCACCTTTTCAAAGCTGCCCATGGCATTGCTGTCTGAAATCCGGACCTTCGCTCCCCTGTCCAGCGCGTATTCAGCCGATGCCCTGACGATGAGAGGATGGGTGACAATGGCCCTGTCCGGCGCCGCGGGCAGGAGCAGGTTCGGTTTTATCAGCACCCGGCTCCCCGCTTTTATGGCATCCCTGCAGAAGAGATCCATCATTTCGAAAACAAGGGGCTTCAGAACAGCGTAATCATATGAGGCTTTTCTTACGAGGACGGTGGACATTATATCTTCTCCTGTAGCAGTTCGCCTTCTTTAAACAGTATCATCCATTCGTCGAAGCGGCGCAGATGATCACCGCCAAAGTGCGCTATCATCTGCCGTATCTCCTGCACGGGCTTCTCCTCTACAAGGCTGTCTTCATGCTTTGAGTAGAACTTGTCCGCGAAACAAATTATCTTCTCTTCGATGGTAAGGGGCAGCATGTCCCTCATCGGCAGGGGAAAGCCGTTGTTCACTATGTCTTGCATGGAGAGCCCTACGCCCACATGCCTTTCGCAGACGAGCGCGTGGCGCGGCAGGCCCTCCTTTTCGAGCAGTTCCCTGCCAAGATAGCCATGGGCAATATAGGGCTGGCTGCCGAAGCAGCCGATCTCCGGCGTCCGGGTCATGAAGATGCCTATATCGTGCAGCATGGCCGCATCTTTTATGAAGTCAAGGTCAGGCTTCAGATCAGCGACCCTGGCCGCAATCCTCAAGGCCTTGTCCGCCACAAGAGTGCTGTGGTGCAGCAGGAAATGGTGCGCTTTTGAGCCGGGCTCATAGTAATTTTCTATCAGTTTTATGACATTCACGGGATATGGACAGGAGAGACTTTTACGTGACGGAGTGATCCTCGAAAAACTTTCCGCAAGCCTGACATCTGCCATAGATCATATGCAGTCTGCATATTCAGCCATGCCTGTGCCGATGAGCCGAAAACAATCTCTATTCTCAGCGACATTTCAGTCGTAATAGGTCCATGCCCGTTGATTAATTTTGAAATTGTTTTGCGTGAGACGCCAAGGCGTTCAGCTGCTTCCGTTAATGTCAAACCCATAGGCTCAAGCCACAACTCATTTAAAACTTTCCCCGGATGCACCGGATTATGCATGCCCATTGCTATTCCTCCTAATGATAATCTTCATAATTGACAACCTCAACGTTTCCATTTGCAAACTTAAAGGTCAGACGCCAATTAGCCTGAACTGTTACCGCCCAGGTATCTTTTTTAGACCCTTTTAGTTGGTGTGATTTTAAGCCCGGGGCATCCATATCTTTGGCAACCGTTGCAGCATCAAGAAGCGTCAGAATCAGCCTCAACCGATTGACGTGGATCGATTGAACGCCTGAAACATTGCCGGTGCGATAAAACTTCTCAAGCCCCTTGTGAGCAAAGGAAAGCATCATATTTAAGTGTAACTTATAAGGTTACGCTTGTCAAATGCCAGGAGTCGGGTAATTTGCACGCCCTTCAACGGGCGCATTGTGAGCCACTATTGGGGAGAATGTGAATTTTCCCTTGATACAACGTGTTGGCATCAGGTAATGTATGAGGCATAAGCAGCATAAGTCGTAATCAGGGGGGGGCGTAATGTTCAGGAAACTCTGCACCATCCTTTCAGTCATAAGCATCGCCATGTTTTTATTTTCCCCGGCGGCGGCCGAGCAGCGGGGCGCGAAAGTAGTCAAGAAGGACACAAAGCAGGCCCCTGCGGTTGATACGGGGTACTACGCTCTCATCATCGGCAACAACGATTACAAGTATATGCCGAAGCTCCAGACAGCGGCGAACGATGCACGAGCCATAGAGAAGATGCTCAAAGAGAAATACGGGTTCAGGACAAAGCTGCTCATAAACGCTTCGCGGAATGACATACTCGACGGCCTAACTGAAATCCGAAAAGAAATGGGCACAAACGAGAACGTCCTTATTTACTACGCCGGACACGGCGAATATGACAAGACAGTGGACAAAGCCTACTGGCTGCCGGTGGATGCCGAAAAGGACAGCGATAAAAACTGGATAATCGCCGATACCATCACTACCAACATCAAGCGTGTCTCCTCTAAACATATTCTTATCGTCTCCGACAGTTGTTATTCCGGGACATTGACGAGGGCAGCGGCTACGGAACTGACCGGCAAGGCCGAACACGATGAATACATCAGGAAGATGCTTGAAAGACCTTCAAGGACGCTGATGGCGAGCGGTGGCAATGAGCCTGTTGCTGACGGCGGCGGTGGGAAGAATTCGGTATTTGCGGCTGCCCTTATAAAGGCCCTGGGCGAAGCAGACAAGTCGCAATTTACGGCGGATGAACTGTTTCACAGCAGGGTGAGAGCAATAGTGGCGGGGAAGTCCGGCCAGGTGCCTGAATACCACGACATCAAGAGTTCAGGACATGAGGGCGGGGATTTTGTGTTCCAGTTGGCGAGGGCGGTGAACACTGAGCCTAAAGCTTCTGTGAGCGCCCCGGAGGTACAGCTTACCGCTCCGTCGGGAAGCGGATTTTCAATGGACGACCTTGAGAAGAAGGGGCAGCAGGTAGAGGCGAACAGGGCCGCCTGGGATGTGAAGCTCCGTGAAATGAAGAAAGCCTATGCCCAGGTGGAGGCGTATGAAAACAAGAAAGTAACGCCGGACCTCAAAGCCGCAGCCTGGGAGCGTTTTGCAAGCTCGTTTGGGGAAGATAACCCTTATTCAACGGAAGATGACGCTTTGAGGGGCGCGGCACAAGGTCGGATAGAGCATTGGCAGGCCGAGCAGGCAAAAGCTGAAGAGCAGAAGAAACTTGCTATGGCGCCGAAGCAGCAGACAACAGCAAGCGGCAGCGCATACAAAGACCCAACCACCGG
>Ga0315281_10001545_pt1 | contig 34110 bp, 28 predicted proteins | sample YL17G07_0_MG_FD_204540 | JGI IMG/M metagenome (GOLD analysis project Ga0315281, IMG submission 204540) | Sediment microbial communities from Yellowstone Lake, YNP, Wyoming, USA - YL17G07_0 | ecosystem: Environmental > Aquatic > Freshwater > Lake > Sediment | place: USA: Wyoming | collected...
CGGCCTGTTCGATTCCCACCCTGGGCAGCAGGAGCCAGTCCAACAATCAGAACCCGGGCATTGGGGTCTCCAAAACTGGGAAGGGGGTTTGACCAGTAATCCCAATCCCGAAATCTTTTGGGTTTATTTTTCGAAACTTCTTTGAGATAAGCCACCAGTCTAGGGCATTTTCGGCATTGGACCACAATATTTTGCAAAATTTCGAGTTCTTCTCTAAAGCCCATCAAATAACCCTCGTATCACATCAAGCCTGACTTTTTCAAGGAAAATAAAATTTCCATATTTTTCTATACGCTCCAAATGAGCGTGTACAAAGAAGAAAACCGAATACGTAGTTTTGCCTATGCCCAAATAGGTATTTCTGCGAATTGATTCTAACAATTCGGTCTGATTTATTGTAAGTAGAGACAATTTCAAAGTCTACAATTTGGGGGTGAAGGCCATGAAGAAGAAAATGAACCGAAGGGAATTCCTGAAGTATGCGTCAGTGGGAATAGCATGAGGCTCCATCCTCCTCAAGTCCGGGAGTTCACTGGCCCAGCGGATGGGCGGTGGCGGAGGTATGGGGGGTGGAACAACGATCATCGACCCGCCCCCAGGTGCGCCCTTCGTGGATCCTCCCATATTCCCCAATGAAAGTGCGGAACCAGACGTTGTTGCAGTCAGCTTGGAAGCGAGAGTGGTGCCCATCAATGTCAACGGGAAAGTGGTCAATCTGCTCACTTACAACGGCTATTATCCAGCACCGACAATAAAAGTCCGCAGCGGAGATCATCTGAGAGTCAACCTGACAAACTACTTGTCAATGTTGGGAACCAATATTCTCGGCCACGACCGTGACATCACCAACCTTCACGGCCACGGTTTGCACGTTTCCCCTCGGGAAATTCGGACAACATGATGATCATGCTCATGTGCGGAGACACCTTCACTTACGACTACGACCTGTCAAATCAGGAGCCAAGCAGCATAAATTTCTATCACCCCCACATTCATGGCACGGTTGCAGAACAGTACTGGGGCGGCATGGCCGGTGCACTTGAAGTAGCCGATGAAACGAGTGTGCTGTCAGGATTTGAAACCCACATCCTCTTCCTGAAAGACATAAGCTTGAGCGGGTCGGAGCCGGAACCCTACACCTCCATCATGGATTTTATGCATGGCAAGGAAGGCAACACAATAATGGTCAATGGACTGGTTAATCCGGTATTAAACATCAGACCGGGCCAGGTCCAGCGCTGGAGAATCATCAATGCGAGCAATGCGCGCTTTTACAAATTAAGCTTGGAGAATCACACGCTTTATGTCGTTGGTACTGAAGGGGGACTGCTCGACAAGCCTTATCCAATGTCTTCTCTTCTCCTTCCGCCCGGCGAACGCGCGGACATCCTGATCAAGGCGAACCAGAGCTCGAAGAGTTATCGGCTGCTCTCACTCCCTTACAATCGGGGCGGTGGAAGCATGGGTCAACAGGTGACGCTTCTGACGGTCTCATATCAGGGAGGCCGCGTCAACGACGGTATCCCCTCCACGATCGATCCATCGGCAGTCAGGATCAATCCGACACCGGCGAAAACCGAGCAGCTTTATTTGAGCATGGGGCAGGGGAAAGGGTATATCAATGGTATCTCCTTTGAGATGCTGAGCGACGGCACCATGAAATCCGCCGAGATTCATTCTAAGCTGGGGACCCACGAAATCTGGGAGATCATCAACCAGAGCGGCATGGACCACCCGTTCCATCAGCATGTCAACCCGTGCCAGGTCTTGTCCATAACCGGGGGCGACTCCGGATACGCCTCTTTTTACACGACAGCTCCGGCGTGGAAGGATGTGGTGGTGATTCCGAAAATGGGCAGAGCGAAAATCCTCGTGCCCGTGATGGATTACGACCGGATGTCCATGTTTCACTGCCATATCGTCGAACACGAGGACATCGGCATGATGGGTCTGTGGCACATCATGGGGATGTGAAGAGAAAATGGGATGTGTCCCTATTTTAAAGAAACCGGAAAATACATTACTTTGAGGCCAAAAATACAGGAATTACCCCATTTACTCGAATATTGTCTATTGATAGCATTTCTGTAACACTGCCATCCTGGTGAGGAGTTGAACGTTACTCAACGGCTACGGATTATGAAGATTGATCGCAAAATTTTCTATATTTCAATCTTACTTGCCATTACCATCTGGGTCATTGATGCGTTTACCGATAGTATTTATTTTGTCAAAGAGCCCTTTTTAAGTGCGCTTATTCTAAAGTTACCTGCTCATGAGATCTTTGGTCGCTTGGTCTCATTTGTCATTGTTCTCGTGTTTGGCATTTTTATATCAAGGATGACAGCCAAGCTGAAGGCTGCGGAAAGCAATTTAGCAAAAGCTAAGAACGAGCTCGAAATAAGAGTGGCAGAGCGTACAAGCGAGCTACGGCATGCTAACCAGTCGCTGCAAGCGTCGGAAATCCGGTTGCGAAATCTCTCACTACAGATTTTGACAGCACAGGAAATGGAACGAAGAGAAATCTCAAGAGAACTGCACGATGAATTCGGACAAGCACTCGCTTTCTTGAAGCAACGTTTGTGGCGCGCCCAAAATAAATTGAAGGCAGAAGAAGCAGACGTTGCAGATGAAATTAAAGAGAGTCTGCAAAATGTGAGCGAAGTCATCGAAAATGTCAGGAGGATTTCGCAGAATTTGAGTCCCCATATCCTGGAGTATGCCGGCCTTTCAGTAGCTCTCCAGAAGCTGATCAACGATTTTTCCAAGCACTATAATATTAATGTTAGGGCGGAATTAACCAACGTGGATCACGCAATTCCGAAAGAGTCCCATGTTGTGATTTACAGGATCTTTCAAGAGGCCCTCAACAACATTGCAAAGCACGCTTCTGCAAGCCACCTATCCGCAATCATGAAGAACGGCGACAAGGGTATTTCTTTTCTTATCGAAGATAATGGAAAAGGGTTTGACGTGAATCATACGATCTTGGGAAATGCTTTCGGAAGAGGGCTGGGGTTAGCCATCCTTGATGAACGGGTGAAGATGTTGGGAGGACGGCTCGATCTTTGGAGTAAGGAAGGGAAAGGGACTCGGATTTTCTTCAGCATCCCGGTGAATCGCACTACAACGGGGTAAACCCCGTTAGAAATTTCAGCGGGGCATTATTTCTTACGGGGCCAGAGGAGGGAACCTGCCATGGAGTCTTATCATATCATTCTTGCCGATGACCACGCCTTGATCCGAAGTGGAATAAAGAGGACGATCAACGAGAGAGGGGATTTGAACGTTTTGGGAGAGGCGAATGACGGAATGGAGCTTCTCAATATATTAAATGATGTGAAACCCCACATGATTCTCCTCGATATATCCATGCCCAACCTTCGCGGAGTTGAGGCAATTCACGAAATCAAGCTGAAGCAACCTCGTGTGAAAATTTTGATACTGACAATGCACCGAGATGTCGAGCTGCTCCACCTGGCTGTGGCGGCAGGCGCTGATGGTTACCTCTTGAAAGAGGATGCCGAGGTGGAGTTGTTTTCGGCTATAGAAACCATTCGGAAAGGGAGAATGTATGTGTCCCCACTCCTCCAGGAAGAGGTGACAAATGTTTGGACACGAACTTGCCGCGGCATATCCGAATCCTTTGCCCCGACACTGACTCCACGGGAGAGACAAGTCTTAAAGCTGATTGGAGAGGGAAAATCCAAAAAGGAAATCGCCAATTTACTATATATCAGCATCCATACGGTAGAACATCATCGTGAAAATATCCTCGACAAACTGAGCCTCAAAACAACTGCCGACCTCATCAGATATGCTGTTCGCAAGGGTTACGCCGAACCTCTATCGCATCCTTCCCATGCGATGCCGTGATATTCCGCCAATCACTTTGACCTGTCCAGTCTGGCTGCCTTCACTGAATCAAATTACCCCAAAATAGCTTCTTAAAATCCCTCCTAACCTCCCTCCTTCGACGAGCTCAGGACAGGTTTGCCAAAGGGAGGGGTAATTATCCCCCTTTGCGTCATTCCCCTGCCGGAGGCAGGCAAAAGGGGGATTGAGGGGGATTTTCATTGTTCGAGGCTGACGAACCCGTCATGATGAATTCCTATCTCAATAAGGTCTTGTCGCCTACCAGGTTCCAATTACTGCCCATATCGAAATGGGCACTTCTGCCAGGTTCAAAATAGTGATTTTCACCGATTGATTCTGACCCTGTGAAGGAATAGTCTTGATTTTAAGGGGAAGGAGAAGATCAATGCTGATGACGAAACCTTACCGCGTCGTGGTAGCTGATGATTCCATCCCGTTTCGAAATACACTGAAGAGGTTTCTCGAAGAAGAAGCGGATTTTGACGTTATTGGAGAAGCAGGGGATGGTCTCGAGTTAATCAATCTTTTGAACAGGTTGGTTCTGAACAAGCAGGCTCCCCATCTCATTATTCTCGATATATCGATGCCCCATCTCTCTGGAATTGAAGCCACCAGCTGGAGCAAGCTGAACTACCCTGACATAAAAGTTTTGATTCTGACCATGCATAGAGATAAGGGATTTCTCTGTCAAGCCCTATCTCACGGGGCTAATGGCTACCTGCTTAAAGATGACGTAGGCAGAGACCTTTTTTCAGCGATTGATTTGATCAGGCAGGGGGAAACATACATTTCGCCACTCCTCTTCCCCTTGGCAGTATCTTCGCAGACGGACCGTGATCGTGCCTGACACTACGGTTGTTCTTTTTATTTAAGAAAGGATGGGCCTGGTGAATATTCTGTTAAAACCCAAGGAGACGCGTAATACACGAAGAGCCAAACAAGATTAACAAGGAGGGAATTTTATGAGAAAGGATAAGAGTTACTCGAACAAAACTTTTAGGTGGTACGTGATCTTTTCCGTTTTTTTGTTTTCCCTGTTTTCTTTGTCCGACCTTCAGGCCTTTAATTTAACTGTGGTTAATGAGACCGGGGCTGCTGTGAATGGTTTCCGCTATCTCGTTGAGGAGGATACCACGCAGCCGGTCTCCCTGGGCGTACATGATCCGAACAGCCTTTCGGTGAACATCCACAGGAGCTATGCGCCTGTCGTGGCAAATGGACAAGTTAATAGTGGAAACACTGTAAGTGTAACGGTCCCTACAAACAAACGGTATGTCGTATCGGTCATTCCAAATGTAAACCAGTATACGGTCGGAGGAGCGAACGTCGCAATCAACCAGACTGCTGTGCTTGTCACACTCCATACGTATCCGATCCCTACTGCACAGGTTTCTGTCTTTGTCTTTCATGACAATAAGCCTATCAACAACGCACCGGATCCCCTTGAGGAAGGACTTCCGAATTTCAGCGTTTTCATCTACGACCAGTTGGGACAGATGTCAAAGGACGCCTTCAATTATCCCCTCGGCACGGAGTTCATTCCCGGCTGCGACGTGTACACCAACGGAGATGCCTGCGTGACCAAGTGGGGTAACGGGACAATCAAGACTGGACCATGTCCTGACCCGAATTGCGGTAAGGCGGTAATCAGGAATCTGCACCCGGGAAAATACGGCATTCGTGTGGTCCCTGATGCTGCTCACGCAAACTGGTTCCTCAATAGCACTATTGAAGGCACTCCGGGGGTTGATTCCTGGCTTAAGGCCGGCGAACCGATGCTCTTAAGGGAATTCGGGGCAGCTTTCCAGCACGTTTTTTACGGCTTTGTCCCACCCATGAACGACCTGGCGACATTACCCAATCCAAGCAAAAATAAGGGAACGATAACCGGACGGGTCGTAAGTGCCCATCAGACCCGGCCGCCCGCGCTCACCTTGGAGCAGGGGGAACCCGTGTCTGAGTGCTACATCGGGCTCAACACCCTCGAAGCAGGAGCATTGACAGGCGTTTATGTTGCCAAATGTAATGATAATAGTACTTTCACGATTAACAATGTCCCTCCCGGCACATATCAGCTTGTAATGTGGGATAAACCCCTTGACTATATCTTTGCATTCCGGACGGTGGTTGTTCCCGACACTAAAAATGCTTTGGTGGCCTTAGGGGATACACCGGTTAATAGGTGGTTCGGAACCCTTGAGGGAAGCGTATTCTATGATGCAAACCAAAATGGTTTCAGAGAGTCCGGAGAGATGGGCATAGAGGGGCAGGTAGTCAACCTCCGTTACCGTGACGCGTCGATTTACCAGACAACAACGACTAAAGGCGACGGTTCATATGAAATGACGGAGGTATTCCCATTTTTTAAATTTCTAATAACAGAAGTCGACTTTTCACGGTTCAAGGCGACGGGGGCCACCATTGTGGTGGATGACGGCGGAGTGATACCTGCTGATAATGGCTGGGTAATGCCGTCTGAAAACAAGAGGAACCCCCAGCTCCAGTTAATTACAAACCCCAATACCAATAATAGACTGTCCAAAACTGAACGGAGCATAGATGACAACGGCTTTTACTCACCGGTCCTCCTCGAGGCCATGACCCTCTATGCAGACCAGAACAACAGGATCGATTGGGGTAAGGTGAATTACCCCGAAGGCCAGAACGGAGGCATAACAGGGATCATCTATTATGCTACCACCCGGGCGGAAAATGATCCCCGTCAGGGCGCTGGCGAAACCTGGGAACCAGGCATCCCGAGAGTGCCGGTTATTCTCTATCAAGATGTGGACGGGAACGGCATAATCGATGACATAAATGGGATCGCGGGTATCCAGTTGGCGGATGTGGATAACTACCCCTTTGGATGGTCTGACCCCAACTGCGGCTCAGCACCTAATTGTTTTAAAGGACCCGAGGATGTCGTTCGCTGCGGTGATGGCACCACATACTGCTTTGGTGATGCCCTCGCGGTTACCCACTCAGACAGCTTTGATGACAGCCTGCCCGCAGAATGTCTTGGCAGTAACGGCAACCTGGATGTGCAGTTAGTTTACGGCCAGCAAATCATAAACTGTGCTGAGACCATGCGCACCTGGAACCAGGTTGTACCGGGTGTGTTCGATGGCGGCTATGCCTTCTTCGGCGAAAACGGTCTTCCGCCTGGAAGATACATTGTAGAGGCGGTTCCTCCTGTTGGTTACCAGATTGTCAAGGAAGAGGACAAGAACGTCGACTTCGGAGATAGATTCATACCCGCACCTCTTAAGCCCCTGCCGCAATGCGTAGGCGACATGCACCCCGTTCCGCAATACCTCCAGCTGTACCCCGACCAGTCGGTAGAGGTAGTCGGCTGGTACAACGGCATGCAGAGGCCTCTCTGCGACAAAAAGCAGGTGACTGTTTCAGACGGTATAAACGCCGCTGCTGATTTCCATATGTTTACCGAGGTCCCGAAGGCGGCCCGAGCTGTCGGCCTTATTACCAATGACCTCGGCATCACCCTTCCGGGTGCGCAGGTTTTTGTTGAGAAATTCGCTCCGGCATGGATACCGGTCTCCTTTAAGTATTTTGACGGAAAAGAAATAACAAGGGTTTACAGCGATGAATTCGGCGCATACAACGCCCTCCTGCCTTCGACGTTTACTATTAACCCGCCTATCCCCACAGGAGTATCTCCTCATATGATCGACGTATGCCTCAATGACCCGGGACCAATACCAGATCCCAATAACCTGGGCCAATTCATCACTGACCCATATTATAACCCTTCATTAGGTCAGGTCTGCTATACCCTGGATTTCTGGCCCGGTAAGACCACGTACCTTGATACTCCTCTCATCCCTGTTGCCGGTTTCACTGAGGCTGTGACCACAACATTGGATTGTGAGTACCCCGACCACACACCCGAGATTTATTCTGTCACCGGTCCGGGAGCAAAGGGTCCTTACGTTGATACCCTTCCTTCGGTCGTCCAGATATTGTCTGTCGGGAACAAGCAGGTGCCGAATCCATTGTATAACCCTCAAAACCCCGGCACCGTTCCCCAGTTGATAACCCGGGACTATGGTTTCGGAGGTGTCCCAGGTACAGTAAAGATTGGAAACGTAACGATTACCGTTCCTCCATCAGGCTGGGCTACTGACGGCAAGACTATTACAGTCACCGTTCCGCCGCTTCCAACCGGTCAATATGAACTTCTCGTGACCAGGGGTGACAACGGACTCTCAACACCTGTCGGCGTAACCCTTCATATAGGGGGTCCTGCACCATTGGAAGTTGGGCTTGCCAAAACATACACGACCATTCAGGGTGCAATTAATGCGGCTTCCCCCGGTCAGCTCATCACGGTTTCGCCAGGTGTTTACAACGAAAATGTAATCCTCTATAAGAACGTGAAGCTTCAGGGTTGGGGGGCTGCTTCCACGATCATCAATGCCCTCTTCACCCAGCAGAAAGCACAGCCATGGCATACCATGGTGGATAGCCTTATTCTTGGAGGTTTTGTGAGTACCGTTCCTGGTCAAGACACAACGTTCGTGACGGAAGAGGGCGCCGGAATCATGGTATTGGCCAAAAATGACGGCAGTTTCGGGCCGAATCCGAGAGCCAGGATTGATGGTCTGACCATCCGATCGGCATCTCCAGGTGGCGGATTGTTTGTTAACGGGTACGCTCACTATCTCGAGATAAGCAATAACAAGATCGTCAATAACCAGGGAGCTTATAGCGGCGGTATCAGAATTGGTACACCCTCACTCACGTCTGCCTCGTGCCCCAATTACCCCAATTACTACTGCAGTTCAAACAATGATAATATTTACATCCATCATAACTATATCAGCATGAACGGTCAGAGCGGAGCGGCCTTTGCCGGCCAGACGAGCGGCGGAGGCGGGGTCTCATTCTATAATGGATCGGACAACTACCAGTTAACAGATAACTTCATCTGTGGTAACTTCTCGACGAATTGGGGAGGCGGTATTGTCCATTCCGGTAAGAGCAATGGCGGTCTGATAGCTGACAACAAGATCATCTTTAATGATGCGTCCTTTGGCGCTACTGCATCGGGCGGCAGCGCAGGAGGCATACTGATTTCAGGTGAACCAGCACCCCCGGTTGCACCGGTAGGTACCTTAACCCCAGGCACCGGGTCTGTCACGATTGATGGCAATCTCATCCAGGGGAATCTCGCAGGCGCAGGACTCGGCGGCGGAATCTACGCATACTCTGTGAACGGGCAGGATGTCGCCAGCTCACCGAGTAAGTCCGCAAATTGGTATGCCCTCAATATCTTCAACAATATGATCGTGAACAATGTTGCAGGGTTTGCGGGTGCAGTGGCCCTGCAGGATGTGACAAAGGCCACTATCGTTAACAATACTGTTATGCACAATGACAGCACCGCCACGGGTATCAGGGCATTTACAGGTGGCGCTCTGCAGGTATCCACGCCTCAGGCAGCCGGTATTGTCTCAGAGCTGCACAGCCTGGAATTGAGGAACGTTGGCGGAAGTTTTGCTCAGACCTTCTCAGACCCGGTTCTTGTGAACAACATCGTCTGGCATAACAGGTCCTTTTACTACGACGGCACGATTAATGGCGGCTTGGGCGGGCTTGTTGCCAACCCTGTCCCATACTGGGATCTTTCGGTAATAGGAATCCCCCAGGTGTTTGGACCAAGCGATCCGCATCTGCATCCCCAGTTTTGCATCCTTACGAATCTCACGGGGTACCCAGGCGCAACGAACATCGCCAGCGACCCATTGGTTGTTAACTCATACCTGAATAATCTTGTAGCTGCCGCATCGCCGGGCGAAGGAGGAAACTTCATATCCGTGTACCAGACTCAACTCACGCTCATGGGAAATTACCATATCACAGGTTTGTCCCCTGCCGTCAATAATGGAACCAACGCATATCTCGCACAGGTCCCATTGGACTTTGACGGACAAACTCGACCGAGTCCTGGGAACAATAAAGTAGACATCGGCGCTGATGAATTCTATGCTCCATAAGGTTGGGATGATAAATGATTATGGTAAACGGGATAAAACTGACGCAGGCCGCCGGAACCAGCCCGGCGGCCCGGGAATGAAAGGAGTGAAATTATGAATATCATGAGACTTTGCTTTATGTTCTTTCTGATGGCCCTGTCGCTCATGGTCGGTGCACAACAGGCGGGGGCGATAGGTGAGTACGTCCAGTGCCCGTGCCCTCCCGGGAGCCCCATTTCGGCAGAGACGGGTAATATCGAATGCACCATCGGAACACAAGAGATAGCGTGCAAATCCCTGACAGCGGGCGACGGCTACATCAAGATGGCTGACGGGAGCGATACGTACATATTCGGGTTTTCGGATGTTACCGGGGTTCCGGATAGTGACATCATGAGTACGGGAATGCTCGCCGCCAACTTTTCAGCACCCACTATTAGCGTTAGGGAAGGCCAGGAATTCTACCTTTCCCTCACCAATGTAGGTATGGCGGTACGGCCTGACCTCTTCGATCCACATACCGTCCATTTCCACGGGTTCCCCAATGCCTCATCCGTTTTTGACGGCGAACCCATGGCGTCAATTTCGATAAATATGGGATCGACTTTAACCTATTACTACAATCTGGTTGAGCCTGGTACCCACATGTTCCACTGCCATGTTGAAGCTACCGAGCACATGCAGATGGGCATGCTGGGAAATCTCTACGTCAGGCCGGCGCAAGACGGAACTTCAAAAACTTACAACGGGAAAACCTATACGAAGTTTGCTTACAACGACGGTGATGGATCAACGGGCTACAATGTGGCATATCCCATCCAGATGGTGGCCTTTGATCCTGCGTTCCACTTTGCTGATGAAAATATCCAGCCATTGCCTTTTGCTGATATGACCGACACCTATGCGATGCTTAATGGAAGGGGATACCCTGACACAATAAATACTGATGTCATTCTCAATGTGAACGGGGCCGCCTCACAAAAAATGAATGCATTGATTACCGCGACTCAGGGACAGAAGATACTTCTCCGCATCTCGAGTCTGGCAACTGTGGATTTCTATACCCTGACGGTTCTCGGAATACCCATGAAGGTGGTGGGACAGGGAGCACGGCTCCTCCGTGGTCCTGCTCCTGATAACAAAGTTCTCTATTACACCACGAATTCCTTAACCCTCGGCGGCGGTGAGGCGACTGAAGTGCTCCTCGATACAACAGGTGTTCCGACGGGAACTTACTTTCTCTACACCACTAATCTGAATAACCTCAGTAATGATGCTCAGGATTTCGGAGGCATGATGACCGAAATCGTAATTCATTGATAAGGAGGGTGATATGCATAAGCCGGTTATAAAAAATGGATACAGAATCACAGTTCTTCTGGTTATGCTTCTGGTTATAGCGCCGGTCACTGCAAATGCCGTCATCGACGGCATCAGCGGACCGACATTCAACCTTACAGCAAAGGCTGGCCGCATCATCACAGGAGATGGTGATTCCATCTACATGTGGGGGTATGCCAATGGGAGCGGTCCTATGCAGTACACAGGGCCAACCCTGATTGTCAACCAGGGAGACACGGTAGTCGTAAATCTGACCAACAATATTCCGACCATTCCGGGGAATACTGCGGTTAACACCTCCATTATCTTCCTAGGGCAGCTTGTGACAGCGAGCGTGGGAACTACCGGTCTCCTCACAAATGAGGCCCCTCCTGGAGGATCCGTGACCTACACCTTCACTGCTTCTAACCCTGGAACCTACATTTATCACAGCGGGACACGGCCTGAACTTCAGATCGAGATGGGGTTGATCGGTGCGCTTATTGTTCGTCCCACAACGGGCGCAACCTGCCCCGCTTTAACGCTTGATCCGAATAAGCCAAGTAGGGGGTATGGATATTGCCATCTCGATGCGTATTTTGATCGCGAATATCTTTTCCTCCTCTCTGAGATGGATCCTACAATCCATCAACAGGTAGAGTTTGGAAATACGGCGCTGGTGGATGACACCACACGGTTTCCCGTATTGTGGTTCATCAATGGGCGGAACCTGCCTGACACTATGTCCGCGCCAATGTCTCCCCTACTGCCAAACCAGCCTTACGACTGCATGCCTCAGGCGCATCCGGGAGAAAAGGTGCTTATAAGAATGATCGGCGGTGGAAGGGATTTACATCCCTACCATACCCACGGCAACAACCATACCGTTATCGCGCGTGATGGCAGGCTTCTGAAGACTGCAGCGAGTTCGGTCATCGACCTCTCAGTATCTGACTTTACGACCACATCTGTTCCAGGCGAGACAGTAGATGCCATCTGGACATGGACCGGCAAGAAACTCGGATGGGATATCTATGGACATAACGGGACGGAAACGGGAATCTGTGTGACTCCAGACCCGAATGGATTTGATCCAGTTACCTATGAATACTGTCCAGACCATGGAAAACCCTTCCCTGTGCTCCTCCCGAATCAGCAAGAGCTTACCGATGGAATGTTCTGGAGCGGAAGCCCGTTCCTCGGCACATCGGGTCCTTTGCCACCTGGTGAGGGCGGTTACAATCCCTATGCCGGACTGTTTTTCATGTGGCATTCCCACTCTGAAAAAGAGTTGACAAACAATAATATCTTCGTCGGTGGCATGGCGACTATGGCGGTCGTTTTACCACCGGGTGTGCTTATACCTTAAGGAGGAGGAAGAAATGAAAAAGAACAAACGATTAATAAAAGGCACTTGGGTCCTTATTCCCATTTTGATGCTCCTCACTATCTTCATGGGAGCCCCATCCTATGGCGCTACGGTTGACGTCTATCTGCAGGCAGGGGTTACCACCATACTTGCTGGGGCTTATGGCCTTACACCCAACGAAAACATTCTCATGTGGGGATATGCCCAGTGCACGGATGGGACCTTTAATAACTGTCAGCCCGTTTCTGTGCCGGGCCCGCCCTTGACCGCTACAGAGGGAGATACGCTGAACATCCATTTAAAAAACAATTTAACCCCTGTTCTAATAAGCGGTTTAACCCCTCCTGCCACCCTTCCAATGGTTACTGAGCCAACCTCGATAATCATTAACGGGCAGACTCCTGTTTTGACATCTGGCACGTGGCCCACCTGGACAGATGGAACAATAGGTAACAGGGGGACGGACCTTACCAAAAGGGTCAGATCTTTCACTACCGAAACTTCGCCAAATGGTGGGACAAACACTTACACCTTCACCCTTCTAAAGGCCGGAACCTATCTTTACCAGAGTGGTACCCATCCATCAGTCCAGGTTCAGATGGGTCTATACGGGGATCTCAAAGTTTATCCCACTACAGCGGGCCGAGCTTACAGTGACCCTTCAACTGCATACAGCACCGAAGTAACCTTGCTTTACAGCGAGATTGACCCGGAACTTCACTATTCAATCGCATCGGGGCTCTACGGGACTCCACCAGAGCTTCCTCCTACTCCTCCCACTCGTGGAAAAATGACAAGCACGATGAATTATGACCCACAGTTTTTCCTGATCAACGGAGAACCTTACACGGCTGCAACCGCACCCATACCTGCTGGACCTCCCGGCCAGGTACTGCTACGGTTTTTGAACGCAGGACTCCAGACAAAAGTTCCTCAACTTATAAATTTTTATATGACGGTAATTGCCGAGGACGGAAACCCGTTTACTTATTCAAAGCAACAGTATTCTATGCTTCTGTCAGCAGGAAAGACCATGGATGCGATTATTACAACTACTGCAGCGGGGAATATCCCTGTTTACGACAGGGCGCTCAACCTGACGAACAAAGCAACCTCACCAGGTGGAGCGTTGAGATATTTGCAGGTCGGCGCCCTAGTGAACAACCCGCCCACCATCACTTCGACGCCGGTCCTCACCGCGACCGTGGGCGTGCTGTACAACTACGACGTGAACGCGACCGACCCCAACGGGGACACACTGACCTACTCGCTCACCACCTTCCCCACGGGCATGACCATCAACTCGACGACGGGCCTGATCGCGTGGACCCCGACGGCCGGTCAGGCGCCGTCCCAGGCCGTCACCGTGCGGGTGGCTGATCCGGGCGGCCTGTTCGCGACGCAGAGCTTTACGATCACCGTGCAGGCTCCGCCCACCATCACTTCGATGCCGGTCCTCACCGCGACCGTGGGCGTGCTGTACAACTACGACGTGAACGCGACCGACCCCAACGGGGACACACTGACCTACTCGCTCACCACCTTCCCCACGGGCATGACCATCAACCCGTCGACGGGCCTGATCGCGTGGACCCCGACGGCCGGTCAGGCGCCGTCCCAGGCCGTCACCGTGCGCGTGACTGATCCGGGCGGCCTGTTCGCGACGCAGTCCTTCACGATCACGGTCCAGGCTGCCCCGACCATTCACATTGGAGACCTCGACGGCACCAGCGCCAATCTGCCTGCCCCTCCTGCCAACCGGTGGAGGGCGACCGTGACGGCTACCGTGCACGACCAGAACCACGCCCTAGTGAGCGGCGCCACGGTGACCGGCACCTGGAGCACTGGCGATACTAATGGAAGGACTCTCTCATGCACAACCGCTACCACTGGCCCGTCCATTGGCACGTGCCCCTTGACCAGCGGCAGGATTAACACGAATACAGCGAACGTGACCTTCACGGTCACCAACGTCACAAAAACGGGCGCGACGTACCTGTCGTCGGCGAACCATGACCCCGACTCGGGGGCGCAGGCCTCCAACGGGACCAGCTTCACGGTCCCGAGACCATAGACAGTGTCAATGGGTTCGAGGGGATAAACATTGCCCTGAGCGGCAGGGCTCGACGACCACCTTCCCATGACGGGGAGGTGGCCGTCATAAGCATGAGATCCAGGCCGGGGCAAATCTGTGGAGTATGATGATGCAAAGGACATTCGTTGATTTGACAATAAAGGTTCTCCTTCTGTTCACGTTGATCCCCCTCGCATTGAGCGTCTGCGCCACCGGCTCTGCCATGTGCGATAACGAAGCGGTCGTTGGTGTGGAACAGGCGAGCATTGAAGCAAAATGGGGGATACAGGTTTTAGGTATCAGGTCCGCGGCAGGCGGCACTATGCTCGATTTCCGCTATCGGGTCTTAGATGCCGAAAAATCAGTGCCTCTCTTCGACAGGAAGACTAAGCCCTACCTGATCGACCAGACAAACGGAGCAAGGTTACTTGTACCTACAGCCCCCAAGCTTGGTGCTCTCCGTCAAACACCCAAAAACCCTGCTCCAAACAAAAACTATTTCATCCTCTTTGCAAACCCCGGGGTCGTCCAACCGGGAAACAAGGTTACTGTCGTGGTAGGTGATTTCAAAGTAGAAAATCTCATTGTTGAGTGAAAATTCCGAGGTTAAAAAGAGGTAGATAAAATAATTGCTGTCCAAATTAAACCCATTTTCGGAGAAAAAGAACGGTTTTCTTGGCATTTTCGGCACGTTTTCAAATTTTTAAAAGTCAGGTCGGTGTTCTTCGGGTTTGTCATTCCTGCGGAAGCAGGAATCCAGGGATATTGATTTTTGGGTTCTGGATTCCCGTTTTCACGGGAATGACACCCTGAGACCTTAAATTCAATCATCGGTCAAATTCCTGATTTGGACAAGAGGTAGGTGAAATGAAAAAGTGGATATATCTACTCATCATTTCTCTTCTGTCTTTAGGAGTGATTCACAGTGCAGACGCGGGTAGTATAAAACCCTCTCTCCAGGAAACGCTCCAGTCTCTTGGTCCTGAGGACGAACTACCGGTAATTATCAATCTATCCGACAAAGCCAGGATTGATCTGATAAGTGATAAAGATAAGAGTGTTCTGAGGGCTAAGATTATCAAGGCTCTCAAGGATAAGGCAGACGTGACCCAGGGCCCTCTGAAGGCCTTTCTTGAAATGAGAAAGGCTAAGAAAATAGAACGCCTCTGGATCATCAATGGAATAGCGACAACAGTATCCACACAGTTAATCACTGAAATCGCGGATCTCCCGGGGGTCGAGAGTGTCACCTTAGACTCCACTGTCAGCGCCCCCGTGGCAACATACGGGACCACAGCATCACCCGAGTGGAACCTGAGTGCAATTGGAGCACCTGAACTTTGGAATCTGGGCTATACGGGCCAGGGAATAGTCATCGCCAGCATGGATACGGGTGTCGATGTCAATCATCCTGATCTGCAGAGCAAGTGGCGTGGTGGAACCAATAGCTGGTATGACCCTAACGGACAACATTCGGCCCCCTATGACGTGAGTGGTCACGGGACCCAGACCATGGGTATCATGGTTGGAGGAAATAATGGGGGAACGTCGATTGGCATGGCTCCCGGAGCGAAATGGATCGCGGTCAAGATTTTTAATGACTCAGGGACAGCTACGTACAGTGTGATCCATTCAGGGTTCCAGTGGATCCTCGACCCTGATCATAATCCGGCAACAGACGATGCGCCGGATGTGGTTAATAACTCCTGGGGTTTAGATAATATAAATACGTGTTCTTCAGAGTTTCAACCGGATATCCAGGCATTGAGGGCTTCAGACATTGCGGTAGTCTTCGCAGCCGGAAATTCCGGCCCTTATTCTTCAACCAGCATTAGCCCGGCCAATAACCCCGGATCTTTTGCGGTAGGTGCAACCGATTATTTAAATACTATCGCTTACGTTAGCAGCCGTGGCCCATCAGCCTGTGATGGGAGCATCTATCCCGAGGTGGTTGCTCCCGGAGTTAATATAAGAACCACTGACCTTACCTTCGGGGGTGTCATCCCGAATTCCTATGCAACGGTGAGCGGCACTTCCTTTGCTGCTCCTCATGTCTCGGGGACGATGGCTCTGTTGCTTGGTGCTTTTCCGGAGTTGGGTGTCCAGAACCTCGAAGCCGCGCTGCTTGCTTCGGCTGCCGATTTAGGCGTAGCAGGAGCAGACAACGCGTATGGATACGGATTGATCAATGCCCTGGCAGCTTACAACTATATCAACGCTTCAGCAGAGATGCCGCCGGTGGCGGTGAATGATTCATACTCTACAGCCGAGGATACAATCCTTGCCATCGGAACCCCTGGCGTGCTTGGAAACGACACCGATCCGAACGGTGACCCTCTCTCCGCTATTCTGATCAGCACGCCGAGCAACGGCACGCTCACCCTGAGCGCCAGCGGGTCTTTCACCTATACGCCGAAACCCAACTTCAATGGCACGGACAGCTTCACCTACAAGGCGAATGACGGTCTCCTGGACAGCAACGTTGCGACCGTTAGAATTGCCGTTACTCCAGTCAACGATGCACCTGTGGCTGTGGATGACAGCGCGACGACGTCCAAGAATGTAGCCGTTACGATCAATGTGGTCGCCAATGACTACGATGTCGACGGGACGATAGCCCCTGCTTCCGTGTCGATCGTGACCGGGCCGCGCAAAGGTATAGTTGTCAACAACGGTAATGGCACAGTGAAATTCACACCGACCAAGAACTTCAGGGGCACGGACAGTTTTACCTATATCGTGAAGGATAACAACGGGGCGACATCCAACACTGCAACGGTAACCATAACCGTGAAGTAGAGAGTCTGATGGGCATCTCATAGACCGCAGGGGACCCGCCCAGTACGTGGCAGTCGGTTTCGTCAGGGGGGTAGTTCCTGTACTGTTACCATCGCAGCTAACGAGGTTCCGGACATACAAGCAAAACGAAAGTGTAAAGGTTCAGTGCACTCTGACTGAGGGTGAAGCCGGTAGTGTCCTTAAGGCCGCTCAAATCGCTGTGATATTTGCAGTCGGCAATAACGGCCCCCCTCAGTCCTCTAGCTTAAGCCCAGCCAATTATCCTGGAGGTTTTTCTGTAGGTGCGATTGACAAATCTCTTGCCCTTGCAAGGTTTAGCAGCCGTGGCCCTTCGGCCTGTGATGGCGGTATCTACCCCAAGCTGGTCGCACCTGGAGTGAATATCAAAACGACGGATCTTACCTTCAGAGGGGTCTTTCCGAATTCTTACGCCATTGTAACAGGGACCTCGTTTGCTGCTGCCCATGTGACAGGGGCCATGGCTCTTCTCAAGAGTGCCTTCCCTCAACTCACCGTATCGGAGACAGAATCGGCCCTCAAAGAATCGGCTCAGGATCTGGGAGAAGCCGGAGCTGACCATAATTATGGATATGGGATGATAAACTTGATAGGAGCGTATAATTATTTGCTTTCAAAACAGACAAAGGGGAAATAAAGCATTCAAAATGAAAACCGAGATCCCGAAACGGCTTCGGGATGACAATAAGGAAATTTGGAGGAACCATGTCATTTAAATATATTATCTTAAATCTTCTTCTCTTGTTTGTGATTCTTATGGTCGCCATTGAAAATTATGAGACGTGGAATAACCCCATCGATCTGACTCCCGAAAAGGGAATGGCTAAGAAATCAGAGGTAAAATCTGAAAATCCATCAACGATAGAGGTCAAGCAAGAACCTATGTCCATCCAGTCCTATATCTTGATTTCCCAAAAAAATATCTTTAGCTCCGGAAGAAAAGACTTTCCCATCGCTCCCCTTGAGCAATCGAAAACGAATGTAAGGCCTCAAGTGATTCTCTATGGTGTAACCCTCGCTGAGGATTATCAATCGGCCTCAGTCGTCAACCCGGGCAGGCCTCTTCGAAAAGGGGAAAGGGAGACGATCACCCTGAAAATGGAGGAGAAAATCGGAGACTATAAGCTGGCGAAGGTATTGCCCGATCGTATTGCCCTGGAAAACAACGGGGATACCTTTGAAGTCCTTCTATATGATTCAACGAATCCGAAGAAAAGGATAGAGGTAAAGACGGAGGTTAAATCTCCCACGGTTACGAGTCCTCAACCTGCACCTGCCCCCCTTTCAGGAGAAGCCCCAAAGCCCACTCCCCCTCAAGAATCAGCGGAGAAACCAAAGGAACCAGTCCGGCCACAGATTAGCCCGCCTCCCTCGTCACCCAGGCCTACGAGACCATCATTTCCCCCTCCAGAATCGAGAAGGGGGAGAAGAATACTTTATCCACCCTCTGGGCCTTCGGCACAAGAACCAGCGGGAAATTGATCCCCCTTTCAGATTAGACGGAACATTGAAGCTCCCCACCCAGTTACGTATCTTGGGGTCAGGCAATCGTAATAAAGTATTTCTTCTTTCCTTTCTTGATCAAATCTTCTTTCAACCTCTCAATTGTTTTCCTGAGATGTTCGTCTTTACGGAGTTCATTCTCAAATTGAATGATCGCTTGGCTAATCCTCATCGGGCTCCGCTGGAAATGCCGGGCTACATCCGTTACCAAATGGCCTGATAGTACTCTTGCAAGATAGGCGACCATACTCCTCCCTTGAGCTCCTTCACGATTCCGGGTTAAAGAGTATAGCCTGTCTCGATCAATCCCGGTTGTTCTGCTCACCTCCTGAGCTATGACTTCTATCGGGATATCATAAACCGCATTTTCCCTGTCTCTTTTTTCAACTTCGATGCGTTCAATGAAACTGTCCTCTCCAAGGAAACGCTGATCTTTAACTTCATAGTACTTCTCCTGGTGACCGCTATCCAGCTCCTCCATAACAAATCGCCGATATCTACGCCTGGCAAGAGACTTTTTCCTCCCGAATTGCCCTAACACCAGATCTTCTTCAATAAGACTATCTTTCCCCTTCCCCAGATAGCTCAGATGGCTTGTCCACAGATATCTCTCAGGGTCCGTCACCACTTTCGCCCGGATTGGATTTAGATGGATATACCGGACCAACTCCAATAAATAGGCATCCCTGTCACATAAGATTGCTTTATAACGACCTTGAAAAAGGTGTCCCACCTTCCCGTATCGCTTATTGAAATAACGCGTATACCGAAACAGCAGTGATTGCATGATCTTGCTTAAAGGAGTCCCCACGACCTCTAAGAGAAGGTGGAAGTGATTCTTCATAAGGGAATAGGCATAAAGACGGAGGGGGTATCTGGTCTTGTACTCAGAGAGATATGAAAGGAAGGTGTTGAGATCTTTGTCGTCGAGAAATATATCCTGCCTTTGATTTCCTCTCGAAATAACGTGATACAAAGCTCCCGGAAAATGAACACGCGGTTTACGAGCCATGAAGATCAATTATCATAGAAACGCTGCTTGAGTCAATAGTATATTACGATTGCCTGACCCCAATGCCTTCAATATCCTTCCAAAATAAGGTTTGAAAACACTATCCTGTAGGTAACAATCGCCGTAAACATAATAAAAAGAATCAATGAGGCGATGGCAAGCCTCCTCTGAATTGAGGGGAGAGTATCTGACAGGCTTTTAATATTTCTAAATGGCATTAACATACCTACCCCTATTCCCGAAATCGTCCCTCCGAGGAGTGTCAAGTAAAGGGGATACCCAATATATCCATACTCCTTCTGTAAGATGCAAAATGGGCAATGGTGGGTTGGCAGTTCATAAAAGTAAACGGAAATAAATGATAGGATGGCCATAATGGATGTCAGAAAAGTGATGGCGCTAAGAGAGGAGAAAAAATATCCTCCTTTGTTCTTTCGGTAATAATAGATGCCTGATGCAGCGGTTAATATCATACTGAGATAAAAAAATACCTTCACCGGGATGCTCGGAAGGACACTGATTTCTGATGCCAAACCACTTGACTCCGTGCTAAAAAGAGTTCCACAACATGATGTAATAATGTCAGGCTTGAGGCGTAGGAAATAATTCGCCTGTAATATCATCTCGGCGAATATCAGAGGTGTCAGGATGAGGAGGAATGAGTATTTCTTTTTGATGAGGGGATAGTCATAGGCTCGGTTGTCCGTATAATTTAAGATCAGCCAAAGACCCGCAAGTAGAAAATTGATCATCTTCAGGATGAGCGCAGGATAGCCAAAGTCATTTGCATAAAGCGATCCCGCGGCACACATAGCACCCACAAAGAATGTGTGTAATTGATCCACCGTAAAGATATATAGAAAAAGAGAAAGAAGCTGAAATCCAAAGAGATAACTGAGGAGGGTGGAGACCAGGTAGGTTTTTCTCTCAAGAATGAGTTGGAGCTCGCTTCCACTTTTAATATCCCATCGTCTTAGAATTTGCACGCCATAAAATGCAGAATATAGGACTGTAAAACCGGTAAAAACCGAAGAGACATAGAGGGCGATAATGGCAGGGTGAAATATCATCAGGTCTCTCCATCAATCCTTCCATCCCTGACATTAATCACCCTATTCACCACTTGGGATTCACACACCAGGGGATCATGGCTGGCAATCAGAATGGTCTTCCCATCCTCTTTAAGTCTACCAACGATCTCCATGAACTCCTGAGAGGGCTTTGTATCGAGGTGGCCTGTTGGCTCATCAGCGATAATGATTGATGGGTTGTTTATCAAGGCTCTTACAATGGTCACCCTCTGAGCTTCTCCGCCAGAAAGCCACTCCACCTTGGAGTATGCCTTTTGTGAGACGTTAAAGAGATCGAGGAGGTTCATTGCCCTCTTTCTCAAAGAAGTCTCCGTCTCTCCTAAGGGAAAGGCAGGCAACATGGTGTTCTCTAAAGCAGTAATACCTTTGATGAGATTGAACTGTTGAAAAATAAATCCGAATGTTTTCCGCCTTATCTCAGTAAGAAATCTCTCTGGAAGACTCGTTATTTCTTGACCCGAAAGTTTAATCCTCCCGGAGGTAGGCCTCGACATGCAACCAATCATACTTAACAGGGTGGTTTTCCCTGAACCACTTGGCCCCTTGAATACGGTTACTTTATTGGAGTCAATCAAAAGGCTCACCCCATGGACGGCCACAAACTCGTTGGGCTTGCCTGCATTAAAAACCTTCCGGACATTGTTGAGTTCGATCATGATTACCTCATCACCGAATCGGGATCCACCGTCGCAGCCCTCCAGGAAGGAATAATCGTCGCCACTGCGTATGGTACAACGGTCAGGAAGAATAACGCGGCTATCTGGGAGGCATCGATAAAGGGGATGATTCTAAACTTAGGATAAAGAACCGACCAGCCTTTCAGCACGGGTTCAAAAAGCATGGACGATGCGAAGAACACATGAATATAAGCAAATATGATCCCTAAGAGGAAAGAGGAGAGAGAGACTACCATGCCTTCCCAGAACTTCATCAGAATGACATCGGATGTTCCCCATCCGATCGCCTTGAGAATGCCGATCTCCCTCCTTTCCTCTGAGCTTAATCCCGAGGCTTTATCCCATGCAAAGATGATAAATGCCAGCATGGCACCCAGGAGAATGACAATCATGATACCTCCGCGCCAATTAAAAACGGCATCATAAGTCCTCAATATCTCGTCCCTCAATATTTGTCTGGTATCCGGAAGGAGTTCTGCTATTTTTACAACGATGGTAGGGATCTCTCTTGGGTTTTTAACTTTAAGGGTTAAATCGGTAGCATATCCCTCGGGGGTGCCAAAAAGTCTTCTGAAGTCATCTCCTGAAATCAGTATCAGATCAGAGGATATTAATTCAGATTGGGGAGAGATCCTATTCTTGATTTCAAGTTCAATGATGACCCCATCATAGGTCCTGAATTCCATCGTGTCTCCCTCGAAGAGAATCCTGGTTCTTGAAACGCCTTCGCCAATGGCAATTGTCCCGATGTTGAGTTGGCCATCCTCAGGAACGACCAATGTGTAATTTGCACCGATGATTGGGTCGTAATAGTATCCCCAGAGTCGCCTTCTTACAGAACTTACACCCCTAACCCCCTTGATCTTATCGATATAACTCATCGGGATAAGTTCGTGCCTCCCGGCAACCAATCTCTGGATAATCATTTCCGGTGAGGCTTCCAATAGGATCGATGCCTCCTTCCTGATGGAGTGAGTGAAAAACACGACCGAGGCCAGAAAAAACACAACGAGTGTATAAGCAGATATCAATGCAACATTCTTCCTTTTTCTCCTGAATAGAGAAGATAGCGTAAAATCGAGGATGTTTTTCTGCCGTTCAATCCACTTTCTCATTCATCTTTCTCATACTTGCAGGAGGTCTCACCAAGGACCCGGATGGAAAATGTTCCAGTGACATGGGAGAGTCCTGAAAGGGCGCATGCAAATCAGCCTGTGATAAGTGCCTCGTGTAGTTCGCCTCTGTAAAGAGACAAAGATCGGTGAGTTCAAGCTTCCTCACCATTTCCATCTTCTCTTTCAGAAATTCCATATCGGCTTTTTTCCTAAACGAGGCATGGGCAAACATGAAGGACAAAAGAACGATGTTGAAGACGAGATAGTATAAGAACAGGGTAGATTTTCTCATGGAGATTAATCCAGCCCCTTGATGATCTGATAGGTTATGCCCTTGAATCTCAGGATAGATTGACCTTTATGGTCTTTCATAAACTCCTTTGCGTCCGCTTCTTTTTCCAACGGTATAAGCTCCTTTCCCATCGGTCCATAGACATCGCTTCCAATAACGTAAAATGCCTGATATCCATCCATTAAAGTCAAATTATAATAATCGGTCACATAGATGGAATCAATATCCTCCAATCTCTTTTTTTGATTATATTTTTTCAGATTGAAGTAGTACTTAAACATATCCTTGGTTCCATCAAAAACAGCATAAGAACCGTCATTGAATATGACCTCAGCAAAAAAGTCAGAATATTTTTCGACAAACATTCCGCAGACCGGACATCTGTCCTTTGGCAATGGCTTGATGGGTTTTCTTTCACCGCCATAAACACCAGTGATCAGTGCCAGTGTAAGTGACAGGATAAGAGGGAATCCAAACAAAATATTTTTCTTTTTCATTTGCGGTCCGGTGGATCACTCCCTTCTCCCACCCTCCCCCTCAAGGGGGGAGGGCGAGGGTGGGGGGGTGACTCTGACACTTAGTTATGTTTATGTTCCATCTTCCTCATTTTTCTTCTTTCCCGTATCATCTTGGTATCTCCATACATGTCTTCATAAGCGGCCTTCATCGCTTCATCAAAGGTGGCGATTCTGCCTCCATTTTCTTTGATGAACTTTTCAGCATCCTGCCCATTTTCGAACGCCCACTTCGCCCTTTTGGTCATGACACCCATCTTGCTTCCACCAATGACCCAGGAAGCCTTCGCGGCATCGATGAGAGCTTTTGAGTTATAGTCTCCCACCTGGATGGCCTTTGGCGTCTTGTCGATGTTTATAGCGAGATCAATGGCTGCACAGTGGATACTGCATGTTCCGACACCCGATGCGCCATCGTACTCGATGAGGATCCTACTGTGCCCAAACTTCTCCCTATCCATGCCACAGTATTTGCAGGATGGATGTTTTTGTACGTCCTCCTGTGCCTGTGCCAAGACAAACATACCTGTGAATAAGCATAAAGCCATAGCCAATGCAACCACTCCCCGTTTTTTCATTTCTAATCCTCCTCCACTTGTTAGATTCTTACGTAATAAGTCTGAGAATTTCTTTCTAACATTTTGTCCCGCTCACCCTTCCCCTTTCCCCGATGGGGAGAGGGGAGGGTGGGGGGAAATTTCAAATATGTTTGGCTAGATTCTGCTTCCTTATTTTACTGAAATGATCCAGGAATTGAAATAGAAGAAATACTTTCCCCTTAGCTTGCCAAAATGGTAACCATAGGGTAACCATTGAGAAAAAACAGCATGGTTATCAAAATAAGTATTTATTTTTATATAATACAGTATTCACCCCATTCGTTTTTCAGAAATAGAGTTTCTTTTTTCCGGGGTAGGAATTACATAAGGAAGGGAATCTAATCAGGAAAAAAGAGAAATACTATTCCCATTTTTAGGCTTAAAGAAATTTACTGAAAATGACGGGCCGGCTTTCTGATATTTCTGGATTTTTTTTGATTTCAATGGGTTATAAGGTACTAACTATTCAAGGAATATCGACGGCATTTATTTTGCAGATTGACTCTTAGGGAAATATTGCATAGCAACGCTCTACAAAAATACTGTATTTTTTAAGAAAAATACAGTGTTCACCTTATTCACTCTCAACTATGGTTAATGATTTAATGTCACAAAAGGAAAAACTGTCCGCTACTGTCCGCTAAGGTAATAACTCATGCCTAAATGGTTTGTATTCGCATTAATTCTCTTTTTAATACCAGGCATAGCCAATCCCAAAGGTTATGAAGTGAAGAGAAAGGCGGGTGAATATGAGGCCGAAGTAAAGATTGATAGATATCCGCCTGTTCTCGGCGATAATAAAATCGAAATAGAAATAAAAGACGCGGAAGGTAAACGTGTAACAGACGCAAAGGTATTGGTCAATTATTACATGCCCCCCATGCCGAGGATGGCACCCATGAATTACAGGACAGATGCCAAGTTAAAAGGAGAGAAATACAAGGCAACCATGAATTTCATCATGTCGGGGCCCTGGATTATCGCCATAAAGATAACTCATGCCGGAAAGATATCAACGGCAAAGTTCAATGTAGATGCACAGTAAAAACCCCACCCCCTGCCTACCGGCAGGCAGGGGGTGGGGAGAGGGAAAGTGAGGGGGAAACTCGGTGATGAATCTTAAAAGAAGAGGAGGTGATGAAAAAATACCAGAGAAATCGGAAAATGCATCTGTGGAAAAGTAGGTGATATGGTTTTTCGATGATTCTGTTTTTCAAGCAAGAAGAATTTACCACCATTTAAAGAAAAAGGAGGAAATAAATCATGAAGATTACAAGAAGACAGTTCATAAAAGGCGCTGCAGCGACCGGAATAGGGCTTGCTTTGCCTTTGAAATTTGGCGCTGGCACTGCCTGGGCGGTGAACAACAGCCCAAATCTCACAAAGTGGGCTCAGAAGATGCGGCAGCTTGACATTCTGACCAATCCCCTAGATAATCCCAATTTTATCCCTACGCTCTTCGGAAAAGGAGTACCAGATGTTCTCTTCCCGAACACAACATTTTACAACATTGGGGTTGAGGAGTTCGCGGATCAGCTTCATCCATTACTGCCCGCCACAACGCTGTGGGGATACACTGTCCCGGGACAGCCAAAGAGGCACCTGGGTGGAGTTTTCATTGGCAGTAGAGGCACTGCAGCGAGGCTCCGCTTTACGAACACCTTGCCGACCCAGCACATTCTTCCCATAGACTCGACAATCCCAGGTGCGATCTCGGCCAACCGCATTGCCGTCCACCTGCACGGAGGTTTTGTGCCATGGATCAGTGACGGTGGCCCCTTTGACTGGTGGGACCCGACTGGGGTAGGTGGTCTCAGCTTCAAGAACGGACCTGGAAGCTTGTTTAACACTCCGTTGATGGGAGCTGGCCAGGCTGACTACTTCTATCCCATGGACCAAAGTTTCAGGCTTTCGTGGTACCATGACCACGCCCATGGCACCACGAGGCTGAACGCTTATGCAGGCATCGCGACCGGCTTCCTGATACTGGATGCAATCAATGCTCAATATTACAAGCCAGCTACGGGCTTCCCGAATGGTAAAATTCCACCTCTTACCAGCACGTACCCGCTTGTCTTTCAGGACAAGATCTTTGTCAGCCCTAACACGAGCATTACCGATCCCACCTGGTTCCAGATCGTGAAGCCCGCGGCTCGAGCTATCGGCAGCCTCTGGTATGAGCACGTGTACGATCCGAAACTGTTCAAGTTGAAGAAGGGCGGCGCATTCCTTCCGCCTCCCAACCCGTCCGCAATCCCTGAGTTCTTCGGCGACACCATGCTGGCCAACGGGCTGGTCTATCCAACAGTGACAGTGGAGGCAAAACGATACCGTTTCCTGGTCCTGAATGCGTGCAATGCCAGGTTTCTCAACATCAACCTGCTCCAGGTCGCGGCCGGTGCAGACGTCACGACCAACCCCAAGACCGGACTACCCGTGGCGACTACTCCGCTCGGTCCGCCCATCATCCAGATCGGGACAGAAGGCGGATTCCTCGTAGCAGAGACGACGCATGCGAATGGCCTCTACTTTAATCCTGCCACCCTGACCGGAAACCTGCTTCTTGCTCCAGCAGAGCGAGCAGATATCATTATCGATTTCAGCCTTGTCCCCGTGGGAACCGAACTCATGATGTACAACGATGCACCGGGGCCGTTCCCTGTTGGACCACCCACGAACGACTATTACCTGGGCAACCCGGCGAACCCGATTCAGCCCCTCGCGCCCCCGAATCCTCCCACAGGACCTGACACAAGGAACATACTTAGGTTCAAGGTTGTCGCTGCCTCTGTACCTGATCCGCAGCCCACTGGAGCAATCCTTGATCCGAATCTGATGGATCCACCGCCGCTGGTGCCATACACGACAACAGTGGCTCCGATTCCGGCGATCGTACCGCCTGCAACCATTGGCGCGCCATACAACCAGGCGGTGGCAGGGGTTAAGGATCTCACGCTTAACGAAGACTTTGATCAGTACGGAAGGCTGAGACAGACCATCGGCACCACGGCCCCAGCCTTTGTCGGCAAAGGCTTCGGCTTGGAATACCTGGCAAGCCCCACCGAAATGCCCAATGCCGGCGAGATCTGGGTGTGGCGTATCTTCAACCTCACTGCCGATACCCATCCGATCCACTTCCACCTCGTGAACGTCCAGGTCCTGTCGCGTCAGCCTTTCAAAGTGGTAAGCGGCCTCTTCACGCCCACTGGCCTTGCACGCGGCCCTGAACCTAACGAGCTCGGGTGGAAAGAAACCGTCCAGATGCATCCAGGCGAGGTCACATCGGTCATCATGAAGTTCGATCTCCCTGCAGTGCCCTTCACCGTGCCCAACAGTGCCCGTGCAACGCAGGCGCTCAACATTGCCGCAGGCCAGTGGGGTATGGGCCTGCCAGCGGGACAGCAGTATAACGAGTACGTGTACCACTGCCACATCCTTGAGCATGAAGAGCACGACATGATGCGGCCCTTGGTCGTGACAGGTGACCCTCTGTCGGTGACTTTTGTCCAGGAGATCAGTGGTAACGCCGGAGGCACTGCCACTTACTTCATCAGCGGTGGCACAGGGCCTTACACAGTCATTAGCAATAATGTAAGTTATACACCAGTTCTAACACCAACTGGATTCACAGTTGTTGTTCCTTTACTTACACCGCCCGTTGGTGTAGCAACTCCAGCTGCGACATTTACGATTACGGACAGCGCTTTAACACCTGCAACTGTGACTGCTGATCTTTTTGTTGTGTAGGTGCTATAGGCGTCAAGGAAGCCTGCCCTTGCCGGCTGAAACTAAGTGAGCTATGACTACCTACCCCCGGCGCTCCGGCGCCGGGGTTTCTTTTTGAAGAGCACAGGCTCCGAGGGGAAATAAGCATCAATCGGCTTTTAAAGATCAATTTTGTGTTATATAATGAGTGCTATGAAAAAACTTTTCTATATTATTGTTGTGGTTTTACTGTTGACGGGGTCGTTCCTTGCGGGGAGACTGTATAACCGGCAATCGGAAAATAGAAATACGCATAGTGACACACTTTATGTGCAAAAACAGAACCCCCCTGGCCAAGAGTCTGAGGAAGATCTTTCTTCCATGCCCTCGGGCACCGTGAAGATTGACTCTCAAAGGCAGCAGTTGATCGGGATACGTGTGGGTGAAATGGAGAAGAAGCCAGTGACCCACAAGATAAGGCTCCTGGGAAGGGTTGCCGCGGACGAGACAAAGATTTATGTAATCAATGCTACCGTGGACGGCTGGATCACAAAGACCCTGCCGAATTCTACGGGAAGCTTCGTCAAAAAGAATGAAGTCCTCGCCGCCTTCTACAGCCCGGAGTTCTTGTCAGCAGTGCAATCTCTTCTCTTTGCCCTCAGTGCGAAGGACCGGGTCCAAACAACTGGTAGGGAAACCCCTGCTCAAAAAGACCAGATCGCGCAGTTCAACATCAACCTCCAGCAGTATAAGGATTCGCTCAAAAACCTCGGCATGGGCGATCTCCAGATCGAGAAGATGATCCAGAACCGGGAATGGATTGAAAACGTCGACATCATCTCGCCCGCTGACGGGTTCATTCTCGTGCGAAACGTCTCAGATGGGCTGCGGTTTGTCAAGGGATCGGAAATGTATCGGATTGCTGACCTGAGCCGGGTTTGGATTCTCGCGGATGTTTACGAAAACGAGGTTCAGTACTTTAAGCCGGGGATCGAGGCGAAAGTAACGCTGCCTTACCAGAAAAAAAATTACCGTGCGAAGGCAAGCAAAGTCCTTCCAGTATTCGACGCGACGACCCGTACGCTCAAGGTCCGCCTTGAAACGGAAAATCCTGGTTTTACCCTCAGGCCAGATATGTTTGTGGATGTGGAACTTCCAGTCAATCTGCCTCCAGCCGTCACTGTTCCTGCCGACGCGGTGCTCGATTCAGGACTGAAGAAGACCGTGTTTGTCGAACGCGGGGACGGATTTTTTGAGCCACGCGAAGTGGAAACTGGGTGGCGAATTGGTAACCGAGTCGAGATTGTCAAAGGACTTAAACCTGGTGAGCGAATCGTCATCTCCGGCAATTTCCTCATCGATTCCGAAAGCAAGTTAGAGCTGGCAGCCGCCGGGATGGTCGGAACGTTGAGCAAGGACCCCGTATGTGGTGTGGATGTGTCTGTGAACAAAGCGGAGAAAGCAGGAAGGAAAAGCATATATCAAGGGAAGACTTACTATTTTTCTTCTGATGAGTGCAAGGAAAAATTCGATAAAAATCCAAGTCGCTACGCTAAAAAACCATAGTGTCAGTAGCAGTGTCTATGTCAGTATAAGAAATTAATTGGCGCTCACACTGACACTGACACTCACACTGGCACTCTCATTATGATTAATCGAATTATCGACTTCTCTGTAAACAACAAGTTCATCATCTTTGCGCTGGTAGCCGCTGCCTGCATTGCGGGTTGGTGGTCAATGAAGCATGTGGCCCTTGACGCCATCCCAGACCTCAGCGATACCCAGGTGATTGTTTTCTCGCGATGGGACCGGAGCCCTGACATCGTCGAAGATCAGGTGACATACCCGATTGTCGCGGCAATGCTTGGTGCCCCTCGTGTAAAGGCTGTGAGAGGTTTTTCCGACTTCGGCTACTCCTACATCTACGTCATTTTCGAGGATGGCACGGACATCTACTGGGCGAGGTCACGAACGTTAGAATACCTCTCTGCTGTGCTGCCGAGCCTTCCAGGGGGCGTCAAGACCGAATTGGGTCCCGACGCGACCGGCCTTGGATGGGTCTTCCAGTATGCATTGGTAGATAAGTCCGGAAAGCACAGTCTGGCTGAATTGCGCTCATACCAGGACTGGTACCTCCGTTACTATCTAAAGGCTGTCCCAGGTGTTGCCGAAGTTGCACCGGTTGGCGGATTTGGGAAGCAGTATCAGGTGAACGTCGATCCTAACCGACTGCAGGCCTATGGCATTTCGATCAACCGTGTCGTGGAAGCGGTGCGTAGTGGCAATAAAGAGGCGGGAGGTCGCCTGATTGAGTTCGGCGGGACCGAGTACATGATCCGCGGCCGTGGCTACGCCCGATCGATTCGGGATTTTGAAAACATCGTGCTTACTGCCAGTGAGAGCGGCACGCCGATCCGGGTCAAGGACATCGGCCAGGTGGTGATGGGTCCGGATATCCGGAGAGGTGTTGCCGACCTCGACGGCGCAGGAGAGGTGGTTTCCGGGATCGTCGTCATGCGCCATGGGCAGAATGCCCTTGATGTCATCAATCGCGTGAAGGCGAAAATCAGGGAGATTGAACCAGGGCTTCCGCCCGGCGTAAAAATTGTCCCCGTCTATGACCGTTCGGACCTTATCCTACGTTCAATAAATAACCTGAAGTCCACGCTGATTGAAATCATCATCACGGTTGCAGCTATAGTCTTGCTCTTTCTCTGGCACATACCCAGTGCCATCATACCCATAATCACCATCCCCATTGCAGTCCTCCTATCCTTCATTCCCTTTCGTATGTTGGGAATGACCGCCAATATCATGTCCCTGGGAGGTATTGCTATCGCTATCGGCGCACTCGTGGATGCCGCCATCGTTGTGGTCGAGCAGACGCACAAGAACTTGGAGCAATGGGAGCGTGCAGGCCGTAAGGAAGATTACCGGACCGTTGTCATCAATGCAGTCAAACAGGTCGCCGGTCCGAGCTTTTTTGCCTTGTTGGTCATCGCTGTCTCTTTTCTACCTGTGCTCACGCTGGAGGCTCAGGAAGGCCGCCTGTTCAAACCACTCGCCTATACCAAGAACCTATCTATGATCATCGCTGCCGTGCTGGCAATCACATTAGATCCGGCCCTACGGTTGTTTCTAACACATATGAGGAATTTCAATTTTCGGCCCACCTGGCTATGCAGAGCAACGAACGCTGTTGTCGTAGGCACCATCCACTCCGAGGAAAAACATCCCATCAGCCGGGTCTTGATTCGCCTGTATGAGCCGGTGGCTGTATGGACGCTTCGCTGGAAGTGGGGGGTGATCGGCGCGGCTTTCGCCTTGGTAATCGTTACCATTCCTGTCTATCTCAAGCTGGGTTCCGAATTCATGCCTCCCTTGGAGGAAGGCTCAATCCTCTACATGCCCACCACCATGCCAGGAATCTCCATCACGGAGGCGCAGAAGCTGCTTCAGGTCACAGATCGTATCATCAAACAGTTCCCAGAAGTGGACCGGGTGCTGGGCAAAGCAGGCAGAGCAGAGACATCGACAGACCCCGCACCTTTGTCTATGCTTGAAACAGTGATCATTCTCAAGCCCAAGTCCGAGTGGAGGCGGGGAGACACGTGGTATTCGTCCTGGGCCCCGGATTGGGCTAAGGCAATCCTCCGCCACATCACTCCCGATCACATTTCACAGGAAGACCTAATAAGCCAGATGAATGATGCACTGAGCCTCCCCGGGCTTGCCAATAGCTGGACGATGCCAATAAAAGGTAGGATCGAGATGCTGAGTACAGGGTTACGTACTCCTGTGGGGCTTAAAATCTCTGGCGCTGACCTCGACACGATTGAAGAGATCGGAGCCCAAATTGAATCCGTCCTCCCATCGGTGAAAGGAACCCGCAGCGTTTTTGCGGAGCGCACCGGCAGCGGCTATTTTCTCGACTTCGAATGGAATCGTGAGGCCCTGGCTCGTTACGGTCTGAGCGTTGAGGAGGCGCAGGAAGTTGTTTCGAAGGCGATCGGTGGAGAGAACGTGACTACGACAATTGAAGGAAGGGAACGGTACCCGGTCAATGTCCGGTATATGCGCGACTTCCGGGCTGACATCGGAGCACTGAGCCGTGTTCTCGTTCCAGCCTCTGAAGGGAAAAGGCAAATTCCACTTTCACAGCTTGCAAGGGTCAATGTAGCCAGTGGACCCTCGATGATCCGTGACGAAGACGGCCTGCTAACAGGCTATGTCTATGTGGACATGGCGGGTCGGGACCAGAATGGTTATATCGAAGAAGCCACCCGTCTTCTTAGAGAGAAGGTAAAGCTTCCGCCCGGCTATGCCATCTCATGGAGCGGACAGTATGAAGCCACGCAGCGGGTCAAGCAGCGATTGATTGTGGTCGTGCCTCTGACACTCTTTCTGATCCTCCTTCTCCTTTACTTGAATACACGGTCGATCACCAAGACCCTTATCGTTTTACTGGCAGTGCCTTTTTCTGCAATAGGTGCCTTTTGGTTTCTTTACTTGCTCGGTTATAATATGAGCATCGGGGTCTGGGTTGGGCTGATCGCTTTACTGGGCGTAGATGCCGAAACCGGCGTCTTCATGCTTCTCTATCTTGACCTTTCGTACGAGCAGGCGAAGAAGGAAGGGCGTCTCCGGAGCCTATCAGACTTGCAGGAAGCTGTTCGGTATGGGGCAGTCAAGCGTCTCCGCCCCAAGTTCATGACGGTGGCTACGACGTTTCTTGGCCTCGTTCCAATCATGTGGTCGATCAGTACAGGGTCAGATGTGATGAAGCGGATTGCCGCGCCCATGGTTGGGGGGATCTTTACATCCTTTCTTCTGGAGTTGCTGGTTTATCCGGCGGTGTATCAGATCTGGAAATGGAATTCTGAGGTAAAGAAGAAACTAGTGTAAGTGTCAGTGTCAGTAAATTCCGACGCTAAATCCTGGCGTTAATCACTGACACTGTCACTTTATTCATGATGGGTTTGACATCTTGGATGATGAAAACTTAGGAAATCACCGACACAGACACTGACACTGTCACTTTATATTCTAAATAAGAAGGAGGAGAAAAAATGAACCACAAAAGACTAATTAGTATTATCTTAAGTCTATCGATTGTCACCTTGGTTGCTTGTTCAGGTATTACTCAGAAACCGGCTGAGAGCACTAAACCAGAAGGGTCCGTAATCACTGTTAAGGGGAAGATTGCACAATACATGGGTCGTTATTTTGTAAAGGAGGAGAGTCCTCCTCAAGAATACATCATTGTGAATGAGGATCCCAAGTTGTTAGATAGCCTGTTAAAAAGTGGAAAAACAGTAACCATCGAAGGGCGTTTAACCATGGGGGCGGATCGTTTGTTCATCGAAAAAATTGACGGCAAACCCTATACCGGGAAATAGGGACACATACCATTTTTGAAAAAAGTTTTGGAATTATAAAAATAGGGACACATCCCATTTTTGGACTCAATTCTTGGAATGATGGGATGTTGGATTAATGGAATATTGGGTTGACTAATTCGAGATACACGCTCTTTGCCTTCTTTACCCATTATTCAATCGCTCCATTGTTCCACTTCATTAAAGGAGGAAACTATGTTTGGAATTGGAATGCCGGAGTTAGTGATTATTCTGGTCATCATCATGATCATCTTCGGTGCCAATAAACTCCCTCAGATGGGTGCGGGGTTGGCAAAGGGAATTCGGAACTTCAAAAAGGGCATTGATGGAAAAGAGGAGATTGACGCCACCCCGAAAAAAATTGAGGAGACTCCTAATAAGTAAAATAGTAAAATAGGGAGACATACCATTTTTTCGAGTTGGCCACCTGGAGGTCTTTGTTATTCTGCATGCTTGCGCCCTGGCATACCTCTCCCTATCTCATCACTTATCGGAAAGAGGTTCTTCAAGCCTTCTCTTTCTCACCTCAACGGGATTTTCATCTTTTGACAGAATCCCCTTTTCTTGTTAAAAATAATTAATGATAGTGTATCCGTAAGAAATCAAACACGAAGGAGGTAAGGAATGCCAACATATTCCCATTCTCAACTTTCCACCTATGAGACCTGTCCTCAAAAATATAAACTCTCCTATATTGACAAGATTGAGGTTGAGACAGAAGGCATTGAAGCATTCATGGGTTCAAGGGTT
>Ga0315281_10001546_pt1 | contig 34104 bp, 28 predicted proteins | sample YL17G07_0_MG_FD_204540 | JGI IMG/M metagenome (GOLD analysis project Ga0315281, IMG submission 204540) | Sediment microbial communities from Yellowstone Lake, YNP, Wyoming, USA - YL17G07_0 | ecosystem: Environmental > Aquatic > Freshwater > Lake > Sediment | place: USA: Wyoming | collected...
ATTCTTTATAAAGTGAATCATCATTTTCGGATCAACAAATATGTTATGGAAAATAAGAGTGGTAGGAATTAGAAAAATGAGGAGCAGGACTGCCCCGAACCGAGCAAAATATCCCAATATCACAGTAATGCTGCCAACCAGTTCAAAGAAGATGGCGCCGACAAGAAAGAAATTGGTATAAGGCATGCCATGACTGGCCATGTACTGTGCCGTCCCTTGGAAATTCTCAATCTTTCCTATCCCTGACTGGAGGAAAATTAAGACCAAAAGAATTCTTCCGATCAAAATACCAAAGGCTTTTAACCATTCCATTGAAAACCTCCTTTCCAAATCCCCCCATCCCCCTTTGCTAAGAGATTATGTAGTAATGTCATTCTGAGGCGTAAGCCGAAGAATCTCTGTTTTCTCACTTGTTGGTTCTATAAGATTCTTCGCGGAGTTTACCCTGAGCCAAAAAGCGAGACCCTTCGCTTCGCTCAGGGTGACACATGGCGAAGGGCTCAGAATGACAAACATGGAATTCCCTTCATTGTGACACAATTTCTAAGAAGGGATTAGCAGTATTACACCAATTTCAAATCCCCATATTTCTTCACATGCTCGACCAGGCCACCATCATTGAGAATCCTTTTCATCACAGGTGGAAGGGCAGTAAAGATAATGGTTTCATTTCGTGTGTGATTGATAACCTTCCCTTCCTCAACGAATAGTTCTATGACATCTCCTTCCCTGAATTTCTCTGTATCACAGATGATGGCCTGCAGGCCATTGTTGAAACAGTTTCGATAAAAAATCCGAGCAAAGCTTTTTGCGAGAACCGCCTGAATACCGTTCATCTTGATGACGATGGCAGCATGCTCCCGGCTGGAACCCAGGCCAAAATTTTGACCGGCTACGATAAAGTCACCTGGAGAGACCATTTCAGAGAACCCAGGTCTCTCGTACTCCAGTATATGTTTCGATAATTCAGGTAAATTGGACCGCAGATAGAAGTAGCGTCCTGGGATGATATGGTCCGTACTGATGGCATCGCCAAACTTCCACACCTTCCCTTTCACAGGCTCCTCCTTACCTCCCCTCACCCTGTCCCTCTCCCCAAGGGGAGAGGGTAGAATGGGGTTAAAGATATTTCCTTGGATCGGCAATCTTGCCTTCGATGGCCGTCGCGGCTGCCACAGCCGGAGATCCAAGATAAATGAACGATTTCGGACTCCCCATCCTTCCTTTGAAATTTCTGGGCTGGGTAGCCAGGCAAACTTCTCCATCTCCTAAGACGCCTTCGTGAAGACCCACGCAGGCTCCGCATCCAGGAGGCATGGCTATTGCCCCTGACTCAATTAAAATCTCCATGGTCCCATCTTTCAAGGCCTCTAAATAAACCTGGCGCGAACCAGGGGTGATAATCATTCTTGTTTTTGGATGAATTTTCTTCCCTTTCAATATCTTGGCTGCAACTTGAAAATCTTCCAGTCTCCCATTACAAGAGGTTCCAAGATAAACCTGATCTACTTTGATATCACCGATTTCATCAATGGTCTTAATATTGTCTACTTGATGGGGGCAGGCAATAGTGGGCTTGAGTTCTTTAGCATTGATCATCACTGTCTTTTCATAAACCGCATCAGGATCCGGAGACAGCTTCCTGAAATCTTGAGGCCTCCCCATTCGATTCAACCAATTCCGGGTCACCTCATCGGCGGGAAAGAGCCCTACTTTCGCCCCGGCCTCCACAGCCATGTTGGCAATAGTCATCCTTCCTGCCATGTCGAGGTTATCAATGGTATCTCCCGCACACTCCAAGGCTTTATAGGTTGCTCCTGCCGCACCGATTTTTCCTATCAGATGAAGGATGATATCCTTCCCATAAACACCGATGGGAAGCTTCCCTTCCACGATGACCCGAATTGTTTCCGGCACCTTTAACCAGATCTTTCCAAGAGCTATGGCCACCGCAGCATCCGTAGAACCCACGCCTGTGGCAAAGGCTCCTAAAGCGCCCCCTGTGCAGGTATGGGAGTCCGCCCCGATCACCACGTCACCCGGTTTCACCTCTTTTTCCGCCACGACCTGATGCGAGATACCATACCCAACATCTGAAACCTGACTTCCGGTTTTTTCAGCAAAGTCTCTTAAGAAAACATGGTCGTTGCTCAGTTCAAACCTTGGACTGGGGGCCGCATGGTCAAAAAAGAAGATGGTTTTCTTTGGATGATAAACCTCCTTGAACCCCATCTCCTGAAGTTTCCTTACGGCTAAAGGCCCTGTTCCATCCTGGGTATAAGTGAGGTCCACCTTAACCACAGCAATCTCCCCTGTCCGGACCTCTTCCCCCGCGTGTTCACTCAATATCTTTTCAGCCAATGTCATTCCCATCTTGACTTCTCACCCTCCTTAAACCACGGCCTTCCATCTCAAACAGGTACCTAATTATTTTATACCATAAGTTTCCTCCCCGTCCACCTTGAATTTTTAAAATCCAATTCCTATCTTTTTATTAGAGAGGAGGTGTTGTTATGAGCAACAGGATGAGAGTTACCCCATGCGCTTGCGTTTCTCATGACGATCAAAATGGTCGTCTCCAAATCGAATTGGAACTTCCCGGTGTGGATAAGAAAGATATTTCGCTCGAGATGAGAAAAGACAGTTTCTGCGTCACGGCCCCGGGGGGTGAAGATACAGAATATTCGGGTTGCTTTACCCCGTTGTTGCATAAAGATGCGGTTGAATCAACTGCATACCCCCATAAAAAGGCTATTTCCACCCTTTTGCCGCCGGCCCAGGCTCCGCCCCAGCTTCCGGCCCGGAGAGTCCTCCAGCTCGGAGAGAGGGGCTTCTGCCCCGGAGGGAGGGCCTCATGGCCCGGAGGGAGGATAACTTCCCCTGTGGAATAAGAATCATATTCGATAGCATCACGTATTATTTGCTCCACTATTGGGAGTTTTATCTTTCCAGAGAAGATGTAAAACCTCTTCCACAGGGTCACTCTTGGATTGATCCAGGGGACGACATTGGTTTAACAGCCATTCCTCTCTGGGTAAGGGTTTGGTTCACCCCGTTAGAAATTCCAGTCGTTGCGACTCGAAACTGAACGGAGCATTATTTCTAACGGGGTAAATCTAAGCGCCGAATTTAATGCAACAACAGGGTTTATGCTGGCCCATGAGGTCATGCCTGATAAAACAGAGGCCAAATATGAAGGTGGCCTTCTTCGAATCTTCGCACCCATGAAGGACTGGGAGCATAAGGTGAATGTAATGGTTCAATAGGAGGGATCAACCCTCAAATTTCAACGCCCTTCCAAATTTACGGAGGGGCCTTTTGTTTTTGATGCCCTCCCTTACCCGGAACTCTTCTTTGGATAAAAAGAGAGCTCTGAAAAATGTCTACACGCTCTTTTAATTACACAGATTTCAAAAGATGATTACGCAAATTTACCCCGTTAGAAAGCCCCGCTGCTTGCCCCATTAGAAATTTTCCATTATTCCCAAGGAGTTCCCTTTAGTAACCTATTTCTAACGGGGCTTGCAGCGGGGATGAACTCCGTAAGACCTTTGGTCTCTTACGGGGTGAAGATATAATTCCTTTTACTTGATTTTTTAATGATTTTCAAATCTATGTAATCGGGTCCTAATCGATGTAATCAGAGATTTCTGGATTTTTTCGGAAATCTCAAAAAATTTTATTGACAACTTACAGCGCAAGTGCCATCTTACATAACATATTTTAGTTCACCCCGTTAGAAATTCCAGCGGGGCATTATTTCTAACGGGGTGAACTGGACAGAAAGGGGAAAAACATGAAAGTCCGAGTAGATAAGGAAACGTGTGTGGGGGATGAAACATGTGTGGATGAATGTCCTGAAGTTTTTGAGATGCAAGGGGATGTGGCTGTCGCCAAAATGGAGAATGTACCTAAAGAGCTCGAGAAAAAAGTGGAAGAGGCGGCAAAAAACTGCCCTGTGGAAGCCATTATCATCGATTAATAGGTCTGTTTACCCCGTTAGAAATAATACTCCGCTGCTCTCTCCGAGCCAGAGGCTCTCCAAGCCGGAGGCCCACCGGGCCAGGCTCCACCCCGGAAGGGCTCATGCCCCGGAGGGAGGCCCTCTGGGCCGGCGGCTGCAGCAGGGTTAGATTTTAGAATAATTCTAGTGGGGTTTAATGCCCCGTTGGAATTTCTAACGGGGTTTACTCTGTTATCATTTTTTATCGTCACCAATAGGGTCAACGAAACATAACCCCAAAAATTCTCTTTTAAGAGGAGGGCCCTCAATGAAGAGAATATTTGGAATAGGTTGACTTGTATTTTGAGGTTATAAAAAAGCGGCCTTCTTAAAAGGAAGAGAAGGTTTGAATAGAATCTTGGCTTCCTCTTTTCTTAATAAAGAGTCCTTTCTGTCTCCTGAAGCAATTGCCGAGCGATGACGAGCCTCATGATCTGGGCTGTCCCCTCATAGATTTGGATGACCTTAGCATCTCTCATCAACTTCTCTACCGGATGCCATTTCGTGTATCCCATCCCACCATATATTTGAACAGCATTCGTCGTCACCTGCATGGCTACATCTGCGGCAAAGGCTTTGGCCATGGCTGCTTCTTTTGAATTTCGAATCCCCTTATCTGCCAGCCATGCGGCTTTCCAAACCAGGAGCCTTGCTGCCTCGATATCCTTGGCCATATCCGCTAACATAAATTGCACAGCCTGATGCTGAGCGATGGGAACCCCAAATTGAATTCTTTTTTTGGCATATTGGGTGGCCAATTCCAAAGCCGTTCGTGCAATCCCCACGGATCCCACGGCAATCATCGGTCGGGTGATATCGAGGGCAGCCATTGCCTTTTTAAAACCCTCTCCTTCTCCTGCCAACAGATTTTCCCTGGGAACCCTCACATTTTTGAAGATCACAGGAGTGGTATTGGAAGCCCTCTGCCCCATCTTATCAATTGGCTCTCCATGACTGACCCCTTCTAAACGAGAAGGGACGATGAGGCTGATGATCCCTTTATGTTTTTTCTTAGGGTCGGTGGTGGCGAACACGAGGTAAAAATCGGCATATCCCCCATTGGTGATCCACATCTTGGCTCCGTTGAGGAGATAGTGATCTCCATCGAGAATAGCCGTGGTCCGCATGGAAGCAGGGTCCGATCCCACTGTCACTTCACTCAAACAATAAGAGGCGATACTAAACTTCGAACAGAAAGGCTTGAGAAATCGTTCTTTCTGCTCTTCTGTCCCAAATTTAATGATGGGATAGAGCGCTAACGTGCTCACGAAGATGGAGACATACATTCCCATGCAGCCTGCTGCCAGTTCCTCTGAAAGGATGCAGTTATCCAGTACTCCCAGGCCCTGCCCACCATATTTTTTGGGAACCAGCGGGGTGAAGAAACCTTCCTGATGAGCCTTCTCCATCACATCGAGAGGAAAGGTTCCATCCTGATCATGTTGGGCTGCCACGGGCAGGATTACCTCTTTAGAAAATCGTCTTGCCCTCTCCTGAAGGGCCCTCTGCTCCGGCGTTAAGTCAAATCCGATCATTTCTTTTCTCCATAGGAATAGAATCCCCTGCCCGTCTTCACTCCCAAATATCCGGCTTCCACATATTTGGAGAGGAGTGGGCAGGGCCGATATTTATCTCCAAATGCCTCTTGAAGAACACTCATGACGGAAAGAACCGTATCCAATCCTACTAAATCAGCAAGCTCTAATGGACCCATTGGATGATTGGCCCCCATCTTCATGATGGCATCAATATCTTCTGCCTTTCCCAAGCCTTCGTAAAGGGTAAAGACGGCTTCATTCATGAAACTGAAGATCAACCGACTCGATACAAAACCGGGAAAGTCATTTGCCTCCAGAGGTGTTTTGCCTAATTTCAGGCTCAGCTCGCGGGTGATGCGAAAGGTTTTATCCGAAGTGACCAGCCCCCGGATGATCTCAATCAATTTCATCACAGGCGCTGGATTGAAAAAATGCATCCCGACGACACGATCTGGTCTCTGGGTAGCGGAAGCGATCCGTGTGATAGAGATAGAAGAAGTATTGCTCGCAAGGATCGTCTCTTTTGGTGTCGCCTCGTCGAGCTTTGTAAAAATCTCCCATTTCAAAGGAATATTTTCGACCGCGGCTTCAATGATGAAATCACATTTTCCCAAATCTTCCAACTTGATCGTTGTTGAGAGTCTCCCGAGGATCGCTTCTTTTTCAGCGGCTGTCATTTTTCCTTTTTGTATACGCTTGTCAAAATCTGTGACAATTCTCATTCTTCCCTTCTGGACCGCCTCCATGGTCACATCCCTCATCAGGACATCAAATCCAGAAGTGAGGGCGACCTCTGCGATCCCGCTTCCCATCTGCCCTGCTCCAACGACTCCAATCTTCTTGATCTCCATCTCCGCACCTCCTCTTGCAAATTTGATTCTATCTTTCAGTCTATCCCCCGAATGAGTGATTTTCAATATTTTTTTCTTTGAACGGACTGAATTTTGTGAAAGAGTACAGAAATCTCTGTAATTTTACATGACGGTCTAGTCACCCACTAACAATGAAGATTGATTAACCATGGTATTTCTGTAGGGGCGGCCCTCTGTGGCCGCCTGAAGCAGGGGCCCACGGAGGGGTTCCCCTGCATTTTTTAGTTGAACACCGATTATTGTCTAAGCAATTTCCCTTAAACGGACTGTTTATATTGACATGCGCTGGGTGTATGTATAAGCTATAACCATCTCTCTCTTATAAATGATTGACATATGACGACTGAAAAAACAGCGAGAAAAATTACCAAATCTGAAATCGTCCTGGCAGGGGATGTGGGTGGCACAAAGACTCGTCTTGGCCTTTTTGAAGTGACCAGGGGTCGCCTCCGCCTCCTATGTGAAAAAACCTTTTTAAGCAAAAATTACAAAGGGCTGGAGAATATCCTCGGAGAATTCCTGAAAGGACAGAAGGGAATTGCCTCCGCCTGTTTTGGCGTGGCCGGCCCCGTCACTGAGGAAGTCATCATCGCCACGAACCTTCCATGGTGGATAAACATTCAATCGCTTCAAAAAGTACTCCCTCTCAAAAAGGTGGAGGTGATCAATGACCTCGTTGCCAATGCTTATGGCATTTCTGTTTTAAAGAAGAGCGCCTTCGAAATTCTAAATGTTGGAAAAATAAAAAAGGGGAATGAAGCCCTCATATCTGCTGGAACAGGCCTGGGAGAGGCGATTCTTTTTTGGGATGGCAAGCGTCATGTACCTTCACCTTCTGAGGGAGGGCATGCTGAATTCGGACCCAGAAACCATTTGGAGTTGGAGTTGTTTCATTACCTTTCGAGCTACTTCGATCATGTCAGTTATGAAAGAGTCCTTTCAGGAGAAGGCCTCTTCCATATTTATCAGTTCCTGAAGGATTCAAAAAGGTTTGGAAGTGAGCCACCTTGGCTCTTCCAAAAAATGAAATCAGAAGACCCGGCTGAAGTGATCTCGGAGATGGCTCGTCTCAAGCAGAATAAGTTGTGTGTGAAGGCCCTGGACCTATTCACCTCCATCTACGGTGCGGCCGCTGGAAATCTCGCCCTACAGGTCGTAGCAATTGGGGGAGTTTATATCGGAGGTGGAATCGCTCCCAAGATCATCTGGAAACTGAAAGATGGAATTTTCATGAAGGCTTTCAAAGATAAGGGAAGGTTATCCCATATTGTGGTCCATATCCCTGTCAAAGTCATTATGAATGAAAGAACAACTCTTCTGGGTGCGGCCTCTCGTGCCATGGCTCTTCTAAGAGTTTAGAAGGTTGGTGAAAAAGTGATATTTTCCGGGCTGCTCAATAAGATCCACATGCAAGTTGAGCGAAATCCCGCTTGCGAGGGCACCTGAAATCCTTTGTAGGGAACGGTTTCAAACCGTTCCCTACCGGTGTGGCCGCCGAGACGGTGAGGCGGCCGGATAACGCAGCAGATGCCTGCCTGCCGGTAGGCAGGGGCATTTTTCAGCAGCCTATTGAGGAGTGAGTGATGATGAGCATTAAAGAGTGGGAACGATATAAGAAGTATCTCAATTTCAATCCTGAGATCGGATTGATGGTGGATATCAGCCGAATGATGTTTCCAAATAACTATTTCGATCGGATGGAACCCTTGATGCAAAAGGCCTTTCAGGATATGGAGGCCATTGAATCCGGGGCGATTGCGAACCCTGATGAAAAAAGGATGGTGGGCCATTACTGGCTCCGTGCTCCAGAATTGGCTCCGAGACGAAAGATGACTCGTGAGATTCGGAAGACCCTCCAGGCCATCAAAGATTTTTCCAAAAAGGTCCATACCGGGAAGATAAAATCCCAGAAGGGCAAACTTTTTTCCCGCATGCTGATCATTGGCATCGGCGGGTCAGCCCTTGGGCCTCAATTTGTATCTGATGCGCTCAAAACCTCCAGAGACCCAATCAAACCCTATTTTTTCGATAACACCGATCCGGATGGATTCGACCGAGTTTTAAAAGAAATAAAAGGTGCCTTTCCAGAGACGATGACCATTGTCATTTCAAAAAGTGGCGGCACGATAGAAACTCGAAATGGAATGCTTGAGGCAAAGGCGGCCTACCAGTCAAAAGGACTTCGTTTCGAAAAACATGCTGTGGCGATTACCGAGGCAAATAGCGATTTGGACCGACTGGCAAAAAAGGAAGGATGGATCGCAAGGTTTCCGATGTGGGACTGGGTAGGTGGTAGGACTTCAGAGACATCTGCCGTGGGCCTTCTCCCTGCTGCGCTCCAGGGTATTGACATTGACGCACTCTTAGAAGGTGCACACCTCTGCGATGAGGTGACACGGAAAAAAGATTCGCAAACCAATCCTGCTGCTCTTTTGGCCCTCATGTGGTATCACGCCACAGGAGGCTTTGGGAAAAAGGACATGGTCATCCTCCCCTACAAGGATAGACTCCAGCTCTTCCCAAAATATCTCCAGCAGCTCATCATGGAATCCCTTGGCAAAGAAAAAGATCTCAATGGTCAGATCGTCAATCAGGGAATTTCTGTTTATGGCAACAAGGGTTCTACCGACCAGCATGCTTATGTCCAGCAACTTCGAGAAGGGATGAACAACTTTTTTGTCACCTTTACCGAGGTACTCAAAGACCGTGAAGGTCGTTCTTTAATAATGGATGGAAAGGCCACCAGCGGTGATTATCTGAACGCCTTTCTCCAGGGAACCCGAAGGGCCCTCGGCGAAAAAGGCCGTGAATCCATCACCCTTACGATTGAAAAGATAGATGCCCTTTCCATCGGCGCCTTGATTGCCCTTTACGAGCGAGCCGTGGGTTTCTATGCGTCTCTGATCAACGTCAATGCCTATCATCAACCCGGTGTGGAGGCGGGCAAAAAAGCAGCAGGGTTGGTGATTCAACTCCAGACCAAAGCCCTTGCCTTTCTTAAGAAAGAAAAAGGAAAGTCTTTTACAGCAGAAGAAATTGCTTCAGCCATCGGCGCACCGGAAGAGGTGGAGATGATATTCAGATCGCTGGAGCATGCAGCCGCCAATGTGGATCATCCGATCAAAAAGATTCCCGCTGAGCCTCCGTTTCGTTCCCGGTATCAATATTCCACTGGAGTGAGGTAAGCGATTAAAAGCGTGGCAAATTTTCGAGAAACGTAGGATAAAATGCACCTTGACGGAGAGTGAGAAAATGGAGAAGATGGGCCCATTTGTAGATGCAAACGAGGATAGACACCCCGAGCGGGCATACAGGAGCAAGCGTTGCACGATTTTTGGGGGGTCACAACCCTTCTGGTGGAGCCCTGCTTTTGGCGAAACCCGCCGAAGCAGTAACCTCCTGCGTAGGCGGGTTAATCGGTATGCCGCCTCCGGCGAGCTTCTTAAATTGAGCAGGTATGCTTAGATTGTATTTGAACCAATGGACCCTTTCCGCAACTCAATCCTGAAATGGAGTCTTAGATACTCCTCCCTTACTTTGAGCCAAATCACTGTTGACCGTCGCCTTCTTATCTCATACAATAGCAATTGAAAAAAGTCACGGATATCACGATAAGCAAAAAATACTATGACATAACGTTAGGCCGCTGAAAGCCATGTAGGGCAATGATGAAATGAGAGCCAACCTTAACAAACCGCACCTTTGGAAAGAAGACATCGCTCGTTCTGTGGACTTATACAACGAGTGGTTCCTTAACTTCGCTCCGAACACATACCGGGAAGAGCGTGTGAAGGCCACCAAGCATGTCCAAGACATGCTCCACCGGACGAAACACCTTCGGAATCTTACACCGAACGAACTCCGTAGCGATCCTTCTATTCTTTTCGCTCTCCGCATGGCCACTGCTCCCCCCATTGCCCGTGACCGTCTGGTTGGTCTTGCCGGAATCTCAAAATCCCTCGTGAACAACATGGAATTGGAGCATCGGCTCCCACCACAAATGAAAGCCACCGCACTGGATGCCAATCTCCAGAAGATTACCGAGATGATTATCCGGTTGGTGGACATTGATATTTTCCCATGGCTTGGTAAGGATCGTAACCCGACCAAACAAGAGGTTTACCGGGCTGCAACTATTGTGGCGGATCGCCTCTGTGGAGCCAACGCCGATCCCATCGTTCGCAATGCTCAAGAGAAGCGACAACTTGAAAAAATCAAAAAGTGGCTTGAGGATCGTGATTACAGCGATATGTCCGGAAAGACTACGCTGGATAAGATGAAACCGGGAATGTTCGCTTTTCGCTTAAACGTGCCGGGGTTAAAAGAAGACCACAAGTCAGTGAACATCCCTGTCGATGCGGCAGTGATGCCGCTCAAACCAAAAGGCGGCAAGTTTCCGTTGATGATCGAAGCAAAATCTGCTGGTGATTTCACCAACGTCAACAAGCGTCGAAAAGAGGAAGCTGCAAAAGTTGGCCAACTTCGAAGAAAGCATGGCAAACGTGTTCGATACATCCTTTTCCTATGCGGCTACTTCGATAGCGGTTATCTCGGCTACGAAGCCTCCGAAGGAATTGATTGGGTTTGGGAACATCGAATAGACGATTTAGTAGCGTTCGGGTTGTAGGCATGGCCACTATGGAAGAACGAGAGAAGGCTCGCTTTGAACTCCAAGAACGAATAGATGCTTCCAAGGCACAAGCAGAGCGTAACCGGCTTGGTCAGTTTGCCACACCACCGAAGTTGGCTTCCGATATCGTGGCCTGCGCCGTTTCCTTGCTCCTACCACGCTTAAAGATCCGTTTTCTTGAACCCGGCTTTGGAACCGGCCCCTTCTATTCGGCTCTGCTGCGTCAAGTGCCACCTTCACGTATCGAAGCTGCGGTCGGTTACGAGATCGATCCACACTACGCTGGGTCAGCAGAGCATCTATGGAAGGGAACCGCGTTGCGTCTCTATGTTGCCGATTTTACAACGACCGAGCCACCGAAGGCCGAAGCTGCAAAATATAACCTTGTGGTCTGCAATCCGCCTTACGTTCGCCACCACCATCTGAGCCAAATTCAGAAGCGGGAACTGCAAAGCTCAATTGCCCGTTATCTCAACTTCGAGATGAATGGGTTGGGCGGCTTATACACGTATTTCATGGTTTTGTCACAAGCGTGGATGGCGAAGGAAGGCGTCGGGGCATGGCTCATTCCGAGTGAGTTTATGGATGTGAATTATGGCCACAGGGTAAAAGAGTTCTTGATGAAACGGGTAACGCTTTCTCGTATTCATCGCTTCGATCCGAATAACGTTCAGTTCGGTGATGCCTTAGTATCATCGGCGGTCGTATTTTTTAAGAACTCACCACCACCCTCTAACCATGGAGTTGAGTTTACCTTCGGCGGAATGTTGGCAAGGCCAACGGTTTCGGACTCTATAAAACTCGCCGACCTTCGTTATATCTCTAAGTGGACAGGATTACCTCAGGGCATTTCACGACTCGTTGGAAAGCATAAGGGTGTTACACTGGCCGATCTCTTTACAGTCAAAAGAGGCTTGGCCACAGGCTGCAATGCGTTCTTCATACTCACCACAGAGCAAGTAAGGCAATTTAACCTACCCAAGAAGTTCCTAAAGCCTATCCTGCCAAGTTCAAGAGACCTTGAAACTGATGAAATCTACGCAGATGAGAATGGCGAACCGCAGATACAGAACCGACGCTATTTGCTCTCGTGCGATTTGCCAGAAAATGAGGTAAAAGAAAAGTATCCGGTTTTGTGGCGATACCTCGAACGAGGCGTTGAAGCTGGGATAGACAAGCGTTATCTCTGTCAACATCGAGAGCCGTGGTACTCACAAGAGGAACGGCCACCGGCACCGTTCCTTTGTACTTACATGGGAAGGCCAACCCGCAGAAGCAAGTCTCCGTTTCGCTTCATCCTCAACCACTCAAAGGCGACCACAGCAAACGTGTATTTACTGCTGTACCCGAAGTCAGATTTGGCCGCATCATTGAGTAAGCATCCCGAACTGTATCGGAAGGTTTGGAAGAGTCTCTCCTCCATTGCCGCCGAGACACTCATGGAAGAAGGAAGGGTCTACGGTGGGGGTCTGCACAAGTTGGAGCCAAAGGAATTGGCCAATGTTCCCGCAGATTCTGTCTTAAGAGCTTTTTCTGACGGAGGGAAATTCAGGATGCGTCGGCAGATGGAGCTGTTTGCCCAATAAAACTGGCAATAAGAACTCCATATAGGTGAAAATGCAACTTGACGTAGAGTGAGAAAATGGGTAGGATGGGACCATATGCCGAGGCAACCGAGGCTGGACATCCAGGGGCACGACTTCCTTGGTTAAGGGATGTGCTGCCTCCGTTGAGTTTCCTTAAAATGCTTCAGAACCTACGTCTCCATCTTCCTTGCTTGAGACGGGATAAAGCGGGCGGATGCCTGGACCTATGAGTTGCTCGACTGTTTGACGTCGCTCCTCACGATACCTAAAGTGGAAGTTCTCATCCTCGTAAATTACAAAGGCGAACACCTGATCGTATGCTCTATCATTCAAACGCCGCGCGATAGCGGCGTCGGCAATTCGGCGCGGCATATCGCCTAACACAATAATGCCGTAATGGTCAGATGGGAGCTGCCCGAGAGCCTCAGCAATCCTTGCACCTGTAGACCTTGCAAATTTGTGGTCGAGTCCATTATTCACAACGCGAAGCAAGGTTTTGTTCGGGTTGAATAGACCAGTAGCTTCGTCATCGACCACCATCACGTCATGCCCAAATTTAACATTATTGATTCGGAATGGCGACTTCCGGGGCACAACGAATACTTGCGCTGCCCCACAGACGAATTCTCTATTTCCAGTTCGAATCGCATTAACCGCTGAGTTCACAAGGCTCTTTGCAAATGATTCCGGAAGCTCCCGGAGCGGTGCCACCATTTCGACTTCAAGCCGAAGATCATGTGGCCAGTTAACAGTCTTAAGAACCTCATGCACAGCGTTGGCGGTGGACTGAAATGTTTGTGTGGCACGTTGCACGAACATGTGGGGTTGCTTGCATTCAACCGTGAATACTCCAAGGTGGTTGCAGACATCGAATTCAGGGTGCTTCTCATGATGACGTATTGCATAAGGTGGAGCAAAACGCATGTGTGTAGTAGTCTTGAACCGGCTGAATAGCGATGCCACGCGTACCTCAAACAGGGTGTCGAAGAATTGTGATGGATTCGCGAATTGAGCGAGCAACGCATCAAAATTCTCATGACGTGAGAGATCACGGAGTTCAAACCCTAGCTCAACAACTCGACGAAGCTCCACTGGATTCTGGTTACTACCATAGCGGAAAGGACCAACGGTTCCCCACTGATATGTCAACCATTCTGGGTTGTCTAAGAAACTTGAAGCATCCCTCAAAGCATCAACGAATATTGTTGGGGGAATATCTATTGTCCGACCATCAAAGCTGGGCAGAAATGTGGCCAATTCTTCACGATCCAACTGTAGCCGTAAGTCGAATTTCTTATTCATCTATGATTACCCACAGAATTCTTTACAGAAATCTATACCAGAAAAAAAGGGTTGTCAACGCAGAGCGAGATGAGCTGAGAATCTTGACAGGCTTTGGAAATAGATTTAGATCTTAGCCATGTTGAATCCACGCCCCTTATGCCCATGTGGGTCCGGGAAGCAGATAAACAAGTGTTGCCTCCCTTCTGTCAGGGGATACTGGCGGACGGGTTGCGACATCACGCCCCGGCCACCAAAGACCGATTATGCGAACCCGAAGTGTTTTCTGGCAGTGACAAAGGACTGTAGCCAAAAGATTTCAAGAGAGCATTTTGTATCTGAAGGGGTACTCGAAGAGATTGATTATATAGTAGGAGTCGAGGGACTCCCGTGGATACCGCCAGGCGAACAGAAGCCCGTTTCGACCCCCAACCTGACTGCTCACGTCTTATGCAGGCGTCATAACTCGGCTTTGTCTCCCCTTGATAGTACAGGGGCGCAGTTCTTCCGGACTATCAAAAATTTGAGCTCCTCGAATTACGATGGGAGGGAAAATGTTCTTGCATTTAATGGGCGAGATATTGAGCGATGGATGTTAAAGACAATGTATGGAATGCTGGCCTCTAAACTCCTACAGGCAAGGTTTGGGATGAGAATCGGAGCAGATATCGATTCGATGTGTGTTGATCTGCTTTATGATAGGGTTCCCTTCGTCCCTGGACGAGGATTGTTTATTCGAACTGAGATTGGCCATACCGTAGCAACCGAGAGATCCATTACGGTACAACCTGTAACAAACAATGTTGAGCAAACCATAAGCGGCATTTGCTTTAATATGGTTGGCTTCGACTTCCTTTTGACCACATGCAAAACGAATGCTGAGAAATCGGCCTTCCGGCCAGGCTATATAGTGTTTGCCTGGAGAAAACGATTCAAGGTAATCCATCTATTCTGGACAGATCCAGGGCCTCACCCAATCGTTTTTTTCATCAATCGCAAGTAGCTCAAGAGCCTATCAGATTAATGGAGAAGGACGGAACGGACGGAACGTAGGTTCTAAAACACTTTAAGATACTTCTTCAAATCTACCGCTTCTTCGGAAACGGCCAAAGGATTGACAGAAGAAGTTGTAACCCAAAGGTAACGAGCAACCTCGGCACCCGGATAGCCGATCTTTCCAACAGCCAACTGCCAAAATGTCTTCCTCCCATTCGCCACTTTTCTCTTCCGCGCCCCCTACCATAACTGCGATTCTTCTATTCTCTCTCCTTAGATCCTTTTGCTTCAATCGTCAAATTGTTTTAGAACCTGCGTGTCCCCTTGTTTCCTTGCCGAATTCCCTCTCCGGATTTGATGGGCTTTAACCTCCGTTCTTCTCCATTTTCTTTATGGCTTAATAGATCGCGAATCAACTATTCGAAGAAGATGGCTGGCCAGAGTAATCATTTCCACTGCTTCAGTTGGATCCGTGATCGAAACATTTCGATGACTTTGCGGGTTTTTATATGAACCTATTGCTCCTGCGAATAAATGCTGTAGAGCAATACGCTCTGCCTCCGGTAAACTCTGGTCGGTTAATGGACCATTGTTTGCATCGAAAGCCTTTCTCATCAGTTTTTCACCGATATCTGTGAGCGAATAACCGCCAGCATTACGGACAGCGACTTCAACTTCCTTGAACGCTTGAAATACAGCGGTATCATACTCTCCCCGTATGAAGGCAGACCATACTTTCTGAGCAATTACTGGGTGCAATAGCTGCCTAGGCAGCAGGTTAGCTTTACGGTACGCTTCAAGATTGGAGGATTTCTTGATTTGGCTTCCCCTTCGTGTGATGAAAAACCAATCACCATGTGCGCCCGGTACTCGGGCAACCATTCCCTCACGTTCCATCCAACTCCAAGCCTCCATCAGAACTCTGCTGATTTTCTTTTCGTTCAGGCGGAAAGAATCTGTCATTGTCTGGGGCGCGGAAAAGTTATGCGGGTTCAACATTTCGCGCTCTTTTTCAGGAAGAGAGTTAAGATACTCTAGGATAGGCCCGGCAAGTTCTTCCGGCTCCAACGTAAGCCAAGGTTCAGGATCAGGGAAGATCGAGAATACTGATTCACTCATGTATCGTGTCGCTTTTTCTGTCTGGGATGTTTTCTAATATTTACGCTGTTCGATGATTTCTGTCAACCTGTTAGTCATCGAAACCCCTTTAGGGGGCGCAAATGAAAATGCAATTTGATGTAGAGTGAGAAAACGGGTGGAACGGACCCCTACGTCAAGGCATCCGAGGCTGGACACCTTGGGCGCTGGTAGTGAGGAAGTTCGGGCATTCGGAAGCAAGCTGCATCATTTCTGGGGGGGCGGGAACAACCTCAATAGCTACTCGGTGTACTGGCTCCGGTAAGTTTCTTTAATGAGGAGGCGTCCCTATGCTGGATTTGAACCGACTTTATTCTCTCCCCCTTCAAAAGCAGGCTCTATCTTGACAAGTATCTCTCAAATGTGTAGAAGAAGAGGCTATGGAAGAGTTCAGATTGCTTAAATCACAAAAAAATGAAGTGTTTGAATTAATAAAGGCGTCAGGTTTAGATCCTTTTAACTTTAAATGGGGAGCGGAAGATAGCCTTTTACCAGATGGCCCTATCGTCGATAGGCTGATCTATATTAACTCTCCATACTTTTATCAATTTGACGTTCATAAGGGTAGCCACTATTCGTTCTTTTCTCCAGGCCACCAGAAGAACGTAGAACACGGGTACCCTGGATCTTGGGCAGGGCAAATAGTCTATTTTAAGAATTGGCTCTCCTATCTAAAACGAGAAATCGAGCAACCAGACTTCTGGGCTGAGATAGAAAGATTTCGGCCCTCCTCTGAGTGGGAGATAAGAGCGGATCTCACTAATGAACTCTTCAGTGTAATCCAGACGAACCAGATTATAGCTGGCATAAATCAAATAAGGGACTACCTCCTTCAACAGATCGCCACAGATATGGAGCAATCGAAGCTTATCAATGAAAGGCTTGATTATCTCATGGCATCTGTCAACAGATTAGGACGAAGGGATTGGTTCCACACTGCTATCGGAGTCTTCACGACAATCATGATTGGTTTAGCCATGTCTCCAGAACAGGCAAGAACAATTTGGGGCTTTCTCAGAAATGCACTGGCCGGAGTAATCCAGTTCCTTCCTTAACCGAGGAAGGGGGGTCACCCAATTCTCTCGTTTACTTTGTAGAATTATTTTGAGAAAACATGAAATTAGTCAAGGATAAAGATTCGACCCTACGACTGCAACTTGTTCCTCTTTGACAATTGAGTAAAGCCTTGATGCTTTGGCATCGCTTGATATAATGCCAACGCCTTATGCCAAGTGAGCTTCGAAACGACCATCAACTTTCAAGATTCTTAATCTATCGAGGATTGGTTGGTTAGTAAACATTGCATGGGCATACTGAGGAGGAATTTCGGAGAAATCTGTTCTTATAGTCTGGTAAAATGTCCCCTTAATATCTTGCCCCGCTAATATCCCTTCAGCAAGAGTTTCTGCATTGCAGGTGATGTTAAAAGGGAGTTCAATTTCACTCCATGTAGCCAAATTAAACATTCTCTCCCCTTTTGAAAAAAAGACTCGCTGGGCTAACGAGAATTTAGTTGGCTTGCCAAGATCTACTGAAATTGTGCTATCCTTGCTAATAAGATCGAGAGCGGAAAGTCCAAGTTTCTCATTAAGCCTCTGCATTGATGCGAACGGACTCCGCGTATACACTAACGCTGTTAGCCGACCATTCTCATCTCTTTCAACCGCTCCACCAGTTATTGTGGTAATCAGACCCTTCAGAAACGGTGAGTTATGGGAATTTTCCAAATATTCGATATACCCACCTGTAATACGAACAACAGAACGGAGGCCAGGGCCAATAGGTTTGCCCACATCTAAAACGTAGGTTGGATAGTCTCGAATGATAGCAGATGGTGATAATACATTTTCAAGAACATCAAACCTTTGGGTCAGGTCGTGATAGGAAACGTTTAGAACCGGAGATGATTCTGGGCCACGGATGGTTTGATAAATTCTGAACTCGAGCCCATTGCACAGACAGAAATAGACGCCTCGAACCTCTGGATGATTGGCATAAGTAAAAGCTTGTTCAATATCGTCGATGGTAATTCCACTACCAGGACTCTTTGCTTCGATAGTCCACCTTATTCGACGATCCACTTCACAAATATAATCAGCCTTCCCACGAAGTTCTGGATCTGCATTGGGTTTCTTTCTACCCAAGAAATGTCTTGGATACCTGAGCGATTGTTCTCTGATTATGTTATTCGTCGTTCCGCTCCGATACCCAAGTTGACGCAACAGAGGAGCCAAAATCTCTTCCCGAACATCCGTTTCATTGAGTTGTGTAAAATCAATTGACTCAAATAGCATGACTCTCCCCCCATTAGGTTGCTTTTAATGGCACTTTAACAAAATGACCAAGAAAGTCAATTGCTCGCTTATCAAAAAGATGGCTAAAGCGCGAGACTTTTTCACTATTAACAATTGGCCGAACACTTCTGTTTTAATCCTAAAACCATCTGCGCGCTTCGGGCAAGCAGATTCTAGCCTATAAAGGTGGCAGGATCTGGAGGATCGCCAAGAAAGACCGGGGACGACTTGGGACGACTTGGGGGACGTAGTTGAAAAATAGCACTTTACAGATATGTAAATGTAAGGTAGTGGATCGTCATGCCTCGCCAAGCAATAAAGGACGGGGCTGGGGGCACATCGTTAAGTGTCAATGTTCGTGAATATCCCCAATCCCCCAACACCCATTTCTTCAGCGTGTAAATACCCTCCGGTGCCTTAGCCGAATTGAAATACCTTGACCCCGAATTCAAATAATTTTATAGACCTTTTTTCTTTGTTGCTTGTTATTTTCTCACAGGGTGAAACTTCATGACAAATTAATCCATTGGATGGAAATTCGTTCTTGCAGCTTCTTGAACTCGGGATCACCCGTGACAAGGGAAGCGTTTAATTTAAAGGATAGGGCGACAGCGAAACAATCTGCGTAAGCAATGCGATATTTCCCTTTCAACTTCGCTGCTTCATATGCGAGGTTTTTATTTACCTCGACCATCTGAATCGGAAATTTATCCAATTGAAGGATTACCTTTTCGGCCTCAGCAACACCTTGCTCCCTCATGGTGTTGTAATAGACCTCACCCCAATTCACTACGCTCATGAACCCTTTGGCTTTGCCCTGGACAAGTTGCCTCAATACCTTTGCCACTCGATCTGCGCCTGGCTCGTCTTCAAAGTAGGCAATCATGGCATAGCTGTCTAAGACGTATCGTTTCATTGCTTCGCTTCCCTCTTCCTGTCCTCGATCAGAGACTTTAGTATTTTACCCTTGGTTTTCAACATACCTCGACCTTCTTCCACCAGGTCCCGAACCACAGGCTCAAGGATAATACGGTTCCTTCTACCATAAACACGAAGAGGGGTTCCCCTTTCAATTTGATATTTTCTTCTCAGTGATGCGGGGATGAGAATCTGGCCCTTCACCGTAGCTTTCACAACGTCCATCGGAATCACCTCCGTATTACTTTTTATTACTAAATGTATTACCATTTGATCCCTTTGTCAACACCAATTTCACTCTTGAACCATGTTCATTGGCGTGATCATGGTTCAGCCTTCTCTTCCCTTCCCTTAGATTCTTACATTATCAATCTGAGAATTTCCTTCTAACCTTTTCGCCCCCTCTATGTCCGTTGGTTTAACTTTCTGCTCCGGTTGTTCAAAAGGTTATCAATCGGATTGTTATGATTTAATACCAGGAGCAGTTATTTTCAAAAATCTCTCCACATTAAACCCCAACTTCTCTGCCAGGGTGATTAAGCTGGATGGGAATGGCCGGGTGGCTCCATTCTCCCACCAACCCTTCTCAAGACTCCCAACACATTCGTCCAGTATCTGGCCCATTAAATCCTGAGCCTCTTCCAAGGAGATTTCGAAATCCCACTTCTTCGCTAAGTCGAGGATGGTCATGACCTCCTCAACCCAGTCTGGCTGAAGAGAAAGATTAGAACCCCTGCTTTCTTGAAGGGCTTTCATCTTCTCCATAAATATCTCATTCAAAACTAAAAGAGATTTCTCCTTGTTCAGATGGTAATCATGCTCCCTTGCCTCTTCTATAATCCGGTCAATCTCCCCTCTCTCTTTTGTCGTCTTAAAATCCCTTTTCAACTCGTTGATCTCTTGAAATAAACGATTGCTGAGTGTGATTTCAGCAGCCACTCGAATCTCGTAAGGGATCTCCAACCCCTCTCTCGACAAGGCCTCAACCGTCTGCCTTGTCCTGTCAAAGAGGTCAGCATAGATCTGACAGTGCTCGTCAAATTCCCTCTGGATGAGTTTTTGAAAGATGGCCTGTCTTTCCTCCTTAAAGGTGTCTTGAATCGTGAAGGGTCGATTCCCGAGAGAAGAAGTAAGAAACTTAGCCATCTCCTCCTCACCCTTTCCCAGAACCTCAAGCCCCTTTTCTTTTAATGTATCAAAAGAAAGTGACTCCTTGTATTCTGAGACCCAAGTTCGAAAAACCTCTTTCTTGGAAGAGATCAATCCAAAGAGAAATTCCTTCTCCTCGGGAATGATGTCGGAGATCACCTTCACCCGACCCACAACAAACAGATCGTTCTCCTTCTCCATCCTTTCATAATGAATCTTCTCCACCCGATAGGAGAAGATTTTCTTCTCTCCATCTCCGCCATTAAATAAAGAAGAGATGGCAAAGTGGTTCACCACCTTTTCGAGTGTGACCCATTTCGGTTTTACTAAACGCTGATAAATTTGATTGCCCCTCCCCATTTCAGGAAGATTACTTTTTGCTTCAGATAACTTTTCAAGGAATTTTTTCTCGATTTCTTGCCCTGTTAGCTCTTCTGCCAACTGGATGGCTCTTGTTGCATGTTGAAGGATGAGAATCGTCTCCAGCCCTGCTAAGTCGGCAAAGAACCATCCACAACTCGTATACATCTGTAAGGCGTGTCTCTGCATTTCTAAGAGCTTAAGGCCTTTGATCCCTCCCTTTTGATCGCCGTCTTTAAATCCATATCGCTCAAAAAAGCTTTTGATGCTTTCGGGAGAGCGTTTAAGGATGACTTCTATATACCCATTCCTCGCTTCCCAACCATCCTGAAATATTTTTTCTCCCTCTTTCTCAAAAACCAGGCTGAGTTCATCCCTCAAGAGATCAAGAGCCTCTCGCAAGGGTTTTCTCCATTTTTGATTCCATCCGGGTTTTCCTCCGGTGCTGCACCCACAATCCTCTTTCCATCTCCCCACCCCATGGGCGCAACTCCAAGAAGTTCCTTCTCCCTTTGGCCCCTCATCAATCTCTACTTCATAAACAGGAGGAAAACGCTTCAGAAAAGCCCCATAATTGATGACCTCAAATCCCTTTAATGGAAACCCTTTGTCCAAGGCATAGGCCAATGCCATCTCTCCGAATTTCTTGTGATGGCCGTAGGTCTCACCGTCCGTGGCGATGTGAATCAATTGAGGTCTTTCCTTCGACTCCTGATAGAACTGTGAAAATCGATTACAGAAGGTATTGCCATCTTTTAAGAGATCCCCGAAAGCAATTTCCTTTGAGATGATGCCATTGTAAAAAAAGAGGTCGATGAACTGGTCTAAGAGTTTTTTCCCAGAGGAATCTTTGATAAAACACCGGTAGGGTTGGGTGGAATCGATCCGGCCCTGAGAGACATCCGTCCACTTTTTGCCTCCAAAAGGCCTAACCCTCAATGCCTGAAAGGGGCTCAGGATGAGATACTGTATTCCATATTTGATTAATACCCGAAGGGTGGAGGTGTTGACAGCAGTCTCAGGAAGCCACAGGGCCTCTGGTTTACGATGAAACCGTTTTTCAAAGTCAGCCATTCCCCAAAGAACCTCTGTCTCTTTGTCCCTCTCGTTGGCCAAAGGCATGATGATGTGGTTGTAAACCTGTGCGATGGCATTTCCATGGCCAAATCTTCTCAAGCTTTCTCGGTCTGCCTCAAGGATCTTTTGATAGACAGAAGGAAAATGCTTCTCCAGCCAGGGGAGGAGCGTTGGACCGAAATTGAAACTGATAGAGGAATAATTATTGATGATCCCTAAGATCTTCCCTTTATCATCAACGAGCCGGGCATGAGCATTGGGCCGATAGCACTCCAAGGCGATTCGTTCATTCCAGTCATGAAAAGGATGAGCGCTCTCCTCGGTCTCAATCGCTTCAAACCAAGGGTTCTCCCGTGGAGGTTGATAAAAATGACCATGAATCGCTATATAGCCGTCTTTGATTTTTGGTAGGGCCAATTTCTCACCTACTCTTCTGAATGTTTGGTATCGTAGATGCGTTTTTTAATACGGCCAATCTGTTTAGTAACGGGAATCTCTTTTGGACAGACCTCTGTGCACTTCCACAGGGTCTGACACCCCCATGCACCGTCTTTTTGATCCAAGAGAGCCACCCTCTCCTCTGAGGCTTCATCCCTTGAATCAAAGAGATATCGAAAGGCCCGGACCAAGGCGGCAGGGCCGACATAGTTCTCGGTCTCTTTATTCTGATTGACTGGACAGGATGCCGTACAGCAGGCGCAGAGGATACAACGAATCGCCTCTTCAAATATTTTGTGTTCCTCTGGAGATTGCCTTCGTTCCTGATCGGGCGGAGGAGTTTTTGTGATGAGATAGGGTTTGATGGAGTTATATTTTTCAAAAAAAAGAGCGAGATCCACAACCAAATCCTTGACCACTTTAAACACAGGGAGGGGTTCGATGAGAACTTCTTCCTTAAAACTTTTGACCAATTTTTGGCAAGCCAGACCACAAATCCCATTGATCCTCATTCCATCAGATCCACAGACCCCATGGCCGCAGGACATTCGAAAGGACAACGTCGGGTCTTGTTCCCAACGGATCCGGTTGAGGCAATCGAGAAGTCGGTCCATGGGATCAGCCTCTATTTCAAAGGTTTGATAGTAAGGCTTTTCGTCTTTATTTGGATCAAAGCGAAAAATCTTTAACTTGATGAACATCCATCACCTCTTAATCCGATTTTGCCCGCATCTTAATTTCCCCCTCACCCTTCCCCTCTCCCGCCAGGGGAGAGGGTAGTATTGGCCAATCCGCCATATATCCCCTCCCTCTTTGATGGCCTCCGGCTCGGGAGAGCCTCTAACTCGGAGAGGGGAGGGTAAGCCTGCCTGCCCCGCCCTCGGTCGGGACCGGGGCCGGTAGGCAGGGGTGGGGGTGAAATTATTCTTAAATCAGTAGATCCTCGCCTCGGGTTGGAAGCGTGTAATCTTCACGGGTTTATATTTTACTTCCGGACCTTTCGGGGTTTGAAAAACAAGAGTATGCTTCAAAAAATATCGATCCGCCCGATTTGGGAAATCTTCCCTGAAGTGGGCTCCCCGGCTTTCTCTTCGATGGAGGGCACTAAAGAGAATTACCTCGGATAGGGCGAGTTGATGGTCCAATTCCATCGCTTCCATCAACTCAAAATTGAAAGCCTTTCTTTTATCCGTGACCCCAATGTTTTTATAACGCTCTTTCAGGGATTGAATTTCCTCAATCCCCTCCTTCAACCCTTCCTCATTTCGAAATACTGAACCCTTCTCCATCATCAGAGATTGCATCCTTTGTCGAATCTCATCGATCTTTTCTTTCCCTTTAGGGTTAAATAATTTTTTGAGCCTCTCCTCCATTGCTCTCAATGAGTCGTCTGAGAGAGTCCTATGATCAACTTTTGAAATGGCTTGTTTTATCGCCAATCCACTTCTCCGCCCAAACACAAGTAAGTCGAGGAGAGAATTGCAGCCGAGGCGGTTTGCACCGTGAACGGATACACAGGCACATTCTCCAGCTGCAAATAATCCCTGAGCAACCGAGCCCCTTTCATCCATCAAGACCCTTCCATCCACATCCGTGGGGATGCCGCCCATGACATAATGACAAGTGGGTTGTACAGGGATGGGGTCGTAGATGGGGTCAATGCCTAAATAGATCCTCACAAAGGAGGCGATTTCCCAGAGCCTCTCCTGAATCTTCTCCTCTCCAAGATGGGTGAGATCGAGATGGACATAATCCTTTCCAGAAATCCCCTTCCCTTCTCGGATCTCAGTAAGAATGGCTCGAGAAACCACATCCCTTGCAGCCAGATCTTTTACCGTGGGAGCGTATCGCTCCATGAATCTCTCAGCCAATCGGTTCCGCAAAAAACCACCTTCCCCTCTGGCTGCCTCGCTCACCAAAATTCCTAAGGGGTAAAGTCCCGTGGGATGAAACTGGATAAATTCCATATCCTCTAATGGAATTCCTGACTGATAGGCCAAGTGGATACCATCTCCTGTGGAAGCAAAACCATTAGAAGTAGTTTTATAGATTCTCCCGCATCCTCCTGTGGCTAAAAGGATAGCCTTCGCTTGAAGAAGATGAAGTTCACCGGTGGCAAGATCATAAGTCACCACTCCCACATATCTCTTTCCATCAAAGACGAGAGAGAGGACATAGTTTTCTGAATAGAATTTTACCTGATGACGCAGGCATTGGTCGTAAAGGGTATCGAGAACCACTCTTCCTATTCGGTCTGCTGCATAACAGGCCCTCTTCACAGGCCTTTTCCCATAATCTCGGGTATGGCCTCCGAAGTTCCGTTGGGCAATCTTTCCCTCTGCGGTACGGCTGAAGGGAACGCCCATATGTTCCAATTCATAAATGACCCGGGGGGCATCCTTGACCATGATTTCGATGGCATCCTGATCACCGAGGTAATCGCTCCCCTTGACTGTATCGAAGAGATGCCACTCCCAATGGTCCTCTTCCTCATTACCAAGAGAAGCTGTAATCCCTCCCTGGGCTGCCCCTGAATGAGAACGCGTGGGAAAGACCTTGCTCACCACCGCCACATCAGCCTGGTCCACACACTCGACCGCTGCCCGAAGTCCTGCCAAGCCGGTTCCCACAATGACGATATCGTGTGTGAAGTTCATACTGAGCCCATCATTTACCTATAGAGTAAACTAACCCAGTTACCGTAGGGGAGCCCCTCTGCGGGCTCCTGGATCGGGCGGCCGCAGTGGGCCGCCCCTACGAATGTTAGAACAATTTTCATCTTTATGATAACAAACGATACCCCTAAAAATCTTATCATGACCGCTTTGTAAAGCTTTAGAAGCATACCTGTCTATTTCGTCTATACTATATTAAGATGATCGCTCTTTGATGGGAATATATGGACATGCCTGGGTACCACAATAAGCCCCCACATAATCGGCATCAGGGCGATAGAGTTCGGGTTTGGGTTGGGCTTCAGCAAATTTCTCTTCGATGACATGGGCTGCCCACCCTGAGATCCGTGAAATGGCAAATACAGGAGTGAAGAGGTCAACAGGGATTTTCATCATATGATAGACCGGGGCACTGTAGAAATCGACATTCGCGTAGATTTCTTTCCCTTTTATCTTCCTGAATTCTTCTTTTGTCGCCGCCTCAATCGCCTTGGTCATTTCATACCCTCTCCGATCTCCGGTGCGCTCTGCCAATCTTTCACAGATCTTACGAAGGATGGTGGCCCTTGGGTCTTCGGTGTGGTAAACCGCATGTCCCATGCCCATCACCTTTCCCCCTTTTTGAAGTCTCTCGGAAACCCAGGATTTCACACGATTCACTTCTCCGATCTCCAGTAGCATCTTCATCACTTCACTATTCGCTCCTCCATGGAGTTCTCCGGAAAGGGCTCCGATGGCAGCCGCGATGGAGGCATAGAAATGAGCATGCGTTGAGGCCACTTCCCTCCCTGCGAACGTGGAGGCATTGAAAGAGTGCTCGGCATGAAGGATCAAACAGATATCAAAATCTCTTGCCGTATCGGGGTCAGGAAGAGAGCCGGATAACATATATAAGAAGTTTCCGGCATGGGTGAGGTCAGGATGAGGAAGGACAGGTTCTTTCCCTTTCCGAATACGATCCCACGCAGCAACCATACTGGGCAGTTTGGCAATGAGCCGGAGGGCCTTTCTCAAATTCGCTTCCTTGGTTTCTTCGTGTAACTGGGAATCATAACTCCCTAAAACAGGAACAGCCGATTGTAATATATCCATGGGATTGGCTGACTGGAGTAGCTTTTTCATATACTCTAAAACGGCTTGAGGGATCCTTCTTTCCGAAGCAAGCTCTGATTGAAACTTTTTTAATTCTTCTTGGGTGGGGAGATGGTCGTTGAGAAGGAGGAAGGAAACTTCTTCAAAAGTAGAGGATTGGGCAAGGTCAACAATATTGAACCCCCGATAAATCAGAATCCCTTTCTCTCCATCCACATCTGAGATCCGGGTATCTGCTACCTTTACTCCACGGAGACCGATGTTTTTGGTTTCCAGTGTCTCTTTCATAATCCTGTCCTCCAAACAATGATAAAGGGGATACAAACCTCTAAATTTAAGATATACACAAGCTTGTCGATAATCAACCATTTTTTTGCTGTCCGTCAGGCGGGAAGTTATTCTTTTATAGCGGATTATCTATGATTCAGTGGCAGGACTTTTGAGGCGCTACTTGTCCTTTCCGTGATTTCGGGTGTAGTTTAATAGGCCCCCGGCAAGCAGGATTTCTCTCTCCCTCGAGTTTAGACCATGGGACACTTCAAAAATTCTCTTTTGTGTGACATTTTCAATCTTGAGAAGACCCTCTTCTTGAAGTGCGCTTCGGAGATGAGTCATTTGCAGATGGTCCCCCGGTTGAATCTTTGAAAAATCATCAGGGTCTTGAAAGGTCAAAGGAAGAACTCCAAAGTTGATCAGATTCGAGCGATGGATGCGGGCATAGGACTTTGTGAGGATAGCTTTGATCCCGAGGTACATGGGCGCCAAGGCAGCGTGTTCGCGACTTGAACCCTGCCCATAATTTTCGCCTCCCACTACAAATCCACCCCCCAACTGTTTTGTCCTCTCCGCAAAATGGGCATCTATCCTTTCGAAGAGGTAATCCGAAATCGCAGGGATATTGGATCGTAGGGGAAGAATCTTTGCTCCAGCAGGAAGGATATCGTCGGTGGTAATATTGTCTCCCACTTTCAAAATCACTGAACCTTCTATAGAATCCTCCAGGGAACCCCGGAGAGGCAATGGTTTAATATTCGGACCCCGTTCAATCACCACTTTTTCTGGCTTTGAAGAGGGAGGAAGAATGAGACTGTCATCAATTAAAAATTTTTTGGGCATGAAGATACGAGGCGGTCTTGAACCCAATTTTCTGGGATCAGTGATGGACCCTCTTAAGGCACAGGCGGTTGCCACATAGGGACTGGCCAGATAGACCTGATCTTCGGGCGTCCCGCTTCGGCCTGGAAAGTTCCGATTCATCGTCCGAATGGAAATGGTATGAGAGGAAGGAGCCTGGCCCATTCCAATGCATGGACCACAGGCTGACTCCAGAATGCGAGCGCCTGCGCTGATGAGGTCGGCCATAGCACCATTGCTGGCGATCATCTCAAAGACCTGTTTCGACCCAGGGGTGATGGTGAGGCTGACCTCTGAATGAATCTTTTTTCTTCTTAGAATCTTAGCGACACTCATCAAATCGAAATAGGAGGAATTGTTGCAACTCCCGATGCAGACCTGTTTCACTGCTTTTCCGGCCACCTCTCTGACCGAGCAGACCTTGTCCGGACTGGAGGGTTGAGCAATGAGGGGTTCTAACTCGCGGAGATCAAGTTCAATGACTTCATCGTATTCTGCATCTTTATCCGGCTCGAGATGAATCCAATCCTTCTTTCTCCCTTGCGCCTTCAGAAATTCGAGGGTTTTTGCATCGCTTGGGAAGATCGTGGTGGTGGCTCCCAGTTCTGCTCCTAAATTGGCAATGGTAGCCCTCTCTGGGATGGAGAGCGCCTTTACCCCCGGCCCTCCAAATTCAAAAATCTTCCCCACTCCCCCTCTGACAGTTAATCGTCTCAATAGCTCCAACATGATATCCTTCGAGGCCACCCAAGGCGGAAGCTTCCCTTTCAGTCTCACTAAGACGATCTTTGGCATCTTGAGGTAGTAAGGCTCACCTGCCATGGCAAGGGCGACATCAAGTCCTCCCACACCAATCGCAATCATTCCCATGGCACCGGCATTAGGAGAATGGCTGTCAGAACCGAGAAGGATCTGCCCAGGCTTCGCAAATCGTTCTAAATGGACCTGATGGCAGATGCCATTTCCGGGTTTGGAAAAGAAGATCCCATATTTTGCGGAAAAAGTTTGTAGAAATTGATGATCATCCGCATTCTCAAACCCAGTCTGAAGCATATTGTGGTCGACATAACTGATCGAGAGTTTGGTCCTGACCTTCGGAATTCTTAAAGCCTCAAATTGAAGGTAAGCCATTGTCCCTGTAGCGTCCTGGGTAAGGGTCTGGTCAATGGCAATGGCGATATCTTCGCGAGGCACACATCTCCCGCTGACCAGGTGCGTTTCAAAAATATTTTGTACGAGATTTTTTTCCATAAATTGCTCCGACAAATAACATTTAATCCCCCCGACACCCCCCTTTGTTAAGGGGGGGAAAGGGGGGATTTCAGAAATGATAATCGATGCTTTTCCAATTTGTCAATCAAATTGGGTTATTGATAATTCAACACTTTTCCAATAGAATGGAAAAAAGATAGGAGGTGCACGATGGTCCCTTCAAAAAACCTCTATAGGATAGAAAAAGATTCGATGGGTCCGGTCAAGGTCCCCAAAGAAGCCTATTACGGTGCCCAGACGCAGAGGGCGGTTGAAAATTTTCCCATCAGTGGCTGGCGATTCGGAAGGGAATTTCTTTATGCCCTGGGACTCATCAAATATGCTTCGGCAAAGACGAATTTTGAATTGGGTCTCCTGGAAAAGAAAATCGCCAGGGCCATCGAACAGGCTTCTCAAGAAGTGACGGAGGGAAGATGGGATGAACAATTTGTGGTGGATATCTTTCAAACCGGCTCTGGAACTTCCACCAACATGAATGGAAACGAGGTGATTGCCAATCGTGCCAATGAAATTCTGGGAAACAAAAAAGGAACTTACCGGCCCGTCCATCCCAATGACCATGTGAATCTTGGTCAATCGAGCAATGATGTCTTTCCTTCCGCCATCCACATCGCCTCTGTCATCCTCCTCCAACAAAAACTCCTGCCAGCCCTAAAAGATCTTCATAAGGCTTTAAAGGGCAAAGGAAGAGAATTCCATTCCATTCTTAAAATTGGAAGAACTCATCTCCAAGATGCCACACCGATTCGACTGGGTCAGGAATTTGGAGGGTATGCCCGTCAGGTCGAATTGGGAATTCATAGAATTCAGAACGCGATGAAGTCCCTCTCTGAACTTCCCTTAGGAGGGACGGCGGTGGGAACAGGGATCAACACGCACCCCCTTTTTGCCAAGAAAGCCATCACCATCATGAATAAAAATGTAGGCTATCGTTTTTCTGAAGCCGTTGACCATTTTGAGGCTCAAGGTGCCAAAGATGCTCTGGTAGAAATGAGTGGAACGTTGAAAACAGTGGCTACGAGTCTGATTAAAATCGCTAACGACATCCGATGGCTGGGTTCAGGTCCTCGTTGTGGCATTGGGGAAATTCATCTCCAAGATACTCAACCCGGCTCTTCAATCATGCCTGGAAAAGTCAATCCTGTCATCTCTGAATCCCTCATCCAGGTAGGCGCTCAAGTCATTGGAAATGACTCGGCCATTACCCTGGCTGGACTCAGCGGCAATTTTGAACTCAATGTCATGATGCCATTGATTGCTTACAATTTGCACCAATCCATTCACCTCCTTGCCAATGCGGTGAATAATTTTTCGAAAAGATGTGTGAAGGGTCTGAAGGCAGATCGCAAGCGATGCGAAGAGATGATTGAGAAAAGCTTAGCCCTGGCGACAGCGTTAACCCCCAAAATCGGATATGAGGAAGCAGCCCAAATCGCTAAAAAGGCATACGTTCAGAATAAGACAATCCGTGAGGTGGTAAAAGAGGGAGGACTTTTTTCAACGCAGGAGTTAAATCGCCTGCTCGACCCCCAATCTATGACTGCTCCGGTGAAACCGACCAAAAAGAAAAGGTAACCTCCACTGTCTCAAAAACGACCTCCGGTTTCCTCTATCTCCTTCTCAAATAGAGGAGTAGAATAATCCCTCCGAAAATCATAAAGGCTGAAAGCGTCTGTCCCATGGTGAAAGGTCCCAAAATGAATCCAAGTTGGGGGTCCGGTTCCCTAAATAATTCCACAAAAAATCGAAATACCCCATAAAGAGAAAGAAATGCTGCTAAGAGCCCGCCGTTGGGAAGTTTTCTGCCTTTGAGAAACCAGAGGATCAAAAAAAGAACGCCTCCTTCCAAGGCACTTTCATAAAGTTGAGAGGGATGCCGAGGAAGAGGACCTCCTTTGGGGAAGATCATTCCCCAGGGGACTTGAGTGACTCGACCATAGAGTTCCCCGTTGATGAAGTTACCAATCCTCCCTAAACCCAATCCAATGGGAGCGGTGACGATGAAAAGGTCAGCAATCTTCCAGAAAGACTTTTTATTCTTCCAGGAAAAAAGAATCGCAACGATGAGGACGCCTATCAAGCCTCCGTGAAAGGACAGGCCACCATGCCAGATGGCAAAGACCTCAAGGGGATCGGCGAGGTACATCTTAATGTCATAGAATAGAACATATCCTAAACGAGCCCCGATGATTAATCCGAGTATGAGATAAAAATAGAGATTTTCCACCTCCAGTTTCGAAATACAAAAATCTTTTCTCTTCATTTGATACCGGACGAGCAGATAGGAGACCACGAACCCAAAAACATACATTAATCCATACCAACCTACTCGAATGGGACCGAGTTCAATCAAAATCGGGTCAATATTGACAGTCATGGTCGTCTCCTGATATTCCAATTTTATTGGAGAACGAGTAAAATTTCAAGTATTTTGAACAACAGCATTTTGAACAATTCTCCCCCCCCCCTTTAACAAGAGGAGGGATTTGTTTAAATTGACGTTAAAAAATAATTCCTGTATAATATTTTAAAAGTTATGGAAGAACCCTCTAAAAAACAGCAAATTCTACAGGATCTAAAGAAATTTATTCTATCGAAGGCCTCCATTGTTTATGTCCTGTCGGACGAAGAAGACCGGGTAGAGGGCCTTCTCAAAGAACTCACCTCCACCTTTCAACCCAAGCCCAAATTCTACATCTGGAATCCTTTCCAGGGATTGACCGGAGAGAATGAAAAGATTGATGATTCAAAGGGTCCCGTTGAGGCTTTGGATAAAGTTATCCAGAGTACAGAACAAGCTCTTTATCTCTTTGAGGGACTTCACTCTTTTTTAAAGACAGACCATTCCCTTCCAAGAAAATTAAAGGATCTCCATCGTGCTCTCCGGAATCGATATGCTACCCTTTTTATTGTCGCCCCTGTTCTGGTCGTCCCAGAAGAACTTAAGCGAGATATGGTGGTCTATGAACTTCCCATGCCGGATGCGATTGAAGTAGAGCGTACCCTGATGGAAATCATCTCCACAAGTCCCCAGGCTGCTAAATTAACGGAATTCCTGACACCGGAGTTGAAGGATCGGATGGTGAAGTCAGCTCTCGGCCTTTCTCTCGACCAAGTGGCCCGGGCCTTCCGAAGTGCCCTGATCGGAAGGACGACCATCGATTCTTCTCTGATTGATGCAGTGATTGAGGAAAAAGGACAGTTGATTAGAAAATCAGGAATCCTCAATTTGGTGATCAATCGGCCTGCCCTGGAGGATATCGGTGGATTGGAAAATCTCAAAAGTTGGCTGAGGAAAAGGTCCAAAGTTTTAAGTAGCGAAGGAATGTCCTTCGGTCTCTCACTTCCAAAGGGGGTTCTGATCACCGGTCTTTCAGGATGTGGTAAAAGTCTCTGCGCTAAAGTATTTGCCTCTTTCTGGCAAGTCCCTTTGCTCCACCTTGACATGGCCAGGCTCTATGATGGAACGATTGGAGAACCCGAAGAGGCTTTACAGATTTCCCTTCGAACCGCGGAATCTGTGGCACCCTGTGTGCTCTGGATTGACGAGATTGAAGCAGGCATCAGCATTCAAAGCCAAAAAGCCGGTGGCGGAGCTCAATCTCGGGTCTTTGCCTCCTTCCTTACCTGGATGCAAGAGAAAAGCGCCTTCGTCTTTATTGCAGCGACAGCCAATGTTATCGAACTCCTTCCCCCAGAGGTCTTGAGAAAGGGTCGTTTTGACCAAATCTTTTTTGTCACCTTACCCAATGCTCAAGAAAGAAAGTCCATTTTCTCCATCCACCTGAGGAAAAACGGCGCGGATTTATCCCAGATCAATTTAGATATGTTGGTGAAGGTGACTGAGGGGTTTAATGGTGCAGAAATTGAGCAGGCGGTCAACGGAGCAATGATTGAAGCCTTTAATTCAGGCCGACCTATTAACGAACAGGATCTGGTGATCTCAGCGGGGAATATGGTCCCCCTTTCCACAACCATGAGGGAAGAGATTGGAAGGATGGAACGCTGGGCCTATAATCGAGCCATTCCAGCCTCCAAGCAATAATACCCGCATTCCAAGCACCAATCATCAAACCTGTTCCTGACAGGTTCAGGGATCATAATCAAATCTCAATGACCGAAATCATAATCCCCCTCACCTTAACCCTCTCCCCTCTGGGGAGAGGAGAAAAGTGAGGGGTGTTTTGGTTATGTGAACATTAGTAATTTGGATTTATTTGAAATTTGGAGATTGGGATTTGACTATTTAAGGTTAGTAATCTTCCTTATCCTCGTCGTCGTCGTCATCCTCCTCTTCGAACTCGTCCTCTTCTAAATCCTCTTCTTCGTCCTCCTCCTCTTCTTCCTTTTCCTCTTTTTTCTTTCGCTTTATTCTTAAATTGATCTTTTCTAAACTATCGTCCCCAAGGTCGTCGATCACCTCATTAAAAAACATAGCTAAGGAAATGACATACTCTTCGGGTAATTCCCGGAACCATTCGATTACCTTCTCGGCGATTTCCATCTTCTCGCTGGTGGAGGAGCTCTCTATAAGATCGATGGCTTTACGGTAGTGTTTATTGAACGCCCGGATCATAAAATGATTCTCGCCTCCTATTAAATTTTAAGTTTACCTTAAAACATTATACTTTTCTTCTCCCTTGTGGACAATAAAAAAATTGGGGGGAGTTGGAAGCTACGGAGATCGGATAAACCCCGTTAGAAAGGGCGGGGCTTTGACCCTGCCCTCAATAAGGAGCTGATGCTTTCAATTTCTACTATCCCCAGCATAAATGCTGGGGCTTTCTAACAGGGTAAAGAAACTTTTATTAAAATCGGGTGATTCTGACGCCGACGAAAAGCATTTTGGAGAGATACTCCTTTAACAAAACCTTTTTCACCGCCCCGCCTTTCTGTTTAATACCACTGGCATGAATGAGATAGACTCCACCCTTCCCTTCTTCCTTTTGGCTCTTCTCAACCTTTATGATTCCGATGTGCCCCACGATCTCTCCGACTTTTCTCTTTTCAGGCTTTTTCACGAAAAAAATGATATCTCCACTTTTTAACCTTTTTATACCATTCAACAGTTCAGTGGAGGGAAGGGTCTCTACAAAATCTTTCCCTCTCGAACCTTTTATTTTTATAATTTTCCCAACCTCATAGGTTATATCCCTACCCCACTTCCCGCTCTCAATCATATCTTCACCATATTCAAAACGGTCATCATAGTTGATGACCTTACCATCCTTTAGAATACCTTTTGAATGGAATCTTTTTTCCAAGGCTACTTGGATGGCCTCCTCAGGGGTATAGCTCAGGGCAAGTTCCACTACCCTGAAGGTCAAATACATACAATCCACCCTCTCATCTGCTACGATGGTTGCCTTTGAGACATACTCCCCTAACGGGTCCATATCATAAGGAACGCCTATAAATTTCTCCGCCCAGAAGGCAATCCTCTCGCCGATGGGCTTATCCTTTAAAAGAGATTGGAATTTTTGAATTTCTTCGTCAGTGAATGCAAAACAGGGCTGAAGGGATAGAAAAAAGATCAGAGGGATGAGGAAAGCTTTTAGTAATTTCACGAGGAAAGGAGTAATGTAAATAAATGGTGCCGGAGGTCGGAATCGAACCGACATGAGCTTGCGGCTCGCGGGATTTTGAGTCCCG
>Ga0315281_10001547_pt1 | contig 34091 bp, 33 predicted proteins | sample YL17G07_0_MG_FD_204540 | JGI IMG/M metagenome (GOLD analysis project Ga0315281, IMG submission 204540) | Sediment microbial communities from Yellowstone Lake, YNP, Wyoming, USA - YL17G07_0 | ecosystem: Environmental > Aquatic > Freshwater > Lake > Sediment | place: USA: Wyoming | collected...
GAAGCGTCATTGGTCCCTGTGGCAGAACCAAGACCCTCTCCCCCCTACGTAGGTTGACAGAATCCAATGCCTGCTCTATCGTCTGCGCGTAGTGCATGTGCATTGATCTGATCTCGGAAGCCAGTTCAGGCCTCGTGATGAAACAGACCGGTGTCTTGCGTAGTATGCGGCAGAGAACCTGAACCTCCCACTGATCACGGATCAGGTTCTCTCCTTGCCTCAGCCTGTCACAGATTGCTTCTGGCGTGTCGCTCACCAGCAATTCCAGGAAATCCGGGTGGCCAACTCCGTCCATACACTCGCCGGCCATAATGATCCTTGAATCCCTGTGCAGGATTCGCTCTGGAACCGCGATACCTTTCACGCATTGGTACAAGTTTCTATCCAATGGATATCCTCCGTTCGTAGTGATTACCGCGTCAGGCGGATCCTTGACTTGCACGCTCGAATGCAGTCTCACTGATTCGGCTACAGCGTTGAATGATGATACCGGATCTCCGGCTGTCGCATGCACGATCCTCTTCTGGCCGTCAAGGACGATATTGAGCGCAAACACCTTACCCAGATACCGCAATGCCTCGTTAGCGTCGGCCCTGATGGGATTCTCAGTCATCCCATACCGAGAAGCCGGATTGTCGATGTTCTTCCAGGAATGATTTCGAAGAATCGTCTCGGTCCCTGCCACCCCTGGAAGAACTACCTTGCTGCCGCCAGTGAAACCGGCGAAGAAATGAGGCTCGACGTTGCTTTCGACTATCACAAGATCGCTCTCGGTGACAGATCTGTTCAGCCAGAGCGGTGTGCCCGAAGAGAGTTTTCCCAGCTCGACTAGCCGGGTCCGATCGTCGCTGTCATGAATTTCCACTTCCAGCTTGCCAACCAGTTCTGTGCCTATTCGTTCTGTTACGTCTGTCATGGTCTCGCCTTTGTGGAGACCAGTCGCGACCAGCACCTTGACGCGGTCCAAGTCCATGCCGCCGCTTCGAAGTTCCTCAAGAATCAAAGGGATCGTGAGGCGACTCGGGACTCCTCTTGTTCTGTCGCACGTCACTATGGCAGCACTATGACTTCCGCGCGCCAGTTCTCTGAGTCTGGATACGCCGATTGGCTCCTTGAGGGCAGCCTTCACAGCGTCTACTTGAGAAACAGCCTGCCACTGCATGGGGATGACAACGTCAGTCACAGCCCATTCCGGCACGTGCCCCGTCAGTTGGGAACGTCCGTAGGGTAACGAGACCAGCAACTACGCGACCACCCCGGATAGCGAAGGATGGTAGTTAGTCTTTTCGCGTCACAGTCCGGACGCAGTTGCCAGCCCGTTGGCCAAGCGCTTGCTTCGTTCGTTTCTTGATTACTTCTTGCGGTACGTGATGAGAAAGCCAATTCCGCCTGCAAGTATACCGATGCCTGTGACCAAGAGCATTATCCCGATTATAGCCATGAATTGGGTAAGGATCTGTTCAGCTACCTGCTCTATGGTCCATCCCATCCCGCCTTGGCTTGTCGGCCAGAGTTCCACATCTCCGAGATATCCTACGTATGTGATCGTCCAAGTGGACCCCACAATTCCGACGTTCATAAGCACTAGGTGAATCCATGCTAGGTCGTCTGCTGCGCCGCTGTACGTCTTCCCCATCACAACTTCAATATGATGATAGAATAGTGCGCTCAATCCGACACCGAGAACTCCCACAACGACATACATCGCAAAGAACGCGAATAGGGCTGCCAACTCAACGAAACCCGCAACCGGGATCCTAATGATTGTTTCAGCCTCGATGCGAGAAATGGACGGAGATGCGATCAGCGCTATGGCCAGAAGGATGCCAATCACGGTCGCAATGAATCCTTGAATGACTGCAGCTCACATGAATCTCTCTGACCATCTGCTCACGGGCTTCAAGCTGTTCAATAGGTCTCGTTTCGAGTACAACTTGTTCTCGAATATCCAAGGTGAACTGGATGAAACATAACTAGTGATTTCGTGACTCTATGTGGTCTGCAACTGCTGTAACAGTTCTCTTACACGATCGTGAATGGTGTCTCGTACTAGTCGTATCTCATCTAGTGTCTTTCCTTTGGGATCTTCGATCTTCCAATCCTCGACCCTCGGGAGGAACTTTGCTGGGCAAAAGCCACTGGCCTCGCATCCCATCGTTATGATCCTATCCGCTTCCGCGATCATGTCTGACGTAACCAGTTTTGGTTTGCTGTTGCTTGCGTCAATTCCGATTTCTCTGAGGACCTGAACAACAAGCGGGTTAACTTCTCGGGCCGGCATAGTTCCCGCGCTAATAGCTCGAAAGCCATCCGGCTTGAGCTTGTTGAAGATGAACTCCGCCATTTGGCTCCTGCCTGCGTTTCCGACGCAAACAAAGAGCACAGTTCGAGTCAAGGCCTGACCGCCTACGGAGTGTACTTGAACGGGTGCTTTGCCAGTTCCTTGTTCTCCGTCAGCTCTTGAGCGGAGGGCCAGCCTTCGATAGCTCTTCTGACCGCATGCCTCATCGCCTTGTAATTGTTGATGTAAACCCGCTTTCTGTCCACGGCTGCTGGGTGAACGAATATGTTCGCGATGATCACAATCTCATCTAGTGCAGATTGAGGAATTGTTCCGTCAGCAACGCTGTCAACGACCGCTTTCGCTGCACCTGCCTGAGCTGGCCCATAAACGAGGCTCGCATCTCGCATTCCCTTGATGGAGACTGTTGGAACCAGCAGCGTCGGAGGTTTCACTGCAAGGTTCGGCTCAATAATTGCGAACAGGGGCTCGTGCCCAAGCGCAGGCGATGCCTTTGCGTGCGCGAATGCTGCTCCAACAGGCCCGTCCTTCTTTCCGATCAGAAGGTCGATGTGTGCTACTTCGGGCTCCTCTCCCGCGAGTGCTTCACCAATCCTTAGCACGGACTTTCGTATCTCCTCAGGGTCGATACCAACAGTTGAGAAACGATCCGTGAGAGGCTTAGCTGCTGGAGCTTCGACTTCCACTACTCTTCGCTTAATCTTGCCTATCTTCTCAAGGTCAAGCCTCAGCTCATCCTTCTCCTCATACGTCAGCTCGCCGCCAATACTCAATGGCAGACGAACCGGGCCCACGGGGATTCCTATCATGTTGAGCGCGGCCTTCGTCGCGACCGGGCCGCTCTTTGCCATGAATCGAGACATCTTCTGGATCGCTAGCTGAGTCCGCCTAGCCTCGTCAAGCTTACCATCTTGAACCGCTTTCAGGATCTTCAGATGGTAATCGGGGAACACGTTGGCGCTGGCCAAGATTACACCCGCACAGCCTGCAGCCAGCGCGGACAAGACAACCTCATCATGTCCACACATGACAGGGAGCCTATCCCCAACTTTCTCTAGGACCGTGAAGATGTAGCGGAGTTCTCCGCTGCTGTCTTTCAGTCCAACGATGTTCGGGATGTCAACAAGATCCTCCACAATCTGCCAAGGGAGTGTAACACCAGTCGCTTGGGGAATGTTGTAAAGCACGATCGGGATGTCAACGGCTTCCGCTATCTTTCGATAATGCTCGTAGAGGCCTCGGTTTGCAGGCTTGTGATAGTATGGCGTGACAATTATAGCCGCGTCGGCGCCTGCGTCTTTCGCGTGTTTGGTCTTCTCGATCGCAAGATCGGTTCCGCTCGCACCAGTCCCCGCGATTACCGGGATCCGCCCGTTCGCCTCGTCGATCGCAATCTCCACTACGTGCCTCCTCTCCTGCTCCGAAATGTTCTGAAATTCGCCGGTGGTTCCGCAAGGAACAAGCCCAGTAACACCCAAGCCCATGAGGTGACTGATCAAACGCCTGAGGCGTTCCTCGTCGACCTTCTTGCCGTCGTCCGTGAACGGGGTCACGAGAGCAGGAATCACGCCACCAAGCTTGAACAATAACGATAACCCAAGTCTGCTAGTGGAGGCTCTGAACCCTTTAAGCGCATGCCCTCGCGCCCGGGCCGAGCGTAGACGCCGAAGCGTTATATGATAACCCGTGGAGACTTCTTCGGTGTTCTTTGGAATGAAAGAGATCGAAAGAGCGCTAGAGAAGATCGGCTTGCCTGGAAGGGACCTCTACTCGCTTCCCACATCAGCTAAGCGATTCCCAGACGGCTGCCACTGGCGTGTTGAGATCTCGGGCGTCGAGAGACCAGACACACTCGAAGCCCTGATTGACGAGTCAAAAAAGCGGGACGTTCCTGTCCACAGGCTGATCAGCGTCGTGATGGGTTCGACCCTGCTCACCCGAGCGGAGTTGAAGAGGTTCGCTAAGCTCGCGGCAGACGCCGAAATGGAAGTTATACTTACCCCCGGGCCAAGAGCAACTTGGGATGTTGGACGACAGATCGTGACTCCCGAAGGCGCTCTATCTGGGATGCGTTTCAGAGGAGCAGATCAGCTGGGCTACGTGATCGCGGACATAAAACGATCCATCGAGCTCGGATTCAAAGGATTCCTCGTCATTGACGAGGGCCTCCTTTGGGCACTCAACGAACTGCGCAAGATCGGCGAGATCCCGAAGGATGTGAAGTTTAAGGTCTCGATCTTCGCAGGCCACGCGAACCCAGCTGGAGCAAAAGTCCTAGAGAGTCTCGGCGCAGACACATTCAATCCGGTCGCGGATCTTAGCCTGCCGCAACTTGCTGCCATCCGAGCCGCTGTGAACATGCCGATCGATATTCACGTCTACCTGTTCGACTCATTCGGCGGGTTCAACCGATTCTATGAATGTCCCGAGTTTTGCCGGATAGTGGCACCATGCTACTTCAAGATCGAGCCGGGGGCAGGCGTCGGAGCGATGTACAAGCCTTGGGTTTCACCTGAAAGCCTCGCATTCTCCGCCAGAGAGAAAGTGAAGTACGCAGAGATCATCAGAGAACTAGTTCAGAGACACTACCCCGAAGCCAAACTGTCAGAGAAAGGAACGAAAGACCTCGCAATACCACAGCCCTAGACTCCTGTTTTCAGACCGTGTCACCGTGCCTCGCGGACGCATGAGACCCCGGTTCAAATTCAGGCGCCCGCACCAGCCCACCACGACGACGAAAAACGCCCATTCCAGTTCCTCTCCTCTTGATGGTTCAAATTTGAATGCCCGCACCATGAGACCCGACGACGACGAAAACGACGCCCACATGATCAAGTCAAGCGATTGTTGGCGAGTTTCTAAAGCCTCTCATCTTCAAAGGAGAAGATCTCTTCGATCTTCGAGTTCAGCACTTTGGCAATCTTGTGGGCTAGCCGTAATGACGGGTTGTATTTTCCCTTCTCTAGGAAGAGTATGGTCTGTCTTGTGACGTCCACTTTCTCAGCCAGAGCTTCTTGTGTGAGGTTACGCTTCTCTCTCAGTTCTTTGATCTTCGTCTTCATTCTGAGGACTCTCAGGCGCTGGACCTGTTGTTGTAGTAGAGGAACGATGCAACGAATATCGTCAAACTGCCAGCAAACAAGACTGCGACTGATACTGCCAGCTGTAAAGCTGGAAGAGTTCGAAGAGCGCAGTTCGAAGAGAGACTGCAGTTCGAAGAGTCGCTATGTATGAGAAGAGGAGTGCTGACGCGGCCATAGTGAATACGAACGCATTCCTGCAGGCCCTGTTAACGTTCTGATCCACTCTTTCGTCGCTGCCTCTGCCCCACATTGAGCTCAGGAAACCGAAGAAACCGAAGAACCCGAAGAATCCGGGGTTGTCGGTAATGAAACCCAATAGGCCTAGGAAGCCCAGGAAACCTAAGTAACCCATCAAATTCCCACGCATCTCTTTCACCATGTGAATTATTTCTAACGTATGAAATACTTAACATTCGCTCTCCCATTCTATGTATTGCAGGGGCGAGCTAGTGCCTTTGAAATGCGTGGCTCTCATGGTGGGCACAAACAATCGGTTTTGGACCGTCGTTCTAGGCGTTGTGTGCGGTTCCTTTGGTGCGCACACACAGCTAACCTCCTTACGACCGCGCCACATGTCTTGTGCGGGGAACTCATGTTTCACTTCAAGCAGTTTCAATGACGACAATGTGGGGACACCGCAAGTCTTACACACAGCACATACACCAAGCCTGTCTAGCCGAGCTCTCTTCTGACGGAATGGGAGGAGCAAGCAGGAGGAGAGTGGTCCGTCGTCGTGTATCTTGGTGCGGGCATCCAGATTTGAACGAGCCACATCTTCATAATCATCTTCATGAAGACAGTATGCAGATGCCTGGTCCGTCGGAGCCATGGTTATCGCATCTTCAACGAGTCGACTGAATCTTGGGTGATGAGCCTATGAAGACCTCGGGAGTGTCAGCAGGCTACCTTGAGGGCGAAAGGCTAGCGAAGGTGTCAGTATGGACACTCGTAGGTCTAGGTGTAATCGAGATCGCGACCGGACAGTTCACGGGTAGCATTGGTTTGACGGCAGATGGAATAGATTCGATATCAGACGGTTTCGTCTCATTCATGGTCTGGCTTGGCCTCAAGATGTCTCGAAAAGCACCAGACGAGAAATTCCACTTTGGCTATCACAAGGTCGAAAGCTTGGTTGCGTTCGTAACATCAATTGGTCTAACGGGTGTAGGCGGATTCGTCATATACAGGTCTTATCGTGCCTTTCTGGAACCAAGGCCACTGACTCTGCCCATCTTGGCAATGGCAGTCTTGCTGATTGCAGGCAGCATCTCTCTCTATAGGGCTTTTCAGATGAGAAGAATCGCGAAGAAATACAATCTAGCATCCCTCAGGCTGGATGCCAACAACGCAATTAAAGATGGCTCAGCATCGTTTCTAGTTTTCTTTGCAGTGCTCGGTTCCTCGCTTGGGTTCCACGAATTGGACGCACTAGGAGGAATTGCCGTGGGTCTCTTCATCCTTCTCGTCTGCTACGTTGCCCTGAGAGAAACCACATTGGTGTTGCTTGACGCCTACCACAACCCCCAGCTTGTGGAAGAGATAAGAGGAATCGTTGAAAACAACGATGGAGTGAGAGTAAAGGACGTGCTCCTAAGAGCCTCGGGGCCATTCGTACATTCCGAAATACACATAGAAGCCGACAGCACCATGACAGTGGGCACGCTCGACGAAATCAAATCCCGCATTGAGACAGCAGTGAAAGAGAGATTCATCGGCGTCCAGAGAGTCACCGTCTCAGCAAGAGCGCGCCGAGATTGAACACTAACCAGATCCTCAGCCTTAGTCATGAAGACTCATTCGAACGAAGGTCGTCGTCGGCCAACTTGGTGCGGGCACCTAAATTTGAACCGTCATTGGGAGAGGCGTTTTTCGTCGTCGTCGCGCACCAGCCCACCCACACACACAAATCAACGGTTCAAATCCTGACGCCCGCACCAACCATGGCACACACACAGAACTACGACTGAACGACGACGGAACGTGTTATAGGGCATCCTCCAACAACCGCCTCTTTCTTTCTTAACTGGAACACGCGAGGACCTCCGTTCATGTGCTGATGTTCACATTTGTTCTCCAATCGGTAGCTGATGCACTTATCGAAGCTGAGGATCGCGGCGTGGATGTCCGGATCGTTGTGGACAGGAATCAGGATCCAAACAATTAGGTGCGCACTGGGCTTGTCTAAGCAGGGATAGAGGTGCGCATGGACAATAACGATGCGCTGATGCATGACAAGATCGTCGTAATCGACTCGACGATGGTCATAACCGGCTCCTTCAATTGGACCCAGAGCGCCAACAACTCAAACAACGAGAACTTCCTAGTGATTAGCGACGCTTCGTTGGCCCAATCTTACGAATCACAGTTTCAGATGGTTTGGAATCAATCGTCAAGCTGATGATAGGAGCTTGGACGCGTAATACTCGTCGTCGAGATGCCTCTTTCGAAACCATGGGAAGCGCCTCAAATCATAAATCGTGAAACGCCACTCTCCCTCTGTGGGAAAAATGTCGGTCCCGCCCCAAAGACGAGTTGAACACGAGCTTCAACAACTACTACTCCATGTTGAACAACATGAGCCACACGACTTGGAGAAACGACGCAGAATCCAACAATTGCTAGATGATATTAGATCATCCGATCCCAAACGAGTGCAGAGAGCCAAGAAGATAGCTAAGCAAGACTATCGCATACCAAGTGAAGCATAGAGAATTGACTTGTGCAGCATTCTTGATTCTCTCCGCGACTGAAGTCGGGAGATTCATGCTTCCACTCTGATCCTCTTCTCTTGGGTGGGCATTCCGTTGTTGCGGTTCCACCTGCATCCATCCCAGTGTAGAAGCATAGGCCAAACCATTGGCCTGACAGCGTACTCGCCGCAGCGAGCCGCCATATTCACGACGCCAACCGCATCCCTATGCGCTTGTAAGCCGCAGTCCAAGCATCGGAAACCACGCAGAACACGCTGCGAATGCCTTGAACGACAGCGTGGGCATGTTTGGCTTGTGTAGGCTTCCGAGATTGTGCGAACCTTCATGCCATACTCTTCCGCTGTCCACTTGAGTCTGTCCGCGACATGCTTGTGGCTCCAATAGTTGTGAACCATCGCGTTTCCCTGCCTACCATGATCGCTGTTATTTCTGATGCCTGTCAGTTCACCGATAACGATCGTTGACACGCCTCTCGCGTAGAGGTCTCTGACGAGTTGGCGAGCGAATGTGGCTACCGCATGTCTGAAACGTTTCTTCCTGATCCTGTAGAGTCTTGCGAGCTGCTTCGACTTCTTGCGTTCGTTCACGGCAGCGAGTCGTTGCTGGTGTCGGGCTATGCGGTTGGTCAAGTACCACCAATCTGCTAGGACGCGACCCGAATGGTAGGCAACTGGTTGACGCCATTCTGGGAGCCAGATGGTTGCGAGGTTCCGCACACCCATGTCGATGTAGCATGTCTTAGACCCCAACGGGGTAATGATCGGCTTCACCTGTACGGATTGAAAGACACGCCACTTCTTCGAGAATGTATCCCAGGCAACCTCTAAGCGTCCCTGCTTACCCGTCCACTTCAACTTGCCTTTGAAGGGAATGGAGAGACGACGCGGCAAATCCACGCGACCTTCTCGTATGCGGTAGCTGTCGCAGCGGAACAGTATCCGCAGCACGTATCGCCCATCACGTTTCAAGTATCCTGGAGGCTTCACACGTTTGATTGAGATTGGAAGCTCACGGTTCTTCTCCATGCGCTTCAAGGCGAGAAACGCACGCCATGCTTCATTGTTCTTTCGAACGATCTGCTGCGCCGTAGCGGAGCCAACGAGCGGGACATACTTCTTGTACACTTGCGGGTTCCAGTCGAGCCTCAGGTAGTCGCTGTATTGCTGGCGGTGGATGTAGTTGATTTCATTCCAGAGTTTCGCGCAGTTCACGGCCAACTCTTGGAGGATGCGGTGCTGTTCCCGCGTCGGCGCGAGGTTGAAGAGGTTGGTGCGTTTCATTTCATGCTCTGCCCCTGAACGTACTCCCTTAAAACTACTGAGGGCTCGCTTACTCCATCTCTGAAGACAGGAGCTTGCGCTCGCCGTGATATGGTCAACTTTGTGTCCGGAGTCGGTGAGCGTTAAGTAGCAAGTTCTTGACCCACGTTTGCAGGAAGCCACGGACATGGAGAGGTTGGCAAGTCGAATCGGGGTTTGGTCGGCGGTCCTCGTGACTGTGTTCAACGTTGGATCCACGCTTACTGGGGCGCTTAGTGGCTTGGGCTTGGGGTTGCAGGGTTTCATGCTCGGGTTTCCAGTTGTTGTTCTATTCGTCGTGTTGATGGCGGCCGTTCACTACTACGCACCTGAAGAGAAAAATATACTCGGCCTGCTGGGAATGGCTTTCGCCGTTGTTTGTGCAACTATGCTCACCATCAACTACTACCTCCTGAGTCGCATTGAATTCCATTGTTTCCCTGTCATCGGGAAAACGACATCGTCGACAGGTTTTCCTTTCGCACCGGTGCTCTCCCCTACTATTCTTACGTTCGTGAAACTCGGGGGGAAGAATCCGCGTGGAACCCCTGTTCGAATTGGACGAAGGGCGCTGGTAGTGCCTCTTTGAACCAGTCGGGAATGAATTGCCAGCATTTTCTGAGGAGTCTTTGGAAGCTTCCGTCGACAATGTAGAATCTTGCTTTGTCATCCTCAGCCCTGACGGCGCGGCCGTAGGCTTGAATGACTTCCAACATGGCTTGATTGTCGTACCATTGTTGGCGTCCCATGTCGAGGCGTCTCTTGACTCGTTTGTCGCCTAGGTCTGGGAACGGTACTTTGAGGAGTATCTGTGCGTCGCATACGTCATACTTCCAGTCTTGGCCTTCATTGAAGGCGACTGAGACGAATACTTTGCCGCGTGACTGCATCCATTCTCCAAGTCTCTCCTCGCGGTCTCTTCTTGTGTGGATGATGAGTCTCTGCTTAAGGTCCTCAGGAAGATTGTCGAATAGAGTCGTCTGATGATCGTAGCTGTGACAGTGTATCGCCACGTTGCCTCTCTCTTCTCTCAGTATCTCCTCTACAGCCCGCACCGCTTTGGGCATGTTCTCTTCCCACCCAGCCCTAGATAACGGGCCCACTGTTCGATCTATCACAGGACGATTCTCTACTGGGAAGGTGCTCGGCACTTGAGGTAGGATACAGATTTCGTCGTTTTCCAGCAAGTCATGCAGCCCGATCAGTTCGATATACTCTTGTGGGTTAAGAATCGTAGCTGATGAGATGATGTAGTGTTCGGCGCGTTTCCAGATTAGCTCCCTCATGAATTCTCTCGCAAAGAGAGGCTGCATGAATAGTTGGTCACCTTTGATCTGCCACACCCATTCCGACTTGGATGAATTGTAGAGCCCGTATGTTTCGAGATACCGTTCGATCCGTTCCTTGTCTTCCGCCTGCATGACGGAAAGCCCAGTAGTTTCTGCGATCTTGCGCACCTGTTCAAGTTGTGCTGTTAGACTCGCTTCGACGGTCTCTAGCAGTTTGTCGAGTTGTTTTTCGGTCTTGACTTCTCGCAATTGTGGGAGGATTTTGGCGTAGGTTTCGCTTGGAATCGTGAACGGTGTGACGTTTACAGATACATGGTTGAGGCATTCTTCTTCGATGTTGTGGGCTTCGTCAAGTACGAGGAGTGTTCTTGTTCCAAGGTAGCTTTCGCTGTGGCCTTCCGTTTGGCCTTCAGCTACAAGATATGCAAAGCTCAGTAAGACACTCGGGGCCTTGATCGCTCTCGCCTTCTGTACCCAGTATGGGCATACTTCGAAGCGTTCTTTGCATGCGTAGTCTTCGGTTACGCATCTGCCCATGTGGACACTTCGCTGCGGTTCGTAGTAGCAGGGGTAATTTCTGCGTCCCTTGATCTCTACGAACCTACTTCTTAGAGATGGATCCCTAAGCATCTGGTCAATCAGGGCCAGTTGTGGCGTTGCATAGAATGAACGAGTAACAGAAGCGAAGGAAGCGTTCACGTATGACTTACCGAACCCTGTCGGAGCTGTGAGGATGACACACTTCTTTCCCGAGCTAAAGGCTTGTACGGCTGCTTCAATGATCTCCTTCTGATACCGCCTCAACGAACTGCTTGGAAAGCACTCAAGGACATCGTGAACAGTGAGCTCCGAGGGTCGCAGTTGTTTCAGTTGCACCTTGAGGTCGACATCGGCTCGACACTTGGGGCATGACTTGCGTTCAGTCGGTATGTATGTGCCGCACCGTCGGCAAAACTTCACCAAGGTCGATCCGCTCTAGTGAGGCTGACTACCTTCCCAGTGCCTGCATCGCTTCCGTGACTGGGCAAGCCGGACTTCGACCAAGTCAGGAAATGACCTCATCTTCATTCGCGACGGAAGCCGGGATATAACAGACTTCAGGTTTCTTATATCCTCCCTTGAGCCAGGCTAGGGTACAATTATCTTGACCGCCTTCAGTGAATCTAGATCTGATGATAGTCAAGGTTCATCAACTTCGATAGTCGCCTGACTTCTTCGAAATCCTCCTTCGTCACCCTCGAACGTCCGCAGTAGAGCACGTGAGCCTGAACTAGAGCCCTGAGCTGCTTGTGGAGCCTAAACCCAGTGCTGAAGGGTGTTCTCGCTATGGCTAGGTCATGCACTTTCTCCGCTATCCGTGAGGGAATGTCAACCTTCGTCCTTCTACCGGTAATGATCTCAATCATTCTGGCGGGAAATCCTGTTCGAATGTGCTCGTGTATCTTGAGTTTCGTTTGATCTGAGTAGGAGAAGGATACTGGAATAGACGCAGAGCAGGATGTAGGTAGATAATCTCGCTGGGCGCCGGTCTGCGCGTTCCTCAGTTTTGATTCCTGATTCACTATTCTTCGAGACGCGGAATAGCTTGCCCTACACGATCGCCTGTTTCTGTGAGACCAGGACAAGAATCTCCTAACGAGGAGAGAAGTAGCTCTATGTGTGCGCACGAAGAGATCCACACACCACAGAAAATACTGGTCCAAATCGCGACTTATTCATGCGAACCGTGAACTGCTACTTCTTCTCCTCTTCCGTCTTTGCTTGTTTTTGTGCCTGAGCGAAGCCGACTGTTCCTAGTACGCCGCTGAATCCCATCTGGCTGACGATCTCGCTTGGGACGATGATGAATGTGCCCTTCTCCTTCACGGCTTCGTAGAGCATGTTCATGGCACGAAGTCGCATCGCTTCAGGATTTGACACGTAGACTTTGCTTGCTTCCTGGAACTTATGGGCGATCTGTATTTCGCTGTCACCCAAGGAAATCCTAGCTAGTCGTTCACGTTCAGCTTGGGCTTGTCTGCTCATAGCGTCCTCTAGTTCTTTCGGTATCTTCACATCCTTAATCTCGACGGACTGCACATCAATTCCCCAAGGTTGCGCCTTGCTCTCTATCGTTTGTTGGAGCATGTTGTCGAGCTGCTGTCTGTCCGAGAGCATCGTCGCGAGGTCAGTTCTTCCAATCGTGTCACGAAGGGTGGTCATGGACGCTTTCAGTATACTTCCTTGATAGTCTTGAACCACGATGATCGCGTCCGACGGCACCTTGACACGCCAGAAAAGCACCGCGTCGACGAAGACAGGCACGTTGTCTCTTGTCAACGACTGTTCGGCTGTGAATGTGGTAGTTCTAACACGTCCGTCAACGACTATGCGGTTCTCTATGAGGGGGATCACATAGTAGAGGCCAGCGCCGTGCATTCGACTGTATTTGCCTAAACGAAATATTACAGCGGTATCCCACTGACTATTGACTTTGATTCCCGACAGAATCATGATTCCTATTGCTGCCACAACAATAGGCGTGATGAAATCGGACCAAACCATACGTTGTCGCCGGACTTCTGATCATTACTGCGGGATATAGGTCATTGCTACGGTTTGTAGGGTTTCTTGGATCGTCGACGCCTCTCTAGGGCGTGACTGCGAATTCAAGGATGCACGAATCTGCTAGTGCCAACGTGGGCGATCTAATTCGCTAGGCTCTCCGAACTTCAGGGTAAGTTCTTGCTCAAGATTCCTGCTCTCTCCAAGAACTGTGCATCTCTCCGATACTAGCGCAGGTTCTCTCGTATGCGTTGTGCGAATGAATCAAGAGACTCGGCATAGGTTTCTCTTTGAATCTGCTTTCGTTTGACCGTCAAGGATTCAATAACATTACAGCCCATCCTCGCAAGCTTGTCCGTGAGGCTGTCTAGGAACCTCTGCTCGTCAAATCCTCCGCAAGTCATGAACAGGTAGAATCTGGGCTTGTCGATGTTCCTCAGCTTGTGAATGAATCTGTTCAGAGGCGGACAGCTGAAAGTCCACTTAGGGAACCCCAATAGAACCGCATCATAGTCGGACAATTCTATTTCCGCATCCACTATGTCGACCTCGGAATTTGGTACGAACGAATATGCAAGCCAATGAAGATACGACCTCTTGCGTGTAGGTACTATTTCCGCGGTTTCGACATCGTATGATACTCGTAGCCTTTCCGACAGCGCTTCAGCAATACGTCTTGTATCTCCGGTGTACGAGAAATACGCGACCAATATTCTCCGTTGTCGTCTAAGGGTCATCTGTTTGCGCAACAGAAGTCTGTCATCGCCGGTTGGAAACCATTTCTCGTCAATTCGAACGTCTGAGAATCCAATAGCGTGATAGAAGTTGCGGGTTCTGGCATATGGTTCGTATTCGACCGTGGGAGCAAGGGTCGATGCTTGAAGCGATTGAACCCCTCGCTGTGCGAGCTCTCCCTCGATCTCCTTGACAAGTGCTCGACCTACGCCTCTTCGGTGAAGTTCTGGAGAGACGCCAATCCAAGTCAGTTCCGCTGTCTTGTTGTCAGTCAGAACGTAAGTCGCAAAACCAACCACTTCCTTTTCCAATGCCGCAAATCCGTCCTGAGTTCGGATATCTCGCGCAATTTCCTCTAGTGCGGATTCTGTGAACCATTGTGGGTGGAGAGATCTCGCTATCTCCGCGATTAGTCTGTAATCCTCTGCGAGGATTCGCCTCACTAGTAAATTCAATGCCGATGTCATCACTATCGACGAGCTCGTCTTGCTGCCATCTGTATCCGCCCTCAGTCTGCAAGTTGGTCGTCCCATGATGACTTACGGCACACCGTCCAAGTCGCTCGGGATGTACGTACGACCGTGCCCTGAGGTTATCCGTGTTCGCAATTCAGTGGGATTCCTATGTCAGAAGTGATGCGAGGATTCCCTTGGCGCCGTGGAACTTGTAGTCGGCTTGCTTCCACGCTATACTCTTTGGGCCGTCAAGCACGTCGGCTGTGATCTCTAGGCCCCTATGCGCGGGAAGACAATGCATGACGACCGCATCGGATTTCGCCTTCGCGAGTAACTCGTCGTTGATCTGGAATCCTTCGAAATCCATCATTCTCTGTGCCTGTTCCGCGTCTTGTCCCATGCTCACCCAGACGTCCGTGTAGAGGATGTCAGCGCCCTCGGCGGCCTCTGAAGGATCATCGGTATACCAGATTTTCGAGCTGCTCCTCTGTGCCAGCTCGTTTGCCTTCTGAGCGATCTCGGCGCTCGGTTGGTGGTTAGGAGGCGTCGCTATCGACATGTTCATTCCAGCGGTTGCACATGCGAGCATCAGTGAATGGCATACGTTGTTTCCGTCACCGATCCAAGCGAGCTTGAGACCTTCAAGCGAGCCTTTCGCATCTTCGATCGTTGCCATGTCTGACAGCGCTTGGGTTGGATGTTCAGTATTGCTCAATGCGTTGATGATTGGCATGCTCGCGTGTTCAGCAAGTTCGACGAGAGTATCATGATCCGGTGTCCTGTAGACGAGCGCATCCAAGTAACCTGACAGTACACGTGCTGTATCCTTGATCGGTTCTCCACGTCTCAACTGCAGTTCGTCCGGCCTCATGTAGAGTACGTCCGCACCGAGTCTCATCGCAGCTGACTCGAAGCTGACTCTGGTGCGGGTGGATGGATGTTCGAACAGCAGCCCCACCACTTTTCCAGCTAAGATCCGAGCTGGTGTGCCTCCTGGAGCCACAGGCTTCAGCTTCTTTATCGATTTCAGGATCGTGTGGATCTCAGAGCGATCGAAATCAGAAACGGAGAGGAAGTCTCTTCCTTTCAACTCTGGCATAACAGCATCACTTCGCTCACAGGTTACGATTTAATGAGCGTCATGGACGCTCTTTAAAGTACCACGTATGGCGGAATGGTCTCGCCTACTTTTTGACCTTCAGTTCGATGCCTACGGTTCTCTTCACGAGTTCAGCCAGCGTATCGGTGCCGGCTTTTGGCCCCTTCTTGGTGGGTATTGATACTACGAGGGGGTACTCCTTGCGATGCTTCGCCAGTAGTGGTTGAACCCACTCCATTACGGGCTCGGTCACTAGGACAAGAGAAATCGAGTTGTCTGAGAGAAACTGTGTCAACGCTCTTTCAGCTTCGGCGCGATCCTTCACATACCTGCTTCTTCTTAGGCCTGAGACTCTGAAGTAGGCAGCGGTCTCTCGGTCCCCCAGCAACGCGATCTTTGTCATACCTTATCGACCTCTGCGCGCTCTGTCCCTAGGAGCCAAGTCCTCTTACACTAGAATTGTTTCAGCACATCATCCTTTCCCATTATTCGCCCACAGTAGTGACAACGTATCCTAAGAGGTTCAGTAACCTCAACTTTGAATTCCGTAGTCACCGGCTCACGTGCGTTTACCACACACGAAGGATTGTTGCACTTTATGATCCCCTTAATAGTCCGGGGGAGTTCTACGCGTTTCTTCGAGATCACCTCGTACTCCCTGACGATATTGATACTTGCTTTTGGAGCAATGAGAGCGATCTTGTCAACTTCCTGAGGCTTCAGTTCCCTGTCTTCTATCTTGACGATGTCCTTGCGTCCGAGCAGTTTGCTCTCAACGTTCAAGACGGCACTGACGACTTCGCCTCGTTTCCCGTTGATGTTTAGGATGTGAAGAACGTCAAGTGCGTGTCCGGGGTCGATGTGGTCGATTACTGTCCCATTCCGAATCTTCTTGACGTACAATTGGTCTTTTGAGGACAAGCGCTGCTCAGATCCGCATGTGCGAGGCGCCTCTATATATGAATTGGAAGCTGCACTTCAATCGCAATACGTGATGCTTGTACCGCGTTGACGCTAGGTTCTTTACCAGACCCATGGCTTAGTTGGATAGGTGGCTCCAGTGGAGTTCGCTGGAAAAGACATCGTGTCGATCAGAGACTTCACACGCGAAGAAATCGATCACATCCTCAAGACGACCGACTCGGTTGAACCTCTGGCCAAGAAAGGTTCCGACATGCTCCACGGCAAGATCTTGGCCACTGCCTTCTTTGAGCCGAGCACTCGCACGAGGCTCAGTTTCGAGTCAGCCATGTACAAGCTCGGCGGAACTTGCATTGGATTCGCAGATCCTAGGGCTGCTTCAGTAGAGAAAGGGGAGAACCTTGCAGACACAGTTAGAGTCATCGAGAACTACGCGGACGCGCTGGTGATACGTCACCCACTCGAAGGCGCCGCACGACTTGCGGCAGAGTTCTCATCTGTGCCGGTGATTAACGCTGGTAGCGGTGCGGAGGAGCATCCGACTCAGGCTCTGCTCGATCTCTACACGATGAAGCGAGAGAAGGGAACGATCGACGGGCTCACAATCGGGCTTGTTGGAGATCTCCGATATGGGAGAACCGTTCATTCGCTCGCCTACGCGCTTGCACAGTACAATGTCAAGCTGCATCTGATCTCTCCTGATCAGCTCCGTATGCGGCGAGATGTGCTCGTGGAAGTTGAGAAGAAGATACGTGTCGAAGAGAGCACGGACCTCACGAGGCTTCTGCCCGATCTGGATGTGATCTATATGACGCGGATCCAGAAGGAGCGCTTTCCGGACCTTGCGGAGTATGAGAAGGTGAAGGGATCGTACAAGCTCGATGCGGCTGAGTTGGGATCAGCGAAGACGGATGCGATCGTGATGCATCCTCTTCCAAGGGTCGACGAGATCAGCCCAGACGTCGACGGAACTGTCCATTCGAAGTACTTCAAGCAGGTGTGGTACGGCCTTCTCACACGCATGACCCTGATATCGCTCGTCCTTGGCGGCTTGGAGTAAAGTAAGGGCTGTGCCTATTTTCTGTTACTTCACGTAACGACTTATATTCCCGAACCGTTACCCATGGTAAACGAGGAACATTGAGACTCGCCGTACTCAACTCCGCAAAGATCGCCAGGGTCTCGCCAGTCCACATGCTAGACTACATGGCCTTCAGAGAAACCTTCGGATTGGAAACAGACGAAAGTGAGCTCCACATGCTGGAGAAGTTCCACGCAGCAAGGTCCATGATCCAGCGAGGTCTCCAGGAGACATTCGTCTCACCCACCTTGAGGACAATCCCAAGAACCGAACGTGTCTTGGATGTTGATGTCTGCGGAATAGACCGCGACAACCTGAACCTCGTCTTCTGTGAAACGGGCCCAGTCAAGGAGAGTCTGCTCCGGAGCTTGGAACTTGTGGAAGGCGCGGAAAACGCAAACGCGACTTTGCTGTTTCCCTCAAGGATAGACACCAGCGAAATTGCTGAACGATTTCCAGAAGCGATACAATCTGGGAAATTCGAGGTTGAGCGGCTTCCCTGGCGCGAGCGCGCCATTGACAGAACCTTCCGCGAAGCCTTGGAGATAATCGGCCTGCTGGGAAATGAGACTAGGGTTCGCATGCTTGTGCCATTGCTAGAGAGCCCGCATGGAAAGAGGTACTATCGAGCGGAGATCAACCCGAAACTTGTCTACGAGAACGTCGCATCCCTGCTTACCCATCGGCTTATCGATGAACTTGACGACGACACATATGGATTGACAATGGCTGGTAGGCAGATCTTCTGCGAGTACATGGCGTTCCTGGAGAGAGTTAGGCGAGTATTGGAGGAGAACAGAGAATGATGGACCGAGATCGCATGAGTATAATATTTGAATTTCCCGAACGACTTTGGAAGCGGCCAATCGAATTCCACGAGGGCAAGCCTCGCCTACGCATCGCAGCTTCGAGCTACAGTCAGGGAACACCTCCCCAGACGTTCAGAGATGAGACCACCGCGATGGATCCCCCGACCTACAATGAAGCAGACCAGCCTGACAAGGACTTCGTAGAACCTCAAGTGAAGGTTTCCACCGAGGCAGGAAACGCGAGAGTAACCGTCGAATTGCCATCAGCGGACAAGAAAGACCTAAGCCTCCACTGCGCCGAGAACTCTCTCACCCTGTCAGTCAAAACACAAGCAGGATCATGGATCAAAGAGATCCCTCTGCCTTTCCGAGTTGATCCGGATACGGCGAAAGCAGTGTTCAGGAACAAGAAGCTCGAGCTGATCGTGAGAAGACATGGGAGTTTCAATCCTCCTAGACCGAGAATAGACTGGGTGTGAGATTGACGACAGATACTATCAAGGAACTCGACCTCTGCAAGAACTTTGGCGATGTCTTCGAAGTTGTGAAGAAGACGGTAGAGCATTCGCTGGCTCAGAGACGGTCAGGTTTGATGCTCTACCTTGCCGAGCTCCCTGAGCAGATAGGAGCATTCCACGGAGTCGGCACGAACGGGATTGTCATGAACAAGAGAGCGCTTGACGCTGTCACACGCTCCGCCCGAACGATTCGAGAGATCAACTCGTACGTCTACTCGATCCTCCTTCACGAGTATCTGCACTCACTAGGCTACATCGACGAAGCACAGGTCAGGAAGCTAGTCTTCGAGATCTCAAAGGACAATCTAGGCGCAGATCACCCAGCCACGGAGATCGCACACAAAGGGCCGGCAGTCATATTCCCGGGCGTTGGTGAACCTACTTTTCGGGAACACTCAGAGAAAGTGGAACTCATCACTGACTTCGATAGATCAACCGACAGCTACATCAAATAGAGTCCCTGAGAAATCGTTCCTGATTGTTCAAGGAACTTGTCTGAGTTGCCAAGGTTCGTTGTGCACAAGCACGCAGCTCGTACACTCCACTATGACTTGCGCCTGGAGCTTGACAATGTCCTCAAGTCCTGGGCAGTTCCGAAAGGACCACCTGAAACGTCAGGAGTGAAACGGCTCGCAATCGCTGTGGACGATCATGCCCTTGACTACATCGACTTCGAAGGAACCATACCAGAAAGGCAGTACGGTGCAGGCAAAGTCGAGATCTGGGACAAGGGCAGCTTCGACCTTACGAAAAGGACGGCGACAACGATCTCCCTAAACTTCCATGGCAAAAGGCTCGAAGGAGACTACCGACTCATAAGAACCAAAGACAACAACTGGCTAATCTTCAAGACAGAGAAGTGAACTTTCCGGTCTGAGCCTACGGTTTGAGAGAAAGATAGAATTAGGGAACTGGGCTTCAGTTACGGCGCTTGGGGCCGTTGTCTAGCATGGTATGATACCCGGCTCGGGTCCATGAGCGCGAGAGCCCGGGAGGCCGTGGGTTCAAATCCCACCGGCCCCACCACCTCACACGAGCGGTCTGTCTTTTCGCTGTCCAAATCATGGTGTGACAGTTTGAATGAGTCAATAGGCCGCGGTGAGGGTGCCAAGACCGTCAAGCTACGATAAGTTCGCGGATCTCCGTCGGCTTTACCGTAGGTGCTTGACCCTGTTCTCGCATCATGTCCAGAATAGTAAGAATAGCGTCTCTGATGTTAGCCAGAGCTTCCTCTTCAGTTTCGCCTTGACTCATTGCTCCAGGCAGTTCCAGACAACGGACCACGTAGCCGTCTTGGGGCTCCTTCTGAAGGGTTATGTGGAACTTCATAGTTGCGTCACACCATCCGACGCAATCACTGATCGCGCAAGAGTCTTCTTAAGGTGCCTAATTTACGTACCGCATAACGGTCCGCATAATGAGTAAGCTTCCGAGGAAGGTTTCCGGGCAAGACGTACTCAAGGTCCTGCAGAAGCACGGCTTCAGCATCCGTCGGGGCCGAGGCTCTCATATGGGTGCGTGGAAGAGAGTCGGCGACAAGACGATCTGGTTAGCTGTTCCTCTTCATCGTGAAATCAAGCCCGGGCTCCTAAACGCGATCATAGCCGAGTCAGGCATACCAAGGGATGAGTTCATCAAAGACCTGCAATCACTCTAGGCTAGAGACTCGCGGAATATCGTGAATGGACGAATTCTAGAAGCACGTGTGCGCCATAATGGATTCAAGTTCCGCCGCATCCGTTGTCCACATGCCCTGCGTGTGGATGTTTTGCGGACTTCTAGCGTAGCTCCTGTCCACAGGGATTTCGTTGGTTCAAAACGTGAATTGTCACCTAACCGGCCCCACCAAACTGGACATCTTGTGTGTTTCTCTTCCTGCCTGAACTGAACCTAGGTGTATTCCACCCTTTTCTGAGTGGATTCCACCCCTCAGAACGCCTCATTCTGCGCCACGCGTCAACCAGAGATCCTTTGTATGCGATCTCCAACGCAAACATGAAAGGTGCGAGGATGAAAGGGTAGAGTCGCCGTCCTTGGAGGAATCAACGTGACTTATGTTCGCAGCTTTCGACACCAACAGATGCAGGTGTGACTGTTGAAGTCTACTGAAACGGTGAGAGTAAGAAAGTTGGATCTGAGGTCTCATAGGGATGAGGTCACCTCAGAAGAGGTCGCCGTCGAGCTGCCTGTGACGATCTACGTCAATACAGAACTAGCCGCAACGCTCTTTGCGACTCCAACAGCCCAAGCCGAGCTCGCGATAGGATACCTCATCGGGGAAGGCATTCTGAGAACATATTCGGACATACAGGATATCGTTTGGAGCGACGAGACAACAAGCGTGAATGTGCATACCAAGCCTGGAGCACAGGTCAGAATCGACGCGGCCAAAGTGGTCAACGTCCTAACCTCAGCGTGTGGATCATCCGAGGACTTCTATCGATTACTGGACAGAATCGACAAACCGTTAGTCCAGTCTGACTATCGCGTCTCTGCTTCGGAGATAGCACGAATGGTTACGAAGTTCAATGAGCACTCGCGAAAGTTGACGAGGACTGGTAGCCTCCAGTACGCGGCAGCCTTCTCTGAGAACGAGATGAAGGCTTTCTTCGAAGACGTGGGGCTAGATAACGCAGTGAGCAAAACTCTCGGCGCTGTGATACAGAGTGGACTGGATTCTTCACGGGCAGTCCTCATGAGTTCGGGTAGACAGTCCGCCTCGGAGGTGATCAAAGCTGCAAGGGTCGGAATTCCAGTTGTTGCCTCCGTTAGGGGTCCCACCTATTCTGGAGTCCGCGCGGGCGAGAAGACTGGAGTCGCCCTCTGCTGTTTTGTCACGGAATCGAGCATGAGCGTCTACTCGGGATTTGAGAGAATCGTTCTAGATCAGTGAACGGCCTCGGGCCCTGTCGAGTGGTAGTCTATATACAAAGAGATATGACTGGTTGGTAAGTTCGAGCCACATATATGCTCGTCTCCGGTCTGTTAGACCGCATGGGTTAGACATGAACGGAAGTCTCTTCCGAGTCACGTCTAACCAAGAAAGAATCGAGAATGGAGAAATAGTAAAATTGTCTGAAGAAAAGAAAACTAAGACAACAAATGACGTTACTCGTCGTTCAATGCTCAAAACTACTGCAGGACTAGTTGTCGCTGGAGCCATAGGCGTTGGATTAGGCTACGGCGCAGACGAACTTCTACGTCCAACAGCACCACCCGGAGGCATAACCACGGTCACTGAGACAGTAACCGCAACAGGAACAGGAACCATGACAGCACCACAAGCTGAGGAGCAAATGTTCTACAACATGTACAAGGAGGATGGGGCTCTCAGAGTGTTCGTGAAAGACGGCAGAGTCACGAGAGTAGAACCATTCGCAGGTACAAAGCAAAACCCCATGCACCTCACTGACCGCTACCGAACATACAGCCCAGCAAGGATTCAGTATCCGATGAAGAGGAAAGGCTGGGAACCAGGCGGAAAGAGCGACCAATCAAACAGAGGCAAAGGCGAATTCGTAAGAATCAGCTGGGAGGAGGCTTTCACCTCGATTACCTCAGAGATCAAGAGAATTCTCAACACATACGGCCCGTCAGCGTTCCTATACGAGCCAGGCGAGCACTCCGACAGCTGGATGTATCACAACCGCTACCTGTACGTCCACGAGTTCTTCTCACTCCTCGGCGGCTACTCATCACTAGGATGCGACGGCTACAGCTGGGCCGCATCAAGATCCTCAGGCTGCTCGATGGTTGGAGACCAAGGCAGAGGACTAAACCCACCCGAAGAGATCTCCTTCTTCGCAGAATACAGCAAGATGATGGTACTCTGGTCCTGCGACCCGGTGATCAACATCATCGACAACCCAGACTACCAAATGGTCGTCGAGGACATGAGGCTCCTCCATGAAAGGGGCGTCAAGATCGTCGCGATCACCGCAGGTTATGAAGACACAGGGAGAGAGTTCGCTGACACATGGATACCATGTCACCCGTATGGTGATTCGGCATTAGCGGCGGCGATTGCTTATACATGGATTACTGAGGGTACGTATGATCAGAAGTACCTTGACACGCATGCGGTGGGCTTCGATGAGGCGCATCTACCGAAGGGTGCTCCGGCTGGAAGTTCCTTCAAGAATTACATCCTAGGCAAGGCTGACGGCGTACCTAAGACACCTGAATGGGCTGAACCGATCTGTAAAGTGAAACCGCGAATCATCAGAGCACTCGCAAGAGAATGGGCATCCGGACCAACAGGACTCAAGTCCTGGAGAGGAGCCAACCTAGACGGCGGCAACTATGTTCGCTTCATGTACACTCTCCTAGCTATGCAGGGCCTAGGCAAGCCAGGAGTAGGCGGCTACGCCACCGCAAGCGGACTGGGAGGCGGCGGATATGCCATGACCGTCGACGGGATCAGGACCTTCCCGAGCCCGAGGGAATGGGGAGAGGCTCCTTTCGTCTTCCATGACTCGCCAGCCATACCCTTCACTGCAGTCGGAGGCGGACCGGGAGTATACCCGTTCTACCACGTCATCCCACCCGAGCTAGCTGACCCGAAGACGACTATGCTGGGTCTAGCGTTCGCTGGCAGGTGGCCAGGCCTAGCAATTGCGCGCACTAAGAACCCGATAGTCCAGTACATACGCGATGTCCTCTTTGAGGTCTCAATGAAGGCTGACCACGACCATCCAGTCTATCACCGCTACAACATCGGAATGGACTCAGTCCTCTACAAGTACCCGCTTGAAGGCAACTCTGAGGTTCACATGTACATCGGCGCTGGAGGAAACCTTATGGCAAGAACCGCCAACTGCAACAGCGTCATGAGGGCGTTCCTAAGCCCGAAGTTCGAGTTCATACTGCAGCTTGACCCAAGATGGGAACCCGATCTCATGTTCGCTGACATAGTGCTTCCGACCGTCACGAACTTCGAACGCACCGACATTAGCAACTACAAGAACTGGAGCATCTACTGCTCGAAATGTGTGCCTAACCTGTTTGAGTCGAGGAGTGACAGGGATGTCTGGGAAGAACTCGCCAAGAGAATGGGCATCTGGGAGAAATGGGCCGCAGGACCAGACGGCAAACCACTACCAACAGAAGATGATTGGCTCAGACTGATCTACGAGAAAAGCACGTCGCTACCAAAGCATATGACTTGGGATGAGTTCAAGAAGGTAGGATACTTTGACTTCAATAGCACGATGCCGCCGGATTGGAAACCTTGGGAACCCTACAACTGGAACTGGAAGCAGTTCTGGGAAGACCCGAAGAAATATGTTAATCCTTGGAAGAATCCCGCGGACGGGCCAGGACTCATCACGGAGTCAGGTCTGATCGAGATATACTCCGCATCGACAGCTAGGATATGTTCCTTGGGACAGTCAGGATACTACCTGAACGAAGACCTGACCGCAGACACTCAGAAATACGAGCAGGACAACTCGAAGAATCCCATACCGGATCCTCTAGCACCAGTCATACCGAGAGCCCCGCCTAACCCAGAAGCAGATAAGATGAAGACATACCCAATCGCGGTGCAGTCATCCCACCCCAAGTTCTACTATCACACTACGTACCACGACGTCCTCTGGCTCCAAGACGAAGAGAAGAAAGAGGTCAATGGTCGCCTGTACGTGCCGATATGGATGAACCAGAAAGACGCTGATGACAGGGGCATCAAGTACGGTGACATAGTCCGAGTCTTCAACATGAGAGGCCAGATCCTATGCTGGGCTAGGACCAGCGAGCAAATGATGCCAGGCGCCGCGCGCGTTACCTACGGATACTGGAACGACTACGAACAGCCAGGTGTGCCAGGTTCGCTGGACAGGTCCGGCAACATCGAGAACCTCTGTAGAGGCGGCTTCATCTCACCATTCGACACACAGACGGACGTGCAGTGCATAGCGCAGGTCGAGAAGTGGAGTGGATCAGCATGAGCATGACTATCGCAGTCAATGGGATAGCAGCATCAATAGACGTCACTAAATGCGTGAACTGCAGAGCCTGCACGGTCTCATGCAAGGACCTGTATGCCCTCAACGACTATCCGCCATACTCGGCAGGCATGCCGTTCAGGGGCCAGAAGTGGGTACGCGTCGAAGAAATTGAAAGAGGCACCTTCCCGAAGGTAAAGTTCTCCAGCATGTCCATCTTCTGCCAAATGTGCGACAACGCTCCCTGCATGGCTGCAGCCACTGGTGGCGCGATCTATAAGCGGCCTGACGGCATCGTCATCATCGACCCAGTCAAAAGCAAAGGCCAGAGACAGCTCGTCAACTCATGCCCGTACGGCGTCATATTCTACAACGAGGACGCGGACATACCCCAAAAATGCACATGGTGCGTTCAGAGACTCGAGAAAGGCGAGAGCCCAAGATGCATGCAAGCTTGCACCGGCGGCGCAATCCACATCGGAGAAGTCGGTAATCTCGAAGAGTACATGCGACAAACCGGATCACCGCTGCATCCTGAGTACGGTGCACTGCCTAGAGTCTGGTACATCGGCTTGCCGAAGACCTTCATCACAGGTGCGCTTGTGGACAGCAAGGGCGAGTGCCTAGCTGGAGCGAATGTCACAGCCACAGACACGGCATCTAAGACGGTCGTGGCTAGGGCGACATCAGACTTCCTCGGCGACTTCTGGCTCGACGGCCTCGAAGCAAAGAAGAACTACGACATCACCATCACTTCGGCTGGCAAGACCAAGACGATCTCCGTATCTCTCGATACGGACACAAACCTCGGAGACATACAACTCTAAACCGAAGAAAGAAGCGGGACACGCTCGCTTCTTTCTCCTCTACCTTTTTTCTTTCTGCTGTTTCTCAGTAAGTTCTCTGAACGATGACTTCTCGACCCTAAGCGACGTCTCTATCTCGACATTCCAAGACTCGATCCGCCAGGACAAATTGAGGCTGCAAAACAGTTCTACCGAATTCCTACGACATTTACTTCAGCGGTATTCTTGCGGGGCAAACATTGACGCGCACCCTGCATCTCAGACGGGCTTCTGTGGAGCCTTAATCGACAAGGACCCCTTGCCGTCTGACAAGCGTCCGCTACGGGAACGCTTCCGCAACACCCGTAACCGCGCCATGTTCGGAGCGAAGATGTCGCGAATCCTATGGGGTATCTTCACGTGACTCTTTCAGGTGGTCGCCTCTTCTAACTGCGCAGCTACGCCACGATGGATTGCGTCACCAGCGTTGACGAGGGCGACGGTAGTCCACTTCTGGCATGGGCGAGGCGCCCGGAGATTGAGATTCCTTAATGGGCATAATCGGCTCCAACTTGAAGTCATGCTTCTGGTCAGTTGAGACCGAACCACGCCACCCTTCTGATCTATACGCAGAGCGCTTCGCGAGAAGATTGTATGTGCCTGGCAGAACAGATAACTCGTAGTACCCAGTTTCACCATTCGACTCGGTCTTCTGCAATATGGCCCCTGATGCTGAGGATAGAACAGCCTCACCACGCAGCGGTTTGTCGTTTTCATCCAATAGAGTTCCAAAGATCTTGCACGTTCCCGGGGTCAAGTGGAGTTCGAGCTTTGTCTCCTCGTTCTTCTTTGCAGTGAAATCTTGTGTCTGACCCATGTATCCGGGGGCGTTGATCCTGATGAACTGATATCCGGGGCTTGCCTTATCGAATTTGAAGTGGCCTTTCTCGTCAGTCGCTGCTGTTAGCACATCTTTGCCGCTCATGACGCCTGACAGGGTAGCGCCTGCGATCGGCTTGCCTTCTGCGCCATAAACAAAGCCGTGAACGATCGTCTTCTCAAAGTCCAAGTAGAAATCAACGACCTTGGTCTGGCCAGCCGCGACCGTCACATTCTGAGGCGATGTTTCATAACCTGGGAAGGGCACCTTTACTTGGACGCTGTAATCGCCTGGATCTAGATCCACGATCTCATATTTGCCTTCCCGATCAGACTCCGCAGACTTGCCTCCCACGGTGATGTTTGCGTGGGCGACGGCTCCCCAGGGATACTTGATTTCTCCTCGGATAGCTAACTTCTTTGTGGGCTCCTCTGACGGTGGAGATATCTCGTTAACCTTGGGCTTGGGCTCCGAAGGTAGCTTCTTTTTGCGTTTTGGCAACCGCACCATGTCTATCGCCGAATCTCCTTCAGCCTCTCTCAAATGAATTTATGGGTTTTCTCCTTAGATTAACTGAATGGTATTTGAACTCGATACCAGATCAGATTTCGACTTCACGCGACGCTTTCCTGCATTTCGACTAGATCTGCATGTGTTGTCCGAGCGGTCGAATGAGGGCGTTCTGCTTACATCGAATACACAAATCCAGCGCCTTGATCGTCGGTTCCGTGGCTCCTTGATCCGTGAGTTTCTTCTTAAGCGCGGTCAAGCTTCGCTTTGACATCAAGACGGTGCCGCAGTTCTCGCACTTGGCGTTCACATCCTGAGCTTTGACTGCTTTCTTCCGCTCTAAGAGAGATGACAAGTCCTTGAGCTTTGAGACGGTGATAGCATTCTCTGGACAGATCTTCTCGCAGGTCATGCAACCTCCGCACAGGCTAGGATCAAACATGAAAGTCAAACCATCATCGCTCTTGGTGAACTCAATTGCATGATCAGGACAATCTCGCTGGCATGCTTCGCAGAAACTGCATTTTGCTTCATCAACTTTTAGATCGAAGAGTGGAAGCGCGTTTTCCTCGGACAGCTCAACGATTCCACCGGTGGCAGTTCGTAGTCCTCTGATAGCGTCGACCACGAGTTCGTGTCTATACGTTCCAGACAGCTTCGCTGAAACGCCAACAGCCGATGTTGACGAGAGTGCTTGGGAGACGATGTCGACTATAGAATCGTTCGCGTGGAGACCAAAATGATGCACCGAAGCAGCGGTATCGGCTTGTAGTGCCTTCAGTACATTCTTGGAGGATGCTACGTGCTGATATAGCGGAAACGTTCCAACGACTTTCTTGCATGAGATGTCAGGGCAAACCGTCATCAATGTGACGCCGAGCGAAGCAGCCCACAAGTATTGAACGCTGCCTATGAAAGAGACGCATGGGATCTGGACTGGAACAATACCGGCACCAAGACGTTTTCCACAACGACCTTCATTCAGTAGTCTTTCGAAGCCAATTGGGCAGGTAAGCACTAGAGCTCGGTTAGTTGTTTCAGATCCTTTACTTGCGAGAGCTTCAAGCATCGCAGTCATCTGAGCGTCTGAGATAGATGCGCTCTGGAGGGCGCCGATGGGGCAGTCTCTCGCACACGCTCCACATTCTATGCAAACTCGGTCATTAATCGCAACCGCTGTTGTCGCTGCAGACACAGCGTTCACAGGGCACGCCTTAATGCAGTAGTTGCAGCTCTTTGAGCGATCCCTGCACCGATCAGCAAGTACAATCGGAATATCCGATTCCACTCTGAGGACATTGGGAACGGATCTGAATAGCTCCCTCCGAGAGAGTTTCGAAGAACGAGTAAGCATTCTGGACACAATGTTTCTAATGTAGTCGGCCCGCTGTAACCTAGCAACATTGACAAGGACTATCGCCTCTGCTGCATTAGCGGTGCGTGACATCAGCTCTCCTAAGAGAGTCGCGAGGGGAATCCAGCTAATTGCATGACGCCCCAGTCCAGCGCCCTCAATGGTGCGAAACAAGGAATCCGGCGGAGGTTCTTCCGATGTATTACATATCACGACGGTTTCCAAGCGATTTTCCGCAAGGAAACTTGTTATGTTCCCCGGCGTCTCTTCCAAGCCGTCTTTTCCGGAATGGAGGACAGGGATTCCTTGCGCTTTGAGATTCGCGCTTAACCGTTCTGTCTCTCCCGCGGCTGATGAGGTCAGGAGTATAACACCGGTTCGCATTCTGGTTCACGATTTCAGGCTGTGGCTCGGAACATACTACTGCTTAATATCAAAGTTGCGCTAGTACGCCGCTGGAAGTGAGAACTCACGCAACCTGAGATTGTTCAAGAGCTGACCTCGGCAAACAACAATAGGAAAGTAATCTACGGTTTCCTCTCAAGAGCATATGCTACTGAGATCACTATAGACTACCTGAAAGAACTCTCTGAGAAGAAGAGCCTCTTCCTAGCCTCGTCTCAAGACCCGGAAGTCCATGGAACAGAGCTGGCTGAGGGATTCAAACAGATCGCCGATTATGCGTCAAGCCTTAAGGGGACAGATTTGGAGAAGGTCAAACTTGACCTTGCAGTTGAGTTCGCGGGATTGTTTCTCGGCGTATGGCGTGTGCCGACTCACCCGTCAGAGTCAGTGTATGTGACTTCAGGGCAATTACTAATGCAGAAGCCCAGGGACGACGTTCTCAAAATCTATAGAAGCATGGGAGTGGACAAGGCCGGCACCTTCGCTGAGCCTGAAGATCACATTGCAATGGAATTGCAGTTCATGAACCATATGTGCGAGAAGACGAACACGGCTCTGAAGGACGGTAATCCCGCCGATGCTAAGACGTGTCTTGAGGTTCAAAGAGACTTCCTGAATGAGCATTTGGGCAAATGGGTTCCCAAACTGGTTGCTGACATACTCAAGTCAGCTAGAGGAGACTTCTACAAAGCCGTCGCGAAGATTACGAAAGGCTATGTGGAAATGGACAAGAAGGTAATCGCCGAGCTAATGGACAACCTGGTCTTGCCCTCCAATTCGGGAGTCAACTCGAAGTAGCGGAATGGTGCTCCTAACATCCCGGGGGTTCCTGCGTGAACAGGGAGTTTGCGAGGCTCAAGCGTAGAGACTTTCTTCGTCTGGCTTGCCTGACAGGGCTTGGCGTTGCGATACCACTCACAAAGTTGTCTGGGATCTCAGGCTCAGACAGCCGGCAAGTGGAGTTACGGAGATCAATCAGCGCGCTTGGTACTACTGTAACCATAACGGTCGAAGATGATTTCAGTCCTGCCAGAGCAGAAGCTGGAATCAATGATGCTTTCAGCGAAATCAGAAAGCTTGAGGCACAGCTCACGCGATTCCAATCATCGAGCCAAGTCTATCGTCTGAACCAATTGGGGCAATTGAAGGCACCGACGCCCGAGTTAGTTGAGCCTCTCCGTAAGGCAATGTACTTCTCTGATAGAACTGATGGTGCATTCGACATCACTGTCAAGCCAGCATTGGATCTCCTGCAGACCTATCTGGTTGGCGCGTCGTTACCCTCCGATGCAGAGTTCGAAGCAGCTAAGAGTCTCATCGACTTCGAGATGCTCTCGGTTTCGAAGGATGCCTTGAGCCTAGGCAAAGCCGGAATGGGCGTTACGCTCGACTGCATCGGGAAAGGGCATATCTTGGACAAAGCTGGGGAAAGGCTGAGGGAGCATGGGATCCGCTCAGCGTTGATTCAAGGCGGAGGGACCTTGCTGGCCATAGGCGCTAGGCTCGATGGCTCGCCTTGGAGGATCGGCATTAGGGATCCGGAGAATCCTAGCGGGGTCGTTGGGAGGATCGCCTTAGCGGATCGTGCGGTCGCCACTTCGGGAGATTATGAGAACTTCTTCTCACCTGACGAACGCTATTACCACATCATAGATCCAACCACGGCACGCTCGCCCGTATACTCGCACAGCGCCACCGTAACGGCCCCAACCGCAGCTGAGGCTGATCCCTTGGGAGTCGCATTGATGGTCAAGAAGCCGCGCGAAGGTTTGAAGCTGCTCGAGGGCTTCAAAGGGTACGAATGCCTCATTGTCACACGCGACGGCACGCTCGTTCGCTCCAGTGGCTTCGGAGTGATACCGTAAATGCCGCTGTCCACACTGAGAGGTACTAGATACTTCGCCAAGAAGAGAGCGATCATCATAGTCATATTGGCGCTCTTGATCGTGTCGTTGTGCGCTGTCTGGTCTCAGCTCACGATCGCTAACCCGTCAACTTCACCCGAAGTCACAACCTCATCCTCAAGCCAAGCGGAGCTGTTCACAATCAAACGGGACGTGCTGCTCCAACTGGTGAACGCGAGCGACATCGAATTCGCTCGCAGCCACGGTAACCTCACATATTACATAGTAACCTCGGCAACAAACACGCAACAGGTCCTCGGTCTCATCTATTTGACTACAGATGTGGCTCCGGAGTGGACTTATGGCTACAACTCTCATGTCGCGATCCTAGTATTCATGAACCAAACTGGCACGATAGAGTCTCTGAGGGCCTGGCGCGTGCAAGAATCTTGGGGGTATCTGGTTACCCAGGATTGGCTCAACAAATTCGTGGGCCGTAGTGTCTACGAACCCCTAGAAGTAGGACAGGATGTGAACGCGATTACCAGTGCGACAGTCACAAGCAGATCCATAGCATCGGGAGTGAGGGAAGCTGGTAGGAAAGTAATCGACGATTTCAGGGCGACCCACGGCAGGGAACTCGGGCCACTAGAGCAGTATCTTGCTTCAGCCGCCGCTATGATTCAGCAGAGTGATTTGATTGAGGCCACGGCGATGATTGGTATGTTCGGTGCCGCCCTAATCGTTTACAGGCAAAACAGCCAGCCACTCAAGTATGCGTTTCTTGGGGTAGTCATACTCTTCATCGGCATCTACACGGGGAGGATGGTTTCAATAATTGACTTGACGCAGCTCATGTGGGCTACGTTTCCTCCGTTGTTTTCAAACTTGTATTGGTACGCCCTGTTCGGGTCGATGTTGGTCACCTCGCTCGTCTTGGGCAGGCTGTACTGCGGATACATTTGTCCCTTCGGAGCTTTCACGCAGATAATTCATCAAATATCGCCAATCAAGAGAATAGTCCCGATCAAGATCCACTCAAAACTGGTCTACATCAAGTATCCTATCTTGGCGGGGGTCGCAGCAGGAGTGCTGCTTGGAGACAGTTGGATCACAGGCATAGAGCCCTTCCAGACCTTCTTCCGTATCAGGGGAGATTGGTGGATGTGGATAGTCATGGCAGCAGCCGTCGTTGTCTCAGTGCCGTTCAACCGATTCTATTGCAGCTACATCTGTCCCGCAGGTGCGGTAATGTCGCTTGCAGGCAGGCTTAGGATTAGGGAGATAAAGCGATGGCCGGAGTGTGACAGGTGCAAGATCTGTGAGCACACATGCCCTGAAGGCGCTATAGTGGGACCCAAGATCTCAGTTCTGGAGTGTATGGATTGTAGAGAATGCGAAAAGAATTACTTAGACGCCGAGATATGTCCACACTTCGCGGCTGAAAAGCTCAACCCTCAAAGGATCGGGTCTCGCTCGTAGACATGATCTGTTTAGGGTCTAGCTTGCCATTCCATTCCTCATGTATCGTATGCCTGTCACTCTAATTCTCTCGCACATGCCCCGCATTCGATGCAAAGATCGCTATTGATCAGCACGCCTCTCGGCGCAGGCGACACGGCCTTCACAGGACATGCCTTAATGCAGTAGTTGCAGCTCCTTGAGCGATCCCCGCAACGATCAACGAGCATAGTTGGAATGTCCGATTCGACTCGAAGCACTCTGGGGAGGGACCTAAAAAGCTCCCTGCGAGAAATCTTGGAAGAACGAGCGACAGCTCTCAGTACGGCATTCCTAGCGTACTCGGCTCGTTGCAGTCTGGCAACATTGACTAGGATCATTCCGCGTGCTTGGCGAATGTTGCGTTCAGATAGTTCTCCTCCAAGGAAGGGCGCTAGGTCAGCCCAACTTACAGCATGACTTCCAAGTCCAGCTGCTTCGATGGCATACTGCAAAGGAACCCGTGGGAGATCGCTTGAAGTACTTGAGATGACAATCGCCTTCAGCCGATTCCCGGCAATGTAACGTGTGGCCATCTCCGGCGTTTTGTGGACGTCATCTCGACTGCAGAGAAGGACCGGGATGCCTTCTTGTTTGAGGTTAGCGGCTAGCAATTCCGCCTCGCTTGAGTTGGATGCAGCTACGAGTATGACGCCGGCTCGCATTCTGGTTCACGATTTCCGTGTGTGGCTCGGAGAATGCTACTGGTTAATATGAAAGTTCTGCTAGCATGCAGCGCGGAGTGGAAGCCCACGGAAGACAAGATCATCCAGGAGCTGGTCTCTGCGAACGAGAACAGAAGAGTTCTCTATGCATTCCTTACAAGAGTATACGCTACTGAGGTAACAGTAGATTATCTACGAGAGCTGTCCGAGAAGCATGCGCTTTTCTTGGCGTCTGCGGAAGATCCGGAGGTGCGCGGAACAGAGCTCGCGGACGGATTCAAGCAGCTCTCGGACTATATCCTGAGCTACAAGACAAGAGATCTTGAGAGTGCCAGACTCGAGCTTGCAGTCGAGTTCGCCGGCATATTCCTCGGGGTACGACGTCTGCCTCCTCACCCATCCGAGTCAGCGTACGCGACCCATGGACAGATGGTCATGCAGAAACCCCGAGACGACGTTCTCAAGGTGTACAGGAGCATGGGTGTAGACAAGGCCCACAACTTCGCCGAGCCCGAAGATTACATCGCAATGGAACTACAGTTCATGACCTACATGTGCGAGAAGACAAATACGGCCCTGAAGGAGGACAACCTTGGCTTCGCGAAGAAGTGTCTTGAGGTTCAGAGGGACTTCCTGGATGAGCATCTTGGGAAGTGGGTTCCTAAACTGGTTACTGACATACTCAAGTCGGCGAAAGGCGACTTCTACAAGGGCGTCGCGAAGATCACCAGAGGCTACATGGAAATGGACAAGAACGTAATCGCAGAACTCATTGACAATCTCGTCTTGCCCTCTGGTCAAGAAGCCAAGTCGAAGCAGTGACTCCCAACGCAACGATATGTGCAGGCAGCAACACTGATCTCCTGCGAACCAGAGTAGACCGATTACGCATGACTTGCAAGGCTTGGGGAGGATCACTGCCCCATGCGGTTGTCTGAACTTCCCTCTTGGCTCGACTCAGCGGAATTCAACCGAATCTTGTTTCTTAGTTCTGGTGACAGCGTGATCCGAATCAACGGTGCGGAGACATGAGCAGGGATTTCGCGAAGCTGAAGCGCAGAGAGCTACTGCGGTTGGCTTGCCTGTCGGGGCTCAGTCTCGCCATACCTCTCACAAGACTCGTTGATACTCGCAGTCTAGATCCTAAGGATTCAGAGCTTCAGAGATCCATCAATGCCCTTGGAACTACCGTAACCATAAAAAAGTAAGTCATGCAACACAGCACTAACTATGTTCTAACTACCCACATCTGTCCCGGAAGTATACGTGAGCCGGATAGAGATAACCGATCCCCTGATGCGGACGCTCATAGTTCCAGTAACTCACAAAGCTCCCGTGGGTGGGAAACATCCATGACT
>Ga0315281_10001548_pt1 | contig 34087 bp, 30 predicted proteins | sample YL17G07_0_MG_FD_204540 | JGI IMG/M metagenome (GOLD analysis project Ga0315281, IMG submission 204540) | Sediment microbial communities from Yellowstone Lake, YNP, Wyoming, USA - YL17G07_0 | ecosystem: Environmental > Aquatic > Freshwater > Lake > Sediment | place: USA: Wyoming | collected...
TGAACTGCATCCCGCCATAGGCGGCGATGTACTGGTCCTGCTTTCCGATCGGCTCCCTGAGGAGGTCGATCTCGATCTCGCAAGCCTCTTCCGCGAGCCTCTTCGGGGAGGCGCGGTGGCCCGTGAACGCGTAGAGGGCGTTGAGGAGGCCGACGGTCAGCGCGCTGGAAGAACCGAGGCCGGTGCCCCTGGACGGGATGTCGGCGATCGTGGTGACTTCGATGTTGCTGGCGATCCCGACCTTCCTCAGGCATTCCCGGACGATCCCGTGCTCGATCTTGTCCACCGAGTCTGCTATCTCGGTCTTCGAATAGGAGACCCTGATGTCGTCCTCGAAGCGCCTGTTGACTGTGACGTACATGTACTTCTTGATGGCCATGCTCAGGACGGAGCCGTAACCGGACCCGTAGTAGTCCTTGATGTCGGTGCCTCCGCCTGCGAGGCTGACCCTGAGGGGCGTTCGGGAGATGATCATTGAGTTTGTTCCCCTTGCCCTGTGAATCGCCCATCGTAATTAAAAGGATGTCATCGAATTTGAATCTTGAAGCTCGCTCCCTTCTTCCTAAATAACATTAAAATGCCTTAGGACTGCTACGCTCTCTCGCTGAAGACGGTGGCGATATGAAGAAGGCACTGATAACCGGGATAACTGGCCAGGACGGATCGTATCTCGCGGAGCTTTTGCTTTCGAAAGGATACGAAGTGCACGGAATAATTCGTCGCGCGAGCACTTTCAACACGGCCAGGATTGACCATATCTACAAGGATTTGCACCAGAAGGAGGTCAGATTGTTGCTACACTATGGTGATATTTCTGACTCCGAGCAGATATCGAACCTGATTTACAACATCGAACCTGAAGAGGTCTACCATTTGGCAGCCCAGAGCCATGTTCGGGTCAGCTTCGATACGCCGACCTACACCGGGGAAGCCACGGGGCTCGGCACCACTAGGCTCCTCGAGGTGATTCGCCGGAGCGGACTCCCGATCAGATTCTACCAGGCATCGAGCTCGGAGATGTTCGGATCCGCCGCTCCGCCTCAGAGCGAATCCACACCATTCGAGCCTCGTAGCCCATATGCCTGCGCGAAGGTCTATTCATATTGGATGGCACGAAACTACAGGGATGGCTACGGCATGTTCGCATCCAACGGGATTCTCTTCAATCATGAATCTCCGAGGAGGGGAGAGACTTTCGTGACGCGCAAGGTGACTAGAGCTATTGCCGCGATTAAAGCAAAAAAGCAGAAGGCAGTCTATCTCGGCAATCTCGAAGCCAAGAGGGACTGGGGATATGCCCCGGAATATGTCCAGGCCATGTGGAAGATACTACAGGTGAAGAAACCTAGTGATTATGTTCTCGGCACCGGGGAGACGCACTCGGTAAAGGAGTTCGTCGAATCGGCTTTCTCATATGCGGGTCTGAAAGCGGACGATTGTGTGAAGATCGACAAGCGTTACTTCAGACCTACGGAGGTCGACATCCTAGCCGCAGACTCAAGGAAAGCCAAGAAGGAGCTAGCTCTCGACCTCAGAGTCAGATTCCGCGACCTTGTGAAGATAATGGTCGACGCCGACCTGCGCGCCGCAGGGTTGAAACCTGTCGGTGAGGGCGATGCGATTTTGAGGAAGAAGTTCCCGGAGAGATGGTGGGGCGTGGACTGAGATGGGGTATTGGGACGGGAAACGCATCCTCGTCACCGGCGGCGCCGGGTTTCTGGGATCATTCGTCATCGAGCGCCTGGTAAAGAGCGGGGCTGATAGGTCCAACATCCTGATTCCTAAAATCGAGGAGATAGATCTCAGGAAGTGGGAGAGTTGCCTCAAAGTCGTCAGAGATGTCGATTTAGTGATACATCTCGCTGCGACAGTCGGCGGAATCGGTCTGAACCGCGAGATACCCGGCACTCTGTTCTACGATAATGCCATAATGGGTATCCAGATGATGGAGGCCGCTAGACAGTGCGGGGTCGGGAAATTCGTTGCACTGGGTACGATATGCGCCTATCCGAAGTTCACCCCCGTCCCGTTCAAAGAGGAGAACCTCTGGAACGGCTATCCCGAGGAGACGAATGCGCCCTACGGCCTCGCAAAGAAGATGCTCCTCGTCCAGGCGCAGGCATACCGTGCTCAGTTCGGATTCAATGCGATCTTCTTGCTCCCAGTCAATCTCTATGGGCCGCGGGATAACTTCAATCCTCGAAGCTCGCATGTTGTCCCCGCTCTGATTGTCAAATTTGCTGAGGCTAAAGCGAAGGGACTCAAACAGGTCATTGCATGGGGAACCGGCAACGCCTCTAGAGAATTTCTGTACGTAGAAGATGCAGCTGAAGGGATCGTCCTGGCTGCTGAGAAATACAATGGCTCTGAGCCTGTGAATATCGGCGCAGGCTTCGAGATCAAGATATTCGATCTCGTCAAATTGATCGCCGATCTGATGGATTACCGCGGAGAAATCGTCTGGGACCACACCAAGCCGGACGGCCAGCCCAGGCGCATGCTCGATGTCACGAGGGCTGAGAAGCTCTTCGGCTTTAAGGCGAAGACGCATTTCGAGGAAGGCCTTCGAAAGACCATTGACTGGTATCTGTCTCAGCAGAAGAGCAAATGATGATCTTTCATCCGCCCTCTTTTCGTGAGAGCATCGTCTGGATAAGTGATTTTGTTTCGCTGATGATGCCCCCCTTCGTGAGGGCGACGATCATCACGGAGTATACTATCGCTCCAACGGCGATTAAGATCAGAAGGTTCAGCAGTCTAGTAGTGAGGAGCGTGGAAAGCAAGGTTATAATGATTGCCATGACCGAGGCTGCCACAAACGGTCGCCAGAGTGACTTTCCAACACTCTTCATCGGTTCTTTAAGGATGTCAGTTGCCATTTTCAGAACCCATAGAGATGCGATGAAATTGATGATCAGAATGGTGGCTGCCACTCCATTCACTCCAAAGTACATGGCCGCGGGAATCATTAGGAGCACACCTGGAAGGTAAAGGACTGCTGTCATTCGCCATGTGCGGTTCGGATTGCCTGTCGCGAGGAATATTGATCCAGCCGGAGATGTGATTGAGAGCAGAAGGCCTACGAAGGAAAGTATCGCCAGCGGGATTATCGCGGCCGTCCATTCTGGACCTAGAACGGTCGCAACGAACATGCTCGAAATCGAGGCGACCCCGAAGCCGATCGGTGCGGCCACATATGCGAGATACTCAAGAGTCTTAAGATATGTGCGTGCCAGGGTCCCTATGTCTTGATTTATTTTGACATAGGTCGGCATCATGACACTATTCACGATGTTCGTGAAGATATTCGGCATCATCGTCCCCCAGGTGAACGCCAGGAAATATGCGCCCAGGGGTTCCTCTCCGACGATGCTTCCTACAATGAACTTATCGAAGTTGAAGAACATGAAAGTTATCAATCCCGCCATCATCGGAAATTTCGCGAACCTCATCAGTCTGATGGCGATATCCTTGTCGATGTGAAAAACGATTCTATGGGGCGCATAGTATAGCACGATCGCAGTCACGACGACATTTCCGGCTATCAAAGCGATTACGAGAGCCCAATAGGATGAAAATAATACGGCAACTGTCAGCGAAATCGCCGACCAAGTAATTGCATATGCGATTCTTGAGACAGATAATTGCGGAAATCTCAGATCCCGATTGAGCTGAATCAGCGACATGAAACCTAAAGCAGGAACCACCAGCGAGATGGCCAGAACCACTAGGGGAAGAAGTAGCGCCGGTTGCTGGAAAAATTCTGAGATAAGTGGCGAAAATGAGATAACGGCGACGATTGCGACAGCCGTCCATAGTAATCTCAACGAAGAGCTTGTGATCAGGACCGTCTTCTCATCATCCTTGCTCTGGATTGCCGCATAATCGATACCCGCTGTTGACGTGTTCAGTGCCAGGGTGTACATAACGAAAAGCAAGGAGTATATGCCAAAATTTGCAGGGTCAATCATCGTCGCAAGAAGAACCATCGTTACCTGGGTTATCGTCGTTGCCAGGAGCTGTCCAATTGAATAAGCCCCGAGATTCCTCAGAGTTCTCCTCTTCAATGACATGTTTTACATTTCCAGTTTTCCGGCCATCCTCGTTCAAGTATTCGTAATCTATGAATGAAACCTTGCGCCGAACTGCTCACCGCTGAAAATGGCAGGAAAGAAATATAATACAGTGCTCATTCTCTCGCCTAACGAAGCCCATTTGGGAGCACGACATATGGCTGAGAAAGAAGTATGTCTCGTTTTAATATTCAATCATCGGTACGACAAGAACTTCGAGAAACTTGATCGGATATACTCGAAGAGGTTCCAGAACATACGATTCATAGTCCCGTTCTACGACGGCGAAAGGGACGACGTCATACCTGTCTACGAGAGCTCCTACAAGTTCGAGGGATACATAGCCCAGGCTGCCCGGGAGCTCGAGGATGATCGGTTCAGCCATTACGTATTCGCTGCTGACGATCTGATCCTGAATCCCAGGTTAAATTCGTCCAATCTGCTCTCGGAGCTGAAGGTAGGGAGGGAGGCCGGGTACATCAAGGAGCCGTCGGCCCTTACCGATCGGTCCCTTGGATGGCATCCTATCCGCGAGACGGTCAGGTTGCTTGACAAGGTTGAAGGACAGGAGCTTCGAAGGAAGAACCTTGAAGGATGCTTACCACAGCTGGAACTGCCTTTCGGTGTCGAAATCACCAGGGAGCTTCCCGACAGGGAAAAGGCGGTTGCTCTATTCGCCGAGAAGAATCTAACAATGAAGGAAATCACGGCGGAGAACCTCAGGGGACCCCTTGGCGAGTATCTGTATCATGGCGGTATCGACTCTCTACTCCTTTTTGTAAAGAAGAAGCTTAAGGGCAGTTTCTTCCTTAAATATCCCCTTGCCCAGAGCTATTCCGATTTCCTTATCGCACCCTCGATTTCCTTCAGGAAGTTTTCCCATTACTGTGGCGTGTTCGCCGCTATGGGACTTTTCGCTGAGGTTGCGATACCGACATCATTGATCCTTTCCTGCAAGGAGGTCGTGAGCGAGAAGGACACCGACTGGAGAGGTCTGGAAATGTGGAGTTTTAATCGTCAGAGGACTCAGCAACTAGTGGAGTTCTCCGAGAAGAACAATTATTCTGTCAAGGCGCTCTTCGACTCGTTTGACGAGAAGCAGCTGTACCTGCACCCAGTAAAGCTGTCCAAATGGAGCATAGATGGGATATGAAAGAGACAAAGCGGTTCGTTGTGATCACGACCATCTTCCCCCCATCTGGCGCCGTAAGAAGCTTCTCGAAACTGATTGACTGGCAATTGATTGTGGCGGGCGATAGGAAGACTCCTTCGGATTGGAGTTGCGGCCCCGCGCTGTTCTTATCTCTCGGAGACCAAGAACGATCTGATTTCTCCCTCGGAAAGGCGCTGCCACAGAACCACTACTGCAGGAAGATGATGGGTTATCTGAAAGCGATGGAGCTCGGAGCCGATTCAATCGCCGACACGGACGACGACAACCTTCCGAAGCCCCGCTGGGGATTCCCCGACTTCGACGGCAGTTTCCTCGTCTCAGGGTCGAAGCCGCGTTTCGTCAACATCTATCGCTCCTTCACTGACATGCACATCTGGCCGAGAGGCTTCCCGCTCGATCTTCTCTCTGCAAAGGAGAGTGTCATCTCGGAAGACGAACTCTCGGAGAAAGATCTCAAGGTCGGTGTCTGGCAAGGGCTCGCCGACGGCGATCCGGATGTCGATGCTGTCTACAGGCTGACAAGCAACGAGCCATGTACCTTCAACGTGAGGAGGGAGGTGGTCCTCGGGAACGGATACGTCTCCCCATTCAACTCCCAGAATACCATGTTCAGGAGAGAGCTTTTCCCACTCCTTTATCTCCCGGGTTTCGTGACCTTCAGATTCACCGACATCCTGCGGTCCCTGGTCGCACAGCCAATAATGTGGTCGAAAGGCTATCTCCTCGGATTCTCGAACGCGACCGTCGTCCAGGAGCGGAACCCGCATGACTATATGAGGGATTTCGAGTCCGAGATCCCCTGTTACCTTCATTCCAAAAAGGCTGTCAAGATTGTCTCGGACGCGATCACCCCTGATTCTTCAATTGCAGAGAACTTGAGGGAAGCCTATAGAGCACTGCTCAAAAACAACATCGTCGTGGAGAAAGAGATCGACCTTCTTTCTGCCTGGCTAAGGGACCTGGAAGGTCTTGGCATCGGGTGATAATTTTTTAATGTCTTGCTAGCTCAAACCGTCCTTTTTTCTCCGCCTTCCACCGGAAGATCATTATCGAGGCGCCCTTAGAATGAGCGGTTATAATCACTGAAAAGTTTAAGAACCACGGAGGTCTGACCGCTTAACGGTCATGACGTGAAGGAAAAGGTCCTCGTAATCGGCGGAAGCGGCTTCATCGGGAAGGCCATTCAGAAATATGTGATTGACATCGGTGCGGCCGATTCATTCATATTCACCTACAATCGCCATGATGAGGCAATTCAGAGCAACCTTGATTCGGCCAAGGTCAATCTTCTTGAAATAGGAGATGCCGGGTTGCTGAGTAAATCCAAATTGGCAATATATGTGGCAGGTAACTCATATCATTCCCTTGCATTCCAAGACCCGAAGCGCGACTTGGAGTTGAATGTGTTTCATCTAATCAACTTCATGGAGCATTTTCACGGTTCACTGGTTATGCTCTCTTCGCAGGCGATCTACTACGGGCTTGAAGGAGAAATTCGCGAGACGAATGATCATATTCCGACCATGCCGTACGGTCTTTCCAAGCGATTCGCCGAGGGATATGCAAATTATTACCTTGACAGGAAATCGCTTGAAAGATTATGGATATTCAGGATGATGTATGCATTCGGTGATGGTGAGTCGGAAAGAAGATTGATTCCGAGATGCGCGCTTGCTTGTTCAAGTGACAAAAGTGTGACAGTCAATGGCGGAGGCAAATCGTACTTGAATCCTCTTCCATCGAACTTTGTAGCAGAAATTCTCGTGAAAGCAGCCACCTCGATTCAAGCGCGAAAGGATGGCTATTTCGAAATCACCAATATCAATCATCGTGAGAAGGCCACTGTAGTCGACATCGTCACTTCGCTTTCGAAAATCCGTTCCTTTGATTATTCTCTTGTCGAAAGCGGCGAAGAATGGCCGGTCAAATTTTACGGTAACGTCGATAGACTTGAGAATCATCTGAGAGATTGGGGCATCGGATTTCCGGATTTGCAGAAGAGCATGAAAGACTATTTCTTGAGATTGGTTAACGATAAGGTGAAACAATGAAACGAATCCTAGTGACAGGGGCTCTTGGAGTAATTGGAAAGCACCTCGTTCCCAGTTTGAGAGAGCATGGATACGACGTGATTGGAACGGATGTCGTGATGGCCGACTATACGGATTACGTCAGGTCAGATGTGACCTCCTTCGAAGATCTATATAGGATATTCAAAGAGAATAGACCAGACATCGTGATTCATATGGCGGGCGAGGTGGGAAGGATGATGGGAGAGACCTACCCTCAGAAAATGGTCTACGTGAACGATATCGGCGTGCTCAATGTCATGAAATTATGCATAGACTATGATTCCTCATTGGTCTACTTCAGCACCTCCGAGGTCTATGGGCATCTATTCGACAAAGGAAAACCTGTCAAGGAGGAGGATTTGGAGGCTCATCAGACTGCCTTCGGCACGACAAATGTGTACGCTATGAGCAAACTGTTCGGCGAAGCTCTGGTGAAACACTACGTCGAAGACTACAAACTGAAGGCTGTGACCATCAGGCCGTTCATGGTCTACGGGCCCGGGGAGACCCCTTCCAAGTTTCGTAGCGCGATATGCAATTTCGTCCACGCGGCGCTCAACAAGAAGAAATTCGTCGTCCATCAGGGCACGATGCGATCATGGTGCTATATCACGGACTTCATCGAGGGCGTCAGGCTCGTGATGGAACAACCCGCTTCGAAGAAGTATGAGGCGTACAACGTGGGTTCGAATGAGTACAAGACCGCGGAAGAGGTTGCCCACACAGTCATTGATGTGTGCGGGGCGAACAGGAATTTGGTCAAGATAGTCGATCCGCCAAAGCAATTCATCACCCCTGTCAAGATCGCATCCATCGAGAAGGTCCAGAAGCTTGGCTATAGTCCAAAGGTGTCACTGAGAGAAGGCGTCAAAAAAGTCATGCAATGGCAGAAAGATATGGATTTCTAGTCCCGTCACATCGTGATTTTATCAGAAGAGCTACATCATGGGGTGAGAAAAAATGACGGCAGCTCGCCGACGGAGGAAACGAGTTCCTCACCCGTGTCTGGCCAAGATGGAATCAAGCAGCTCTGCAAACTCCCTTGCCACTTCCCTATGATTGAACCTTTCAATCTCCGAGGTGATGCCTCTGTATGATACTCTGTATGTAGATTTGAACTCAGCATAGGCTCTCTCGATTTCCATCTTTATCTCATTCAAATCGAATGCATGCACGCCTGCCTGCGTCTTATTAATGATTTCGGCAACGACCGATCCGGGCCTTCCAATTGAGATGATCGGCCTTCCTGCAGCTAAATAATCATACAATTTTGCTGGACAACCCATGCTGTCGCGAGGATCGTCCCATGTGAGCAGAAGCAGCATTTGGGCTGTTCGCTGAGCTTTGATGGACTCCTCCCTTGATACGGGTCCATTCATTTTGACCATGCCTTGCAGGGCATATTCCTTAATTTCATCCTCAAGCCATCCCTCTTTGTTGCCATAGAACTCAATCTGGATATCTCTCGAATCGATCTTTCCTTCACGTATGAGCTCGCTCAGTGCGCGGAAGAATCTATCAGGGTCGCGCTTTCCGTCATATAAATTTCCGGTGTGAGCGACGGTGAACTTTTCCGATAGGGTCATATCCGGGTTCATCTGGTCGGGATCGAAACCAAATGGCGCACAATGGATGTTTTGTTCGACATGCAATTCTTTGAGTTTTTCAACAAATGGCTGCGTTACGGTGGTTATTGCATCTGCCGATGCAAGCGTGTTCGTTTCCGTCCATCTATCCATAATTTTTATGATGGGGGTGTAAGGATTATAATACGGACTTTGAGTCCATAGATCCACCATGTCCGCAATCCAAGGAATCTCATATCTTTCTTTCAATCTCTTCGCAACCAAGTGTGAACTCGCAGGACTAGAAACACTAATCATTGCGTCGAATCTTTCTTTGCTGAAAATATCTTGCGTCTCCTTGATTGCATGTTTACGCCAATCTTTATAGCGATCAGGACTTGCGAAAATTACCCCCCATAGAATTACCAATCTATCGAACACTGTCTTTCGGTTCTTCAATGTCCTAAATCCGAACTGGTTTTTCACCGGCTCTTTTAGATTTAAATTAAATCTTCTTTTCCATTTCACAGATATATCTTCACCTGAAGTCTCAATCACATTAAATTTCGCATTCGGTTTTCCCTTCGATTTCGCCGTGAGGACAACGACTCTCCAGCCAAATTCTGGCAAGAATTTTGCCAGCCCTTGAGGCCTGACGGCAGCGATAGCCTCATTATCGGTGAAATGATACGTGACGATTAATACACTCTTCATTTCATATCCTCGCTACTTATGACATTATCCTATTTTCTATTGTCCATTGCTAATTATATGGATGATTGAATTCATATTTCAATTGCTCAACCGAGGTATCTAAGTGTGTGCAACCACAGTGGAAATGTCTTCTGGATATTCAATTTTCTGGTCAATCGAAGTTCGAAATTCATTACCAAGCTACTGTCGGTCCCGTAGTGGTCCTTGATATCGGTGCCTCCGCCTGCGAGGCTGAAACTGAGGAGCGCGCGAGAGATGATCATGAAGCTTCCTCTTGTTACTTGAATAGCAAATCTTAATTAAAGATGTAATTGGTAAGATACACTGCCAATATCTATCTCAAAGAGCCCAATCGATATAGATTACACAACATATAGATACACCCTCTTCCTGGCAATCAACTCTTGATGTAATAGATTCCTGTCACTCTCATGTGCTTATTGTGCGTAGTAGTGCGGATTATTGAGCGTTTCTGGAAAAAGCCTTAAATCCTAAGGCGCGGTTAGAGCGCAAGGAAATCAAGATGCAAGAAGGACAGGTCGGCGGTATAAAACCTAAGGCAGGGTATGATCCTTCTATAGTGTTGAAAGAACCTAATCTCGGCAAGATAATCGCTCGGAAGAAAGATGCAATCTCCAAGATAGTGGTTCTGGTCATAATATTGATCATATCTTTCGGCATTCTTACGAGCCCAGAAATTTCCCCAATCTCCTCAATTCGCGACACCGATGGAGATGGGGTGGCAGATAGTTTCGATAAAGATTGGCTGAATTCATCAACCTGGAATCAGGCATACGCCAAAATCTCCGTTTCTATCACAAATCTGGATGTAGATCATAACATGTCGTTCGATCTCTATTTTGACGGGGCTTTTAAAGATGGCCGGACAATCGGACCTTTGGTATCGAGCATAGTAACCCTGTCAGTAGGTTGGCAATATGGTGACAATTCGACTAAGACTTACGCCATCACCATCATATATGGTTCATCAGATCCGCTCGACCGAAATTCTCCTCCGATCGATAGCCGCACGATTGTGGTCCATCCGAACGACAGCATCGCAGTGCCTTCGTACTATTGAGTGATAATCGCTCGGAAGAGAGACGATCATCTCGCCTCACTCTTTGTTCCGAATCGACATCTCCATCAAAGGCTTGATCAGACTAGCGGCTTCCACCATTTCTCATTCACTAAGTACCAGTCGACGGTGGTCTTGACCCCGTCCTCGAACTTGACCTTCGGCGTCCATCCCATCTTCTTGATCCTATCCCATTCGAGCGAGTACCTGAAGTCGTGGCCGGCCCTGTCCTGGACGTATGTTATCATGCTCTCCGGCTTCTTCATATGCCTCAGCAGCTGCTTGGTGACATCGATGTTCGTCCGCTCGTTGCCGGAACCTATGTTCACCACGTCCCCGGGTCTGCTCTTGCGGAGGACTAGGTCGATGGCGCGGCAGTTGTCCTCCACATGCAGCCAGTCCCTGACATTGTCTCCCTTGCCGTAGAGTAATGCGTGGGGACATCAGGGACGCCGGGGCAACGGACATAGCTTCCATCTACCGCATCCACTTCCCGAGTGCAGCCTTCAGCCTCTTATACTCGGCCATCGAGAGCGGGTAGAATCTCGCAGTCTGCTGATAGCTCGACGTCAGCAGTGCTATCGCGTCCTTGAGGGCCTTCTTCGGGAGTGAGGCCTTCACATCGTCGATGTCCACTTGGTCTCTCGCGACAAGCAGGAGCGCGATCAGGTCGGAGATGTCCTTCTGTCCTTTCCCAGATTCTTCCCTGTCAGATAGCGCGTACAGCTTGAGGGTCAGGAGGTCCGTTGGCGACGCCACCCTCACGTCGCGGCCGAACAGCTCTCTCGTGATGCTGCGATCCAGAACCTCGGAGGCTTCGAACGGGCCGATCGCCTTCTCGTAGGCATCGACCTCTATGACCCCTCCTTCCATCGCCTTCTTGAAACCCTTCCTCCCGAGATGCCCTCCCGACGTCTCGTTGAACCCGCGCGCCAGGAGCTTCTCTCGGATCATCCAAAGATCGCGGGGCCTGAGGACGACGTCTATGTCCAGAGAGTACTTGTACGGGTTGTACGCCCACACCGCCCATCCGCCGATGACCCCGACATCCGCTCCCGAATTGACGATCTCCTTGAGAGTCTCTCGCGATACTTCGTATATGTCCATGTCAGACCCCCAGCATTCTAGATGAGATGCCGAGTTGGAGAGCCACCCGAGGGCCGGATCCGCCGGTGCACATCAGGTCGACGAAGTTCTGGGGGAGGGAGACCACCGGCAAGCCACCCACTCGCTCAGAGCCTAGGAACACGTCGTTGTCTTCCGCTGGCAGGAGCGATATCCGTTGCGGTGATTCCGAGATCTTGCCCAGTGCTTTCGCTGCGGGATCCACCTCCCCCTTCGCGACGTACAGCTCGTACGAGGTGGCCCTCATGTAATGAGCTCGAAGCCATGCCCCCCTGAACTGCGTCAGGGCGACTCCCTTCATCTTCGCGACCGCTGCGTCAAGCTGAGCATCGGACTTGCTCGACTCGACGTAGACCGGCTCCGGCATTCTGCGCCTGCACGACCAGAGCACGAGGAGGCGTATGGGTTCCACCAAGACGAACCTGTTCTTGTAGGGCTTTGCGACGACGACCTCACGTTCGAGTTGCTTGAGAACGCGGCTCGTCATGCCTTTCGAGTACCCTGTCCGGGCACTCAGTTCGACGCCCGTCCAGTTCTTCTTCGGCTCGGTGAGAAGGAGGCGAGCGGTCTTTTCGAACGCTGATTCCATGGGTGTTGCGAGAGCGGTCAGAGTATGTATAACATTTACTTATATGTAAACTCTTCAAATAGTGGATGCTGACCGCATCCACGGGTCCATCGGATCCTCTGGTCGGACTGTGGGCGGTCCCGAGTCGATTCTTCTCGTGCCGGGCATTTAGATCATGGGGATGATGGGGTCTGGTGTCAATTGGGGTGATTTTTCCCCTCCTTGGATCGGTGTTGAAATTCGGGTGATAGGGTACCACGCCGTTAAGTGATATGAAAGGAAAAGCCAGATGGAGTAATTCGAAAATCTTCGTCAGACATCATGCTTCTTTCATTTCTTTTGAGAGTTTTTTGGGCAATCCGTCAAGTTGCTCGACAATACGAGTTATGCCTTTCGCTGTCGCCGCATTGAATTCATTCATGCTCTTGAGGCTGCCGTCAATGCTTCCCAATCTACTGTCAATTCTTCCCAATGTCCCTACGCCTATCACAAGTTGCCCTGCGGTCAGGTAACTAGCGTATTCGCTTGTCTTCATTATGCTCCCGCTATATCGCTCTGTTGTGATCTCAAAGTCTATGGGATTTCCTCGACCGATTTCCTTGACTCGCATAACAAATTTATCAACATTCGTTGGCTTACCGCTTATGAGAACTTCGACTGTCTTCCCATCTGGAAGATTTTCAGCGGAGAAATTCGTTATGAATTGCTTCTGGGCTTCTTTCAAAAGACATAGCCTGAATCCAACTTCTTGGACTTTCTTTTTTTTCTCTCGAATCAATATTTTTACTTTCTTAACGGCCAATTTCTTCACCTTATGCAATGATTGTTTTATCAGTTGAAAAGAAAAGATCGCAAATAGAATGAATTAAGAACTGTTTTTAACCCTCATCCCAACCTTTAATAATCTACGACTATTTTTATCTGCCTACCAGAATGTCATGAGAACCCGTTTAAATACCCAGGAATATCATTTCTTCTTAATTCTCGATCTTTCTCAGATTCTGCCAATAAGTCGCCCGTCTTATCATATCTCCCCATCCGCCCTCCATCGGCAGATCAATATGACAAGCCTTCGCTGGCGTCATTCTGATAGCTAATTGTTTCTCGATAGCTTGCCTATTATTCTTACTATCACCCGACTTTGAACAACCTTTCGAATTCCCGTCAGACCACCCGAATTTTTCCAAAACCAAAGGCGGCAATTCCTTAAGTAGGGGCTGATGCAATAATCGTTCGTGAGGAGGAGGACGTCGTTATGTCGTTAGGCCCCCCCACTTTTTCTTGATGCTCTTCAAGAAGCCTGCCTACCGAACGGCGCGCAAAGCTACAACAAGCCCGACCATTTAAGTATCGGCAGAGTCAATGATTGATTGTGAGGAGGAGGTCGGCGTGAGGTCGATAGGCCTTCTCACGCATTCTCGCTGTAATTGGTATGGGAAGCTGGGCAGTCAAAGAACGCGCTCTGCTACAAGTGGGCCAACTCCTTAAGTATCAGGAGCGTCAATCGTTGATTGTGAGGAGGAAGATGGCGTGATGCCGTTACGCCTTCTCGCATTTTTATCGCTCTACCAAACCGTCCAGCCGATCAGGTTCCCTGTGCTGTCTCTCTCAAGCCTCGGCATCAGATGCCTCTCGAACGCTTCAGCCTTCTCCGGATTCGAACCAGGTAGTGACAGAGTGCGCCCCAGATGGTGCAGCGCGCAGTGAGCGATCAGGTCTGCGGTCTGCAGCCCGCTCCAATCGTGAAATCCGTCCTGCGGAGACCCCCTAGTTCATTGCGAGGGGGAAGAAGCACGCCGGACCTGGCATAGAATAACCAAAATGTATTATACCAAAAGGTATTATACTCTTCAGTATAGCACGGAAACGCAGACTGCAGTTAGCCGATAACGTTGCGTTCCGAAATGCGCTGTTCAGGGGCATGCTCGAAATGATCAACCCGTTCAAATACGGCGGACTGGTGACCGGCAAGGATTTCGCAGACAGAGAGAGCGAGATGAATGATATCCTAAAGGAGATCCGCAGCGGCACCAACATCGTGCTGTTCTCTCCCAGGCGCATGGGCAAGTCCTCGCTCTTGGCAGAGCTCATGCACAGGCACGGCGGGGAGTTCCTGTTCGTCTATGTCGATCTGTACGGCATCACGACCAAGACCCGCATGGTCGAGGCGTTCATGTCCGCCCTGGTGAGCTCAGCCTATGGCACCGCGAGGAAGGTCGCCGCGGGGATCAGGGACGTCATCAAAGGTTCCAGGCTCAGGCTGGTCATAAATGACAAAGGCGAGCCCGGCGTGGAGTTCTCGGTCGGCGAGCCGAGCGTCCCGGAGATCCAGGACATGCTCGACATCCCCGAGGAGCTAGCGAGGAAGAGGGGGAAGCGCATCGTGGTCGTGTTCGACGAGTTCCAGGAGATAGCTTCTCTGGACGGGGTCTCGCTGCTCAAGGCGATGAGGTCGAGGATGCAGGCGCACAAACATGTGTCGTACATCTTCGCCGGGAGCAAGAGGCACCTCCTCATGAGCATCTTCGAGGAGCGGGAGGGGGCGTTCTTCAAGTCCGCCAAGCCGCTGGAGCTGGGGCCGATCCCGAGGGCTGATTTCGCTAGGTTCCTCGTGGACAGGTTCGCTGCTTCGGGCGGCCGTCTCGATCATGAGGCGGCGGGCGCGATCGTCGACGCCAGCGGAGGCAGCTCGTACTACGCCCAGCAGATCGCCCACGAGCTGTTCAACATATCGACCAGGCCCAGGTGGCCCGAGGACCTCGAATCGGCTGTCGCCACCGCGCTCGCCCACCAGTCGCCGGCCTTCTACTTCCTCTGGGATTCGATCAAGAGCGGGATCCAGAGGCGGTACCTCATGGCGGTGGCCCGCGAAGGCAGGGCGACATCCCGGTCGGCGCTGATCGAGAGGTACGGCCTCACTTCCGCATCCCACGTGCAAAAAGCGGTCAAGCAGCTGGACGCGCGGGGCATCACGGAAGGCGGCGCGATCGTCGACCCGATGTTCGCCCTTTGGCTGAGGGGGTTGGCGGGGCGCCCGTCCCAGCGTCCCTGACGATGGCCGGCTCTGGGGGTGTACCCGTATGAGAACGTACTGCTGAAAGAAGATTCCCACAAGGAGGAGACGGTCCGGAAGCTCAAGGATATTCTCGGGGGCGGAATGATCGACCTGCTGTTCATAGATGGGGATCACAGGTACGAGGGCGTCAGGAAGGACTTCGAGATGTACTCCCCATAGTTATCAGGAAAGGGCCGATTCCGATAGGTCATGCCGTCAGCACCGGGGCAGGCAGGCTGCGGGCGAAGCGCGTGATACACGCGGCGGTGATGGGGCAGGACCTCATGACGAACGGCGAGGCGATCTACAACGCCATGTCATCCTCCCTTAAGGTCGCAGAGGGGCTCGGGATGAGGTCCATATCATTCCCAGCTCTGGGGACCAGCGTGGGCGGCTTCCCCCTCTAAGAGGCCGCGGAGGTCATGATCAGGTCGATCTTCGACCACATCGCCAAGTCCGGTTCTATGATGAAGGTCCGGCTCGTCCTCTACGATGACCGCGCCCTTGGGATATTCCAGCAGGTCTATGAGAGAACGGTTGCTTGAGCATTGCCAGAAAGAGCCTTGAAGGCAGTCCAGAGGTGGAGTTCAATGAACTTGATCTCGGGATGTCGGAGTAATCCTGCTTGATAATCTAAGGTAATCATCAAACCTCCTTAAAAAACGATAAATTTTGTCGTAATGCAGCGAAGCTTTATCTGAACTGGCAGATATGAGGCATTTCGAGACGATTTAATGGAAGTTGCTCTTGCATTTAGATACGTGCTCTCAGTGTTGGTGAATGGTAGATCTCCTCTACCACCAGGAATAAAGATTGGAAAAGATGTATTCATTGATAGAACCGCAATCCTAGATCGGCAATTTGGAAAGCATATTACTCTATGTGATGGAGCAGCAATAACACATAAAGCTCTTCTTCTCTGCCACGATAGATCGAGCAAGGGTAGAATAGCTGCAACTTGGATCGCTCCAATATATGTTGGCGAAAATGCATTCATTGGGGCAAATTCGATATTGCTTCCTGGTACCAGAATTGGAAAAGATGCGATAGTTGCTGCAGGAGCTGTAGTCAGTGGAAACGTTGAACCAGGAGTCATTGTGGCAGGAGTCCCTGCAAAACCAATAGGGCGAGTCGAAGATCTCGATAGAAAGCGACTCGAGAACATGAAGAAAATGAAGCTTTTCGATTGGAAGATAATCTATAATAAATCTGCAAAAATAAGAAATTCCATAGACAACGACCAATTACTTGCAGTTGAGAAAGATGGTGGTTATTTTGTAGTCTTCGATAACACGTCTAATGTATGGATGGAGGGAAGACGCGAGAAGAATGAAGAATAATCCGATATCTGAAACCAACCGAGACCGACCACCATATTGCTGACATGACGACGGCGAAGAAGTAGCTCCAAATGAATCTGAAGATCAAGTTCAACGATTTTATTAAGCTAATGTTCAAAGCGGACATGCGCGCGATTAAATCAAAGTCAATAGGCGAGAGGGGATGAGATTTTCATAGGGAAGTTCTCAAATGATTGTGGGTGGTAGACTGATTCACATCTTCTTGTTGATTCCCCAGATCTGTCGAAGATTCTACTCTGTACAATGCCGATGATTGCTGTTTAGATTCTGCCTTATAATCTTTTCCAACCTTCTATATGCAATTCCGGATGATCCCCTTATTAGATTTTTATCGATTGAGACGATGATCCGATTAGACTTCAACGGATATAGATATTACAGCATACATGTTTACCCGAACTGCAGATTACATGAAATCCGCTCGCCTTGATCTCGTCCATGGGAGCCTTATCGTTACCGTCTCCATGGTTACTGCAGCTGCCATTTCAATGCTTACTTCGATCGTCATCGTAAGATCTTTAAGTGTTGCTGATTTTGGCATCTATTCGATTACACTAAGTTTACAGAGCGTAGTGGCCATCATTGCAAGCTTCGGCATCGGGACTGCCGTGGCAAAATTCGTTGCTGAGTATAGCGCTAGGGATCTGAGGCAAGCAGTACGCTTTGCTAGAACGGGTCTTTGGCTCATATTGCTCTTTTCGACAATCACTGCAATCGCATATTTTACTTTGGCCAGACCAATTGGCGAAGGACTCTATCATGAAGCCGGGGTTGTCAATCTCATACCATTCTCAGCAATGGTGGTGATTAGCAGCGCGACTCAGTCACTCACTCAAAATATTGCCCAGGGCAATCATCGAATGAAGATGATTTCTTCAATTCAAATTTCGACTCCAGCAATCAGACTAATCTTAATTTTAATCCTCATGCCAATTATTGGAATTAGCGGCGCCTTTCTCAGTCTTTTTCTAGCCCAAATTACAATTACATTGATGGCAATTCGCAGACTCGGAAGAACCGGTTTCTCCATTGCAGTTCATGAAAAGGATGATTCAAACATACAATATGCAAAGATAATTCTTTCCTTTGCTGTACCAACAGTCCTCGGCGCATTATTGGTAAGCCCTTTTTACTGGTTTGGTAATACAATTCTCGAGCTTGGATACGGTTTTACTGCTGTAGGACAATTTTCGATAGCTCTCATTTTCTTCCAAGCTCTTAACCTCTTATCATACTCGGTAGCAATTCCGTTAGTGCCTAGAGTTTCCGAGATGAGTGTTCATTCTCGAGGGCAAATCGGCCCTCTGATATCTCAATCCCTCCGGAGCATTTCCGTCATACTCTTTCCATTCTTCCTAGCGATTTCACTCTTCTCTAAGGATATAATCGGAATACTATTCGGTTCTCAATACCAGAATTCGGCAGATGCCACATATCTGATGGTGACTGCCTGTTTCTTCGTTTCTCTTGCTGCAATCCTGGAAGCGACAATCATTGGTCTTGGAAGGATGTGGCTAGATCTTGGATTAAACGGCATCTGGGCGATTATCTTCATCCCTCTTATCCTGATTATGACTCCTCTCTATGGTATAACGGGTCTCGGAGCAGCATTTGCATTAGCCTATGCGGCACATCTTTTCAACATCTTGGTTGTTTCGAATAAGATCCTCGGTCTGAAAATTGGGGATGGTTTTTCGATGATTTGTCTGACTGTCATTTCTCTTACTATTGCTTTCATTTTACTGGAGTTCATGGGCGGACTCACGATCATTGAAAAGTCCGTTATTTTCATAATATTCACGGCACCAGTAATATTCCTTGGCCGCTCAGAAATCAGGGTCGTCTATAAGGCGCTCTTTAATCGGTGATATAGCTATCGCCAACCTATTCTCATGCATATCCTGCAGAATTCATCTGAAAAGCAAGCAAAATCTTGGAAGATCGAAAGTGCAACGCGAAATGTTTCTTTTGCGCTTTCATTCAATCACATCTTCTCATTATTCATAACTCGAAGATTTACCGTAGCATCAGTGCAGAAAGAGTAAATAAGATGCTGATTGTGGATATGATGGATTAGATGATTATAAGAAACTCTAAATCATTATGGAATACAACATTCCCTTTGGAAAGGCGAATCAAATGGGTCGATGCCTGCTTATTGTCGGTAATCTACGACAGAATCTGAGTTCAGAGGCATTTCTATCGAAGATATGCTCAGTGGCATTGACCTGCTTTGATAATATTGTTGTTTTCGGAGCTGATATCCCTCCAAATCATCCAAATATCAAACATATCTTCTTCGGGAATACTCACGATAAAAACTTGTATTCGATATCTAAATTAAGAAATGCTGCCCGAGAGGCATCGCTTCAGTTTAAAGCGGCTCTGACACTACTCTACAAAGGGCATTTTCCCAATGTCACGAATGTCCTTTTTCTCACTCCACAACCTTTAGGGATAATCATCGCCCGGATTCAATATGGCAGAGTCTCACTTTATAGTGGTGGATTTCCTTTTTTTCCAAAGAATCGATTCGTATTGGATAGTCTCGCCATGATGATGGTCAAATATCTCCCGTCTTTGCTGGTTGATAAGATTCTAGTGGAATCAAAAGGAGATAATTCCTTCTACCATGCAGGTGAATTTGAATCTAAATGCATTCATTGCTCACAATATGTCGATACAAGGATTTTCAATAAGCAATCTCCAATTGAAAGTCGTGAATTCGATATTGCGTTTTTTGGTGGGCTATGGAAAAAGAAGGGGATTGATAGGCTTGTGATTGCTCTGCGAGAATTGCTCGTCGAAAATCATAAATTGAAAGTACTGATCGTTGGAGACGGACCCCTCAGAGCCGAGGTTGAGTCATTGAGTCGAGAATTTGTAAATGTGACAACAATGGGTTGGGTAACTCGGAGAGAAGTACCTATCCTCTTGAATCGTACGAAATTTACAATATTGCCCTCTGATTACGAAGGGCTTCCGAACATCGTTCTCGAATCCTTGTCTTGCGGCACTCCGGTAATTGCGAATCCTGTCGGAGGTATCGTTGATATCATTTCGGATGGGAATAATGGATATCTGATGAAAGGCAATAATCCAGATCAGATCAAATCAGCGATCAATCGTGCTATTATGGAACCTGCTATTCAGCAGTTGTCCAGGAGTGCAATCCAGACAATTTTGGGCAAATTTGACTTCGAGTCAGCATGTTCTCGATTCGCATCTGCAATTGCTACCGATGATAATTCAGTGACCATTGTTTCGAGGAATCAACATCAGAATTGATAGAATGAAGATAAAGCGCGTAGGTATGCTGAAAAAATCAATAAGATATACTTACTTTGAAATTTTCTTTGATGACTGCAATATCCTGCTCACAAATGGCTCTTAAGTAGGTAGAATTCAATTATATCACATTTATATTATACGAGTAATCACTTGGCGCTGACCGTTCGAGAAAAGACTTTAGCCTCAGAATGAATTGTCAAAAGGAATAGTCATGGCTGCAGAACGATGGTTGGGTACTCCGTGCACAGTGGCACATTTATCCACGATCAGCGAAAGGCTCAGCTTCATCTTGTCTGTCATTGGGTCGAATAGATGCCTCAGAATGCTAGACGTCGGAACAGGTCTCGGAGTGTATATTCAACCTCTCATGCCTTATTGTTCTCTTTACATGGCTACTGATATAAACAGGTTAAATCTTGAGCGGGTCAGGAAGAACGAGGCAAACGCAGAACTCGGAGTTGTAGCAGCCGAGAGGTTGCCGTTCGCGGATGGCAGTTTCGACATTGTGTTGCTCATCGAAGTTCTTGAGCATGTTGTTGATGACCGCTCCGTGTTATCTGAGGTTCATAGGGTCCTGAGGCCGGATGGTAAGTTCATATTCACGCTGCCAAACAAGTTATTCCCTTTCGAGATGCATGCACTCAAGGGAAGTAACGGCATCTTTGGCTTCAAGTACGGAGTGCCATTTCTACCATATCTCCCCGAATCCATTCGGAATAGGATTACGACAGCAAGAGTCTATCGACTCAAAGACGTTTCGAAGATTATTGAAAGCCAATTTAGTATTGAAGCAGTCCGCTACTTCTTGCCAGATCTCGACGGGTCGAAGCCGATGATACGCAATCTGGTTCGAAGATTTCAAGCAGTCGCCGAACATGAGTTACTAAGATGGTTCTTGCCTCATATCATGGTGTCTTCCAGACGATTGTGAGATGATGTATAATAAAAAAGAGGTTTAGCTCCGATTTTCCAATCAAAGAAAGGATGAATAGAGACTTAGTTTCTCACAATTTGCAGACGAAACGGGAGCTTCCGATAGACATTTCCTTCGGCGCGATTTTCAGAACAAGAACGGCGGAATCTCCTAAGCATTTCATCCCTCGGAATGCATTAGGAAAGTCTTATCGTGCTCCCATTCCAAAGGTCTGGCAGGGCTTAGAGATGATGTGGGGATATTGAAACCGAAGATCTATCTTTTAACAAAGGTAAGATAGGAATAGTTGAATTCTATATTGTTGTCATGTGCTAAGCATAAACCATCTGATTGTCTTGCAAAATCTCATAAATGGCAGGTCCAATGATGTTGCCATGACTACTTATTTTACAGAACTTCTAAAATTGCCCATATCAATGATTTTTAATCGAATTCGCTTCGGTACGAATGCCCTCAATATCGGTAAGATCAAAGCAGTGGGGGATGGGACTAAATTACTTGTCTCATTAACAGGGATTGAGCGACCCATCGTCATTCCTAATGATTTGAAATCATTGACTCAATTGAGATGCACGGCAAGAGAATTGATTAATCCCTTCAACCCACATTTCTATGAATCACACGGGACTAAAATAAGGAAGAAAGATGTTGTGGTCGACTGCGGAGCCGCCGAGGGTCTATTCACCGCCATCGCTGCTGAGAAGGCAGAACATGTATACGCAATCGAACCATTGCCAGAATATGCTGATATTCTGAGAGATACCTTTCGAGAGTCACATCATGTTGAAGTTATTGCCTGTGCTTTGGGAGATAAAGATGGAACGGCAAGATTAGAGAATATGGGGACGATGTCCAAATTATCGGAAAATGGATCAACCATTGTTACTCTCAGATCGATTGATAGCCTTTTTTTTAATAAAGATATCAAGGTAGATTTCATAAAAGCTGATCTGGAAGGAAGCGAAATAAGTATGATTAGAGGAGCAAGGAAGACAATCGAATCAAATAAACCAAGGATTGCCATTACTACATATGATGGTCCGGAGTACGCTAGTATAATAAAGTCGATTTTAATAAAATATAATCCAGATTATCATATCCGGACAAAAGGAATCATCACCAGATTGAATTCATGGTCTGATGACAATCTGAATTGGCCAATTATGCTCCACGCCTCATAAGTCCGCATTACGATTATGCGCCTATGTAAATGGCTATACTTGGTTGGTCAAATATCCTATTTAATAATTGATTTTGATTGACATACGGGAGAATAGTCTCAATCGGTCTTAGATTGACCCAATTATCTCCCATAGCTACTTGTGTTGCTGTATCTAAGTTAAAGATGAACAGAGATCCATTTAATCCGTAATCTGAAGCACTCACGTTACTGCCAATGAAATATTCATAGACATAAATGTCGAAATAGTAAAGATCTTCATATATTGTTAAATTATAATTCAGTAAAGCTCCTACAACTTCAACTCTACCCATGGTCTGCATATCACTTATTATTTTTCCTTCCCGATGTTCCAGAATCCACGATGCAGAGGAATCGACATTTGTATAATGCTCATATGATGTCGCAATCGATCCAGACGATATTACTAAGGCAAGCGATAAAGCAGAAACAATTACAACAATTGACCCATATGTGATCTGTGATTTTAAGTTCATATTGATCCTTACATCTTGCGGAGCATTTTGATGGCGTTTAATCCGGGAAAAAATAATTCCAACACAAACCAAACAAGCTATGGGAGCTACGAAGAGAAATAATCTGAGGATTGTTGATAGTAATTGTTGTCCACCTAGTGCATATGCAAGAGAATCTGGAATGACTGTTAGGAGTAATGAAATAATAACGATATCTTGAACAGATAGCCGTCGCTCAATCTTTCTTCTACTCAGATTCTTACGGAATAATGCCAAGAATAATACAATAACTATCGGAACAGTAAGGAGAATAAATCTGATTATTCCAGGAATTCTAAGAAGAAGTGCTGGTGGCGTTGGACTAAATGGATTCGAAATGGATGGTCCATTCAATCCAAACAAATTTTCAAAATTGAAAATTGATCCAAGATTAGTCACATTTCTGGAAAATGTCGGTAGGAAGGAACCATACACTACATCACTAAATGTCAGGAATATTGCCAGAGATACAAAGAAAAAGGCATAAGTCTGTTTACCCTCTTTTTTTCGCAGAAAAAGCATCGTACTCGAGAAAAAAGTGACTGAGATTGTCCATAGCCCAGCTGTATAGGAATAAAGAACTGTACTGATCAATAGAATTATGAGCGCAAGAGCCAATGGAGCAGTTCTCTTTTTAATATAATCAATGTAGATCGCAACAAAAAGTATAAATGTTGAAATTCCAAACGCATGCGGCCATATACTATAGTTATTAGGGGGAATAAATGTCAATGTAAAAGCCAATGTTGCAAGGATGGCGGGTTCGATCCGCAAGAATCTACGGCTCAATAGAACAAAAGCAATCATCATAATTATGCCAGTAAAGGGTAAGTACTGCATAGTCTCTAAACTAATGCCGGTAATATTTGATAACGGGATCGTTATGTAATAATAGAGGGGGGCATCTCTTACCAGTGCGCTGCTAGTCCCATGAACGTAGCCATCCTTTTGATATTCAATAGTCGATGCCACAATCATGTGCAGAAATGGATCCGTTGCTCCCATGATCATTAGAATTAGAAGTGGCACAATGCCTATCGTGAGAAAAAGAAATATGATGATCAATTTCGATGTGGAAGCACTAATCATAGGTCGTTTCATTGCCTAGCAACTCCAAATAGAAATTCAGATATCTTGATGCTATTGCTTCAGGTGAGAATTTTTTCGCTCTATTTACGGCCTTATCAACAGGATCTTCAAACTTCTTGTTGTCAATGACTTTTAGTATATGTCGTGCAATTGAATCCAGGTCATCAGGATTGACTATATCTCCCCCATCGGCCACTATTTCGGGCAATGAAGTTGAATTTGAGGCGATAACATGCCTTCCGCACGCCATGGCTTCGACGACCGGAACACAAAATCCCTCTCCTTTTGACAGAGTTATAAATATGTCAGATAGATTGTAAAGCCCCGGCATCTTATCCTCATCTATATGATCAAACCAGATGAGATTCTGTTCAACTCCAAGCTTTGTTGCTAAAGTCCTATACTCATTCCGAAGAGGGGATGGATGTGAAACAATAACTAACTGGAATCTACGATCATTTGCTATTAGGATTGATAGCAATTCAATTAGACCGGAAATATTTTTTCTCGGCAATCCCGAACCAACGAATAATAATATAATCGAATCACTCCGACGCGATTCATTTGAAAGCAAACGACTTTTCAAAGCGAGTCGATCTGATGAGGGGAGAGGCTGATACTTCTTAAGATTTATAGGGTTATATGTAACATTAATATTGATATCGCATTCCAGTTCTTTTTGTACACTCATCTTTGTGTACTCAGATGGGACGAAAATGCAGTCAATATTCTCCAAAGTCCTTTGAAAGCTGAAATCAATACTGCCATCCGCTCTCAGTATATCGTGGACCGTTAATACTATTTTGAAGTCTGATCTGGGCTTAAACAAAGAAACCGATGGTATGATTCCGGAAAAGCGGGGAGATTGATTCAAAATGTGAAGAATATTTATCTCCCTCAGAAATTTCCTTGCTCTGGCGGTAATCATGAGCAGATAAGGGATTGAGAATGTAGCTGACTTGGCAATATATTGATCTAATACCATCGGGTTATGGTCCAAAAAATATGCCCTCACGCTGCCATCTGCTATGAGCTCTTTATGGACTTCAAAAAACCATTTGGCATAATCATTCGAAGGATAACTTCCGCGAGGCAACCCGAAATACAGAATCTTTGGGATATTATCCATAATCTTGGCATTGCCCATATAATAGTATATATTTGATTGTATTGTGAATCCCTGTATTGGGGATTTTCAGCTTTGAAATCGTAAGAACCTAATCTTCACTTTTATATGCATTCGGGATTTTATTATTGCTATCCATTCCATCTTACTTCAGGTTTCATAAATAGTATTAGTGGTTTCTCATCAATTCTCATGACTTTTAATTTTTCAACTGAGTCAACCATATGGATATCTAAAGGGAAATGCATGAAGAATGCTTTAATTCTCTCAATCGTTGATATTGTGCATCCAACAATTCGATTGGAAATTCCCTGCTCACAAACCAATCTTATATCCAGGTCAGAACGACTGTGAACCTCTCCTCGCGAAATCGATCCATAAGCGAGCATTGCAGCGAAACATTTCCTCTCTTGTAATCTAGCACTCATACCCTTGGCATAATTCAGGAGTCTAACTTCTCCAGTCGTGAATCTACTGAGTTCGGTTTCAAGCATTAACGCCCAGAAATGACCATTCAGTGTCCATGTCACGGTGTGTGTAATTACAAACCCTATTATTGCGGAAAAGATCAATTCGAATAATTGTGAAAATAGAATAACGAAGAATATGAAGATTATCACCTCAAGGACGATGCTGAAGATCTTTTCCGATCTATCTTTATATAGGAAACCTTGCAAGAACCAATTACCGATAATCATCTTCGCAACAAAGAATTTCCCCTTCTGCCTTATGCGAGAAGCTGCCTCTTGGTACATCTCTTCAATAGTCATTCCTCAATCCCTCGTATCAGTTTCTTCAATTCACAAATTGTCTCGGTAATACTCCCTTCATTCGAGACGATCGGGATTGACCATCTTTTGACCAATAGCTTATAGAGTCTGTACCGTTCCTCAAGGGTCGAGTCATGCATTAATTCTGGTCTGCGCACTCGAACAGTATCTGGTTTTACGTCTAAGAATATGACAATGCCATTTCCAGTTGGCAGCAAATCGCAGTATCGCTCTGCAAGAATCGAATCAACGAAATCACGATTTCCAAGATCAAATGCGGTGTCTACAACCGCATCATAAGGACAACGATCTAAGTAGAGAATCCAACCTCTAGAAAGCGGGACTCTAATCTTCCAGAAATTAGTAATTCGCATATCGACATACAGAAATCTGGGATACAGGAAAGCGATGCTTTTGTGACCGCGGAATGCATGGATTAATTGCCCATTCACTTTGCGCGTCGCATTTGTGACTCTAGCAAGAAGGAGTATAATCAAAGATGTAAGGTGAGCGAAACGAAACCATACGTATGCCGTCTTACGATTATTATTGGAAGAACCTTTCATCAGAGTAGTGATTATCTCGGTCTTTCCTGAGCCATCCAAACCAATTATTGCTATGTACTTTCCATTGTTTCTTGGCACCATTCTCCTTGGGTCACCTCCTCCACTAATTTTTGAAATTTCAAAGACACCTCTTCCCACGTGGGAAATTCAAGATACTCCGTACTCTGGTTACTTTTCGTACTGTCGTTCTTTTTCATCATTTTCGTGATTTCTATTAAGCCATTCCGTAAATCTCGTTCTTCTGGTTGGATCAAGATGGCTCTCCTTCCTCTGACAATATCAGGAATTCCATCATTACGGGATGCGACTACAAGAACGCCTTCCTCAATTGCCTCCATCACCGATAGAGGGCATTCTGCCTCGATGATTTTGAAGGGAAAGACTGCGGCATCACAACCCCCCATCATCGCCAGAAATGATTTCCGATCTAGATTCTCTGTAATGAAAATGACCTTTTCTTCAATTTGTAAATGTCTACTAATCCCTCTAAGCATTTTCGTGTATTTCGACAATTTTTTTGGAGCCTCCGATTCTCTCAGGATCATTAGGAGGCGGACCCTGCTTTCAGAGTCACTGAATTTCCTGAATGCTTTTAACAGAATATCCGGTCCTCTCACAAATGCCGGAGATCCGACATAACAGATCGTTATGCAATCATTCGGGATATTCAGTTTCTTCCTTAGTTCTGACGCACCGTTAAATCGTGTAACTTTGTCTTTTCCTGGTGGCAATAATGATATTTTCTGAGGGTCAATCCCAAGGGAAAGAAGCCAATTCTGTGAGGCCGAACTAAGAACAATGAATTGAAGGAATCTTGGATTGTCGAGGAATCTTCTAACTAGACCTCTTGGAATGGCTGCATCAATTAGCAGTGCAATTGGTTTCAATAGATCTTCCATTATCCAGCTGTTCTTTGTCCTTATTACTTCAATGATTCTCGGCGGTGTACTCAAAAGAATTCCTATGAATGGAACGTTAATTCTCCTGAGAATTGACCAGTATACGATTGATGAAGGTCCAAATCCCATTACGACGAGGTCGGGTTTGATAGAATTGATTTTTATTATTACCCCATCGGCAATTCGGAAGTATGATTTCTTTTTATTTCTAGAAATTACTTGAAGAAACGAATTACCGATTGGATTCTGTATCTGAAAATCCTCTTCACCAATAAGAATTAATTCGTTCCCATAGAATTGAATTCCTCGAGCAAGTTCAATCAAATAACGCCAGGGCTGAAGCCCAATATTCGCTCTATTGAGACCATACGCAATGAAACATATGCGAGCCATGCAATTTCACCCATCAATTTGTTGGCAACCAATCTTGTGAAGGTTGACGATTATTTTTCATATGCCTTTCTATATATTGATTCATATCTCGATGCTATTGAAGACCAAGAGAAGCCACCGACAATTTTTTCTCTTGCCTTCCTGCCAAGAGCCTCTCTCTTTTTTGGATTTGCATGAAGATTCTCAATTGCGCTTCCCAAAGCAGCCGGATTTCCTGGAGGCACTAGAACACCGTCAACATCGTTTTCAATTAGATCCGGAACTCCTCCCACTGAGGTAGCGATGCATGGTGTGCCACATGACATTGCCTCAAGCAATACAGTTGGTAGCCCCTCATATCTCGATGGCAGAATGAATAGTTCTGTATTCTGATATAAGTCAATTAGGGCATTTATTGATAAATGGCCAAGGATTCTTATCTTATTCTTAAGATCCCATGATTCAATTCTCTTAATAATTGGCTGCAATAATGGCCCCTTCCCAACAATAAGCAACTCAAGATCATTCTGTTCAATGTATCTAATGGCTTCAATCAAGTCGAAAATTCCTTTGCGTGCATCAAGGCGACCTGTATAAAGTAATCGCCCAGGGACCCTCTCCAATTTAGATTGTGAGAATTTTTCACAATCGACACCATTAAAAACTACACTTACATTTTGAAAATCTGTGATTTCGTACTCCCTTAAAGATTCTCGTACTTCGTTCGAAACGACAGCCACTTCGGAGGAACGCCGCAACAATTGCTTTTCAAGTCTTCTTGAGAAAGTCATCGTCTGAGACCTTGCTAGTAAATTTCTATAGCCTCCGATGTCAAGATGTTTTATCTCCTGCATCATCATCGTATGGAACGTGGCAACAATCGGTCTTTTAGTGTCCGGAACTGGTGATAGTGGAGAATGTACATGGAACAACTCGACTGTAGGTTCTAGCCTTTTGACAATCTTCTGCACAGCTAAGGAGTGAATCTGAACATGAATCGGATATGCTGGGAGAAAAGGTGCTCTGATTATTCTTAGGTCGCCCTGAGCAATCTCATCGAATTTGAAAAGTCCGCCTCTCGTGATACCTACGATTTCATGCCCTCTTAAAAGTAACTCCTTCGACAAACCATTTACATAATTCCCTATCCCCTCCTCCGGAGGAAATGGGGCGGAGAATATCATGCAGATTTTCATATGGTTATCTCCTTTTTTAATAAATGATAAATCCGAAATGTCGATTTCATGGATAATATGAATACCTTCATTACATCATCTTCTCTCTGTTATTTCTGTGATTAGTTTTCTTACGTAATTCAACAGATTGTCGTTAAGATCTGCCGGAATGATTTTCATTCCCCCTGATATCTCATTGTCTATTTCTTGAATCAAACGTAAGATTTCTTCCGGGCTATGGGCTATTTTTACTAACCCAACTTTTTCAAGATATGATGATAACTGAAGTTGATGATTATCGACATTTTCACCAAATTCTCTTAGACGAGGGACGGCAATAACAGGTTTTCCGAGATGAATTGCTGAAATAAGCGTGCCAGCACCTGCATGTGATACCACTAATTTTGCATTTTTAATATATTCAGTGAATTTTTCATTGCTGACGAAGGTGAAATATTCAGAATTTTTTGGTTTAACCTTCGTCCTACCCATCTGCATAATTACTTTATCATCAATAATCCCTGCTATCTCATCCATCTTCTCTATCAATCTCGGGAATTCGGCAGTTCCTGTTGCAACAAAAATATATTGCCTTTTCTCCGGTTCCTGTGTTGCACCTTCAACCTTCACATGTTGGAGCACATTTCCCTTGAATATTGCGTTATTATATTTCTCTGTAAGATTGGGCCATTGGACAAGAAATCTATCGGCGATAGGATAGATTATTCTGCCCGTACCAGATAAATCATCAACTCTACATATGCTCTCAATAAAAAGGATTTTCTTCCCGAGCATTTTCGCCATGTAATAGATTGGGACTGCAATTTCTGACCCGGTCGAAATCAATATATCCGGTCTTTCAATCAGTAAGATCTTGGCTCCTCTCACGGTCAAAATGAGGAATTGGAGGAGGTAAAGAAATGTAAGTCCTGTTTTATTGACGCTGACATTTTCTACGATCATATTTTCAATTTGATATGTCCTAGAGACTGATACCGGGGCCTTTAGAAATGCTTCCTCATAAGTCATTAGGGATGTTCTAAAAGGTTCGAAAGCACTCTTTAATCTCATCATTTCAGTAAAATGACCGCCCGGTGCGCATACAAGTAAAATCCTCGGATGCCCATATCTTATGCCCTCATTCGATGAAGAATATGCAGACTCAGTGGCGGAATGATCTGCGATTTGAAGTCTCTCGTCTCTAATCAGTCCAGACGACTTTGAGAATAATTCTTTGTAAGTCATCATCGTCGAGAGTTTCTTGATTCTTATTAGGGAGTCTTGGAAATTCTCCATTTTAACGATATCCTGAGGGTCAAAATAGACATTAATGAAAATTCCTCTTCTTCCCCCGAATCTAATTAAATCTTCGAAAGCAGTAAGGAATTCCTCATGACTACTATGCTTAGTCAGATTATGTCTAAAGGCATGATAGGTGTCGAATGCCTGAAACGGATGCTTTGGGCAGATTGTGATTGGAAATTCAACAATACCCTCCTTTACATAAGGAACCCCATCTGTCAGCGTTCTTGAAGCTAATTTCGAGGATGAGTGTGAATAACCAAGTTTTGACAAAATCTCATAAATTGAATCGTCTTTTTGACGAGCAAAATGCGGAACTCTAAAACCAGTCGGTTCATATTTCAATATTGTTCTACAGACTTCATGGCATTTTGAAATCTCAACTCTCTTTTCCTCGTGATCCAGATCATCAAAAGCTCTGGTTGTTCCTAGTTCCTCATTGAAGGGATGGGAATACGTGTGATTAATGATTTCATGCCCATCTTGTAGTATAGAAGCATGCTCGTCAGGGTATTTTTCTATCCATTTTCCAATGCACGCAAAACTTGCTTTAATTCCGGTATTTTTCAGTATCTCTAATGTCTTTGGCAAAGCCTTGATATCCTCAGTGTAATCGCAATCGAAAGAAATCGTTGTTGTAGATTCTAGACATTTAGGGAACCTTGCACTTCGGTAATAAGATTCAAAATATCTCGTCGGATAAAGGATTGTGACGAATGCTTTCTTTAAGAAATTGTCCTTGCGATTCCGATGATTTTGATTTTTCAAATTGCTTTGTTCAGACAACGTCATTGACATTACCCCTTCCGGCAAGTTATTAGCATCTCTGGAAAATATCCATCGAGCCTCACTTTTCGCATGAATTTCTCTATGATCCCAATTAGTCCAAGAAACGCCTTCGGGATGCTTGGAAAAGGAATCAAGAGAAAATCGCCACTCTTAACGATGAATCCAGATTCAATCATCATTTTCGTTAGTTGATTCTTGGAATAATAATTAACGATATCCGATTTTTGAACGATTGAATCAGGACAATGCTTATTGTGGTCAAGAATAACTAGGTTTCCAGCGCTCGTTAAGACTCTCCAGCATTCGAGCAATGCTGCAGTTGGGTTCTCGAAATATCTAAAGGCGTTCATTATCACTACCGTATCAAAGGATTCATTTCTGAAAGGGATTGCGTGGGCGTCGCCGCACACTAACGGGAGATTATCATTCTTGGCGACAGCAATTCTTAACGAATTCATATCAATATCCATGCTCGTGATTTCCATTCCTTTGTTCATGAGATCAATGGGATAATCTGCGGTTGCTGATCCTAAGTCCAGAATTCGATTGCCTACTTTTACCAGAGGCAGTAGAGCTATTAAACGGACATTGTATGAGTATCTTCTAGCTGCGTACTTGGACATCTTGCCATATTCTAACGAATAATTATCCTGAGTGGAGTTCAATTCAAACCTTCCGTTGATTCTCTAGTGAATATATCAAATCATCCAGCTTCGGTAACAGCTTTTCCCAGGTATACCCGTTCCTGATCTTTTCCCTTCCTTCTTTCCCGCGTTTCATCCTCTCTTCAGGCGAGTCTCGAAGGAATGCAATTATCTTTTTCAAGGACGTCGTGCTCTCATAGAACAGTACTTCACTAGCGAATCTTTCTTCAATCTCCCTTATTCTCGTGGAGATCACTGGGAGACCGATGGAAAAATATTCCATGAGTTTCAATGGGAAGGCATACTCAGAAGTCTTGGTCGTCACGAATGGGATGATGCCAGCATCGCACGCTGAAAGGTAGTTTCTGATCTCTTCATGTGCAATAGTCCCCGTCATCGTCAAAGAAGACTCGATGCCGAGTTGCCTTGCCTCCATGACCAAATCATTCTTCCCCCCTTCCTCACCGATAATCAACAATCTAATGGGGAATTCGTCTTTCAGCTCCGCCACACTTTTGAAGACCGTTGAGAAATCCACCCATTCCCTCAGCACTCCGACATAGCCTATCAGGAATTCTGATTTGTCTTTCCGCGGGTCGATGATTTCGGAAGGTTGGATTGGTTCCAGGAAATCTGCAGGAACACCGTTGGGCAGTATCCTTCTCTTTGTCTCGGGGACACGATATTCGTTCAGCAATGCGTCGGTTGTGCCAGTTACCATATACGCTTTCTTTATGCTGGACTTTATGAAGTGTCGGGATACAAGTGCCCCAATTCGAGCAGTAATGGGCGATAATTGTGGAGAGATTCTGATCATATCCACGAGATCGTCTGCTAGGTCGTAGATCCTCGGGATTCCTCCCAAGAGCGCGGCGACATTCTGACCCATTCGGATCGTATTGTAGTCCAAGATCAAATCGATCCCGTCTTCCTCGAATTCCTTTACTGACTTTTTCGCAAGGGACTTCGAAGACATCTCCTGTCTGATGAGAGTCAAATTATCTTCGGTCAGATACTTGAGACGAATGTTCGCCGCTGATCTATTCCAATCATCTCGATAAGCAGAAGATGATTTCTGGCCTCTCTTCCAGCTATCATTTATGCTCAGAATCGTCACATCGTGTCTTCTTGAGAGATATTTCGCGAATTCATGCATCCTGCTATGTGCGGAACTCGCCGGATCAACAATGGATGTAATCAGGATTTTCACAAATCATGCCACCTTTTCCAACGGGCAACTCAAAGAATTGTGCCATTGAGGCGGAATCACATCGCAAGTTGATGTCTTTATCTGTCAATTCTTCCGCGTGGCAATTCGATTTCTTGCAATGGAATTCAAGATTATCCCTGCGAACATAGAAGTCAACCCCAAGAAGAAAAACAGCACTGCGATCAGGCTTGGCAAGAAGGGAAGAGCCTTTACGCTGATGAATTGGTAAATCGAGTAGAGTCCAGTTGAAAGGCCTATTATCGTTAATATGAGCCCGCCAACTCCGAAATACAGCAGCGGGTGTTCATCTTGAACGACCCTCATTATCGATGATAATACGCTCGTCCCATGCGCCCCGGGTTCAAGCGTCGATGTGTCCAATCCCTCGTACTTGCAGCTTATCGGGATTTCCTTGATCTTCAGCCCGAGCTTCACCGCGTCCCTCACCATCTCGGACTCGATGCCCATCCCCGCCTCCGTCAGCTCCATCGACAGCGCGGCCTTCTTCGTCAGGCACCTGAACCCGCTCTGTGAATCCGTGACCTTGACTCCGTTCCCGAAGTTCGTCGCCTTCGTTAGAGCGTGTTGGCCGATAGTCCTGTACCTCGGAATCTCCTTCGACCCCTTCTTCAATAGGAATCTCGACCCTATCACTAGGTCCGCCTCCCCCCTGAGGACCGGCCCGCAGACCATAGGGATCTCCTCCGGGTTGTGCTGCCCGTCCCCGTCAAGGCAGACTATCAGGTCCGCCCCGTCGAGCGCGGCCGTCGAAAGCCCCATCGAGAGCGCGAAACCCTTCCCGCTGTTCGTCGGGAGCCTAATCACCTTGGCGCCCGCGGCCTTCGCAACGAATGAAGTGTTATCAGAACTGCCATCGTCCACGACGACGACCTCGTCGGCGTACTTGGCCGCCCCCTTGACGACGTCGGCGATCGTCGCCGCCTCGTTGAAGGCGGGAATCACGACGGAGAGCTTCGCCTCCCTGATCGTTATCTCCTGCGTAGCCTCGTCGACCGCCCCCATGACCTTGCTCGCCGCGGGAGCGTCCTCTTTCTGCAACCTCGTCTTCAAATCGTATCCCTCTAATCGAAAGCTAGCCACTCTCCACCCACAATGTGGAACACTTGCTATCGGGGAGGATGCCTTAAACGTTACGGTGGAGGCGCGTTCCGATGATAGGCATGAGGCCAGATAACGCAAGGAATCGGCGATTTCGCATCAGATCCATCGGAATGTCGTCAATTGGCGATTTCGGATTCGATTTGGTTGGATCCGGATTCTCATAGGATCGATTGAGACTGCCTGAGGCGATGCTGATTCCGTGGCGATGATATAAATACCCATCAAGCGTAGATTGAGTTCGGGTAATAGGAGAGCCCTAGTGGCTCGCGGGCGTCAATCGACGCCCACCTTTCCCTCATTCTCATTTCATTGAGGCCA
>Ga0315281_10001550_pt1 | contig 34075 bp, 31 predicted proteins | sample YL17G07_0_MG_FD_204540 | JGI IMG/M metagenome (GOLD analysis project Ga0315281, IMG submission 204540) | Sediment microbial communities from Yellowstone Lake, YNP, Wyoming, USA - YL17G07_0 | ecosystem: Environmental > Aquatic > Freshwater > Lake > Sediment | place: USA: Wyoming | collected...
CTTCATCCTGCACCGGCGCCTGCACGCGGCCGAACACCTCGCTGGAGGTGGCCTGGTAGAAGCGGATCTTCGGATCGGTGCAGCGGATCGCCTCCAGCACATTGGTCACCGCCATGCCGGAAACCTGAACCGTCACCGAGGGCAGGTCCCAGGATTTGTCGACGAAGCTCTGCGCCGCGAGGTTGTAGAGCTCGGTGGGCCGCGCCTGCTCGATCGCGCGCAACAGCGACGATACGTCGGTGATGTCGCCCACCAGCAGCGTCACGTCCGCCTGCGCGCCCAGTTCCCGCAGGCGCCAGAGCGCGTCGCTGCCGCGCCGCGCCACCAGGCCGTAGACCTGGTAGCCCTTGTCGAGCAGCAGCCGCGCGAGATAGGCGCCGTCCTGGCCGGTGACGCCGGTGATAAGGGCCCGCTTGCCGCCGGCGCCCGGATTATTTTTTCCCAAGGTGCCAGTCCACTGTCTTGCGCATCCCGGTCTCGAAGCTTACCCGTGGCCGCCAGCCGAGTTCGCGCTCGATTTTGGCGGCGTCTATCGCGTAGCGGCGGTCGTGGCCGGGCCGGTCCGTCACCATCGCGATCAGGTCCGCGTAGCGGCCGCTTTTCCGCGGTCGCGCCGCATCGAGCATGGCGCAGAGCGTGTTCACCAGTTCGAGGTTGTTCTTCTCGCTGGCGCCGCCGATGTTGTAGGTCTCGCCCACCCGCCCCTTGTCGATGACGGCGCGGATCGCATCGCAATGATCGAGAACGTAGAGCCAGTCGCGCACGTTGAGGCCGTCGCCATAGACCGGCAGCGGCTTGTCCGCCAGCGCGTTGGTGATCATGAGCGGGATCAGCTTCTCCGGATACTGGTGCGGGCCGTAGTTGTTCGAGCAGTTGGTGGTCAGCACCGGCAATCCGTAGGTGTGGTGGTAGGCCCGCACCAGGTGGTCGGAGGCGGCCTTCGACGCCGCATACGGACTGTTGGGCGCGTAGGGGTGGGTCTCCGCGAACGCCGCGTCGGCGGGGCCGAGCGAACCGTAGACTTCGTCGGTGGAAACATGCAGGAACCGGAAACGCTCCCTTTCGCCGGCCGGGAGCGCGCCCCACCAGGTTCGCGCTTCCTCCAGCAGAATGAAGCTGCCCACGACATTGGTCTGGATGAACTCGGCCGGCCCCTCGATCGAGCGGTCGACGTGGCTCTCGGCGGCAAAATGCACGATCGCGCGCGGCCGGTGCTCCGCGAGCAGCCGCCGCAGCAATCCACGGTCGGCGATGTCTCCCTTGACGAAATGGTGGCGCGCGTCGCCTGCAAGAGAGGCAAGGTTCTGCAGATTCCCGGCGTAGGTGAGCTTGTCCAGGTTGACGATGGGCTCACCGGTTGCAGCGATCGTCGAGAGGACAAAATTGGAGCCGATGAAACCGGCGCCGCCGGTGACCAGGAGCATCGCGCAATTATCTCATTGCGGCGGTGCGTACTCCGCGATCCAAGCCTTGAGCCGGGCGCGCACGGCTTCGGGCGCCGCGCCGGCGGATGACGCGGCCGAGAGCCATGCCAGGACCTCTTCGGGCAGGCCGTCGTTCTCAGAAGCGCGCGCTCGCGCGATGCGCAATTTTGGATGCGGCGTCGGCAACGTGGTCTCGTCGTCCACCAGCACCTCCTCGAACAGTTTCTCGCCCGGGCGCAACCCGGTGAACTCGACGCGGATGTCCTGCTCGCTGAAACCGGACAGGCGGACCATCTGGCGCGCGAGGTCGGCGATTTTCACCGGCTCGCCCATGTCGAGCACGAAAATCTCGCCGCCCCTGCCCAGTTGCGCGGCCTGCAGCACCAGCTGCGCGGCCTCCGGGATCGACATGAAGTAGCGCTGCATGTCGGGATGCGTGACGGTCACCGGGCCGCCGCGCGCGATCTGCTCGCGAAAACGCGGAATCACGCTGCCGGTGGAGCCCAGCACGTTGCCGAAGCGCACCATCACGAACCGGGTGGCGGCGCGCGGCTGCAGCGCCTGGCACAGCAGCTCGGCCAGGCGCTTGGAGGCGCCCATCACGTTGGTCGGATTGACCGCCTTGTCGGTGGAGACGAGGACGTAGGTCTGGGCGCCCGCGGCCTGCGCCGCGCGCGCGGTGACGAGGGTGGACAGCGCGTTGTTGGCGACCGCCTGAAAGGCGTTGTCCGTTTCCATCAGCGGCACGTGCTTGTAGGCCGCGGCATGGAACACCACCTGCGGCGCGTGCTGCGCGAATATCTCCCCCACCCGCGCTTCGTCCTTGGCGTCGCCGATCGCGGCGAACACCGGCAGCTGCGGTTGACGGTCGCGGAACTCCTGCTCGATCAGGTACAGCGCGTACTCGGAGTTCTCCACCAGCACCAGGCGCGCCGGCGCGAAGCGCGCGACCTGCCGGCACAGCTCCGAACCGATCGAGCCGCCGGCGCCGGTCACCAGCACCGTCTTGCCCTTGAGGAAGCCGCTCAAGCGCGCCTCGTCCAGCCGCACCGGGTCGCGCCCGAGCAGGTCGTCCAGTTCCACTTCCCTCAGCTGCGAGACGCTGACCTTGCCCGAAACGATGTCGGCATAGGCCGGCACGGTCATGACACGCAATCCGGCCGCCTGGCACAGCTCGAGCGCGCGCTTGCGCGCGGCGTGCGTGGCGCCGGGCATGGCGATGATCGCCTGCGTCACGCCCATGCGCTCGGCGATTTCGCCCGCGCGCGCGAGCGCGCCCAGCACCTTTACGTCGTGAATCGCGCCGCCGTGCTTGCGCGCGTCATCGTCAAGCAGCGCCACCACGCGCCACTGGCCGCTATTGGCGAGGTCGCGCAGCAACGCGGAGGCGGAGGCCCCCGCACCCAGCACGATCGCCGGATTGGCCTGCGGATGGCGCACGATGCCGAGCAGCCGCTCTTCCTTCCAGGCGCGGTACAACAGGCGGCTGCCGCTCATCGCGCCGATGAGCAGCAGCGGCGCGATCAGGAAAACCGAACGCGGCACGGCGGGCGCCGGGGCGGCGAGCAGGAACAGCGCCGGCGCCGCGAGCGCCGCAACGAACACGGCGGCGAGGATTTTCTGCAAGTCGGGCAGGCTCGCATAGCGCCACAGGCCCCGGTACAGGCCGAAGCGCCAGAACAGCAGCGTGTTCACCGCCACGACCCATGGCAGCGTGGAGAGCGCGCTCTTCAGGTACTCCACCGGCACCTCCAGATTGAAGCGCAGCCAGAACGCCGCCATCCAGGCAAGCGCCGAGGCGGTCACGTCGTGCAGGAACGCAAGCAGGGAGCGCAGCGGAAAGGGCCAGCGCGCGTTCACGAAGCGCGTGCCCAGCGAGTGTCTATCCACAGCGCGATCGCGGCCAGCGCCAGCGCCGCCGCGCACAGCGTGCCGATCTGCACGCCCGTCTCCGCCTTGCGCGCGAACAAGGCTAGCGCCGCGCAACCGGCCATCACCGCATATTCGATCCACGCCGTAGCGCGATGGCCGAAGCCCATGCGCACCAGCCGTTGGTAGTAATGGTCCTTGTGCGCCTGCCAGACCCGCTCGCGGCGCAACAGACGCTTCACCAGCGTCAGCGTCGCGTCGCACACGAAGGGCGCGAATACCAGCACCGGAAACCACAGCGGCCAGACACCTTCGCGCCAGCCGAGCACGCCGAGCGCGCCGGCGAGAAAACCGAGCGGCACCGAACCTGCATCGCCCATGAATAGCCGCGCCGGATGAAAATTCACCAGCAGGAAAGCGAGCGAAGCCAGGGCAATGCTGCTGCTGGCCGCGGTGAGCGCGCCATGGCCTGTCTGGTGCGCCGCCCAGGCGTAGGCGCCGAAGCCGAATACCGCCATCCCGCCAGCGAGTCCGTCCGACCCATCCATGAAGTTGTACAAATTCGCGCACCACGCGATCGCGAGCGCGAACAGCGCAAACTGCAGCGGATCGGACACGCCGAGCACGAGGTTCACGACGATACCCGCCGCGGCGAGATGCGCGGCCAGCCGCAGCAGGGTGGGCAGCGTGAAAAGGTCGTCGGCGAAGGAGAGCGCGGCAAGCGCGCCCGCGATGCCGAGCGTGATGGCAAGCTCGGAGGCGACATTTGCCGCGCCCGTGGCGATGCCCGCCGTCATGCCTGCGGCCGCACCGGCGGCAATCGCGAGGCCGCCGCTGCGCGGCACCGGCTGCGCATGCAGCGAGCGCGCATTCGGATGGTCGAGCATCAGCCGCCGGCCGAACGGCGAGAGCAGGATCCACAGGCAGACGAACGTGACCACGAGCGCCGCGAGCGCGGGCTGAAATTGCATGGCCCGCATTCTAGCCGTCTTGCGTTCGATACCACTGCGCCGTGAGGCGCAGTCCTTCCTCGAACGGGTGCGGCGGCGCCCAGCCGAGCTCGCGCCGGATCGCGCTGTCGTCAATCACCAGCGAGCGCGTGAGCTTGCGCGCCGGCGGCGCCATCTCGAGCAGCGCCGGGGGAAACGGGAAAAGCCGCGCCGGCCGGCCGAGCGCGGCGCCGAGCGCGCGGCACAAGGCCGGCGTGGATAGCGGCGCGCCGTCGCTCACGCCGTAGGTCTTGCCCGCGGCGAGAGGCGATTCGAGGCAGCGCAGCACTGCGTCGGCCAGATTGCCGGCGTACACAAGATCGCGAAGGTTCGCGATACTCGCCAGGGGCAGCGGCCAACCGCGAGCCACGGCACGCATCAAGGCGAGAAAATTCCCTCTTACACCGGCACCGTAGACCAGCGGCGGTCGCAGCACGGTGAGCATGAGGCCCGGGACCGCGCGCAGGGCGGATTCCGCGGCGGCCTTTGCACCGCCGTAGGCATCCTGCGGCAAGGGCGGGGTCGCGTCGTCGAACGGCCGTTGCGGCGTTTCTTCGCCCAGCACCTTCACCGAACTCATCAAGAGCATTTTCACGCCGGCCGCCGCAGCGGCTTTGCCGAGCCCGAGCGCTGCATCGACATTGACCGCGCGCAGGCGCGCCTCGTCCACACGGCACGAATGGGCGAGCGCCGCGAGGTGCACCACCGCATCGCTGCGGGCGAGATGCGCGGCCCAGCCGTTGAATCCGGCAAGATCGCCGACGATGGCCCGGTCGAGCGCGATGACCTCGTGGCCGCGCGCGCGCAGCGCGGGTACGACCGCCTGGCCGACGAATCCAGGGGCACCGGTAACGACGACGCGCATGCGGGTCAGGCGAGCGCCTGGAAAGCATCGAGCACCGGCTCGAGCGGCAGACCGGCGAGATCGCGCGACTGTGGCTGCACCACGCGGTACGCACCGCTCCAGGGACGCCAGCGAGTCACCGGCGAGTCGCCGAACAACGCCACCACCGGCTTGCCGAGCGCCGCGGCAAGGTGCATGGCGCCGCCGTCGGGACAGACGACGCGATCGGCCAGCGACAGCGCCGCGATCAGCGTCTTGAGATCCGGCGTCGGCACCGGCACCAGCGCGGTATTCCCCGACACGCGCAGCAGTTCGGCCGCCGCTTCGTCGTCGCCGGGATGGCGCGGATTGTCCTTCGCGCCCGGCGCCCAGAGCAGGATGACTTTCGTCCGGGCCGACAGCTGCGCGATCAATTCCGCGTAGCGCACCAGCGGCCAGCGCTGCGCCGGCCGGCGCGCGCTGATATGAACCGCGGCGAACGGGCCGTCGCCGATTTTCCGCCGCAGCTGCTCCTTTGTCGCCGGATCGGGAAACACGCGCATCGGTCCGGGCCTGCCGCTTACGCCCAGCGCCTTGCCGGTCGCGAAGCAGCGCTCGACCTCGTGCATCCCGGCGGCTACGATGGCCGGCGCGGCAAGAACCCGCCCCGGCTTCAGGCCGCGCGCGATCTTCAGCGACTGCGGCGAGGGCCCGGGTACCAGCACGCAATCGAATTTCCGCCGGCGCAACCGTGTCATTTGCCCGATGCGGCTCGTGAAATGCGCGATCAGTCCGCCGCTGCGGTGCTTCGACTTCTCGTAGACGAAGATTTCATCCAGCGCCGGATTGCGCGCGAGGACTTCGGCGTTGTAGGTCGTCACCAGAGCGGCCAGCCAGGCGCGCGGCAACTGCGCGCGCAGCGCGTCGAGCAACGGCGTCGTGCAGACCAGGTCGCCGATGTTATCGCGGCGCAATAGAAGGATTCGCGGCGAGCCGCTCATGAGGATGCGCGGCGCGGCGGTAGCGTTGACAGCCATAGGCCCAGCAGGAGCGCGGCGAGCAGGCCGTGCTCGTGATGCAGCGTCGTGTTGACCAGCCCGACGCCGCAGGTGACCAGCCAGGCGCCCGCCGCGCCGCCCCACTGCAGCCAGGCAAGGTCGCCGCCGGCCGGCGGCGGGCGCCGCCCGACCAGCGCGGCGAGCCAGGCGAGCAGCACCGCCGCGAGCGCCGCGAAACCCAGGGTGCCCCGCTCGGCGAGCGCGTTGACGAACAGATTGTGGGCGTGCGGGGAGGCAACGTAGCGCGTCTCGTCGTAGCCCCTGCCCGCGTCGGCCCGCCAGGTGCGCACCAGATCGTGGGAGATCAGGCTGTAGTTGTCCATGCCGACGCCGAACCACGGGTAGCGCTCCCAGGCCACGGCCGCCATGCGCCAGATGCCGTCGCGATAGGAAAGCATGTTTTGCGCGGCGGCATAGTCATCCTGCTTGCGCATCACTTCGGCGTTGAAAGCGACGAGCGACGCGGCGATCAATGCCATCGCGGCAAGGCTGGCGACGAGCGGCGCGCGCCAGCGCCGCCAGCAAGCGGCGGCGAGGATCGGAATCATCGCCAGTCCAACGCCGATCGCGCCGCGGCTTGCGGTCACGATGAGCGACGCGAGGACGAAGGCCGATACCGCGAGCGCGGCCGCCCGGCGGCCCGTTGTCCAGGCCCGCCAGCGCGCGAACAGCCAGCTCACGCAAACGCCGAGCATGATCGCGAGGTAGATCGCGGTGTGGTTGACGTGCCCGACCGAATGCAGCTGCAGCGTGCCGCTCTTGCCGGCGCCGCTCCACAGACGCCAGTATCCGTGCGCCAGGCCGGCGACCGTCGAGGCCACCAGCGCGCCGAGCACCCAGCGGATCTCCCTGCCGCTGTAGCCGCCGCGCTTCGCCATCCAGCCGAGCAGCGCATAGCGGGCAAGTTCATGCGCGCCGCCGACTTCGTTGTGATGCAGCCCGGCGAACGCGGCGACCAGGTAGCCCGAGGCGATCCACAACGCGAACAGCGTGTCCCACAGGTCCCAGCGGCCGCCCCAATCGCGCGCGCGCGCGCGATTGACGAGCCAGGCGCCGACGTAGAGCAGCCAGGCGAGGTTCTTCGGCATCTCGACCAGCGGCAGGAAGATGCAGAACGCGAGCAACAGCCCGGTCTCGAACGGAAAGCGGACCTTCTTCAGTTCAGCCAGCATGGCGCATGCAGTCTAGCGCGGCCTGCAGCACTTCCTCGACGCCGATCGCGTGCATGCAGCGCGGCGCGGGGCATTGCGCCGGCGTGCGCTGGCAGCGCCGGACCCAGGCGATCTCGCGCTTGAAAAGAATGCGCTGGTCGCGGCATGCGAAGTCCGCCACCGTCACCGTGCGGCCGGGCACTTCGCGCAGGAAATCGCCCGGGCCGACGAGCGTTGCGGAGGCCGGGCCATAGAGCGTGACGGTGGGCGTGCCCGCGAGGCGGCCCAGATGCGCCACCCCGGTATCCGGGCTGAGCAGAACGCGCGCGCCTTTTACCAGCTGCCACAGTTGCGCCAGATCGAGCGCGCCGGCATAGGAGCGATAAAGACGCCCGGTATCGATCCGCGCGACTTCGCCCTCTTCACCGGGCCCGGCGCTCCATACGACCTGCAGCCCGCGACGCGCGAACTCCGCCGCCACCGCCAGCCAGCGCTCGCGCTTCCAGAGTTTCAGTTCGCTGCTCGCGCCGACGTGGATCACGCAGTATTCCCCGTCCGGCTTGTCGAACCGCGCGCAGGGGGGCGCGGGCCAGTCCCGCGGCCGGTAAGGGCGCGGCGCCGGGCCCTCGGCGAGCATCGCGACCGAATCGCCCCAGGCGGTGGGCACGGCCGGATAGGGCCGCAGCTCGTCGACCGGCCAGCTCTTGTACGCGGGCCGGTCGCCCGCGTGCGCGACGATCCAGCGGGAACCGGCGGCCGCGGCAAGCCAGGCGTGGCGGTTGTCCCCCGGCACATAGGCGAGATCGAAGTCCCCGGGCGCAAAAAACGGATGCAGCGTGAGCGCTTCGCGCGGCTCGAAGACGACCGGCTCGACGCCGTAGGGTCGCGCCGAATAAAGCGGTGCGAAGGCGCGCCGCACCGTCATCGCGATGCGCGCCTGCGGATGCCGTTCACGCAGCTTCGCGATCAGCGGCGTCAGCATCAGGGTGTCGCCCAGAAGGAGGTGGTGCGCGATCAGGATGCTCCGGGGGTCTTTGGGGCGCTCGCGCCTGCCAGCCAGGCGGGCGAGGAGCGCGCGGGGAACGATCTGCAGCCGCGCGCCGAGGCGGCTAGGCACCCGCCACCTCGCGGTAGATCGCTGCCATCCGGTCGAGCATGCGCTCGTAGGAACAGCCCTCGACGCAGTGCTTGCGCGCCGCCTCGCCCAGCTCGCGGCGCAGTCCTTCGTTGGCCGCAAGGCGCTCGATCGCCGCTGCCAACGCAACCGGATCGCGCGGCGCGACCAGCAGCGCGGTCCGTTCGTGCTCGGCGATCTCCGGAATGCCGCCGACGGGCGTTGTCACGCAAGGCAGTTCGACCAGCATCGCCTGCACCAGCGCCTGCGGCACGCCTTCGTTGGCGTACGAGGGCAGCGCGAAGATATCCAGCGCGCGCAGCCACGGCAGCACGTCGGCCTGCTGTCCCTGCATGCGCACCCGTCCCCGCAGGCCCAGCCTGACAATGCGTTGCTCGAGCGCCTCGCGCTGCGGCCCGTCGCCGACGATCACCAGTTCGAATTGCTCCGGCAGACGGGTCATCGCTTCGATCAGAAAGGCATGCCCTTTCCAGCTGCGTAGCGTGGCGACGATGCCGACCAGCACGCGGTCCTGCGGCAGGCCGAACCTCGCGCGCATGGCCTTCCTTTCGCCGGGCCGGAAGCGTCCGGCGTCGATGCCCGTGGGCACCGATTCGATGCGGGAGGCGCGAAACCCGTTGTGCTCGACCAGTTGCCGCCTGAGCGCCTCGCCCGTGGTGACGACGCGCGCGGCCGCTCCCATGTACAGCCAGCGGGACAGCGGCCCGCGCGGCACCGGCGCCGAGATGTGGCGCGTGCGCACGATCGGCACCGGGCGACCAAGGATCAGCAGCGACAACGCCGCGAGCCATGAGTCGGTAGAGCTGTGGGTGTTGACGATGTCGCAGCGGTTGGCGCGCAGCCATGTGATCAGCGCGCGCAGGCCGCGCGGCCGCTTCTTTTCGATCGGCAGCGCCACCACCGGAACGCCCCAGTTCGCCGCTTGCGCGTGGATGCGGGCTGCGGGCGGGCAAACCAGCCTGACATCATGGCCGCGCCGGAGCAGGCCCTGCGCCTCGGCAAGAATCCGCATCTCCTGCCCGCCCCACCCGAGCGAGGACTCGGTGTGGACGATCCGCAGCGGCTTCATGCCTGGCCGTTGTCCGTGGCGAATTGAATCCGGTACAGCTTCGCATAAACACCGCCCAGCGCGATCAGCTCGGCGTGGGTCCCGGACTCCATCATCCGGCCGCGCTCGAGCACCACGATCCGGTCGGCGCGCTCGACGGTGGACAGGCGGTGCGCGATCACGATCGTGGTGCGCCCGCGCATCAGCGTCTCCAGCGCCTCCTGCACCAGCCGCTCGGATTCGGAATCCAGCGCCGAGGTCGCTTCGTCGAGAATCAGCACCGGCGCGTTCTTCAGCAGCGCGCGCGCGATCGCCAGGCGCTGGCGCTGGCCGCCCGAGAGGCGCATGCCGTTCTCGCCGATCAGCGTGTCCAGTCCCTGTGGCAGTTCGCGGATGAAATCCATGGCGTGCGCCGCTTGCGCGGCCTCGATCACCTCCTTGTCGCCCGCCGCGCCCAGAGCGCCATAGGCGATGTTGGCGCGGATGGTGTCGTTGAACAGCACCACGTCCTGCGACACCAGCGCGAGGTTGGCGCGCAGGCTCTCGAGCTTGAGCGACTGCAGGTCGTGGCCATCGAGCAGCACGCGCCCGGCGTCCGGCGCATAGAAGCGCGGCAGCAGGTTTGCGAGCGTGGTCTTGCCGCCGCCCGAGCCGCCCACCAGCGCCACCGTCTCGCCCGGCCGGACCGCGAAGCTGACCGTGCACAGCGCCGGCTCGGTGCGCGTCGGGTAGGTGAGGCTGACGCCCTCGAACTCGATCTCGCCGCGCGCGCGCGCGAGTTCCTGCCTGCCTTCGTCCTCCTCCACCGGCATATCGATCAGATCGAACACGCTCTCGGCCGCCGCCAGGCCGCGTTGCAGCGGGGCGTTGATCTCGGTGAGGTGCTTGAGCGGCGCGAGCAGCATCAGCATCGCGACCATGAATGAGGCGAACTCGCCCATGGTCGCCCGCGCCGCGATCGATTCCTCCAGAGCGATGTAAACGATGATCGCGAGCGCGAGCGCGGCGAGGGTGTGGGTCACCGGCGTGGTGAGCGCGGCGGCCACCGTCTGGCGCATGCCGAACCCGCGCAGGCCCTGGCTGGCACGCTCGAAGCGCCGCGCCTCGTAGGCCTGCCCGCCGAAGACCTTGACCACCTTGTGGCACTCGATGGTCTCCTCCAGCACGTGGACCAGGTCGCCCATCGCGGTTTGCGACCCGCGCGCCATGCTGCGCAGGCGGCTCGAGAGCAGGCGCACGAACAGCGCGATCGGCGGACCGACCGCCACCGCGACGAGCGTCAACTTCCAGTTCAGATAGAGGAGGTAGCCCATCAACCCGACCACCCGGATCGAATCCTGCACGGCGACGGTCAGCACCGTCGTCGCGGCGGAGGACACGCCGCCCACGTCGTAGGCCACCTTGGAGAGCACCGAGCCGGAACTGTGGTCATCGAAGAATCTCGCCGGGAAGCGCACCAGGCGCGCAAACATGTTTGCGCGCAGGTCGAGCACCACGCGGCTACCCACCCAGGCGATGAAATACGAGGAGCTGAACGTCAGAATTCCTCGGACGACGAAAATACCGACGATCGCCGCGGCAAACAGGATCGGCGGCACCGCGCCTTGTGCGCCGGGGCCGAAACCGCGGTCAAGCAGCGGCTTGATCAGCGCCGGAAACAGCGGCTCGGTTGCCGCCGCCGCGACCATGCCGAGGATCGCCAGCCCGAAGACCTTCGCATGTGGCCGTACATACGAAAGCAACCGGAAATAGAGTGCGCTGCTGGTTTGGTGCCCGGAGCTCACGCCGCCCTCCTGTGTGCTGAGCGCCAGGCGTCGATGGCAGCGAGCATCTCACCCGCGCGATGCGCATAGGTATGCTCGCGCATCACGCGCGCGTGGGCCCGCGCGGCGATGGCGCGCGCTTTGCCGAAATGGGCCAGGAAGTCCGCGATGCGCTCCAGCGCCGCCTCCAGCCGGTCGAACTCTGCCCACTCGCGGCCCGCTTCGAAGGCCACCGCCGCGTGCAGCCGCCGGTCGGAGAGCAGGAATCCGCCGCAGGCCGGAACGCCAAAGTGGCGCTCCGTCAGCCCCTGGCCCACCGCGTGGCCGTACTCGCAACCTGCGCCAAAGCTGATATTGATGCGCGTGCACTGGATCAGGTCGCGCTGCTCCACCGGCGAGAGCGGCGTGCTGCGGGTGTCGATGAAGGAGTGGGCAATGCCAAGAGCGGCGAGCCGCGGCGCGAGCGCGGCGAAGAACGCTGCGCGCGCCTGGTACTCCTTGTAATGCTCGCCCGCGAGATTGCCAAAGAAACCGACGTCGTAACGGTAGCGCGCGGGCGCATCCAGGTCCTCCAGCCGCAGGCCGCCGAGGTTGTAGTCAGCTGTCTGCGCGGCATTCGGCAACAGCAGTTGCGTATGCGCGAAGCGCCGCCCGTCCGCGAGCGCATGCGAGGTATAGAGGTCGATCATCTTCGCGCGTTCGAGCAGCGCGAGCCGCCACGGGGCCTTGTTCATGTAGCCGGGGGCGTCGCGGTTCCACACCACGAGCGGGATGGCGCGGCGCGCGAGCGCGCGTTTCAGGCGCCAGACCTCGCGCGGGCGCTTGAGGCAGTCGTAGAAGCTCACGAAGCAGGCGCCGGTCCGCTCCAGCAGCGCTGCGTCGGGCTGCCACACGCCGCGCACCACTTCGACCCCCAGTGCTTCAATGGCGCTGATCAGGGGCGTAGGCGCCTTGGGGGCGTTGTCCAGAATGGCCCGCACCGGGCTCACTTGCGGCACTCCTCAGGCACGGACGCGGCGAGCGCAACGTAGAGTGCGGCGAGTTTTCGTGCCATGTCGTCGATTCCGTAGTGTTCGGCCGTGCTGCGTGCCGCAGCGCCCGCGCCTTCGCCGCGTACAACCTGCGCGGCCTCGCGCATCTGGCGCGCGAGCCCGGGGACGTCCCCCGGCTCGCAGATCCAGCCGCCCTTTCCCGGTCGCAGGATCTCCGCGGCACCGCTGCGCCGGCCGACGATCGAAGGCAGGCCCATCGCCAGCGCTTCCAGCGCAGTGTTCGGAAACGGGTCGTAGCGTGTCGGGAGGATAAAGCAATCCGCCGCCGCGTAGAGCGGCCGCACGTCCTCGCGCCCGCCGAGCAGCTGCAACCGGCCGGGGACACCCGCGGTCGCGGCCAGCGCCGAGTACCGCGCCGCATCGCGGTCGCGCCCCGCCGCCACCAGACGAAACGCAGGATCGCCGCACGCGGCGAGCGCCCTGATCGCGGCGTCCAGCCCTTTGCGCCAAAAGCCGGAGCCAACGAACAGGAACAGGACTTCCCTTTCGCCGATGCCCAGCTCCGAGCGTGCCGCTGCGCGCAGCGCTGCGCGATGGCGCGGATGAAAGTGCTCCAGGTCGACGCCGTTGTAGATCACATGCAACTTCTCCGGCGCGAGCCCGAAGCGCCGCCCGATCTCCCCGCGCACCATGTTCGAGTTGCAGATCACCGCGCGCAGGCGCGGATGCTCGAACATGCGGCGCTCGGCCGCGCAGACATAGCGATGATAGGGATTGAGCGCGATGCCGATACGCCCCGGAGACCAGAATGCGGGCCCCGCCGCGGCGCGCCGGATCTCGAGCCACTCGGCGTGCACGCCATCGCCGGCGCGGTAAAGATCGCAGCCGGCGATGCGCTCGTGTGACTGGACGAGGTCGAAACCGCCAGCCTCCCAGGCCTCGTGCGCCATACGCGCGAACGACGCATCGCGCCAGGTATTGCCGACATAAAACGGATCGACAGCGAGGAAGCGCCGCGCGCCCCAGCCTTTTCCGCTGCGCGCGATCAAGGTCAACTCCGCACCGGCGCGCTCAAGCGCCGGCAGAGCGCGCTCGATGAAACGCTCGGCTCCGCCATAGGGGTCATAGCGCTGCCGAACCAGCGCGACGCGCACCGGCTCAACGCTCCGCGGCGAGCAGTTGCTGGGCCGCGGCGTACACCTGGTCTACCGCCAGCGTAGTCAGGCATTCGCTCACTTTGCCGCCGCCGCAGCCATCGTTACCGCAAGGCCGGCAGGGATGGCTGCTCGCGACCACGCGGTGCTTCACTTGCCACGGGCGCCATTCGTTTTCACCGCTCGGCCCGAACAGCGCCACCGCCGGCGTTCCCATCGCTGCGGCAAGATGCATCGGCATCGAGTCAACGCCGACGAACAGGCGCGCGCGCGCCGTGAGGGCGCCCAGTTCCTTGATCTTCAGCTTGCCCGCGAGGACCAGGGGTTTGCTGCCGGTTTTCGCCACGATCTCCCCCACCAGGGCGATCTCCTCCGCATCGGGGGCCGCCGTGAGCACCACCCGGTGGCTGGCGGAGAGCCGGTCGATCAGTTCGGCGTTGCGCTCAGGCGTCCAGCACTTGAAGCTCCAGCGCGAAGCCGGGTGAATATGGATGTAGCTTCGCTCGGCCAGCCCCTCGGCCGCCAGCAGCGCCGCGACGCGCGCCTCTGCCGCAGCACCGGGAACGAACTGCAAGCGGCGCTCGTCCATGCCGGGCTGGACTCCGATGCGGCGCAGTGCATCGAGATTCGCTTCGACCTTGTGCCTGCGCCCGTTGCGCGCCAGCGGATAAAGGTGCGTGAAGCTCCGCGCCCAGAAAGCGCCGCGCCCGGGCACGTGCGGCGCGATGCTCGCGCGCGCGCCGAGCGAGCGCGCGAGCCACGCGCCGCGCGGCTGCTCCGTGAGATGCACCAGGAGATCGTAACGGCGCGCGCGCAGCGTGCGGTGAAGCTGTTTTTCCAGGGAAAATCTGGACAGGAAACCCTCCTGCTTCCAATCCCGGCCGACGACATGCAACTGGCTGAGCGCGGGGTGTCCTTCGAGCATCGGCGCGGTGTCGTCGTAGACCAGCGCATCGACCTCGATCTCCGGCGCCTGTCCCTTGAGTACGCCCAGCACCGGTGTTGCCACCAGCACGTCGCCGTGATGGCGCAGCACAACCACCAGCGCCCGCGCGATCTCCCTGAGCGGAACGGCGTCTTTCAGCATGCGGGGAAGATACCACCCCGCTGAGCCGCCTGCGCCGGAGCCGTGGCCGTGACCCGCGCCTAGTCCAGACGGTAGGCGAGAGAAAGGTACCCGGCTCGCCCGGGCGCGGGATAAGCGGAAAAGCCGGTGCCCGCGAAATTCAGGATGCCGTAACTGTAGTACTGCCTGTCGAACAGGTTGCGCACCTCGAACGCCAAGCTGAGCAGATTGAAACGATGCTCGTACTTGAGATCGACGAGCGTGTAGTCGGGTTGTCGCTTGCCGAACGTATTCGCCTGGTCGTTATCGTAGCGCTGCTTGCCGATATGGCGAAGACTGGCGCTGAGCCGGCCGTTCGCGGCGAAGTTCCAGGATACCCCCGCCGTCGCAAGCATTCCGGGCACCAGCGGCACGTCCTTGCCCGAAACATCGACCCCGCCGTAGACGCCGGAGCGAAAGCGCGCCTGCATCAGCGTGAGACCGGCCCGCAGATCGACCGACTGCGCGGGACGCCAACCCGCTTCCAGCTCGAATCCCCGGCGCGCGGTTGGCGACAGGTTTATGTTTGCGCCTGCCAGAGGGCTGAAATATATTTCGTTGTTCAGCCGCATTTCGTGCATTGACGCGCGCAACCGCGCGCCCGAGCGCTCGAACTCAACGCCGAGCTCGGCGTTGCGCGATGTCTGCGGTAGCAGCAGGTTGGTGGCACAGGGCGGAAAGAAGCAGGCGTTGTCGTCGAAGTTCGCGAACCGGAAGCTCTTTCCCGCCTTGGCGTAGCCGGACCAGCCGCCGCCGATGCGATGACGCAGCCCGATTTCGTGGGCATCGAGCGTGTGCGTCTGGCGCCTGTCGTCCAGGGGAAAGACGGCCTCTGTGAGTCGCTCCTTGTTGCGCTGCACCCGGCTGCCCAGCACCAGGCGGGTAGCGCCGCTCAGCCAGAGATTCGCCTGCCCGTAGATGGCGTCGTTACTCTGCTCGCCAAGGCGCCGGGAGAACGGTACGGCGATGGTCGCGGGGCTGTTCGAGCTGGCGGTCGCGTAATCCCAGCGCTCGAAATCGAGTCCCACCACCACGTCATGGCCGCGACCGAAGGCGTCGAACGCGAATTTTGCGCGCGGCGTAAAGGTCCAAACGTTGGCCTTGGTATCGGTGTAGAAGCCGCCGAAGAAATCGGGAAAATCGGAACTCACGTGCTTGCTGCGGTAACCCAGGTCCGCCGAAAATTCGTGGCGGCCCGCGGTCCAGTTGCCGCCCAGCGTGACCTTGCCGCCGTTGCGCTCGGTGACAGCGGTCGGGGTGCTGGCTTGCCTGGGATCCGCGGCGATCTGGGCCTCGCTCAGTTGCCCGGGCAGGCCGAGCCGCTGATCGTCGAGCGCGAATCGCAGGTAGGCGCGCGCGCCCGGCATGCGGGCTTCGAGCGAGCCGGCGACATTGGTCTGCTGGAAGCGGTTGTTGCGCCGGTAGCCCTTCGTATCCTCGTCCGAGAAGCCGATAGACGCGCCGAAGTTCTCGCCCTGGCGCGAGTAACTGCCGCTGAACTCCTGCGTTCCGTAGCCGCCGACCCGGCCCAGCACGTGGGCGCGCGTCTCGCCCTCGCGCAGTCGCCGCGTGATGATGTTGACGGTGCCGCCGCTCGCGCCGCCGCCGTAGAGCACCGCACCGCTGCCGCGCAGGATCTCAATGCGCTCGATGGATTCGAGCGGAATACCGCTCAGCAGATACGAAGCCTGCTCGTTATCGGAAATGCGTACGCCATCGACGAGCACCAGCGTGTTCTGGTCGCCGGTAATGCCGAAACCGCGCAGGTCCAGCTGCTGGTTGGGCGAACCGGCATTGTCGCGGATGTGCAGCAGGCCGTGCTGCGCGAGTATTTCAGGCAGGCTGGTGCTGGCGCGTATGTCGTCGGCGGTGATGACGCTGACGCCGACCGCGAGGTTGCGCTTGGCGTCCGCGAAGCGCGTGGCGGTGACTACGACCGAGTCTTCATTTTGAGAATATGCAGGCAAAGCAAAAGCGGCGAGTACTGCCACGGATATGGCGAAGCGCATTGGAACTCCTTTCGGCGTCGTCCCCGACGCCTCAATAAGTTGAAAAAAGCTCCAAGGCCGGTCTCCGGACTCGCGAGTGGCGGATTCTCATCCGCCGGGTGCACGCCTTCCCGTGAAGTGACCTTCACAGTGGCCGGGTGTGCACCCCCTCGCTTACCGTTGCGGGGGCAGTCCAGGCTTTGCGCCGCCCCGCAGTTTCCCTTGGAGGCGGCAACGCACCTGATTCCCGTTTCACCCGCGGCGCGTGGAAACGCCGCGGACACCTTGCAACTGACTACGGGGCGATTATATAAGGCGGCGCAGCAGCATCAGGAATCACTTGCAAAAGCAGCCCTTATATCTTGACGCTGTAGCGGATTTGCAACATAGTTCCGGCGTGGACGCGGAGTTCAACTCCCTCGATGCCAAGGTCGCGCAGTTCGTCGGCCTGTGCGAGCGCTTGCGCACCGAGAACCACGATCTGCGCCAGCAACTGGCCAGCGCAAAGAGCGACGCCAAGCGGCTGAACGAACGCATTGAGGGCGCCAAGTTGAAGCTGGAAAGCCTGCTGGCGCGCTTGCCGGACTGAACGGGACCGCCATGGCCGGGGGCGCCAAAACCATCGATATCAACATTCTGGGACGCAGCTACAAAATCGCCTGCGAGGAGGGTGAGCGCGAAGCGCTGCTGGAAGCGGTCGCTTACCTCGACGGCAAGATGGGCGAAATCAAGAAATCCGGCAAAGTCAACGGCACCGACCGCATTGCGGTGATGGCGGCTCTCAACATCGCCCATGAATTTCTAGCCACCAAACTGGGAAACGGCTTTGACATCGGGCAGGCCAAGCGTAGAATTTCTTCGATCGAGGCGAAGCTCGATGAGGTGCTCGCCCGGCAGGACAAATTGTTCTAGGCCGCGTTTTGCGGCAAACCTCTTTGTCCCCTGCTGTGTTCGACAGGGCCCATATTTTCCGAACCGATAGCTTCCCCTGGTTGCGGCCTCTAGTGCCACTGTTGTGATCGTCCCTCGCCTTCGGGCCCGCCGGACGAACCTGAAGTGGACGGTACGCGACCACCCTGATTAAGCAGGGTTCGGAGGCCGGGCCCACCGGCACGAGCGGGGGACTCCCTTATTTCAATATGAATGCTTGGCTCATGAAATCCGAGCCCGATGAGTGCTCGATCGATCACGCGCTCGCGGCGCCCAAGCGCGTTACTGCCTGGACCGGGGTGCGCAATTACCAGGCACGCAACTACATGCGCGACTCGATGCGTGCCGGCGACGGGATTTTCTTCTACCACTCGAGCTGCCCCGATCCGGGCATCGCGGGGCTTGCCGAGGTGGCCTCCGCGCCTTATCCCGACCCGTCGCAGTTCGACCGCGAGAGTCCCTACTACGACGTAAAATCCGCTCGCGCCGCGCCGCGCTGGATCTGCGTCGACGTGCGCGCGTTGAAGAAGACGCGGTTGGTGCCGCTCTCCGAGCTGCACGCACACGCCGCGCTGAAGAACATGTGGGCGCTGCGCCGGGGCAATCGCCTGTCGATCACCCCGGTCAGCGCAACCGAATGGAAGTTCATTTGCGGCAAACTCCTATGAAAAACGACATCCTGCTGCGGGCGCTGGCGCGGCAACCCACCGAATACACCCCGGTCTGGCTGATGCGGCAAGCAGGGCGCTATCTCCCCGAGTACAACGCGACACGGGCGAAGGCGGGAAGTTTCCTCAAGCTGGCCAAGACCCCTGCACTCGCCACCGAGGTCGCGCTGCAGCCGCTGGCGCGATTCCCGCTGGACGCGGCGATCCTTTTTTCCGACATCCTCACGGTGCCCGACGCCATGGGCCTGGGTCTTTACTTCGCCGAGGGAGAGGGTCCGCGTTTCGAGCGGCCGCTGCGCGATGAAGCGGCAATAGGGCGCCTCGCCGCGCCCGATCCCACCGCCGAACTGCGCTATGTGCTGGATGCGGTGCGCGAAACCCGCAGCGCCCTTGGCGGGCGGGTCCCTCTGATCGGCTTCTCCGGCAGCCCGTACACGCTCGCCTGCTACATGATCGAAGGCTCGGGCAGCGGCGACTGGCGTGCGGTCAAAGAGATGCTGTACGCCCGCCCCGACCTGCTGCACCGAATTCTCGAAGTAAACGCGCGCGCGGTAACGGATTACCTCAACGCGCAGATCGAAGCCGGCGCACAGGTCGTGATGCTGTTCGACACCTGGGGCGGGAACCTCACGGCCGCGCAGTACGAGGAATTTTCTCTCTCCTACATGCGCAAGGTAATGTCGCAGGTGACCCAAGTGCCCCGTATCGTGTTCACCAAGGGCGGCGGCGGCTGGCTCGAGAGCACTGCGGCGAGCGGTTGCGACGCGGTTGGACTCGATTGGACTGTCGACCCCGGCAACGCGCGTCGCCGGATCGGCGCCAGAGTCGCGCTGCAGGGCAACCTCGATCCCGCTGTGCTCACCGCGCCGCCGGCGCGCGTGCGCGAAGAGGTGCGACGGGTGCTCGATGGGTTCGGAACCGCACCTGGCCACGTCTTCAACCTCGGGCACGGCATCTCGCCGCACGCGCGGGTCGACGCGGTCGAAGCCCTTGTAGACGAAGTGCGCGCTTACAGCAGGCAGCTCAAGGCGCCTCCGGGCTGACTTATGCACACTGGCACGGCAGAGGGAGAGACGGTCGATCTCCGGGGCGTAGGCCCGGCGGTAAACATGCAAGTGGTTGAACACAATGTGAAAATCGCCTTGATTTTCCGAAATTCTTTACATTGCGTCGCCGCCTTGTGGACAACTTGCAAAAAGCGCCTGATTTTATTCACAGCTTTATCCACAATTCACGAATGAGGGTTTTGCGTGTTGCGCTCGATGTACCGGTCGCCAAGCTATTTGACTACCTGATTGACGAGGCGGCCGTGGCGGCTTGCGGCGACCGCGTGGTGGTTCCCTTCGGCGCGCGCCAGCGCGTCGGCGTCGTCGTCGAAATCGCCGACGCCAGTACGGTCGCGGTTACCAGGCTCAAACCGGTCACGCGCGTCCTGGAAGATGCCCCCAGGCTTTCCGCCGAATGGCAGGAACTCATGCGCTTCCTCGCCTCCTATTATCAGAGGCCGTTCGGCGAGACCGTGGCGGGAGCGCTGCCCGCGCGCTTGCGTTCGCTCAAACCGCTGCCCAAGCGCAGCAAGTCCGCGGCAGGGGGCAAGACGGAGGCAGCGCATGATTTTGTTGCGGCTCACGAGCCGAATCCCGCGCAGGCCGGCGCGATCGAGAAGATCGGCGCCGCGCTCGGGTCCTTCCGGCCGTTCCTGCTGCACGGCACTACCGGCAGCGGCAAAACCGAGGTCTACCTGCGGCTGATCGCCGAGGTGCTCTCCAGAGGCCTGCAGGCGCTGGTGCTGGTTCCCGAGATCGGCCTGACGCCGCAACTGGAGGCGCGTTTTCGGCAAGCGTTCCCCGACACACGTATCGCCGTGCTGCACAGCGCGCTGGAGGAAACCGCTCGCACGCACGCGTGGCTCGATGCCGCGCGCGGGGACGCGCCGATCATCCTCGGCACGCGGCTGGCGGTGCTCACGCCATTGCCGCGGCTCGCGATCGTGGTGGTGGATGAGGAGCACGACGCCTCCTTCAAGCAGCAGGAGGGGTTGCGCTACTCCGGGCGCGATGCGGCGGTGCTGCGTGCCAAGCTCACCGGCTGTCCGGTCGTGCTCGGCACGGCGACGCCGTCGCTGGAGACCTGGTTCAACTGCCGCGCTGGGCGCTACGAGTTGCTCACCCTGCCCGAACGGGCCGTGCCCGGCGCAAGGCTTCCCACAGTCCGGACCGTGGACCTTCGTATCGAGAGCGCCGAGCACGGGCTGGCGAAACCGGTGCTGGCGGCGATCCGGGCGCGCATGGCGCGCGGCGAACAAAGCCTCGTCTTCATCAACCGGCGCGGTTATGCGCCGGTCCTCTCCTGCGAAGCCTGCGGCTGGGCGGCGGGCTGCACGCGCTGCAGCGCGCGTCTGGTTCTACATGCCACGGATCAAAGGTTGCGCTGCCATCATTGCGGCGCGCAGCAAAAAGTCCCGCGAGAGTGCCCGACTTGCGGCAACGTGGACCTGCGGCCGCTGGGACGCGGCACGCAACGCGTCGAGGAAACCCTCACCGCGCTCTTCCCGGAGGCACGCATCCTGCGCATCGACCGCGACAGCACGCGCAAACGCGCCGAACTCGCGCGCACGCTGGAAGGGATCGGCCGCGGCGAGGGCGACATCCTGGTGGGCACGCAGCTTCTCGCCAAGGGGCATGACTTCCCGAACCTGACGCTGGTTTGCGTTCTGAACGCCGACAGCGCGCTGCTCTCGACCGATTACCGCTCCGCGGAGCGCCTCTTCGCCACGCTCGCCCAGGTTGGCGGGCGCTCCGGGCGGCGCGAGCAGCCCGGCGAAGTACTGGTGCAGACGCGCTATCCCGGGCATCCGATGTTCCAGGCGCTTATCCGTCACGACTACGCCGGCTTCGCCGAATCGCAGCTCGGCGAGCGCGAAAGCGCGGGTTTCCCGCCCTACGTCCACGAGGCCGCGCTGCGCGCCGAAGCAACCAGGTTGGAGGACACGATGGCGTTCCTGCGCGCCGCGGCGCGGCTCATCGACGTGCCCGAAGCCGTCCGGATCTACGACCCGGTGCCGCACGTGATCACCCGGCGCGCCGGCGTGGAGCGCGCCCAGCTGCTGCTGCAGTCGCATTCGCGCCCGGCGCTGCAGGAATTCCTGCGCCTGTGGTCGGCCGCCCTGCCCGCCTCGAGTTCGAGCGGCGTGCGCTGGCATCTCGACGTGGATCCGATCGAATTCGACTAAGTTCAGCGGTTTATAATTCGCGCCCCTTTTTATGCCGAGCCCAAAGGACACCGTTCAAGCCATTCTCACCGATGGCGTGCGCAGGATTGCGCCCGGCGCCGCGGTCGGGGTCACGCTCGAGCGGCCCCGGCATCCCGAACATGGCGACTATTCGACCAGCGTCGCGCTGCAACTTGCGAAAGCGCTGGGCCGCAAGCCGCGCGAGATCGCGCAAGACATCGTCGATTCGACGCGCGATGACATCGAGCGCAGCGGTTTCTGCGAACCGCTGCAGATTGCCGGCGCCGGGTTCATCAACATCCGCCTCAGGCAATCCTCGAAGACGCAGATCGTCGGGCAGATACTCGGCGCGGGCGCCGGCTTCGGCCGCACGAAAGCCGGAAAACCGGAGAAGGTCCAGGTCGAATTCGTGTCGGCGAATCCGACCGGGCCGCTGCACGTCGGGCACGGCCGCCAGGCGGCGCTGGGTGATGCGCTCGCCGCGCTGCTCGAATCCCAGGGGCACGTGGTCACGCGCGAGTTCTATTACAACGACGCCGGTGCGCAGATCCTCAACCTCGTACTCTCGGTTCAGGCGCGCGCAAACGGCATCGAGCCCGGCGGCGCGCTCTGGCCCGCCGACGGGTATGCGGGCGACTACATCCGCGAGATCGCCGAGGAATTCAGGGTGCACGGGGGGAAACCGCACGGCGACCTGAGCGATCTCGATGCGGTGCGCAAGTTCGCGGTCGCGTTCCTGCGCAAGGAGCAGGACATCGACCTGCAGAAGTTCGGCGTCAAGTTCGACGTTTACACCCTGGAATCGAGCATGTATTCGGAGGGCAAGGTGGAAGCCGCCGTAGAGGGACTGGTGGCGAGCGGCAAGACCTACGAGAAGGACGGCGCGCTGTGGCTGCGCACCACCGATTACGGCGACGACAAGGACCGCGTCGTGCGCAAGTCCGACGGCAGCTACACCTACTTCGTCCCGGATGTCGCCTATCACGTCACCAAATGGCAGCGGGGCTTCGCCAAGGTGATCGATGTGCAGGGTACCGACCATCACAGCACCGTGACGCGCGTGCGCGCGGGCCTGCAGGCGCTCGGCATCGGCGTTCCGCTGGGCTACCCCGACTACGTGCTGCACAGCCTGGTCAAGGTGATGCGCGGCGGCGCGGAGGTGAAGATCTCCAAGCGCGCCGGAACCTACGTCACGGTGCGCGACCTGATCGACTGGGTGGGCCGCGACGCGGTACGCTTCTTCCTGGTGTCGCGCAAGGCCGACACCGAGTTCGTGTTCGACGTCGACCTGGCGCTGGCGAAGAGCGAGGAAAACCCGGTGTATTACGTGCAATACGCGCATGCGCGCGTGTGCAGCGTGCTGGCGCAGTGGGGCGGCGACCCGCGGTCGCTCGCGGCGGCGGATCTGGGTCCCCTGAAAAGCGAGAAAGAGCTGCAGCTCGCGCAGCGCTTGTCCGAATTTCCGGAAATGCTGGCCGCCGCGGCCGAAGAGCTGGCGCCGCACGCGGTCGCGTTCTACCTGCGCGCCCTCGCGGGCGAATTCCACAGCTACTATAATGCCGAGCGCATCCTGGTCGAGGAAGAGGCCTTGCGCGTTGCGCGGCTCGCGCTGTGCGCGGCGGTCCGGCAAACGCTCGCAAACGGCCTCGCGCTCCTCGGGGTGAGTGCGCCGGAGAAAATGTAATGCCCAAGCCCGCCAGACGTTCCGTTCCACCGAGCCGGTCCGGCGGCGGGTTCATGCTCGGCATGTTCATCGGCCTGATCATCGGCCTGGGGCTGGCGCTGGGCGTGGCCTTCTATCTCAACAAGACGCCGCTGCCGTTCATCGGCAAGCCCAGGCCCGCCTCGACCAAAGACGGCAAGGACGTGGAACCAGCCAAGCCGCCTGCAATCGCCGGCATGCCGCAGGGCGCGGCCAAAAGCGCCGACAAGCCCAAGTTCGATTTCTACAAGATCCTGCCCGGCGGCGAAGAGCCGGTCACGGAACGCGAGCTGAAGGACGCCGCCAAGGCCGGCAAGAGTCAACCGGAAGCTGCAGGGGGCGTTTACTTCATACAGGCAGGCTCTTTCCAGAACCCGGCCGACGCCGACAACCAGAAGGCGAAGATCGCGATACTCGGCTTCGAGTCGGCCGTCGAACCCACCGCCCTGCCCGACAAGGGAACCTGGTATCGGGTCCGGCTGGGGCCGTACACCGGGTTGGAGGACCTGAACCGGGTGCGGCGCGTGCTGTCGCAGAACGGAATCGATGCAAGCCTTGTCAAAGTTAAAGACGTCGCCGCCAGGGATAACTAGGAAAAACATTCGAAAGAACCACTATGGACAAACTACGCCGCACGCTGCTCACCGCTTTCGCCCTCTCGCCGCTGGTCGCGCGGGCGCAGCCGGCGGGGAATGTTCCCGCCTACACCACGCTCCAGGACCAGCTGCCGGTCGACAACCCGGGCAAGGTCGAAGTGGCGGAGTTCTTCTGGTACGGCTGCATCCACTGCTACAACCTGGAACTCTTGCTGGAGAAATGGCTGCCGAAGCTTCCCGCCGATACCCAGTTCCGGCGCATTCCGGCAGTCTTCAACGAGCGCTGGGCGCATGACGCCGCGATCTACTATGCGTTCGAGGCGCTGGGGACGCTCGAGAAGCTGCACCGCCCCTTCTTCGACGCGATCCACAAGGACCGGCTGAAAACCGACAACCCGGCGGCGCTCGCCGAGTGGCTGGCGAAAAACGCGCTCGATCCGAAGAAACTCGACGTCACGATGAAGTCGTTCGGCGTGCAGAGCAAGGTGAACCGCGCCAAGCAGCTTACCGCCGCTTCGCGCATCGATGGCACGCCCGCGCTCATGGTGCAGGGCCGCTACACCATCAGCACCGAGCAGGGCCGCTCGCACGAGGGCATGCTCGCGACGGCCGACGCGCTGGCCGGCATGGTGCGAAAGAACCTCGCCGGCAAGAAATAGCGGGCAGCGCCCGGGCCGTGCGCCGCGCAAGCCGCACCGTTTGAACCGGATCGTTTCGCTCGTTCCCTCCATCACCGAACTGGTCTGCGAGCTCGGGCTCGTGGACGAACTGGTAGGACGCACCGGCTTCTGCATCCATCCAAAGGAAGCGCTGAAGAAGATCCCCAAGGTCGGCGGCACCAAATCGGTCAACCTGAAGAAAATCCGCGAACTCGCGCCCACCCACGTCATCGTCAACGTGGACGAGAACAAGAAGGAAGCCGCCGACGCGCTCGCCGAATTCGTGCCGAACGTCATCGTCACGCATCCGCTGGCGCCGCTGGACAATCTCGCCCTTTACCGGCAGATCGGCAGGGCTTTCGGCAAAGAACGCGAGGCTGAAGCCCTTTGCGCCCGGTTTGAATCCGTTTACGAAGGTGTTCTGAAGAAGAGATTTCGAGCAACGAACGTTCTGTATCTGATCTGGAAAGACCCGTGGATGACCGTGTCGCGCGACACCTACGTTTCCCGCACCCTCGCCCTGTTTGGCCTGCAAACGTTCCCGGATGGCGCCTGCGCTCGTTACCCGAAACTCGACGATATCAATGTGAACGGCGTTGAGTGCGTCCTGCTATCCACCGAACCGTACCGCTTCCGTGAACAGCATGTGAAAGAAATTCGACAGCAAACCGGCAGACCCGTGTCGCTCATCGACGGCGAAATGACTTCCTGGTACGGGCCCCGTGCGATCAGGGGATTGCGTTACCTCCTCGAATTCAGCTCCCGGCTTTCTTCGCCCCCAGCCGCAGCATGACGTAGCTGCCGGGCCCGTCCTCGAGCGGCTTGAGCTCGCCATCGCCGGGAACGCGCGCCGTGACTTTCTCGCTGTCGTTTTGTACGACCATCCACGCCTGCCAGTCTTCCCACCATGAGCCCGGGTGCTGGGTCGCGGTCTTGAACCAGTCTTCGGCGGAATCGGGCCGCGCGTCGTTGGTCCAGTAGTGGTACTTCTTCGCCGCAGGCGGGTTGACGATCCCTGCGATATGGCCTGAGCCGCCGAGCACGAAGCGCACATCGCCGCCGAGGTACTTCGAGCCCTTGTAGGTGGTTTTCCACGGGGCGATGTGGTCTTCCACCGTGGAGATGAAGTACGACGGGACTTTCACCTGCGACAGGTCGATCGGCACGCCCTCCAGCGTGATGCCGCCGGGCACGCCGAGCAGGTTCTTCAGGTACATGTTGCGCAGGTAGTAGCTGTGCATGCGCGCCGGCATGCGCGTCGCGTCCGAGTTCCAGTACAGCAGGTCGAACGGAAACGGGTCCTTGCCCATGAGGTAGTTGTTGATGACGAAGGACCACACCAGGTCGTTGGCGCGCAGCAGGTTGAAGGTCGAGGCCATTTCCGAGCCCTCGAGGTAGCCGCGCTCGTTCATCTTCTTCTCGAGGTTGGCGACCTGTGCCTCGTCGATGAAGACGCCGAGTTCGCCCGGCGCCGAGAAATCCAGCAGGCTGACGAAGTACGTGGCGCTGCGCACCCTGTCGATCTGGTTTTTCTGCGCGAGAAATCCCAGGGTGGCGCCGAGCAGCGTGCCCCCCAGGCAGTAACCGATGAAGTTCACCTGCCGCTCCCCGGTCGCCTTTTCCACCGCCTCCAGCGCGGCGAGCGGGCCCTGCTTCATGTAGTCCTCGAAGCCCATCTGCGCGAGCCGCGCATCCGGGTTGACCCATGAGACGACGAACACCGTGTGCCCCTGGTCCAGCGCCCACTTGATGAAGGAGTTCTTCTCGCGCAGGTCGAGGATGTAGTACTTGTTGATCCAGGGCGGGATGATCACCAGCGGCGTCTTGCAGGCCTCCCTGGTGGTCGGCTCGAACTGGATCAGCTGCATCAACTCGGTCTGGAAGACGACCTTGCCCGGCGTGGTGGCGACGTTCTTGCCGAGCCGGAAGGCCTTCTCGTCGGTCATGCTGATGCCGCCCTTCTCCATGTCCGAGAGCAGGTTGTTCAGGCCTTTGAGCAGATTCTGGCCGCCGCTGGACAGCGTTTCGCGCAGCACCTGCGGGTTGGTGAGCGCGAAATTGGACGGCGAAAGCGCGTCCACGTACTGGCGCGTGAAGAACGCGACCTTCTTCTCCGATTCCGGGGACAGCCCTTCCACGTCCGCCACCGCGTGCTGGATGTGCCGGGAGGCGATCAGATAGGACTGCTTCACGTAGTCGAACAGGAAGTTCGAGCTCCAGTCGTCGTCCCTGAAGCGGCCGTCGCCCTTGGCGGGCGCCGCTACCGGACCGGCCTGCATCCCCATCATTTTCATCCAGCTCGACTGCCAGAGCTGCATGTAGTCGAGCATCATGTTCGTGGAAAACGCGGCGAGCCCTGCCGGGTTCGAAAGCATTTTCGAATAAAGGTCCATGTAGGCCTTGGCGATGCCCAGTTCATCGCTGGCCGCAGACGACAGGCTGGAGGCATGGTCCTTTTTCGCGAATTCGCCGAGCAGCTTCGCCGAGCGCTCGGCGACCTCGTGCAGGACGAGCGCGGTCTGGTCCGGATTCATCGGCTGTGTCTTCTTGTTCATTGCTCCTCCTCTAGACCGGCGCAAACCGGGCCACACCGTCCGCGCCGACCGTGCGCGCGAGCTGCCCATCGTAGTGCAGGTAGTGCAGATGGGCGATGGCCTCGCCCATGGCAAAAAAGATCTGGCTGGTGTCGAGCTTGCGCCGGAACAGGATTTCCAGCACTTCGGCGGCATTGCGCGGCGAAGCGGCACAGGCCGCTTGCAATTCAGCCAGGCGTTCGGCGTGGTGAGCCTCAAGCTGCGCGATGCGGGCATGCGCGCCGCGGAACGGCAGGCCGTGGGAGGGCAGGACGAGTATGTCCTGCGGAAGTTCGCGGTAGCGGCGGATGGATTCGAGGAACAGGCGCAACGGATTGGACCAGGGGTCGATCGGCCGCACCGCAACGTTGGTCGAGATGCGCGGCAGCAGCATGTCTCCTGAGATCAGCAGGTTCAGCTCCGCGCAATGCAACGAGACATGCTCGGGCGCGTGACCATGCCCGACGATCACCTTCCAGCTGCGGCCGCCGACCGTGATCATCTCGCCTTCGTGGAGCCTTCGGTGCGAGAACGGAAAATCGGGCACCATCGACTTGTACAGCCCGCCGCGCAGCAGCAGCTCCGCGCCGCGGGCATCGTCCAGCCCGTTGGCGCGGAAGAGCTCTATCTGTGCTTCGGTGGTATAGCCGGCAGAACTGTTGCGGGCCGCATGCACGGTCAGAAACTCGCCGCGCGACATCCACAGCGCGGCACCGAAGCGTTTGCACAGCCAGGCCGCGTTGCCGGCATGGTCCGGATGGTAGTGGGTGACCAGCACGCGCTTGACCGATTTTGCCCCAAACTTTTCTGAAAAAATCTTTTCCCATAAAGCCCGAGTGGAATCGTTGCCAAGTCCACTATCAATGATCAACCAATCGTCCCCGTCCTCGAGCAGCCAGAGATTGATGTGGTTGAGCTGAAACGGCAGCGCCATGCGCAGCCAGTGCACGCCGGGCGCGACCTCGATCGTCGCGGCAGGGGCGGGAGGCTTCGCGAAAGGGTAGTCGGGAGAGGTCACGCCGTGCGGCTGGGCTAGAATCTCTGCACCCTATCATGCAGCCTATCGAAAAGGAACGCGCCGAGATTTCCATCGGCGAGCTGGCGAGCGAATTCGAGGTCACGCCGCGCGCGATCCGCTTCTACGAAGACCACGGCCTGCTCTCGCCGCGGCGCGCCGGGCAGCGGCGCATCTACTCGCCCAGCGACCGTACCCGGCTCAAGCTCACGCTGCGCGGCAAGCGCCTGGGGTTGTCGCTCTCGGAGATCCGCGAGCTGATCGACATGTACGAGCCCGGGCGCGACGAGCGGCCGCAGCTGGAGCGTTTCCTCGCAGTGCTGGGGTCGCACAAGGCGAGCCTGCTGCAGCAACGCACCGACATCGAAGCGCAACTCTCCGAACTCCTGGTCTTCGAGAAGAAGGTCCGGAAGCAGCTGAAGCAAAGTTGACGTTTACGTAAACGTCAAGTAGCGTAGAGGATTTTCCCCACCGGCCATGGAATATCCCTTTCTGCGCTTCGAGCACGGCGAAACCATCGACATGCTGCGCGCCTCGGTGCGTGATTTCGCGGCCAGGGAGATCGCGCCGCGCGCGGCGAGCATCGACAGCAGCAACCAGTTCCCGCCGGACCTGTGGCGAAAGCTGGGCGCACTCGGCCTGCTCGGCATCACCGTCGAGGAGGAATACGGCGGCGCCGGCATGGGCTACCTCGCCCACATCATCGCCGTGGAGGAGCTCAGCCGCGCCTCGGCCTCGGTAGGGCTCTCCTACGGCGCGCATTCCAACCTGTGCGTGAACCAGTTGCGGCGCAATGGCAGCGATACGCAAAGAAAGAGGTACCTGCCCAAGCTGGTCTCCGGCGAGCACGTCGGCGCGCTGGCGATGTCGGAGCCCGGCGCGGGCTCGGATGTGGTCAGCATGCGGCTGCGCGCAGAACTGCGAGGCAGCCATTACCTTCTCAACGGCAACAAGATGTGGATCACGAACGGCCCCGACGCCGACGTGCTCGTGATCTACGCCAAGTCTTCCGAAGGTATTACCGCTTTTATCGTGGAAAAAAGCATGAAGGGATTTTCCACGGCTCAGAAACTCGACAAGCTGGGCATGCGCGGCTCGAATACCTGCGAGCTGGTGTTCCGCGATTGCGCGGTCCCTGTGGCAAACGTGCTCGGCACGGATGGCAAGGGAGTTAAGGTGCTGATGTCCGGCCTGGACTACGAGCGCGCGGTGCTCGCTGGCGGGCCGCTTGGCATCATGGCAGCGTGCCTGGACGCGGTACTTCCCTACATCCATGAACGAAAGCAGTTCGGCCAGCCGATCGGCGAGTTCCAGCTGATGCAGGGCAAACTCGCCGACATGTACGCCACCTGCTCCGCGTGCCGCGCCTATGTCTACGCGGTCGGCCAGGCGCTGGACCGCGGCGAAACGACCCGCAAGGACGCCGCCGGCGCGATCCTCTACGCCGCCGAGAAAGCGACCTGGATGGCGGGCGAGGCGATCCAGGCGCTGGGCGGCATGGGCTACATCAACGAATCCCCTACCGGGCGCCTGTGGCGCGACGCCAAGCTCTACGAAATCGGCGCCGGCACCTCCGAGATCCGCCGCTGGCTGATCGGCCGTGAGTTGTTCGACGAGACGCGATGAAGCTTTCGACGCCGTTCTCCAAGGCTCTCGGGCTCTCGTCGCCAATCATCCAGGCGCCGATGGCGGGCGGGCCGAGCTCTCAGGAACTGGTCGCGGCCTGCTCGGCCGCCGGGGCGCTCGGCTCCTTCGGCTTCGCCTACACGCAACCGGAGGAAATGAAGAAGCAGTCCGCCTTCGTGCGTTCGAAGACGGACCGGCCCTTCGGCATCAACCTTTTCACCTCCGCGCAACCCGGCCAGATTGATGCCGGATCGCAACGCGGCGCACTCGACGCGGTCGCCGGCTACTACAAGGAACTGGGGCTTCCCCCACCCGAGACGGTGAACGCGCCCTATGCCCCGGACCTCGACGCCCAGCTCGGCGCAGTCGAGGAAATTGCGCCGCGCGTTTTTACGGTTCACCTCTCTGATCTTCCAGAAAGGAATCTACGAAAACTCAAGGCAAAGAACATTCTCGCCGGCGGCAGCGCGACCTGCGTTGCCGAAGCGCTGCGCCTCGAATCGCTCGGCTTTGATTTCGTCATCGCCCAGGGCGGCGAGGCGGGCGGGCATAGGGGCAGTTATCTGCGCGACCCTTACGAGTCGCTCACCGGCACGCTCGCGCTGGTGCGCCTGGTCGCGCGCGCGGTCAGGATTCCGGTGGTCGCGGCGGGCGGCATCATGGACGGCGCCGGCATCGCCGCAGCGCTGGCGCTGGGCGCGCAGCTGGCGCAGTTGGGAACCGCGTTTATCCCCTGCCCGGAAAGCGGTGCGCCTCAGGTTCATAAAGATCTTTTGTTGAAATCAACAGAAGACGACACGCAGCTCACGGAGAAATTCTCCGGCAAGCCGGCGCGCGGTCTCTCGAACCGATTCATGGCGGAGATGGCGGCGAAGAACGCGCCGCAACTCGCCTTTCCAGCGCAGAACAGCGTGACGGGAAAAATGCGGCAAGCTGCGGCAAAGGCGGGGAGGCCCGATTTCCTCGCGCTGTGGGCGGGGCAGGCGGCACCGCTGTCGCGCGCCCTGCCCGCCGCCGAGCTTGTTGCAATGCTCGCGGCCGAAGCCATCGAATCAATCCAGAAACTGAAAGGAATGGTCCATGAATCCTGATCCGATCGTGATTGTCTCCGCCGCCCGCACGCCGATGGGCGCCTTCCAAGGCGAGTTGAAGGGCTTCGCCGCGCCCGAACTGGGCGCCGCCGCGATTCGCGCTGCGGTGGAGCGCGCGAAACTGAAACCCGATGATGTGCAGGAAGTCCTCATGGGCTGCGTGCTGCCCGCGGGGCAGGGCCAGGCGCCCGCCCGCCAGGCCGCGCTTGGGGCTGGGCTGGCGCTCTCGACCGGCTGCACCACCGTGAACAAGATGTGCGGTTCGGGCATGAAAGCCGCCATGTTCGCGCACGATTCTCTGCTCTCCGGTTCCGTCGATGTGGTTGTCGCCGGCGGCATGGAGTCGATGACCAACGCGCCCTACCTGCTGCCGAAGGCCCGTACCGGACTGCGCATGGGCCACGGCCAGGTGATCGACCACATGTTTTACGACGGCCTGGAGGACGCCTACGAAAAGGGCCGCCTGATGGGCACCTTCGCCGAGGAATGCGCCGGCAGCTACAAGTTCTCCCGCGAAGCGCAGGACGATTTCGCCATCAAGTCCCTGCAACGAGCGCAGAAGGCAAACAAGGAGGGCTGGTTCGCCTGGGAAATCACGCCCATGGCCATCAAGTCCGGCAAGGATGAGAAGTTCATGGAACTGGACGAGCAGCCGTTCAAGGCCAATTTCGAAAAGATCCCGGCCCTCAAGCCCGCCTTCCGCAAGGACGGCACGGTGACGGCGGCGAATTCGTCCTCCATCTCCGACGGCGCGGCGGCGCTGGTTCTGATGCTCCGCTCCACCGCGGAGCGGCGCGGCCTCGCGCCGCTAGCGGTGGTGGCCGGCCACGCGACCCACGCGCAGGCGCCCGGCCTGTTCACCACGGCCCCGGTAGCGGCGATCCGCAAACTCTTCGAGCGCACCGGTTGGAGCGCGGACAAGGTGGACCTTTACGAAATCAACGAGGCCTTCGCGGTGGTGACCATGGCGGCGATGGCGGAGCACCACCTCCCGCACGAAAAGGTCAACGTACACGGCGGCGCCTGCGCGCTCGGCCATCCGATCGGCGCCTCGGGCGCGCGGATTCTGGTCACGCTGATCGGCGCGCTGCGCAAATACGGCGGCAAGCGCGGCGTCGCGACGCTGTGCATCGGCGGCGGTGAAGCCACCGCCATGGCAATTGAAATTGCATGAGCGCACGCAAGCCCAGCAAGGCTGCCTTGCAAAAACTGCTGGGCCGCGCCCGTTTTGTCAGCGGTTACGGGCTCAAACTGGTCTCCGTGACCGACGACGAGTGCACGGTCTCGATGCCCTTTCGCCGCGCCCTGGAACGTCCCGGCGGCACGGTGAATGGCCCAGCCTTCATGGCGGCGGCCGACTGCGCGATGTGGCTGGCGATCAAGCGCCACATCGGCATCGAGCACGACGCGGTGACCTCCGAACTGAATACCGCGTTCCTGAACGCGGCGCGCCGCGAGACGGTCTACTGCACCGCGCGCGTGCTCAAGCTGGGCAAGCGCATCATCTACGGCGTCGCGCAGTGCCATGACCGCGCGGGCAAGCTGTTCACCCACCATACCGTGACCTACTCGCGCCTGTCATGAGCCTTGCCGCGCATCACGAGCAATTACGCACCGCAGTGCGCCGTTTCGCCCGCGAGCGCCTGGCGCCGCACGCACCGCGCTGGGACCGAGAAAAGCATTTCCCGCGCGAAGAAGTCGCCGGCCTCGCGGCCATGGGTCTGTGCGGCGTCACGATCGCTGAAGAGTACGGCGGCGCCGGCATGGACAACACCGCGCTCGCGCTCGCCTGCGAGGAGATTTCGGCGGGCGACGGGGCGACCTGCACCATCTTGATGGTGAATAATCTCGTCGCCCACATCCTCCAGGGCTATGGGAGCGAGGCGCAGAAGAGGCAGTTCCTCGCGCCGCTGGCACAGGGCAGGCAGCTCGGCGCGTTCTGCCTTACCGAGCCGCATGCCGGATCGGATGCGTCGGCGATCACCACGCGGGCCAAAAAAACCGGCGTGCACTACGTGCTGAACGGCGTCAAGCAGTTCATTACATCGGGGAAGAACGCAGACCTCGCGGTCGTGTTTGCGGTGACCGACAAGAGCGCGGGCAAGAAAGGCATCAGCGCCTTCGTCGTTCCAACCTTGACGCCGGGCTACACGGTCGCCCGGATCGAGGACAAGACCGGGCAGCGCGCGTCCGATACCGCGCAGATACTGCTCGAGGATTGCACGATACCAGCGGCCAATCTTCTCTCCGCGGAAGGCGCGGGCTACCGCATCGCGCTCGCCAACCTTGAATCGGGCCGCATCAACGTCGCGGCGCAGGCGACCGGCATGGCACGCGCCGCGCTTGAGGCCGCGCTCGCTTATGCGGGCGAACGCGAGAGCATGGGCAAGACGCTGATCGAGCACCAGGCGGTCAACTTCCGGCTCGCCGACATGGCCACCGGCGTCGAGGCCTCGCGCCAGCTCTACCTGCATGCGGCGCAACTGCGCGATGCGGGCGCGCCCTGCCTGAAAGAGGCCTCGATGGCAAAACTGTTTGCCTCCGAAACCGCCGAGAAGGTCTGCTCGGACGCCATCCAGATCCACGGCGGCTACGGCTACGTGACCGATTTTCCGGTCGAACGCATCTGGCGCGACGTGCGGGTATGCCAGATCTACGAGGGCGCGAGCGACATCCAGCGCCTGGTGATCGGCAGATCCCTGGCAGGCACATGAACACCGCGATCGACTTCTACTTCGACTTTTCTTCTCCTTACGGTTACTTCGCGTCGGCGAAGATCGATGCACTGGCCGCGAAGTATGGCCGCACGGTGGCTTGGCGCCCGATTCTCCTCGGCATCGTGTTCAAGACCACGGGGGGAAGGCCCCTTCCGGAACTGCCGTTGAAGGGCGAGTATGTCAGGAGCGACTTCGAGCGTTCGGCGCGCTTCCACGGCATTCCGTACAGGACTCCGATCGCCTTTCCGGTAGGCACGATGTCGGCGGTCCGCGCCTTCTGGTGGCTGCAGGCGACCGACCCCGCGAAGGCGGTCGCCCTCGCCAAAGCGTTGTATAGGGCCTATTTTGTCGACGGCGCGAACATCTCCGATACCGGCGAAGTGATCAAGTCCGCACAGGGGATCGGCCTGGGCGCCGATGAAGTGGCCGCCGGAATCAACGATCCGGCGGTGAAGGAGAAGGTGAAGATGGAGATCGCGTCGGCGATCGCGCGAAACGTGTTCGGGTCGCCTTACGTGATCGTCGACAACGAGCCATTCTGGGGCGTGGATCGCTTCGACCAGCTCGAGCGCTGGCTGCAGGGGCCGTTCTGATGGCCGTCATCAAGAGCCAGCTCAATCCGCGCTCGACGGAATTTCTCGCCAATGCCGCGCGCATGAAAGCGCTGGTCGCCGACCTGCGCGAAAAAGTCGGGCGGGTCACCCTGGGCGGGGACGAGGCCTCGCGCAAGCGGCACGTTTCGCGCGGCAAGCTGCTGCCGCGCGAGC